>OKXB01000139.1_pt1 | contig 87695 bp, 61 predicted proteins | sample 1601731 | NCBI WGS metagenome assembly OKXB01 (sample SAMN04414077, study PRJEB24778) | human gut metagenome | material: faecal | host: Homo sapiens
GAAATTGTTTCGGATTTTTCTTACAGTCATGAGGTGTATGGGGAAGGTTTTTTTGAAAATACAATGGAGGAAGAAGCCGGTGCGCTCAGCTGGGAATGGGAGGTGGTTAGCGACGTAGAGCAGGGATATGAATATATGCAGGACGGCCAGGTTATCGATCCGGCTGTGGGAAGCAGACAGAAGGCTCCTTCGATCCGGTTTACAAAATATGGGGAATACCGGGTGAAAGTAGTTACCCGTAGTACGTGTAAATCGCCTGTGACAAAAGAGTTCAGGGTGGTGGTGCATGGTATCCCCGATATCGAATTGACATCATATATGAAACGAGTCTGTGCCGGAGACGGTATTCCCGTGGAAATGTCCGATTATCTGAAATGGGTGGATACCCGGAATTCAGCCCTTACTTCGAAATGGACCATTACTCCGGAAGTGGGATGGTCCTGGAGGAGCGGAGATCGGGAAAATACCGATTTCCCGGGGATATTATTCAATGATAATGGGCATTATGAGCTTAAACTCGAGGTTTTTTCGAAATGTGCGGATGCGGGAAAACAGGAGTTTCTGACCGAAGTCAATGTGCTCAGGACCGAACAGCAGGCTAGCTTTTCTGTAGGTAAAGATTCTGTCGGTTGTACGGATGATCCCGATCCGTTTGTGATTACCCTGAATAATCTTTCGGAGGGGGATTCCCTGGCTTATACCTGGACGGTTACACCTCAGCAGGGGGTAAGTTTTGCCGAGGGGGATACGAACAGTGAATCTCCGAAACTTTTGTTCTCGGAGCCGGGAGACTACGATGTACGGTTAGCGGTTTCCAACGGTTGTCATCACGACGACGATTCGGTATTCCGGATCAAGGCATTTGCCATTCCCCGGGTCAGGATCGGGGATATTGCAGATCAGTGTGAACCTTTTCATTTTATCGGGAGAGAGCGGGTAGAAGTCGATCAGCGGAACGACAAAATACAACAGGTACATTGGACGATCACTGCGAATCAAGGTTATGCTTCCGAGGGATATACACTGGTGAATGGAACGGATTTAAAATCTTATTATCCGGATATCGATTTCAAAACCTGTGATTATACCGTAGTCGCAGCATATAAAAATCGTTGTAAAACACCGGGACAGGCTGTTTTTCAGGTGAAGGTCGATAAATTTATTCCTGTGATCCCATTGCCGGATGATACGATCTGTGAACTGGCAGAGGCCCGGATTCTTCGTGCACAGCCGGAAGGGGGCTGGTGGACGCTGAAAGATCCTGCAATTCCCGAAGCGGCTGAAGTGTTGTATACCGAGCGGGGAAATAGTTATTTTTATCCGGGCTTCGATCCCTATGCGCAAAAAGATATCGGATTGGTGTATCATTACCGGAACGGGGCTTGTATCGCCCGGGATACGATGAATATGCGGATATGGCCCTTACCTTATGTAGAGGCCGGTGATTCTTTGAAGATGTGTCTGAACAATCCACCGGTGACTCTGGTGGGAAGAGATTCGGCAGCGGGGCAGGTATGGCAACCCAACAGAGGAGATTGGAAATCGGGTCAAGACGTGTTGGCGGGACATTTGTTTACTCCGACTGTTCCGGGGGATTTTCAATTGTTGTATTATTATACGGATAGCCGTGGGTGTATGAACCGGGATTCGGCGGTGATGCGGGTACATCCTTTGCCGTCGACCGATTTTACGGTGGCTCCTCAGAGTTGTATCCATACGGATGTGTTGTTTACACCCGCTCAGCCTGACGGGAATACATTCGAATGGATATTCGGCGACGATACGCCTCATGGGATATCGGACAACGAGATCCTGCATAGTTATGACATGTACGGTTATCGGGATGTTATTTGTATGGCTCAGTCGGTTTATGGATGCCGGGATACTTCCGAAGCTACCCGTATCGAGATTATTAATTTGCCGCCTCCACCTTTTTTCGATGTCGATACTTTACAGGGGTGTGCTCCTTTCGAGGTCCTCTTTACGGTCGATCCCGATACCTATAAGAGCGATCATAATTACCTGACTTTTCATTGGGATTATGGTGATGGGACGAAGACCGACACCTTGATGCCTATCGTGCCGAAGCCTTATCCGGCCGGGAGCTGGGATACGACCTTTGTTGCCCGGATGACAGTAAGCAACGTTTGTGATACCGTGAGCTACGATACGACGATTACTGTATTCTCGGCTCCGAAAGTTTCTTTTGCTTTGATGCATGAATGGGAATGTTCGCCGGTATTTTTGGAATTGCAGAATACGACTACCGGAAATAATTGTGTATTCAACTGGACTTTTACCAATTCACGAACAGGAGAAGTGGTCGGAGAAACGGACATCCGTAATCCGGAGCATGAATTTACGACAGATGAAACCGCTACCAGCTATTTTATTACTTTACGGGCTGAGAATCGTTGTGATGTGGATGAGTATACCGATACCCTGCTTGTGAAACCCCGGCAGATCAGTGCTCATTTTACGCCTTTGGACAATCCTTACGCCTGTGTAAATCAGGAAATCTTATTCCGGAATAATTCTACGGACACCGTGTCTACTATCCTGAATACCTATTGGAATTTCGGGGACGGTAGTCGGGATACCGTCTGGAGCCCACGACATAAATACGATAAGCAAGGTACTTACCTGGTGAAATTGAAGATCGACAACGGCTGCGGGTGGGATACGATTTCTTCGCCTGTAATAATTTATCCTTTACCGCACTTGGAAATCAAAAGTGAAGATTATCTTTGTGAGGCGGATACATTTACCTTTGTCGTAAATTCAGATCAGGAACTGAAACAGGTAACCTGGAAATTGGGAGATGGACAGACAGGAAACAAGGATAGCCTGAGGTATGTGTACGAAGGATACGGTACCTTTCCGGTAACGGTTATCGGAGTTTCTGCCGAGATAAATCAGTGTACTGATTCGGTCATGAAGGAAGTGGTCGTTTATAACAAACCGATCCTGACGATCGAGCCGGTAGATACTATCCAATGTTCGCCTTATCTGTACCAGCCGGAGATTACCGGAGAGGCTTATCTGATGTGGGATTATGGGGATCGGTCGGGCCTGACTTCGGCGAGGGAGCATTGGTATGTAAATGAATCCGATACGGTTCAGCGCTTCCGGGTGATGATATATGCCGAAACGGATAAGGGGTGTAAATCGGAATACCTGCGGGGAGTAGTTGTTCCCAATAAACCCAGGGCGTTATTGGACAAAAAGGTGGAAAAAGGAAATCCTCAAAAAGTGACCTTTATCAATCTTTCGGAAGAATGTTCGGACTGTATCTGGAATTTACCTGATAAGGGGACCTTCCATGCTTTCGGCGATCAGACGGTGGAATTCGGGGAGCAGGGGGTGTATCGGGCCGAACTAGTGGTAGAGAATGTATATGGATGCCGGGATACGGCGATTATGGAACATCGGGTATTGATCAAAGGATTGTATTTCCCGAATACTTTTATTCCGCATAGTCAGAATCCGAAGATCAACCGTTTTAACGGGATCGGGATGGGACTAGCCCGTTATAGGCTACAGATTTTCGATCAATACGGAAATAAGATTTGGGAAACCCGAGCCCTGGAAAACGGTCGGCCTTCGGAAGGCTGGGATGGCTGTAACCTCAAGGGCGAACGAATGCCGCAGGGAATGTATATCTGGCGGGCAGAAGCGATCTTCGGGGATGCCGAGGTCTGGACCGGAGATAATAATGAGTCGGGAGTTCCTGAAACGACGCAGGGGACGGTGTTGTTACTGAGAGAATAGGAAATCCGTTCCGGTAAATAATGGAAATTATAGTTTAACTTTTAAACGATAGAAGATGGATTATTTTAAAGAGGTTAACCTGGCAGTCACGATATGTGACAAAGAAGGGAAGATTTTGGAAATGAACGATAAGTCGCGTAAGACATTTTTAAAGCCCGGACAGGAGGATCTGATCGGTAAAAATGTGTTGGATTGCCATCCCGAGCCGGCTCATTCCCTGTTGGCCGATATGTTACAAAATCCCCGGACCAATGTCTATACTATCGAGAAGAAAGGGGTAAAAAAACTGATTTATCAGACGCCTTGGTATGTGGAAGGAGAGTTTATGGGGTTTATGGAATTGTCGATGGAAATACCTTTCGAGATGAAACATTGCGTGAGGGGGGGGGAAGTAAAAGGTTAAAAGTAAAAAGCTAAAGGCTGGGAGGCTAAAGGCTATAGGCTGATAAGTTTAAGCGAGAGAGAGGAGGAAAAAGATGAAAGGGTTGATTAGAGATATACTGACTTTTTTGCGGGAGTTACAGGAAAATAATGACCGGGAATGGTTTGCCGGTCAGAAACCCCGTTATCAGAAATTGAAAGAGGGGTTCGATGAATTGGTGGACCGATTGATTGCGCAAACTGCTGTTTGGGATGAGGAGGTGAAGAATCTGAAAGCGAAGGATTGTGTATACCGGATTTACCGGGATATCCGCTTTTCGCCGGATAAGCGTCCTTATAAAGATCATTTTGCCGCTTATATCTGTGGTTGGCGGGGACGTAACAGCGGACGTTGTGGGTATTATATCCACCTCCAACCGGGGTGTTGTATGTTGGGTGGGGGGTGTTATTGTCCGGAACCGGCTTTGTTGAAACGGATCAGGCAGGATATCTATGAAAATATCGAAGAGTTTACTTCGATTATCCGGGAACCTGAATTTATTGCCGAATTTCCTGAATTGGATACCGATGATAAATTAAAGAAAGTTCCGGCTCCTTTCCCTGCCGATTTCCCGGAGGCCGATTTACTAAAACATAAGCATTATGATGTGATGAGTGTAAAGCCGGAAGCCTGGTTCGAGAGCGACGATTTACTACAGAAAGTGGATGCAGTGTTTCGTAAAATGTACAAGTTTAACCGCTTTTTTAATTATACGATAGATAATCAGTAGTGAAGAGAGAAATCTTTATTATTTTTGCATAATAAAAAATAGATACTCATATGAAAGTCTTGTTATTGGGAAGCGGAGGGCGTGAACATGCGCTGGCGTGGAAAATAGTTCAAAGTCCGAAATTGGGAAAACTTTATGTGGCTCCGGGGAATGCAGGGACAGCCCAGTTGGCTGAAAATGTCAGGCTTGCAGTGACCGATTTCAGGGCTATCGGTGATTTTATTCAGGATAAACAGATCGATCTGCTCGTGGTAGGTCCTGAGGATCCGCTGGTGGAAGGAATACGTGATTTTCTGGAAGCCGATTCCCGTTTCGGGGGATTGATGATTGTGGGGCCCGGTAAGGACGGTGCTATTCTGGAAGGCAGTAAAGATTTTGCCAAACAATTTATGATCCGGCATGGTATTCCTACTGCGGGATATATGACGGTGACTCCCGATCGGGTGAAGGAAGGACAGCAGTTTTTAGCTACTCTTCGTCCGCCTTATGTACTGAAAGCCGATGGGTTGGCTGCCGGTAAGGGAGTGTTGATCCTTCCGGAATTGGAGGAAGCTCAGCGGGAACTGGAAGAGATGCTGGGTGGGAAGTTCGGCAAAGCGAGTAGCCGGGTAGTGATCGAAGAGTTTTTGCATGGAATAGAGATCTCAGTGTTTGCTATTACCGATGGTAAAGATTATAAAATATTGGGATCTGCCAAAGATTATAAGAGAGTAGGAGAAGGGGATACCGGATTGAATACCGGAGGAATGGGAGCTGTTTCGCCTGTGCCTTTTGCCGATGAAGAGTTTAACCGGAAGGTAGAGGAAAGAATTGTGCGCCCGACTGTCGAGGGCTTGAAGAAAGATGGAATCGACTACCGGGGATTTATCTTTTTCGGATTGATGAATAAGGGAGGAGACCCTGCTGTCATCGAATATAATGTCCGGATGGGAGATCCTGAGACCGAGGTGGTCATGCCCCGTCTGAAGACCGATATCCTCGAACTGTTCGAAGCGACGGCTTTGGGGAAACTGGCCGATTCGGCATTCGAACTGGACGAACGCTATTGCACGACGGTGATGTTGGTGGCCGGAGGATATCCCGGAAGTTATGAGAAGGGGAATGTGATTACCGGACTCGATGATATCGAAGGGAGTATTGTATTCCATGCCGGAACAAAAGAGGCTGATGGACAGATCCTGACTAATGGCGGACGGGTGATGGCTGTGAGCTCTTTCGGAACACAGATGGAACAGGCGCTGAAACAATCTTATGCTAACGTGGCAAGACTGTCTTTCAAAGATATGAGTTACCGTAGGGATATCGGGCAGGATTTGATAGAAGTAAAAGGTAAAAAGCTAGAGGCTATAAGCTAAAAGCTAGAGGCTATAAGCTAAAAGCTAGAGGCTATAAGCTAAAAGCTTGAGGTTAAAGGGGGAGAAGAAATAAATTGAATGATCGCGGGGAAATACCGGTATGAATGAGTTTTTAAAATCCAGACGGTTATATATGCTTTTTGTATTGCCATTCCTTGTAATGGCAATCGCTTTTCTTAGTGGGTATTTCTCTCTGGAGTCTCTCCAATCGGTGCAGGTGAAGGGAGTCATCAATATGGCTTATATCAATCAGCTGGATAAATCCTGGTTATCGGCAATCGGCTTTGTCATGGTGTTGGGGGTGGCCTATCTGATCTTTTTTCTGAGTGAACGGTTTAAATTGCTGGGACAAACGACGACCTTGCCTTCACTTATTTATATCCTGCTGACGTCGGGCATTATGGTCAATGTCGGTTTTGACTACCTCCTGATCGCTGTTTTTATCGTGACGGTCGCTGTATGGAAATTGCAGATGGCGATCAATGATACGAAAAGTAATGGTGCACTGTATGATTTCGGTTTTCTAATCGCCCTGTCCGTTGCTATTTATCCGAAGTTTATCCTGTTGATCGCTTGGGCTTTCGGGGTCTTGTTCTTTTCGGGCCGTTCTACCTTGAAGGATATTGTGGCTTTGTGGTTGGGAATTCTGACGCCGGTTCTGTTTATTGCTTTTTATTATTTCTGGACGGATCGTTTGGAATTGTTGCCGGCTATTTTTACGGATAACCTGATGGTCGGTGAACATATACATCGTCTGCCTGTAATCGATCTGGTGCGGCTGGGGATGATCGTATTGGTGCTGATCATTGCTTTGACAAACCTGTCGGCCCGTTATTCCCTGATGATCGTCAATCAGCGGCGTGGAATTCTTTCGCTGGTATCTATGATGATATTCCTGTCCTTGACGTTTGTGATTATTCCCGGCAATTATTATGATTTTATGTATATGTTTGCCGTCCCTCTTTCTTTTTTATATGCCCAGTATTTTATTTGCTGCCGGACCGCTTTATTCAGCAATCTGGTGTTTGTATTACTATTGGCTGCCTGTTTTCTGACGTATTTGGTTTAATTGTTCACATCCGATACGGGTACTTACCGTTTAAAAGTGAGTCGTTCGCCTGTACGGTCGGTATAAAAATCTCCTTTATCGTATACGACATGTCCGTTTACCAGCGTCGTTTGTACTTTATAGGTGAACGTTTGGTTTTCCAGGGGCGACCAGCCACATTGATAGAGAATATTTTCTTTTGTTACCGTCCAGGGGGCTTTCCGGAAAATACAAAGATCGGCCTGATAGCCTTCGCGGATAAATCCCCGGTTTTCGATTCGGAACAATTCGGCGGGGGCATGGCACATGCCTTCGACTATTTTTTCCATAGAGATCATACCGCGTTCGGCTAATTCCAACATTACCGTCAAAGAGTGTTGGACCATAGGGCCACCGCTGGCGGCTTTGGTGTATGGACCGTTTTTTTCGGACAGGGTATGGGGGGCATGGTCTGTTGCGATCACATCGATGACGCCCTGATTCACTGCTTCCAAAAGGGCCTGGCGATCGGCTTCGGTTTTGATGGCCGGATTCCATTTCACGAAATTCCCTTTGGTCAGATAAGCCTCGTCGTTGAACCAAAGATGATGTACACAGGCTTCGCCGGTGATTTTTTTCTCCAACCGTTTTCCGCTATCGAGCAGAGTCAACTCGTCGGCAGTGCTTAAATGCAGAATGTGCAAGCGGCTATTGTATTTCCGGGCCAATGAAGCGGCCAAGGCGGAGCTTTTCAGACAAGCCTCACGGCTACGGATAAGCGGATGATATTGTGGTGGAATATCGTCTCCGTATTTTGCTTTGTAAAGAGCTAAATTATGGTTGATGGTGGGCGTATCCTCACAATGGGTGGCAATCAGCAAAGGCGACTCTGCAAACAAACGTTCCAAAGCCGGAATACTATCTATCAACATATTTCCCGTCGAGGAACCCATAAAAGCTTTTATACCGCAAGTGGTACGGGGATCGACACGTTTTATTTCACCGATATTATCCGTTGTAGCTCCCAGATAAAAAGAATAGTTGACTAATGAAGTCCTGCCGGCAATCTCCTGTTTCTCTTCCAGCAATTGCAAGGTAGTGGTTGGCGGCACGACATTGGGCATATCCATAAAAGAAGTAACACCTCCGGCGGCAGCGGCACGGCTTCCTTCCCCGATGTTTCCTTTATGGGTCAGTCCGGGTTCCCGAAAATGCACCTGATCGTCGATTACCCCCGGAATAACGAAACAATGGCTGGCATCGATTACCTGAGCTTCCTGAAGCAGTGTTTCCGGAGCCTGAGCCAGGATTTGGGTAATCTTTCCCCCTTCGATGACCAGATCGGCCTGAAATTGCCGGCCTTCGTTGATGATAGTACCTCCTTGAATTACCTTTTTCATTTCTAATCTTTCCGTGGTTTTATTTTTCCGAACAGAGCCCGCATTTTCATGGTGATGACCCCGAAGACGGCTTCTTTGATAATGCCTTTACTCATTTTTGAAGTACCTAATGTACGGTCTGTAAAAATAATAGGTACTTCCTGCAACCGGAATTTCAGTGTCGAAGCAGTGAATTTCATCTCGATCTGGAAAGCATAACCTTTAAAACGGATCTTGTCCAGATTGATTGTTTCCAATACTTTCCGGGTATAACAGACAAAACCGGCTGTGGCATCATGTACTTTCATTCCGGTAATGATTTTTACATATTTTGAAGCAAAAAAGGACAATAACACCCGGCTCATCGGCCAATTGACCACATTGACTCCCGTCACATAACGCGAACCGATCGACAGGTCGGCCCCTTGCACACAAGCCTCGTAGAGCCTCACCAGATCCCGGGGATTATGTGAAAAGTCTGCATCCATTTCAAAGATGTAATCGTACCGATGTTCCAAAGCCCATTTAAAACCTGTGATATAGGCGGTTCCCAGTCCTAACTTACCTTTACGTTCGATGATATGGAGATTTGTGAACTCTTTTTGCAGTGTTTTTACGATTCCCGCTGTTCCATCCGGCGAATTATCTTCGATAATCAGAATATCGAAAGCGGGTTTTAAAGAAAATACGCAACGGATAATGTTTTCGATATTTTCTTTTTCATTATAAGTCGGAATGATAACTAATCTATCGTTCACAATATATGATTTTATATTCTATTTATCAGATTTACAGATATTCAACGATCCTTTCCAGCTTATTACCCCGTGAACCTTTTATGAAAATAAAAGAGTCCTTTAATGGGTGCGATTTCAGGTATTCCATGAACGATTCTGTATCTTTAAACCAGGTGATAAAGTTACATTTATCAGCGCAATGTTCAAAATTATTCCCGATGAGAAATATCCGGTCGAAATTTCCTTGCTGCGTTAAGCGGACGATCTCTTCATGAGCTGCAGCATTTTCTGTGCCAAGTTCGAGCATTTCTCCTAAAATGACCACTTTATGCTCTCCGGGCATCTCGCAAAAATTGCCTACGGATGCACGCATGCTGCTCGGATTGGCGTTGTAAGCGTCCAGGATGATAGTGTTACGGCCGGAACGGATCAGCTGGGAACGCAGGTTGGAAGGCCTGTAATTTTCGATAGCGGTTTGGATATCCAGGGGATCGATGCCGAAATGCATACCTATGGCCGAAGCAGCCATAGCGTTGTCAAAGTTATAACCTCCTACCAGGTGGGTTTTGACATATAAATCCCCTTTCCGGGTTTTCAGCGAATAGACCAGATAGGGGACGGTTTGTTTGATTTCACCTTTGAGTAAATCTCCTTCTTGTCCATAAGTGTAGCGTTTGTGGTCACGGCTGAGTTGTATCAGCAGCGGATCACCGGTATTGACAAATACTGGTCCGTTTTTCGGTAAAAGATAGTCGTAGAGGGCTTTTTTGGTTGCGATAATATTTTCGTAGCTACCGAAACCTTCCAGGTGGGCATGGCCGATATTGGTGATAATCCCGAAATCGGGATCGGCAATTTCACAGAGCGTTTTGATTTCACCCGGATGGTTGGCTCCCATTTCTACGATACCGAATTCGATGGTTTCATCCATACTGAGCAAGGTGAGGGGGACGCCGATGTGGTTGTTGAAATTCCCCTGAGTGGCGAAAGTCTTGAATTTTTTCGATAATACGGCATGGCAGAGCTCTTTAGTTGTGGTCTTACCGTTGGTACCCGTAATACCCAGAATCGGAATGTGCAATTGTTGTCTGTGATAATGAGCCAGTTGTTGCAGGAAAAGAAGACTATCTGCAACTAATTCGCAACCCGGCGATAGGTAATCGGCATTATCGATAATGGCTAAGGCGGCTCCCTGTTCAAGGGCTGCTGCGGCATATCGGTTCCCGTCGAAGTTTTCACCTTTCAAGGCGATAAAAATATCTCCCCGGATAATTTGCCGGGAGTCGGTGGTTATCCGGTGACCCCGGATAGCGGGATATAATTTTTCGATCGTTGTCATAAGCTGATGAAAAAAGAAAGGTTGCCGCTGGAATGAATGCTACGACAACCTTTTGTTGGGTTAATAATTTAAGAACTATTTCTGCGATACTTTATTTTTCTTGCCGCCGGTAGCATTCCCGACATGACTCATGGCACAGCGGAAACCGATGTCGTTACTGGATCGCTTCTGATTCATATAGCGCCGGCTACCCGGGTTCAGCCAATAGGCCCGGTCTTTCCAGGATCCTCCTTTATATACCCGGGCTTCATCATCGATCAGGGTGGTGATTTCCCCTTTTCCGTCGTTGTAATACATATCGTGAGTACCCCGGTCGTTTTCTGTGTTACGCCAGTCGATATCTCCGGAAATCCGTGATTTCAAATCTCCGTCGTTGAAATTACGGTTGTCGGCTGTACGGTAGTTTTCGCGGTTTGCCAGTTCGGCATCTGTCTGATTCCGGTAACGCATCCGTCCCAGACTGTCTTTGGGGGCTGCTGTGCCATCCTCGTTCAGTACCGGCGATTGAAATACATTACCCCGGTAGGGATTGAATTCCGCCATATCCTGGAAAGATAAAGTCCGGTATACATCGGCTACCCATTCGTTGACGTTACCTGCCATGTCGTATAAACCGAAATCGTTCGGCCAGAATGATCTGACCGGTGAGGTGTAGTCCCAGCCGTCGTTGGCCGAGCCCGCAACGCCCATATAATCGCCTTTCCCTCTGGTAAAATTAGCCATCATCCGTCCCCGGTGTTTTTTTTCGGCATATCTCACCCACGAACCGTCCCAGGGATAGATTCGGGAGTTGGATATTCTTTCGTCTTGGGTATTACCGATCAAACCGTAAGCGGCATATTCCCATTCTACTTCTGTCGGCAGGCGATACTCCGGGAGCAATAATCCGTCTTCCCACCTTACCGGACGTCTTTCTTTACTCAGGCCTTTGTAGTTCTTTCTTACCGTACCGGTATATTGTCCTGTCGTATAAGCTTCCGTATTGAAGTTATTTTCATCTTTTTGATTATCGGGATCATGGGTCAGGATTTTTTTGTCGATCAGGATTTGTTCGTTTACCCTGTCGGTACGCCATACACAGTAGTCCGTTGCTTGTTCCCAGCTAACCCCGACTACCGGATACTCTGCATAAGCTGGAAAACGGAGGTAATTTTTCACCATCGGTTCGTTGTAACCCAACTGGTCACGCCACACCAGGGTATCGGGTAATGCCTTTTGGTATACTTCGGGATAGGTGGTATATACCCGTCGTAACCAGGTCAGATATTCCAGCCAGTCGATGTTACGGACTTCGGTTTCGTCCATATAAAAAGAAGCGATACTTACTCTTTTGGGCGTATTGTTCCAGTCGCCCATGACATCTTCCTGGGTACGTCCCATAACGAAAGTTCCTCCCGGAATGAATACAAGTCCGGGGCCTGTTTTTTGTGCTTTTACATTATTGTACTCGATCCCCCCGTTTTTACTGTCGTTGTATGTCCAGCCTGTGGTAGAAGATTTTTTCTTTCCGAAAATGCCTTTTATTTTCTGACAGGATGTGGCAGAAAACACAAGCAGACAACACGTTGCAAAAACAAAAAATCCATTATTTCTCATCTGTGGAATGTCTTTAGCAAATAGTTATGGTTGATTATAAAACACACGTCGTAATTAATCCACAAATATAGATAAATAAAGTTTTAGATGAAAATGAAATGATTGTATTTTTTCTTCAAAAGCTGTAAAATACCTTGCTCACTCTTCACTACCTTTGTAATTTATTGATAATTTTGCAAGGATAACTCCATATGGAGGATAAAGAATGACCTATGAAAATTAAAACTGGAATTGGAATCGATGTTCATCGGCTGGAGGCTGGTAGAGAGTTTTGGCTGGGAGGTATAAAGATCGGACATGAGAAAGGATGCGTTGCCCATTCGGACGGCGATGTGTTGATACATGCTATTTGCGATGCTCTGTTGGGAGCTACCGGCTTGGGAGATATCGGACAGCATTTCCCGGATACCTGTCCGGCTTATAAAGGGATCGATAGTAAGCTCCTGTTGCAAAAAACGAAAGCCTTGATCGATCACCGGGGATATGCGATCAGTAATATCGATAGTGTCGTTTGTCTGCAACGTCCCAAAATCCGACCGTTTATCGATGATATGCGGCATTGCCTGGCTGAAATCCTGGAACTGGATGTCGACGATCTTTCGATCAAAGCGACAACTACCGAACAACTGGGCTTCGAAGGCCGCGAAGAAGGGGTGTCGGCCTATGCTACGGTGTTGGTATACAAACTTTGAAAGGAAATAGCTTGATTGTATTTGTATTTTCCTGATTTTATCCCTTGTTATAATTTTATAACAAGGGATTTTTTTTGTTTCTATAATTTAAAATGATAAATATTTTGAAAATAAAATTAATTTTCTTAAATTGTGCAAGCCAGGTTTTATTCCTTCAACCTTAAATATCCGGGGAGTGGACATCGGTTCTAATTTAAAATTCAGATCTATGAAAACAAATTTTAAAAAATTAGTTGTAATGCTTGGTATAGTACTAGGTTTTACTTTAAGTGCGGGTGCTATTATTATGGGGTGGGGGTATATTGCCGAAAGTGAAATGCATAGTTTTCAGGAGAATTGTTCGGCAATTCCTAATGCTTATGTTAAAACGGACGGGAAAGAATATGTTGTCGATGGAGTGTTAAGTTATTATGGAGCCTGTGTTTGTCGGGTGGGTTATACCTATAATGAAGCACAAAAAGCATGTGTCGTGATGGGAGAATAGTTTTAAGAACATTCTCTACGTTATACAATTAAATTATAACTTAAAAATATCATGAAGGTAGGTGTTTATATTTTATTATTATTCTTTTTATTTTTTTCGTGTAAACAGGTAGAAACAGGGCATGTTACAGTAATTCATTTACAACCAAATGAGAAGAGTATTTTAAAAGTTTCGGATTATTTCAATCGGGTCGAGGCTGTTTTGTTGCGGGATACCTTTTTTTTCGGTGTGGAAGATTTTATCGAAGGTGCGGATAAATATATCGTTTTGGCTTCGGATCATCCTGGGTTAATGCAAGGGAAGGATAGATATTATGTATTTGATAAAGAGGGGTATTTCCGGAATTGTATCGGAACAGTGGGTCGTGGTACCGGTGAATATCGGGAAATCCGTAACGGATTACAAATGGGGGAAGATAGTCTGTTGAAAATAATCGATATAAATAAATATCTGAGTTATTCATTGGATGGAAAAGTAATGCAGGAGAGCGCATTATTTTCAGCAGAAAATAAAACTCCTATTCATACAAGTCCGAGGTATTTATGGAAGGACTCGCTGGTTGTATTCGAGGGGTATTCGGTTGTTACCGATAATCCGGCTATGTTGCGGGCCGCTAAGCAGGATAGCTCTTGTTTTTGCGAGATATACGCCTTGAAAAGGAATGAGTTGATTCATTCTTACTTTCCGAAGAAAGAAGCAGCTGAATTTTATGTAACTAATCTCGAATACGTCTACCAGGATACGTTTTGTTATTACTATGGGTTAGACCGGACTATTTATCAATTACTTCCGGGCGAAAAGAAAGTACGTTACCGATTCGATATGGGTAAATATAACCGGTTACAAACTATGATCGATTTTTATGAAGAACAAAAAAGTGGTGTGCTTCATGAATATCTTAGTCTCTCGATGTGTAACGAAACGGATGGATACGTTATTGGAAAATATGATTTTAAAGCAAAGGAGTATATTTTTATTTACGATAAACGAACAGGTATTACGGGGAATTTCCGTCGGATCGATAATGATTTGTTGAAGACCGGACAGAAGAACGGAGCAAAGTATTTTACATGGAAGCGAGGACTTGTCTTTAAACAAGGTTATCTGTGGGGAGTATATAGCTATGATTGGATCGAAATGATCGATCAGGTCAAATCGCAGTTGAGTGCCGAAGAGTGGAAAACTTATTGTGAAGAACATCCTGATTTTATCCGGATTTATGATATTTTGGTAAAAGATAAAAGAAACAAGGATAGTGAAGATTATCAGGGTGAAAACGATGATGAGAAGGTGGTGATTCTGAAATATTATTTTAAATGAAGTACTCAGTTCCGTTTATCGGTCATTGAAAAAAAGTCGGTAAAACGAATGAGTATCGCGTTTACGGGGAGAAGGAAAGAGGGACCTCTTCGGTATATATTAAAATAGAGCAGTATGAGTAAAGCTTTCTTAATAGGAATCGTAATTTTTTTGCTGGGATGTTCTGCCGGTAGTTTGTCAGTCGATGCGACGGATTATGCCAGTTTGTGTAAACAGGCGGAACAGGAAGGTAAAAATGTGGTTGTCCTGGTGACTGCTGCCGACTGTCCTGTCTGTCACGGATTATTGCGGGAGTGGACGGGCTGCCGGGAATGGGCCGAATGGCAGAGGGAACATGTGCTGTTATGTCATACGGCACTTTCGGATACAGCGAACTTATTTCCCCGTTTACTGAATACGATGGCTGTCCCGTTAGTGGTGGTCGTATCGCCGGATCGACGCATACAATATGCCCATACCGGTTTTATTTCGGCTACAAAATTGAAACAGGTAATTACCGGGACAGGGAAGGGGCATGTCGGATCGTCTATTTTGAGTAATCATTTGTATACCACTTCACCCCGGGAATTGTATCGACTGTTTTCGGATGTCCTTGCCGTACAATTCGGATTGCAACAACAGCCGATCGACCGGGAACAGGTGACCCTGCATTTGCAACATTCCCTGGAAATCGAACCCTATTTTATGAATCGCTATTTGGAATGGAAGTATTATAGGGCGATGGGAGATGTGCAGCGGGCGGATTCCTGTCGGGTAGGGTTGCTGAATACGCTTTCGGATGAAGATAAAATCCTTTATGCTCCGGAGATCATGGAATTGAATCCGGCGTTAAAATTAGTCGGTAAAGATGAGGATAGAATATTTCCTGAGGATTACAATTTCGAATGGGGAGAAAAGGATCGGGAAATTACTTTTGAGATACCTTACGAAAATAAATCTGCTAAGCCCCTGATTATCGTATCTGTCAAACAAAGCTGTAATTGCCTGAATACCTTCTGGGATTCCTCTCCTCTAGCAGTCCACGGGAAAAGCCGGATTAAAGTGGTGTATCACAACAAAGGGGAAGGAGTTTCCAGGAAGAAAATTCAGGTTTATACCAATGACCCCGGTTCGCCTTACGAAATAACGCTTCATGGCCGATTGAAAAAATAAAATCCTAATATCCGGGAAAGTGGAACACCGAGGTAGGAAGCAAGCTTTTTATTCTTAAATATTATTTTAAATAATACGAATTTTTATGAGACGGAAAATCGAATATCCCTATGTGGTGTGTATCGTTTTTTTGATCGGAGTAGGAATATGGATGAATTATCTGTTGATAAAAAAACGGGGATTGGAAAAACAGGTCGAATTGTTCCGGCAGGAGACCGAACGGCTCGGGCAGTTTTATCAGCAGGTGACGGATCTTTATTTTACCGGTTTACAGGTGGTGACCATCGATCCGGGACAGGTTCAGGCCGATTCATTGAAAGAAGGTGTCGTGATTTGTCTGCCGACTACACCCCTGGATAGTTTGGAAGGAGCTGCCTTTAAGTATACCCTGAGCCGCTTGCAGACTTTGAAGGGGTATAAAGTAGGAGTGTGGTTGTACGGTGAAGCTACCGGTGAAGTGGCCGATTGGGTAAAAGAATACGGATATGATTGTATTTATTCCGGCCGGAAACCGAATGGACTGCCCGATGCCAGTATATTCTATCTGGATACCGGGTTTAAAGCGGAAGCTCTTTTCAAACTCCAACCTTATGCCGTTCATTTGTTAAATAAATATATGAAGTTTCTGAGAGATCACTATATGGCAGGAGGAATCGGTGTACGTACAAATGAACAACAGCCGGAATTGATACAATAAATGATGGACGAAAAGGCTTTTTCGTTCATCATTTATTGTTTTCGTTTAATACATATAGTCGTAAACAGGCAACTGTACCGGTTTGCCTTTCAGGGCTTCGATGGCTTTGGCGTTGAGGTAGTTTTTGCGGATCACGATACGGAACATGTATTCATCGAACCATTTGTCGGTGAATGTCAGATAGCCGTTGTGGCCGGAAGCTGCTCCCCAGCTGTTTTCGAACTCCCATTTTACGGGTTTGTCGTTTTCGTCGGTGTCGCAGGCCACCAGAGTCATGGCGTGGGAAGAGCCGCTCTGACGGGTGAGGATACGGGCTTTTTTATCCATATCCAGTTTCACGCCTAACAGGGATTCATAATCGTACATTTCGGGATCGAGGATACCTTCTTCCCGGTTGAACTGTTTCCCTACATCGCAGGAGGCATACATCGGCTCGTTGTTTTTAATGGAAGCCAGGGCGGCCTCTTTGATATCTTCGTTGGGCAGATTGAGATAAATCCAGTTGATTCCCTCGATGGTATTCCGGTAATTCTGAATTTCGTATGTTTTGTAATATTCCCGGGTCGGATCGTTCATGATCATGATATAGTTGGAAGGACTGTAGTCGGCCGGGGTGATTTCTTTGTAGAACTGTTTCGGCGTGTAATTGGCCAGCTCTTTGATATTCCCGTCTTTATCCTTATATCTCCACGTAAACTGATGAGGAGGCTCACCCAGGCAGAGGGCCAGAATCCGGTATACTTCTTTCAGCGTAGCCATTTTAGCGTTTGTAAGTTCCTTCCCTTTTTTGCCGGCAGCAGTCATTTCGCGCAGTTCATAACCACCTTGGCGCAGTTTTTCATTGATGATGCTCACCATCTGGGAAGTATTGTTGGAATGAGCGGTTTCGGGCATCACTTCCTGAGGCACTACTCCGTATTTCTCGGCAGCATTGTAATAAAGGTTCCATACTCCGCCGTCTCCTACAGGAGCTTTGAAGTATTCCACTACTGTCCGGTCGTCCATCGGTTGCTTGGCGGTTGCGATGATGTTTTCGAGGAAAAGATTCGACTTTTCGAAGATATCCCAGAAATACAGGTAGTTGTGTGAAAAATCGAATTGGCTGAGGTTGTATTTTTTCATGATCGACGGGCGTAATACGTTCATTGAGGTAAACATCCAGCACCGTCCGGAACTGAGCTGATTGGTAATGCCTTTCACATCTGCCCGGTATTTGAAATAGTGGTCGATTTTACCTTGCAGATCACGGTTCAGGGCATTGCCTTTGATGTCTTTGTCGGCAGTCAGTATGTTCTGAATGGCTTTCGTAGAAGCATCCTTTTTGAAACTACTCTGGATTTCCTGCAGGTCTTTTTCGGAGAGCGCTTGTGCGAAAACTCCGGAGCAGGCCAGAAAGAGGGTCGTTGTGATTAAGGTTTTCTTCATTGTATCGGTATTTGAATTAAAAAATTACAGATGGATTACTTCGTCATAGGCAGCTGCTGCAGCCTCCATTACGGCTTCACTCATCGTCGGGTGCGGGTGAACGGTTTTGATGATATCGTGTGCGGTAACCCCTTTCTTCCGGGCTAAAACCAGTTCGGCAATCATTTCAGTGACGTTGGCACCGACCAGATGTGCACCGAGCAGTGTATGGTCCTTGGCATTGAAGATCAGCTTTATAAATCCATCGTTAGCTCCGGCTGCACTAGCTTTCCCTGAAGCGGTAAAAGGAAATTTACCGATTTTCAGTTCGTAACCGGCTTCGGCGGCTTTCGCTTCACTCAGGCCGACGGAGGCTACTTCGGGCGAAGTATAGGTACAACCCGGAATGTTGCCATAATCGATCGGTTCGGGAGTCAGGCCGGCTAATTTTTCTACACAACAAATGGCCTCTGCCGAAGCAACATGGGCCAGAGCCGGACCGTGTACGATATCTCCGATGGCATACACGCCTTCGACATTGGTACGGTAGTAGTCGTCTACTTTAATTTTACCTCTTTCCATTTCGATACCCAGTTCTTCCAACCCGATGTTTTCAACATTGGGAGCGATACCGACAGCCGACAATACCATTTCAGCTTCGTAGGTCTCGATTTGATCTTTCTTATTCCGGATATTGATTTTCAATAATTCACCACTGGTATCGATACTCTCGACGGTAGATTTTACCAATACTTCGATACCGGCTTTCTTGAACGAGCGTCCCACCTGTTTAGATACTTCTTCGTCTTCGACAGGCAGGATCGTAGGCATAAATTCCACCAGGGTCACTTTAGTCCCCATCGCATTATAGAACCAGGCCAGTTCCGAACCGATAGCTCCGGAGCCGACTACCAGCAGTGAAGCCGGTCGATGATCGAGGGTCAGCGCTTCACGGTAACCGATAATCCTTTTCCCATCCTGAGGAATGGCCGGCAATACCCGTGAACGTGCACCGGTAGCCAGGATAATATGTTTCGCTTCGTATATCGTTTGTTCCCCGGTGGCTGAAGTAACCGCTACTTTTTTATCTGCCGTCAGTTTCCCATGTCCGGGAATTACGGTAATGTTATTTTTTTTGAAAAGATACTGGATGCCTTTGCTCATTTTGTCGGCAACTCCCCGGCTACGGGCGATGATTGCCTGAAAATCGGGCTCTGCATGTTCGATCTGGATTCCGTAGGCCTCTGCATGTTGTGCATATTCGAGTACCTGAGCCGATTTTAATAAAGATTTGGTTGGGATACATCCCCAGTTCAGGCAGATTCCTCCTTGTTCGGCACGTTCCACTACAGCGACATTAAAACCCAATTGAGCACCACGAATGGCAGCCACATACCCACCGGGGCCACTCCCGATGACGATTAAATCGTAATTCATATTTCAAACGTTTTAAATTTTCTTTGCTGCCACAAAACTAATAAAAGATCAGGGATAAAACAGCGCTTTATCCGATTTGGTAGAAATTTTTTCAAGGAAACTGGAGAAAAAGGGCGAATAATTTAAAAAAGTAGGTTTATTTTTTTTCTATCTATTCCGATTTCGGGTTTTATACCGTCAGACCGGTTCGCCTGGACCGGTCCGTTAAGGTTTTCCTTCACTGACCGGTGGTGTCTGACGGAAACGTAACGTAAAGTTTTTTGCGTAGTGAGGAGTTCCGCCGGTCAGTGAAAGAAAAAGGTAGACGACCGACAGAAGCGACCGGGTCGCCAATTCCGATCACCGAAGACGAATTAGTACAGAATAATTCTACCTTTAAAACGGGCGTTACAAACTTTAAAAGAACAGAGAGGTGTCAATTTTGTCTACAACACGCAAAATGTCAATGATCAAACCACTGTTTCCTGTGTGGTAACGGAAAAATCTTTGGAGGATATTTTAACAGTTTTGTTGAAATCCACTCCTTATACTTTTGAACAGGTAAAAGATTTTATTTTAATCAAACAAAGAACGGAAACAGAACAACCTGAAGCGAGAATCGTAAAAGGGACCGTTTACGATGAGGGCGGATTACCGTTACCAGGAGTCACCATCCTTCTTAAAGGAACTTCTTTAGGTGTCACTACGGGTCAAGATGGAACGTATCGATTTACAATACCAAACCTGGACAATTGTGTATTGGAGTTTTCTTTCATCGGAATGAAAAAAAAGGAAGTAGAATGGAAGGGTGAAAAAGAATTGAACATCACTTTAGAAGAAGATATTGCCGAGATGGAGGAGGTGGTGGTAACCGGTATTTTCGAACGGAAAAAAGAAAGCTTTACAGGCAGTGCCAGTACATTTAAAGGCGAACAACTGAAAATGGTCAGTAACCAGAATATTTTGTCGGGATTACGTTCCCTCGATCCTGCTTTTGCCATTATCGAGAATAATCAATATGGATCCGATCCGAATTGTCTGCCGGATATCGAAATCCGGGGAAAGAGCAGTATTGTGGGGTTTAAGGAGACTTTCGGTGAAGATCCTAATCAACCTTTATTTATATTGGACGGATTCGAGACTACCTTGCAAACCGTTATGGATTTGAGTATGGACCGGGTGGCTTCTCTGACAATATTGAAAGATGCCGCTTCTACCGCTATCTATGGGGCAAAAGCGGCTAATGGTGTCATTGTCATCGAAACAAAAACCCCGGAAAAAGGAAAATTGCGGTTGAGTTACAACGGTAATTTCGATGTCACGATGGCCGACTTGTCGGATTATAACCTGATGAATGCCAGAGAGAAACTCGAATTTGAAAAATTAGCCCGGAAAAATGAATATTCTAATTCTATTACAGCCGAGAAAGATAAAGAATACCGTTATGCTTGGATAGAGGCGGAAATAGAACGGGGTGTAGATACCTATTGGTTGTCGGAGCCGCTAAGGGTAGGATTTAACCACCGGCACAACTTATATGCCGAAGGAGGGGATGGACAAATGCGATACGGCCTTGGCTTGAGCTATAATAATACCCAGGGAGTGATGAAAGGGTCCGGTAAAGAAATTGTCAGCGGGAATATCGATCTGTTGTACCGGGTAAAGAACCTGATTTTTTCGAATAAATTTTCTATGGACTACCGGACAAATGAAAATCCTGCTGTTCTTTTCTCCGAGTATGCGGCAGCCAATCCTTATTATCGCAAAAGAAATGAAAACGGTGAAGTTGAAAAATGGCTGGAAAATACTCGGTATTCACCGACTGCAGGGTATGAAAACATAGGAGAATCACCTGTTGGAAATCCTTTGTATAATGCTACTTTGAATAATTTTAACCGGGGAAAAAGTACCCTGTTCCGGAATAATTTTATTATAGAATGGAGTATTTATAACAATCTGAAACTGCGGGGCAGAATCGGTATCACCAAATCGAATTCCGAATCGGAGATTTTTTTGTCCCCGGAACATACGCAGTTTGAAGAGACGGACAAATTGGAGAAAGGATCTTACCAGAATACACACATGGATGATTTTTCATACGAGTCGGATTTTACCGTCCGCTATGGTTGTTTATTAAAGGAAGTACATCAGCTGAATGTGGTGGGGGGAACCTATATTTATGCCCAGGAAGGTAACCGAAAAGGTTTCAGTGCTGTCGGTTTTCCGGTGGGAAATTATGTTACACCCTCTTTTGCCAATGCTTATACGCCTAATTCTAAACCTACTTATGTGGGCTCGATACGGAGGTCTGCCAGTTTTTACCTCAATGGGGGATATGCCTACAATAACCGTTATCTGCTGGATTTTAATATCCGTTCCGACGGCTCTTCCGTGTTTGGTAGCAATAAACGCTATACGACAACCTGGGCGGTCGGTCTGGCTTGGAATCTCTACAATGAAAAGTTTATGGCCGGGGCTTCACAACTGATCGATATGCTTCGTTTCAGGGCCTCGATCGGAAATCCCGGGAACCAGAATTTCGGTTCTTTCCAGACCTTTACTACCTATCGGTTTGATAATTGGCTGATGAACGGTTTCGGGACCGGTGTGATTATCGAAGGATATGGAAATCCTGATTTGAAATGGCAAAAGACCTTGGATAAAAATATCGGAATGGATCTTTCTATGTTCGGTAATCGTTTCCATGTCACGCTCGATTTATATCATAAAAATACCGACCCTCTATTGGCTGTGATCGGGATTCCTTCTTCTGTCGGGACTTCCCAGATGCTGACCAATATCGGCCGGCAAGTGGAAAAAGGGATTAACGGAACGATCAAATATTCTCCTCTCTACCGTCCGGAAGAACGGAAGAATTATACGATCAGTGTTAATTTCAGGACGAGTAAAGCCGAATATGCCCATATAGGGAATAAACTGGATCAGTTCAATACTGAAAATAAATCGACCAATAGTACCAGCCTGGCGCGGTATTACGATGGAGGTAGTCCGACGGCTTTGTGGTCGGTGCGTTCGGCAGGAATTGATCCGTCGAGTGGGAAAGAAGTGTTTGTGAAGAAAGATGGAACCTATACTTTTCAATATGACTACGACGAAGAAGTGGTTGTAGGCAATTCGCGTCCTAAAATTGAAGGAGTCATCGGAAACACTTTGTATTATAAAGGATTCTCATGCAGCCTGCAATTGCGTTATAGCCTGGGAGGCGATGTATTTAACAATGCTTTGTATAGTAAGGTGGAAAACATCTCTTCCGAGGGGCTGAAGAGCAACCAGGACAAACGGGCGTTATCACGACGTTGGGTAAATCCCGGGGATATTGCTAAATATAAAGATATTTCCCTGACCGAATATACCCCTATATCTTCCCGTTTTGTACAAAAAAATAATTACCTCTCTATCGAATCGGTACGTCTGGGGTATGAGTTCGGACCGGAACTGGTCCGGCGGATCGGGATGTCACAGTTGTCACTGAATGCCTATATGAACGATATTGCTCGTTTCTCGTCGATAAAAAGTGAAAGGGGGATCGACTATCCTTTTGCCCGTACTTTATCGGTTTCGATTTCGGCAACTTTTTAATCGGATTGTTGTGTAACTAATTGAAAATAAAGTTATGAAATATAAAAACATAATCATTTCCCTGGCCTTGATCTTCGCTTTAGGATGTTATTCATGTGATAATTGGCTGGATGTGAAACCGGACGATAAAGTCTCGGAAGAAGAAGTTTTTAGTAGTATCGAAGGTTTCCGGAATGCTTTGAATGCAATTTATATCGAAATGAATGCAGCAGATCTATATGGTAAAAGCTTGGGATCGGAACTGGTCGAAGTGATGGGACAACGTTACAATGTAAATACCGAGTGGACGGAAATGACTTCGGTGATGGAGTTCCAATACAAAAGCAGTTCGGTTATCCGTCGTTTTGAAGGGATCTGGACTTCTGCTTATGCCTTGATCAGTAATATCAATCATATCCTGAAGAATTGTGAAGAACGGCGGGAAGTGCTGGTAGGAGACAATTACAACCTGATCAAGGGAGAGGCTCTGGCCTTGCGGGCTTATTTGCATTTTGACCTGTTCCGTTTGTTCGGTCCGGTATACAGTAGCGATACCACTGCGGTTTCTCTTCCTTTTTATCCTGAATTTTCATTTATGGCGAATGAGTTATTGCCGGGGCATGAGTTTTTACAGTTGGTTACCGCAGATCTGGAGACTGCCGGTAAGTTGCTGGAAGTGGATCCGATCATACAGAAAGGACCGTCCTGGAGTGAAGATATGTATGATCAGAACCGGAATCGGGTGTCACGTATGAATTATTATGCCGTTCAATTGTTGCGGGCCAGGGTGGAGTTGTATGCCGGGCATAAAAAACAGGCCTTGGCTGCCGCTGTGAAGGTGATCGGGGTACAGGAAGATTACTTTCCCTTTACTCCGGCATCAGATGTTTCGGCAGGTACGGATAATCCGGACCGTTTGTTTTCTTCTGAATTGGTATTTGCCTTGGAAAATCCACAACGGGCGACGATTTATAATTCACTGTTTAACCCTGAAAACGTAAAGTTGGAAAATCTGTTGCTGGTGCGGCAAAACAAACTGGACGCTCTTTTTACCGAGGACCGGGATTATCGTTATAAAGCCTGGTTCCCCCAGGAAAAAACGGTCGGAGGAGTTGCTTGCCGGGTATTTCATAAATTAGCGGATGTGGCTAATGTAGATCTGAAATTTAATATACTACTCCCGATGCTGAGGGTGAGCGAAGCTTATTACATTGCTGCCGAATGTGAGGAAAATCCGGCAGAGGGGCTGAAGTACCTGAACTCGGTTTTGAATAACCGGGGCTTGGAAAGTGAAAAGAAAGAAGAATTGCTGCAAGATTATTTAACCCTCGAATACCGGCGTGAATTTTTTGGGGAAGGACAACTCTTCTTTTATTACAAACGCTTGAATGAAGAACGGATTCCCGATGCCGTTTCAGACTGGGAAAATGAGGTGAGGATGACGAAAACCGAATATGTGGTCCCGCTTCCTGAAAGTGAAATAAAATACAGGGACATGACTAACCAAGATAAAGCACAATGATTATGAAGACAATGAATAAAATATATAGCTTGAGCCTGGTAATTTGCTTACTGTTTTGTACAAGCTGTGAGAAAGAAATGATCACTTACAGCGGGGATAGTGCGGTTTATTTTCCGATCGTATCCCAGACGATGGGAACTATCGACTTTTCTTTTGCCGAATACCATAGCGATACTTTGTCGGTTGTTTATCATTTTGATATCAAGACGCTGGGGGAAGTAAAGGAGTATGACCGGACGGTGGCTTTCGAAGCCGTAGAAAACGATACTTTGCCTGCCCGGGCAGGTGTCGATTATGAGGTGTTGACTCCCCGGCCGGTTATTCCCAAAGGAGAAGTATCGACATCGGTGAGTGTCCGTTTTTTCAGGACCCGAGAACTATTGGAACAGTCTAAAGTGATCGAATTCCGGTTATCGGAAAATGAAGATTTTGATTTACGGATACCCTTATATTACGATGTAAGCTATACCAGTCTGATTTTTGTATTGAGCGAAAAGATTTATAAACCCTGGTGGTGGAGGAGCTATGGGAAAGACCGTTTCGGCAGGTGGACGAAGACGAAAGGGAATTTGATTTGTGATAAACTCAATATTCCGCGGGCAGATTGGAACGATATGTCCGGGAAGGTCGACGAGGCTTTTCTGACTTTTGCTTGTATCTGGATGTACGATTATCTCGAAAAGGAGAAAAAAGCCGGGCGTCCCGTATATGACGAACCGCTGAAAGAAGGTGAAGAATCGCCTTTGATGGAAATGGGACCTATGGCTAATCCTCAGTAATGAATGATTAAACAGAAAATTATGAAAACAGTATATAGATTTTTATTGGTTGCTCTCCTGGCTATGGCTGCCACTTCGTGTTTGTACGAAGACAAAGGAAATTATGATTATCATGCGATTAATGATATTACGATCGGGGGGATTGCTTCCGGTCAGGAATATCCTGTCGTGAGTTTTGTCGATACATTGCGGATAAAACCTCAGATTACTTGTGCTCAGTCTACGGATGAGAGTACGTTGGAATACCAGTGGAACGTTTTGATTACAGAAGGAAAACAGTATGAACGGGTGATCGGTAAGGAAAAAAATCTGGAATGGCCGGCCGATTTAAAAGCCGGGAAATATACCGGCCTGCTTAAGGTATATGATAAAATCTCCGGTTTAAGTTGGATACAATCGTTTAAAATAGTAGCTACGACGGTTACTTCCGAAGGGTATCTGGTTTTATGCAGGCAGGAAAATCGTCCCCGGATGGACATTATTCATACGGTCGATCAAGACCGTGAACTGGTGGGAAGAGATATTTTTGACGGAGGCAGTCTGGTGGGTGAACCGATCGGATTCGATTATACCAGTGGGTTGTGGGGCTCCCTTGTCTTACATACCTCTGAAAGCTCCTGGTCTTTGAATACACAGGAACTGACTATCAGTGAAGAATCCGATCTCAAATATGAATTCGGAATGCCGCCGGCCTCGGTAGATGCACGGAAAGTGGAAATAACGACACTCCGGAACGATAATGTTTATGTATTGATCGATGCTGCAGGGGATATGTACATAAAACGGGAATGGGGGGAATTGTATGCTCTTCCTATAAATCATCTGAAAGGAGAAGATACTTATTTCGAAATGGCTCCCTGGATAGGGGTGCGGAAAGGGAAAGGGATTACTCAGGTAGACCAGAGTATTATGTTGTTCGACAATACGAATAAACGCTTTATGGAAATTCCCGGAGGAGCATTTCTGCCCCGGGTGATGCAATACGAGAATACCGATTTATGGCCCTCTGCTCAAGTGGATAAAGAAATCATCCATATGGAAAGCAATATGAATTACACTTTTGCTCTGATGAAAGATTCCGGAGGGAAAGTATGGGTGTACGGGGTTGAATTGAATGGGGACAGTAAAAATGTGCAGAAATACCTGATGGAAGTAAAAGGTTCCGGAATAGAAAAAGCAACTGCTTTTGCCTTTCATTCTTTATATCCTTATCTGTTTTATGCTGTCGGCGGTGAGGTTTATCGTTTCGATTATTCCATGCAGGCTCCTGCCGAGAAAGTACTTACTTATCCCGATGCTACTGTCGTAAAACTCCACTTCCCGATTTATTTGGGTTGGATCGCCTGTGCCGATTGGCAGAAAGAACGGCAATACAATCTGGTGGTCGGATACAATAATACCAAAAAGCCCGAAACGAACTGTGGTACGGTCGCTATTTACAAAGTACCTGCTTTGCGGGGAGATTTGACTCTCTGCAAAGAGTACACCGATTTAGGATATATTATCGATTTGGCTTATAAAGAAAATAATTAGGAGAATGAAAATAATTGGTTTATGTGTAGGTCTGCTGATCGGGTTCGGGGCTTGTCAGTCGCATCGGGATACCGTTGTCGGGATACGGGCGGAAGGGATACCTGTACCTGAGAAGGTTGTCCTGTCAATTTCCGATTCTACTTACGAAATTTTTCCGGATTCTCTGGGGATAGTACGTTTTGTGCTGCCTCCCGGAATAAAGGGTAGTTACGCTTCTTGCAGATGGGGAAAATTGCTCATTCCCCTTTATTTGGAACAGGGTAAAAACCTGGCGATCACGCTAGGGAATGAGCGGACCCCTGTTTTTGAAGGGCAGGGAGAGAAAGAAAACGAATATCTGAATAGTGAATTGTTCCGGCAGGTGAGCTTGAACAATGAACTGGAAGAGGATCGGTTTATCGGGGAAGTGAAGGTATTGGAGCAGAAATTATCGGCTTATTTGAAAGGAAAGCATCTGGATGCAGCTTTTACGGATACCGAAAGTAAAAGATTACATTATTGGGTTTGTACCTTGTGGCTGCAATATATTACTCCCTATCATCGTCCTTCGGATTCCTTTTATGAACAGTTGGAAAAAGCCGTTCAGGAAGATACGGCCCTGATGGAACTGCCGGAATATAGGAAGGCTTGGAAGGGATTGGTCGAAGTGATGGCAATGAAAGATTTGTGGACGCGGGATCCGTATGAAATAGTCGGAAAACAACTGGCTTATCTGGACGAAAGGATCGAAGATCCGGCTTTGAGCGGTTATCTGACAGACGAAATTATCGTTACTTATATCAGGAAGTATGGTATCGCTGAGGCCGGAGAATTACTACCACTGTATCGGGCAAAGGTACGGGAAGCCTCGAAGGTGAAGGCTTTGGAGAAATTGTGCTCTAAATGGGCTCGGATTGCTCCCGGACAATTGTCCCCCGATTTTGCTTGTCCCGATCTTTCCGGGAAGGTTGTGGGACTCTCCGATCTCAAAGGTAAATATGTATATATCGATGTCTGGGCGACCTGGTGTGGACCTTGTTGTGCAGAAATTCCGCATTTGCAAAAGTTAGAGCAGAAGTTCGCTACAAGAAATATCGCTTTTGTCAGCATTTCCTGTGACCGGAATAAAGAAGCCTGGAAAAAGATGATTGGAGAAAAGCAATTGGGAGGAATTCAATTGAATGGGGGTGAAAATTCCGATTTTATGAAAGCTTATATGATCAGAGGTATCCCGAGATTTATTCTGTTGGACCGGGAAGGAAAAATTCTGGATGCCGATATGTCCAGCCCTTCTGATCCGCGTACTGCCGGGGTATTGGAAGCTTTGGAGGGCATGTAACGGAAAGGAAGAAATCCCGGGAAGAAGGAGGAGGAGGGTTTTCCCGGGATTCCTTTTCCCCGGTTCTGCCAGCACGGTCGGGATCGGAAGTTCCTAAAGAACAAAATTTACAGTTCCGCTTTAGATAGGCTGAATGGCCGATGGGTTAACGGCTCTATTATCAGTATTTAAACCGCCAAAAAAGTAAGATGAGGAATCTGTGGTTACCCAACATTTTACGTAAAAACTGGAAAGAACGTCCCATTTGTGTTTTAACCGTATTTATACTGATTTGCAGCATGTCGGCTACTTCCTGGTATTTCTTACCTTCCAGACAGATCAGGGTAAAAATTTTTCTGCGTTCTTCGGGTAATTGGCGGATGGCGGCGTATAAAACTTCAAGTTCTTCGTTGTACGTTTCAGTTGCCTCTTCTTCTTCACTTATTTCCTGTTGTAGGGAAGCATGACGTTTTTCCCTCCGGCGACAGCCTCGGAGGTCGTTCAGTGCGGCATGTTTGACACTTTGGAATAAGTATTTTCCGATGCCACCGTCGAGATGTTCGAACCGGCGACTGATCCAAAAATCTACAAAACAATCCTGAACGACATCTTCTGCAGCTTCTGCATTATTTAACAGATGATTGGCAAATAAAATTAAGGCATCGTAGTAAGCGTCGAACAATTCCCGGAAAGCTGAACGGTCTTCCTTTTTCAGACTTTCTAATATTCTTTTTTCATCCATCTTACCCAAGCTTTAAATGTGGTGCAAGATAGAAAAATTGTCGAATATGACCAAATGGACCTGTCGGCAGAGTAAAAAGGAAGTCTGTGATAGGTGAAAATAAAAGAGACTTAGTAAAGCCTGGGAGAGCAGAAATTTTCATTAAATAATAAATTTCATCAAAAAAATGAGAAATATTGTCACACAAAATCGTTTTTTCGGTGCTATTAATGAAAATGAGTAACATGGCCGAGGAACGATTATATGAAATTGTGGCTTCCCGCCTGAGTGGAGAAAAGCTGACGAAGGAGGAGGACGACGAATTGCAGAATTGGCTGGACTGTTCTGAAGAAAATCGCCGATTGTATAAGTTATTACAATGTTTTTGGGATAGTGGACAGGCTTTTCGCGACTTGGGGGGGCCGGACCGGAATGGAGCTTATCGCCGGATTGCAGGTCGTTGTTTAAGATCGCTCAGGAAAAGGAAAATCATCTTTTACAGGAAGTTGGCCGGGATCGCTGTGGCTGTATTTCTGCTTGCCGGTTTGACTTTAGTCTGGCAGTTCAGCGGCACAAAACCGGAACTGTCCGGTGAAGATTCGGATTTGGCCGGTATAATGCCGAATACGGTTCGTCTGGAGTTGTCGAATGGGGAGTACGTAAATCTTTCCTCCCGGACTACAGTTCCGGTACGGATTTCGGATGTACAACAAGCGGCGGTGGTTTGTGATTCTAACCTTTTAAAATATACTGCCGACGATGAGGTGCTGCCGGAGGCACCGGAATATAACACCTTGATCGTTCCTGTCGGAGCTGAATACCGTTTGTTATTGAGCGATGGAACGCAGGTATATCTGAATGCCGCCTCGGAGTTACGTTATCCTACGCGCTTTACCTCGCAAAAGAGAGAAGTTTTTTTGAAAGGAGAGGCCTATTTCGAAGTCAGTCGTGATACGACCCGGCACTTTACGGTCAGGACGGCCGGTATGGATATAGAGGTATACGGTACTTCCTTTGATGTCGATGCTTATGAAGACAACCGCGAAGTATCGGCCACTCTGACTTCAGGAAAGATTAAAGCCCGTTGTCAGGGACGGGAATACGATCTTGTCCCGGGACAACAAGTCCGTTATGACCCGGCAACAGGAAAGACAAAGGTGGAAGAAGTGTGTACAGAAGTATATACTTGTTGGAAAGATGGTTACTATTATTTCGAGGCTGTCCGTTTAGAAGATATTATGCAGACGCTTTCCCGTTGGTATAATATACAGGCTTTCTTTGTACAGCCTGAGCTCAAAGATATTGAATTTACCGGCCGGTTGAAGCGGTATGAAGAGGTCGGACAGTTATTCCGGAAATTTGAACAAACCCGGAATATCCGTTTTGAACGAAAAGGAAACAGCGTGGTTGTAAGCGGCAAAGATTAGTTTTAAGACTGTGGAAAATAAAAAGCCGGAAATTCCCCATCCCCGGCTTTAGTATAAAGTATTCTTTCTGTGTCCCTGAGAAAGATCAGATTGAATACCATGTTGAATACTTAATTACAAATCTATGAAAAAAAATCGAATCAGCCCGGAATCCCGGTTGTGGATTTTCAGGCGAAAAACGTTTTTAATGATGAAATTTACTCTACTTCTTCTTTTTTGCTCTTTGTTTCAGCTCAAGGCAGAGGTATTTTCTCAGCGTAAGGTGAGCGTACAAATGTCGGAAGTGACTTTAGACCGGGTATTTCAGGAATTAGGCCGTCAGGCGAAGTGTGATTTCCTGTATAATCATAGCTTGGTGAAGCAGAAAGGGAATGTGACGATCTCGGTGGAAGACCGGGAACTGAACGCAGTATTGGATGAGCTTTTACCTCGTTTGGGCATGGAATATGTACTGGACGAGAATGTGATCATTATCCGGGAGAAATGGGCGTTGCCTCAAAACCAGGATGTTGAAGTACGTGGAACGGTAAGGGATGAGAAGGGGACTTCCTTGCCGGGAGTGACAGTTGTGATCAAAGGCACCACTTTGGGGACTGCAACCGACGATAAAGGGAAATTTGTGTTGCGTTTACCCAGGCAGGAGGGGATTACCTTGGTGTTTTCCTATGTCGGCATGAAATTAGAAGAAGTGAAATTTACCGGACAGAAGGACATGCAGGTTGTTCTTTATGCAGACGAGCAGGAGATGGAGGAGGTGGTCGTTACCGGGTATCAAGTCATTGATAAACGTTACGTTACTAGTGCGATAACGACTGTGAACGCCGCAGATGTGTTGGTCCCGGGTATGACCAGTATTGACCAGGCTTTGGAGGGACGTGTCCCAGAACTGTTATTGATGAGCAACTCGGGGGAAGTCGGGGCCACTCCTCGTATTCGAATAAGAGGTACTTCCACCTTGTTGGGAAACAGAGAACCCTTGTGGGTGTTGGATGGATTTATTTTGCAGGACCCTGTTGATGTTAGTAATGAAGATTTGAACAACCCGGACTATATCAATATCATCGGTAACGCGATTGCCGGGATTAATCCCCAGGATATAGAGCGGATAGACGTGTTGAAAGATGCTTCGGCCACGGCTCTTTACGGGACACGTGCGGCAAACGGGGTAATCGTGGTCACCACGAAAAAGGGAAAGGTGGGACCGGCTTGTTTTTCTTATAACCACACGTCAAAATTCACGCGTAGACCACGCTATACGGACAGAAATATCAATTTGATGAACTCTAAGGAGCGGGTGTTATTCGGGAAGAACTTGAGTGATACACATTACCAATTCCCAAGCGGGATGACCATGGTTGGTTACGAGGGAGCTCTTTATCGTTATTATTCAGGATTAACGGATTACAACGGTTTCTTGGATGAAGTGAAGCGTTATGAAACGATAAACACGGATTGGTTTGATATATTGACGCGTGATTCTTATTCTCATGACCATACATTGAGTGTATCGGGTGGGGCGGATAAGTTTCGTTATTATGCTTCTATCGGGTATAATTATGATGAGGGGGTAACGAGAACTACTAGTACGCAGAGGTATACTTCTATGGTTAATTTGAACTTCTCGCTTTCAGATAAATTAAAGGCAGATCTCTCGATTAACGGTAGCGTGCAAAAGAAAAATCATTTGCAAGATGAGATTAAAGCAATGGATTATGCTTATAATACAACTCGGGCGTTACCTTGTTATAATGAAGACGGTTCGTTATTTTATTATGACAAGGTAGCATATGATGGTATGAATCAATATTATACGAAATACAGATACAATATTTTGAACGAGATTGATAACAGCTCCAATTCTTATGATGGTAGTACCTTGAGTGCTAGCTTGAATTTAAACTATAACGTATTGGAAGCGTTGAGTTTGCGCTTTGCCGGATATTATTCCAAAAGTAGCACCTTGCAAGAAGATTGGTGGGGAGAGAAGAGCCATTACGTGGCTCGGTTAAAAAATGGAGAATATGAAGATGTCCCCTTGGAAGGTGAGATTGGAGAGTGTATTTTGCCTTATGGTGGCGTGTTGAATACGAATAACTCGATTGCGGAAAATTATACCTTGCGTTTACAATACGATTTCCGGAAAACAATTGGTGTGGAAGGGGTACATTTGGTCGCTTCTACCGGGGGATTTGAGGTAAATAGTAACACGACCCGTTCGATTAGCGATGAGAATCGGGGGTATGTGAAGGATCGTGGTTTACAATTCGTGGACGGGATTGACTTGGAAAAATTCCCGCATTATGCGAATTGGTTGAATAAGAATCACAGAACCATTAGACATAACGTGTTTAACCAACTTTCTGGTTATCTCACGTTGAGTTATAGTTATATGCAACATTTTACCGTTTATGCAAACGGGCGTGTAGACGCTTCAAATAAATTCGGGAGTTCAAGTAACGATAAATTCTTGCCGATATGGGCTGTTTCCGGAAATTGGAACTTGAAAGAGAATATCCTTAAAGGGTGTGAATTTATAAGTGATATGAGTCTCCGTTCTTCCTTTGGTATGCAGGGAAACATGTTGGAAGATCAAAGCCCGAACTTGATTATTTCCCAGGGTGTGACCGATGTCCTGTATAATGAAAATATTTCGACGATAGCCCGTTATCCCAATCCGAATTTGCAATGGGAGAAAACCCGTTCTTTCAACTTGGGATTGGATGTTTCTTTCCTTGATTCTCGTCTGACACTTGATGGTTCGTTTTATAGCAAGCGAACTGAGGATTGTTTCACGGAAGTTCAGGTTTCTTCGGTAAACGGAATTAACACTTACATGATGAATGGCGGAGATCTGAAAAACGATGGTTTTTCTATCGGGCTATCAGCCACTCCTGTTAAAAATAAAAAGTGGTACTGGCGTTTCAGCACTTATTACTCTGCCAACTTGAATCAAGTGCAATCCGGTACAGTTGAATCTTATACGTTGAGTGACTACCTGAATGGAACGGCTTTGGTGGATGGGGAATCTATTGGAACGTTTTATTCGTATAAATTTTTAGGATTGAACCCGGAAAACGGAGCCCCTTTGTTTGATGATTATGCTGACCGTCAGCACTTGTTACAAGGCAAGAGTTTGGAAGAGACAGTCAGGATGGTGATGGAAAATAGCGGTACACGTGAACCTAAATTCAGCGGAAGTTTTTCGAATACATTGACTTATAAAGGATGGAGTTGGTCCATGAATCTGTCTTATAGCTTGGGTTCAAAGATTCGTCTTTTCCCCTTGTATTCTCCGATTATGTCTGGGGTTAGTTCGGAATTGAACGTTCGGAAAGAATTTGTTGATCGTTGGCAAGTACCCGGGGATGAGAGACGTACGAATATTCCGGTATTGATGAGTCGCTCGAACGTGGATTACAGCCAGTACAGTTCTCATTTTTCCTCTTCTCCTTTGGTTGCAACACGGATTCAGAATTTTGCTTCCAGTTATTGGGATATGTACGATAAGTCAAATATTCGGGTTGTTAGTGGTAATTATTTGAAGTGTAGTTCGATGAGTTTACGTTACACCTTTAATTCAAACTTCCTGGCGAAAACTCCTTTTTCGTCCATGACTGCGAGTTTGAATGCGATGAATTTGTTCACGATATCGGCGAAAGAGTTGAAAGGGCAAGATCCTTCACAGGCGGGTTTTGCCACACCGAACCTTTCTATTCGTCCTTCTTATACCTTTCAATTTAGTTTAATATTTTAAATCAAGATAATGAAAAATATTGTCGTATTTGTTTTATTGATATTGTTTACCAGTTGTGATGATTTCCTTGAAGATTATTCGCAGGATTTGGTCGTGCCTAAAACGGTAACGGATTTGAATGAAGTACTTTTGGGGAGTGCTTACCTGAAATCCACGGAAGTGCCTTCCTTGAGCAGTGGTTCTTTCGGGTGGTGGTTACATCTGTTGGATGATGATATAAATACTGTTGTTGCGAAGCAGGTTGAGCCAGTAGCAGGCTTTCAGGAGATGGGCACTAGGTATTGGGGATATTTTGCTTGGCAGAATGAGGTCGGCAGATCTCATGATGGAGGATCGTTGAGGGGTGATAATGATTTATGGGACGGCATATACAATCATATTAATGCCGTGAACATATTGTTAAATGAAGTGGGAGAAATCGATTTGAGAACGGAACAAGATCGTTTAGCAGCATTGCGTTTGCGGGGGGAATGTTATTTCTTGCGTGCCCAGTTTTATCTCGTTATGGTTAACGTGTATGCTGATGTTTACACGCCGGAGAAAGCAGCCTCTACTTTGGGAGTTCCCTTGAAATTGACCCATTACGTGGAGCATGACAAAACGAAGAAAGCCCAGTTCGAGAGAACCCCTGTGTCCGATGTGTACGCACAGATCGTTAAAGATTTACAAGCCTCGATCGAATGTTTTCAGGAAAGCCCTCAAAACAAAACTTTCTACAGGGCCTCTGAAGAAGCTGCATCCTTGTTGTTGAGTCGGGTGTATCTCTATATGCAGGATTGGAAAAGCGCTTGGGTTATGGCGGAAAATTTCTTGTCAAAGAAAAGTGATTTATTGGATTTGAAAACCATTGAAGCGGATATAAGTTCAGCCTTGATGACCGGGGATAACCCGGAGATTATATTTTCACAGGGTTCTTTGAGCCTTCAGAACAGTTTTTCGGGTGAAGGCGGTGATTTTTGCGTGTCCCGGGATTTATTGGATTTGTATGATGAGGGAGATTATAGGTATAGTATCTATTTCGAACGTTCCGTTCGCTCGGACAGTGTAGGTTTGGGTAGAAAATATAAAATGGGAACTCATCGTTCTCTCGTCTCTGATTTCTACATGTTAAGAACAGCAGAAGGTTATTTGAACATGGCGGAGGCTTGTGCCATGTTGGGAGATGCCTTTACTGCTTCAGAATATTTAAATCGTTTGAGACGGCACCGGATCGCCGGTTATCAGGATACGGTGTATTCGGAAACCGATATCGTTAATGTCGTGAGGAATGAGAGAAGAAAAGAATTGGTATTGGAAGGGCATCGTTGGTTTGATTTGCGTCGTTATGCTGTGAACCAAACGGCTCCTTATAAAAAACCGATTTATCACGTTTATGCAGTTTATGAGGAGGGCCAAAATTTATTTCAACACGGGGAGGTCTATCGCCTGGAGGTAGATGACCCTGCTTATACATTTGCAATCCCGAAGTCAGTGTTGGAATTTGACACGGAAATGCCGGATAATATCAGAATACAACGAAAATATTTAGAAAAGATAGATTACGAAATTGATTGAAAATAAGTGTTATGAAAAATATTGTATGTATTTTATTGTTTTTCTGTTTTTTGAGTTGTCAAAAAGAAGATAATTTGACATCAACTATACACTACGAACATCTATATAGCGTGGAGAATGACCCCACGGACACGGTGAAAAAACGGGTGTATGCGATTTATGAAAAGTATGGAATCCCTGTTTATTTTAATGATACTGTCGGTAGAGTTTTCGTTAAAGAGGACATACGTGGGGATTCCGTGTATCAATACGAAACGTTGGACTTGGCCTGGGGATTTACCTCTACTTCCGGTATACAATTTCGTTATGAGTACCTGGAAAATAGGGAAGAGCAACTACTTGCCCTGGATTTAATAGAAAATTATTTGAAATCTACTCCTAAGGTTTTATACCCCTTTAATTTTTTCGTTGTAAAATCTGCGAATATCGTGGATGCGGCCGGGAATATTGATTCGTACGGGGATGGGAAACAATACAGTATTTTATTCCGTACCCTTTTGTTAATAAACGATGGGAACTTGAGTCCCCATTTACCTGAAACGTTGAAATGTGAGATGGTTAAACATAAGATATCAAATTACCCGGTTGAGCTGGCGGCTTTTTACAATAAGTCTAAAAGTGTGTGGTATGGTATGCTATTCAGACAGTTGGATGCAGAATTTTACGAGTATTTTACTTACCCTTACTCAAAAGAATACGGGTTTGACATGGCGCTTGGGTATGGGGCGTGGTACGAGATGGGATACATACCATTGCAGGCTGTAAGTATTCCTGAAAATTTTTTTTCATCGAGTTTTTTTAAAGATGATTGGAGCAATAGAAGTCACTTTACGGAAGAAGGGCTGGAAAAATTCAGAACAGTGATGAGACAGAAAATAGGAGCTTGGGGATTTATATCTCCAGGAACTATGACTCCTTCCACAACTGAAGCCGATTTGGATGCTTACGTCGAGAAAATGTTGAGTATGTCCAAAACCGATTTTGAAGCGCTTTGGGGAACTTCTCCTTTGGTGATGGAGAAATATAATATATTGTTCGATATTCTAGTCAATAAATTGGAAATGGAATTATAAAAGAATAGAAAAATGAAGAAGATATTCATGTTATTATCTATTATTACCTGTTGGAGTTGTAATAATGACAAAGAGTCCGGAGTGATATTACCTGGAGTATCCTTTTCCGAATTCATGGATCTTCGGGATATGAAAGTGTACAAGTGCGTGACCATTGGAGAGCAAACTTGGATGGCTGAAAATCTTGCTTATCGTGTTCCCCAAGGGAGTGTGGAGGGGTGCTATACTTACGGGGAAGAGGGTATTGATACCTCTCGTGTGGAGGTATCCGTGGAGCTTTTTAAGATTGCCGTAGATGAAGCGAAGGAGAGGGGGGAGTTGGATGAAACGTATGAAAATATGTGGGGGAGCCAATGTGCTAAAAATTTGATTGACTATTGTTATTCTTCGAAAGAAACGGGGAAAGAGGTTGTCGATCAATTTAATTCTTGGTATGGGGAGGACTTGCCGAACAGTGTTCTCGTACTAAACGGGATTTTGAGTTCTTTAAAGCCTGATGCGATTATAGAAACTGCTGAAAAACGATATAGGGAGGCTGAATATAGAAATGGGGGATATGCGGACGAAAATGGTTTGCTATATACATTTAAAGCGGCCCAGCAAGCGGTTCCGGATGGATGGAGATTACCAACAGACGATGATTGGAAAAAATTGGAAGAAATTTTAGGTATGCCATTTTCTGAGATCGAGAAACTTGATCTCTGGAGGGGAGGAGGGGAAGGATGGTTGTTGAGGCTAGATGGAGAGGTCGGGTTTGATGTCTTGTTTAGCGGAGCGAGGCTTTGGGGAACGTGGCTGCAAGGCACCCCGTATAGAGATAAGGGGGACAAGGCTTACTTCTGGACTTCTTCCTTGCACGTGGAGAATGACACGACAAATTATGGAATTACCAGGATTTTTTCAGTAAATAAGAATCAGATTTTGCGGGGAACCTCCATGCCCGAGGCAGCTTATAGCGTACGTTTGATCAAAGAGTAAAGGTTATATGAAAATAGTTAATATAATGAAAATAATTTTATGGGTTGGTGTACTGGTAAGTTTGTGTTCAAATGTGTATGCGCAGAGCATGTACGGGGATCAAGTGAAAGCGGATGTGAAAATGAAATATTTGTATTCATTCGAGGAAGCTTTGAGGGAGGCGCAAAAAACTGATCGTCCAATTTTTGTGAATTGTTTTGCGGATTGGGCGATTCCTTGTCATGCGATGAATCAAGTCGTGTTCAGCGATCAGGAATTTGCCGATTGGATGGAAAAGCATTTTGTCAATCTTTTTATCGATATCACGACTCGTGAAGGAAATCCTTGGGCGCGAAAATATAATGCTTTGAAAATGGCTCAATATGTGGTGTTAAATGCCCGGGGGGAGGTTATTTACCGAATCGTGGGAGGTAAAAAATTACCTGAGTTTCAGAATTTATTGGCCCAAGCTCTGAATCCTGAAACGACATTGCCGGGAATGAAACGTGCTTACGATAAAGGCGAACGTGGATTGAAGTTTTTACGAAGTTATTCGGATGTGTTAAATCTTGCCGACGAACGGAATGAAGCTAGAAAGATTATAGATGAACTGTTCTCTCGTTTGAAAGACAAAGAAATTCCTAAAAAAGAAAATTGGAATTATTTTATACAAAAAGCTCGGGATAGTAAAAGCGAGTTGTTTCAATCATTATTGAATCGTAAGTTTGAGTTCGTTAAAAACCTGGGTAAAGAGGAAGTGGATCGATTCATATCTGAGGTTTATGCATCCGAGTTATTCTCTTTGGCTTGCGGAACTATGGCTTATAATGCTGATAGAATGATTGATTTGGCGTTGGAATTACATCGTTCTGATTTGCCGGACACCAATAACGTGTTCGTGTTATACGATATCGCTAAATGCAGGGGGGAAAAGAGATACCAGCGGATAGTTGAACTGTTGAGAAAATGTAACCTCCCCCGGGAATGGCATATGAATCTGGATTTTACTTTGGGAGAGCTTAAAGGTTTGGCTAATTCTCAACGAGATACTTTGATCGTGTACTTAAAAGAACGTTCTGCAGGATTGGCGAGTACACCGTTGAAATATTACTATCAGGCAATCGCTAACCTGGAAAACAAGGAGGGGATACAGTTTCAAAATTTGACTTTTGAAGCAGCCTTGAAATTAGCTGCAAAAGAAGGGAAGAAGGTTTTCATGGATTGTTACACCGAATGGTGTGGACCTTGTAAAATAATGAACGAGCAGGTTTTTACTACAAAGGAAGTCGGTGATTATTTCAGGGAACATTTTGTCTCGTTGAAAATTGACATGGAAAAAGGCGAGGGGATTACCTTGGGGAAGAAATTTGACGTGAGAGCTTACCCCACGATGTTTATTTTTGATGTAAATGGCATGGTGATAAATAGATTACAAGGGGCACGTGACGCCAAGACTTTTTTGAAGGAAGTCAAAAATAGCCTCGGGGAATTAAAGTAGTTTATTTAACAATCATGGGCAACCATGGGGACGGGGTAATTGTGCGCACAATTGCCTCGTCCCTCTGAAGCTTGATGCTATTATGCCATAATTAATATCTTGCAATCCACCCTCATATTTTCTTTAGGGGCATTCCTAAGTACAACAGAGAGAGGATGGAGTGCCAGATACGGAAGAAGTAGTCCTCGATGTGTTCCCATAAGGAGAATTCGAGGACGGTGGCAATGACTTTTCCGATAAAGTGGCAGGTAACGGATTTTTTGCGGAGGGCGATTCGTTGTGTAACTTTTCTTTAAATCATTCTTCGTTAAGTAAGCAAAATATTCTGTAAAACGTAATAGAGAACGTTTTGAGAGGAAATGATTTTTGTTTGAAGTTATAAAGGAAGAACTTTCAGGTGCCAATCGGACTCTTTGAACAAGGAAAGAGGTGTGATGCTGCACGGTTGCCGTAGCTATCTGGGATTATGCAGGTGACGTTTTAAATCGGGAAATAAAGTGATAGAAATATACGGTAATCAATAAAAATCGAGACGTTTGGCCGATGTCACATTCAAACATCATCAGCTTGATAATCAAGCAGAAATAAATTAATTTTAAATAACAAGTTTATGAAAAAAGAACATGAAAAAAAACAAAAACCGGAAAGATTATTTCGGTTAAGGCGCAATTTGTTGTGTATGTTATTGTGTTGTTTGGGGATAGGTATATCCGGAAATGTGATAGCATGGCAAACAATGAGTTTGCATTTGGAAAAAGTAGGTATAATTAGTTCGTAAAGTTCTTAAAGTTGCTCCTTCGTTGCTTAAAAGTTCATAAAAAAAGCACCCGCAGGATCCAGGGACTTATAAACTAATTTAATTTTACAATTGAACGGATGGTTATTTTTTTGTTATCTGATTTTGTTTATCAGCCAGCTGATCAGGAAAAAGAGAAGGAAACAGATTACGATGGTGGCACCGGTGGGAATATTCAGAAAGGCAGAAAGGAATAGTCCGGTAATCGAACCGGCGGTACTGACCAGGGCGGAAGCCAATAGTTGCTGTTTGAAGTTTTTGTAAAAGATGCCGGCGATAGCCTGAGGAATAGTCAGATAGGAAATGACCAGAATGATTCCGGCTAATTTCAGGGACAGCACGATACAAAGGGCGATGATCAGTGTGATGGCGATGTCTATCCGGTTGACATGCACATGGTGAGTACGGCTGTATTCTTTATCGAAAGCGATGTAGAATAACGGACGGTAGAAACGGGCGAAAAAAAGGATGATACCCAGACATAGAACCACGGAAAGGATAATCTGTTCCCGGGTAACGGTCAGGATATTCCCGAAGAGATACGACATCAGATTGGGGGCATACCCTGGAGTGAGGTAAATAAACAGGATACCGATTGCCATACCTGCCGACCAGAAGATGCCGATCAGGGAATCTTCCTTGAGCTTTTTACTGTCGGAAAGGAACAGAATGCCCAGGGCAGATAAAATCGAGAAGGCTGTGGCACCTAACATAGGAGATAACCCGAGGTAATATGAAAGTCCTAAGCCGCCGAAAGAAGCGTGGGTGATTCCGCCGCTGATGAATACCATTCGTTTGGCAACGATGTAGGTACCTACCAATCCACAGCTGATACCGATCAACAACGTACTGATCAACGCATTCTGAAAAAAATCATATTTTAAAAGTTCCAGCATCTTCGATTCTTTTTATTCATTATTTCCTCTTCCTTTTCGCTCTTTTCCTTTTTAGCCCTTTGCCTATAGCTTTTAGCTTCACCGCCTTTTAACTTTTTTCGTGTTCCTTCAGCACCCGGTGCGGAATTTTTCCGTGAGTGATCAACTCGATGGGACAGTGGTACGATTGCAACTGTTCTGCACTGATCAGGTTAGAATTATGATAATGCAATTCCCGGTTGACACAAGCGATAGTCTTCACATAGGAACAGATAGTTCCCAGATCGTGAGATACCATGACTATGCTCAGCGATTTATTGAGTTCTTCCAGGATGGTGTAAAATTCCTTTTCGAAATTACTGTCTACATAAGTTGTCGGTTCGTCGAGGATCAGGATGCGGGGAGACGCAATGATCGCCCTGCAAAGGAATACCCGTTGCATCTGTCCGCCCGATAAATCGCCGATCGGTGCTTTCTTATATGCTCCCATACCGTATTGATCGAGTAAATCCCAGGCTTTTTGTTTTTCGGCTCGGGTATAGGATTTGTAAAGTCCCTTTTCGGACATCAGGCCGGAGAGGACTACTTCGGTGACATCGATGGGAAAACGCTGGTCGAAACGGCTGTTCTGTGGTAGATAGCCGAAGAGATTTTGTCTGGAGACGGGGTAAATGACCTCTCCGCTATAAGGCTTCAGTAACCCCAGTATCACTTTGAGCAGGGTGGTTTTTCCGCCCCCATTGGGACCGATGATGCCAAGAAAGTCATGCTCATAAATTTTCAGATTGACTTGATGAAGAATGACTTCATGGTCATATCCGGCGCTTACATTTTTGAGTTCGAGTATGGGGGTCATGTTATTTTTCAGGTAAATATTTATCCAGGGTATCGATCAATCGGTTCATTTCAGCTGTCCAGTTTTCGGTCAGCGGGTCGATCTGAATGATTTGGCCTCCGATTTGTTTGGCTACGGATTCGGCATTATTGACATCGAATTGACTTTGGATAAAGATCATATGGATATTTTTTTCCAGGGCCAGATCGATGATTTTTTTCAAATGGGCCGGATTGGGTTCTTTCCCTTCGTCTTCGATCGAGATTTGTTCCATCCCGTAATCGGCAGCAAAATAAGTCAAAGCCGGATGATAGATCAGAAATATTTTGTCTTTTTTATGATCCAGTACTTGTTTGGCGCGATCGGCAATGCTGTCGATCTTCTGGAGAAGGGCCTGGTAATTTTGTTCGAACTGTAGTTTTTGTTCCGGATATTTTTCCGATAGTACTTCATAGACGGTAGTGGCCATAGTGCGGGCATGTGCCGGAGAAAGCCAGATATGAGGATCTACTCCGTCGTGTTCGTCACCTGCGGCATGCGTATGCCCACAGCTTCCGTGAATCAGTTGCAGGTTGGCGGAGTGATTTACGATTTGGATATCCGGGCGGTTTGCGAGAACAGGAAATAGATGGATTTGTTCGAAAGGTAAATAACCGATGGTGAAACAAAGGTCGCTATCGTATAACTTCTTCAGTTGTTCCGTACTTAGATCACAGGTAGCCGGATTCATACCCGGAGGTATCATGACATTCACCGTCAGGTAATCACCGGCGATTTGTTCTGTCAGGTATTTTTGAGGAAGAATACTGACGCTCACCAGCCGGGTAGAAATGGATTTATTTTTACAGGAAATCAGGAGATTCCCGATCAGAAAGAAAAAAAAGAATAAACGAAAATATTTGGTAATCATTGTATTGAATAAAATATGTAAATCAAATTATCTGTGCTATTTAGATTCGGTAAAGATAAGCTAAATTATCGGAATTTGAAACAGTAGTGTCATTTTCCAAATCTGTATTTTGTTAAATTTTCAATCGGCATTTTTATTTTTCGATTTTTACTTTATATTTGTCATGAATGAATACGAGCCATGGTCCTTTTTAATTCTAATATCAACCTGAATAATAATTGCAATGCAGAGCGGTTGCAAAGGGGAGGTTATGGTTAAAAACGGAACAGATCAGATATATGGATGAGCCTTCCCGATGCGGGGAGGCTTTTTTGTCGGTTATAAACTTAAATTTTTACCCTTATGAAGCAATTATTTTTACCGGAAGACTACACTTCGGTCTTGGATGTATGGCAGACAGAGCATGCCATTAAATTTATCAAGGACACCTTTCAATTGGCGCTGGCTGCGGAATTGAAGTTGCGCCGGATTACAGCACCTATTGTCGTTCCTTCGGGGAAGGGCTTGAACGATAACCTGAGCGGTACTGAACAGCCGGTGAGTTTCGGAGCCCGTGTATTAGGAGGACAACGAGCCGAGATCGTACAATCGCTGGCCAAATGGAAACGTTATGCTCTTTGGCGGCATCATATTCAGCCGGGTATGGGAATTTATACCGATATGAACGCTTTACGTCCGGATGAGACGATCGATAATATTCATTCGGTGTATGTCGATCAGTGGGATTGGGAGAAGGTGATTACCCCGGAAGAACGCACGCCGGAGCGGTTACAGCTTTGTGTCGAGAGAATTTATGCGGCCTTGAAACGTACCGAATTTTTATTGAGTGAACAATTCCCGGTATTACAACCCTTTTTACCCGATCGGATTCATTTTATACATGCCGAAGAGTTGAGAAAGCAATATCCCGGTTTGTCCCCCAAGGAAAGGGAAGAACGAATAGCCTGCCAGTTCGGGGCGGTTTTTATCCGGGGGATCGGAGGAGCTTTGGGGGATGGAACGATTCACGACGACCGTTCACCGGATTATGACGACTGGTCCACTGAGGCGGAAGACGGTTCGGTAGGTTTGAACGGAGATATCATTGTATGGAACCCTGTATTACAGTCTGCTTTCGAGATTTCTTCGATGGGGATCCGGGTGGATCGGGCTGCCTTGGAAAAACAATTGTGGCTGAAAAATGCAGGGGACCGGAAAAAATTGTATTTCCACTCTCTTTTGTTGGAAGGGAAATTACCCCAAACAATGGGGGGAGGAATCGGACAATCCCGGCTCTGTATGCTCTTATTGCAGAAATGTCATATCGGAGAGGTACAAGCCGGCTTATGGCCCGATGAGGTATTGACCGAATGCGAAAAAGCCGGGGTGTTTTTGTTTTAATACCGATAAAACAGAAAAAACGGTAACAACGGAAAGCATTATTGCTATTACCCTTGTTACCGTTTTATCGGTTGGCACCTGATTATTTTATTTCCTTCATCAGGCTTTCTACAGCTGCTTCCAGTTGCAGATCACGGCCTTTCATGGCGCTGGCCGGGTCGTTGGTCACTTTGATGTCCGGTTCGAGCTGCATATTCTCCAGGATGCGGCCTTGGTTGTCTTTCATTCCTACCTGAGGAATACCGAATACCAGGCTCGGATCCATCAGAGTTTCCCACCATACGGCGGTCATCGTTCCCGGTACAGGCATACCGATTACTTTACCGAGTCCCAGTTCTTTGTAGGCCCAGGGGAATCCGTGAGCGTTACTGTAGTTGCTTTCGCTGACTAATACGGCCGACGGTTTGTTCCATTGAGTGAATGGATCTTCACCGATGAATTGGCCACGTGGAACGAATTCGGCGTATTTCTTACCGCTCAGCAGGTGTAACAGGTCTTCATGTAGCCAGCCTCCGCCGTTGTAACGGGTGTCGACGATTATCGCTTCTTTGTTCCGGTATTTGCCCAGTATTTCAGAATATACTTTACGGAAACTGGGACTATCCATGCTCTTCACATGTACGTAACCGATTTTCCCATTGGATAGTTTTTCAACCATTTCCTGGCGTTGTTTTACCCAGCGGTTATATAGTAAACCGTTTTGGTTGCCGTAAGTGGTCGGTTTCACATATTCCTCCCATTCCTTTTTGGTAGAAGGATCGTAGATTGTCAGCATCACCCGTTTGCCGCTCAGGTCTTCCAGTATCTGGAAATAATCCTGTCCTTTTTTGATTTCCTGATTGTTGATTTTCCGGATAATCATACCGGGTTTGATTTTACCACTGGTTAGATCCAGCGGACCTTTCTCCAGGATTTCCTTGATCTTCAGGCCGTCGCCGTCGAATGTCTCGTCGTAAAAAACACCCAGGGCTGCCGTCTGTGAAGAACTGCCGCCTCCTTTGTAGCTGGCACCGGTATGGGAAGCATTCAGTTCGCCCAGTAATTCGGCCAACATTTCGGCAAAGTCGTAATTGTTGTTGATATAAGGCAGGAAGCGGGCATATTCTTTTTTATAGAAAGCCCAATCGATATTGTGAATAGTAGGATCGTAGAATTTATCTACTACTTGCTGCCAGACGTGATCGAACAGGTAAGCCCGTTCTTCGGGTTTCTTCCATTCGAACTCGGCATTGTAGCTCATACCTTTCAACTGGCCGGAATTCATATCCACTTTAGAGATTTGTCCACCGGAAAGCAGGTACAGGTTTCTGCCGTCTTTACTCATAACGAGAGCACCGCCTCCTTTGTTCAGTTTGGATAACATACGGGTACTTCCGTTTTTGAAGTCTCTGACCCAAAGGTCGTAACCGCCTTCAAAAGCGCTCAGGTAATATAGTTTTGAAGCGTCGTTGGTCAGTACGGCGTCGCCCAGACGGGAAGAATGGATGGTCAGGCGTACCATCCGGTCTTCCAGGTTTTCAAAGTCGATTTTGAGTTCGGGGAGCTTGTTTTCTTCTGCTTTCGCTTTTTTACCTTCTTTTTCTCCTTCGTCTTTTTTATCTCCCTCTTCTTTTTTACCTTTTTTCCCGGCTTTATCTGCTTTGTCACCTTTCTTTTCCTGTTTCTTTTCAGCTTTGGCTTTTTCTTCGGCTTCTTTCCTTTTCTGTAACTCTTTTATTTCTTTATGAAGAGCCAGTTCTTCTTTGTTCATTCTGAATTCATCCCAGGCTTCCGGATCCAGGAATAAGGCATAGATGTCGTATTGAGCTCCCCAACTACCGTGGCTACGCATACCTTGACGGTCGGTCGACCAAATGATGGCTTTTCCGTTCATCATCCATTTGGGATTCTGATCGCTATATCCACTGTTGGTCAGGTTGTGGATTTCTCCGCTGCCGTCGGCTTTTACAAGAGCGATATCGTTATGCTGCCAGCCGCCGTGTTCGAAATATTTAGCCAGGATCCACCGACCGTCGGGAGACCATTGATACCATTGGTCGCCGTCTTGATAGGAATAGTTGTATTTAGCCGGAAGTACCGTTCTCGATTTTTTGCTTTTCAGATTGATTACCTTGATTTCGGTCCGGTTTTCGAGGTAAGCGATTTCTTTACCATCCGGAGAGAAAGAGGGTTGGAAACAAGCATTAGTACCCTTGGTGATCTGCTCTTCTTCGATTTCTTTGGCATAAGCGAAAGATTTATCGTCTTTGTCTTTGATCCGGGCGACATAGATATTCCAGTGACCGTTCCGTTCACCGGCATATACCAAAGAACGGCCGTCCGGTGAAAATTCGACTGAACGTTCCTGAGTGGCCGTATTGGTGATTCTTTTCGTCGTACCGTATTCGGCGTTAGCTACATATACATCTCCGCGAACAATGAAAGCGAATTCTTTGCCGTCGGGTGACAGAGCCATCTCGGAAGCTCCCCGGTTCCAATTCATTTTAGCAATAGGGGATTCGGTATTGTCGGCGATGATATCAACCGCTAATTTTTTCGGTTGTTTTCCGGGTTGCAGGGTGTAGATCTCTCCGTTGAAAAAGTAACACAACAAGCCGTCTTCAGAGCTGCTCAGGAAGCGGACCGGATGTTTGCTGTGTTTGGTGATTTGTTTGATGTCCGAAGGATTTTTCAGGGACATTTTGCATACATTGAAATCCCCGAAACGTTCACTCAGGAAATAGATGTTTTCGTCGTTATCGGCGAATACCGGGTTGCGGTCTTCCACCTGTTTGTTCGTTAGGTTGGTAAATTCCCCGCTTTTCAAGTCGTGAATCCAGATATCCCGGCATACGGAAGATTTGTGGTGTTTCCGCCAGTTGTCTTCATATCCTTTATAATCGTGATAAATGATTTTATCGCCTTTTTTGTTGAAATTGATGTCGAAGGCGTCGAACGTCAGAAATTGTTCCGGCCGTCCTCCATCGACACTGATCTTGTACACCTGCCCTCCACTGGGGAATTGGCCGTATTCTGCATCGGGCATGACATTGGAACGATAGAGGATTTCTTTACCGTCGGGAGTGAAACATACGGGGATTTCGCTGCCTGAATAATAGGTCAGGCGGGTAGGGGTGCCGCCGCTTACCGGAACGGTATATAGGTTCAATCCTTCGTCCCGGGCAGAAGTGAAAGCGATGGTTTTGCCGTCCGGTGACCAAACAGGCCGGCTGTCATAAGCCGGATGGGTGGTCAGCTGGGTAGCTCTACCACCTTCACTGCTTACCAGAAAGATGTCTCCTTTGTAACAGAATGCGATGGTTTTTCCGTCGGGAGAAATCGCCGGATAACGCATCCATAGCGGATTTTCCTGAGCTGACAGCCCGGAAAAAACAAGGGCTAGAAACCCTGTACAGATAATTTTGATCAGGTTCATGTTTTGCTATAATTGATGTTAAATTTATATCCACCCTCATTTGAAATCACCCGAAATCGAACGACCTCGGTATAAAACGGTGTTAAAAGTAGTGATTTTAACTGTAAAGCGAAATCGGTTGCAGAAGTTTAACGAAAAATTTGGATTTGGACTTGTATAAACAAACGGGGCTGTTATAGAATGAATGGTATTCTCCAAACAGCCCCGGAAAACGATATACTTTTATTTTATAGATAATTTTTAGGTAAAGTATAATTACAGTGTCTTAACTGAAATAGATAATAGTATATTATAGAATATTTTATTTTGCAAAATAATATAATTATTATTTGATTTGTAAACTAATCTGGATTTGTTTTCAGACTAGTTATTGGGAAAACAATAATTTTTATTCATTTTAATTAAATATTGTAAAAGTGTTTGTTCTTGTCTCTGTCATAATTTAATAGGTGTATGATGAAAAAATATCTTTCTCTATTTTTTATCCTGCTTTCGATGGCTTGTAGCAAAAAGAATCGGATCACTGAATTGAAGATGCCTCCGGTGATTCATCTGACCGGTGAAAAGGTTGAAACTATTCTGCCCCGGTGTTATGAAACCGGTGTATTGGTAGACTCTTTTTTGGTACTGAAAGAAAAATGTACGGATACCATGTTTTATCTTTTCAGTACGAACACTGACCGGGAAATTTTTCGATTTGGAAGGGAAGGACGGGGCGTTTGTGAGTTTTATTATCCTTTTTTTCTAGTTAACTCCTTTGCTTATGATTCGCTGATTATTTACGATAGCCCTGCCGCTACGTTAACAAAAATAGATTTAGCTGCCCTTGTAGAAAACCAGGATATAACGAAATGCGTAAATTCGGAGCATTTATATAGAAACCTGAATTTTATGTATAACTTCAATAAGGTAGATTCTGCTTTTATCGGAACTTTTATCGAAAAGGACGAGGGACTTTTTTCCTTTTGTAACCGAAATAACGGACAGATAAAAAATACGGATTATGTTCCTTATTATTTTTATGAAAAGGGACGTAAAGATGCTTATTGCCATCATGTACTAGTTTCTGAAAAGGACAATTCGATTATCGTCCCGTTTAAATATATGAATTTAATTAACTGTTATGATTTGGATGGAAATTTAAAGGTGACCTATGCTTTGGATTGGATCAAAGAAGAGATAAATACACAAATTCGGGTGGATGAACATACGACAGTAACTTTTTATCGGACTTATGCTACCCGGAATAGGTGTTACTTGGTTTGGGATGGACATAAAATTGAAGAAGAACTTCGGAAATATCCTGCTAAGATTGTGGTGATGAACTGGCAAGGAGAATTGGAAAAGGTATACCAATTGGATAATTTTGCAGATTTTATCATCCCGGATGAAAAACAGCGTATGATTTATGTTGGAGTATATAATGCCGGATTGGAGTTTGTCGAAATCTACAAATACCCGATGCTTTAGAATAAAAAAACGTCCCCGAAAGGACGTTTTTAATTTATCTGATCACTAGCTTTAATTTTTTTTATAGATTCCCAGTTTGTCCGGATTGAAGCTGTTGATCATTTCATCGTGGGCAGCTACTTTGGCTTTACCGTAATTGATGAAAATTTCGGCAGACTTCACATACTTATCGCATTTCTGTGCATCCTGCAGCAACAGGTAACCGATAATGGTATAACCGGCCATTTCCACCAGACGGCGGGCATGGAAGTCGGTATATTCGGTACTGCCGGCTTCAGCTACTTTGGCTGTTGCGGCTTCGAGTTTACCGGTCATGCATTTCAGGGTTTCGCGCAGGTATTCGTGTTCCGGAGCGATCTCCATTTTCTCGTATACTTCGCGGATATGTTTTGCATATTGTCCGGTGGTGACGCCACGGATGGCAGCTACTACCTGCAACTGGGAAGTACCTTCGTAAATATTGGTGATTCGGGCATCCCGCACGTAACGCTGGATAGGATAGTCTTTCATAAATCCTGAGCCACCGTGGATCTGCAAGGCATCGTAAGTGATTTCATTGGCATATTCACTGGCGAAAAGCTTCTGTAGCGGAGTATAGATGTCGGCTAATTTCTGATATTCCTTCATCTCGTTGCGTTCGTCTTTGTCCAGGGCTCTTTCTTTGGAGATATGGTAATAGGTCTTGTACATATCTACAAAACGGGCTGTTTCATAAAGTACAGAGCGGATACCATGCAACTTGGCTTCCATATTGGAAAGCATTTCGTAAATAGCCGGGAACTCGATAATGGCCTTACCGAACTGTTTCCTTTCCTGAGCGTATTTCAATCCTTCGCGATAAGCGGCTTCGGCAATACCGACCGATTGGGCGCCGATACCCAGACGGGCTGCGTTCATCAGTGCCATCACGTATTTGATCAATCCCATTTTACGTTCGCCTACCAGTTCGGCCGGAGCATTTTTGAATACCAGCTCACAGGTCGGAGAACCTTTGATCCCTAATTTATTTTCGATACGACGTACGGTAACGGCATTGCTGTTGCGGTCATAGATGAACATGGAAAGTCCGCGTCCGTCGTTCGTTCCGGCTTCCGAACGGGCCAGTACTAAGGAAATATGTCCGTCCCCGTTGGTGATGAAACGTTTTACCCCATTCAGATACCATTGTCCGTCGGCTTCGTTATAGGTAGCCTTCAGCTGTACGGCCTGTAAGTCGGAACCGGCATCCGGTTCGGTCAGGTCCATCGCACAGGTCTCGCCGGCACATACGCGGGGCAGGTATTTGGCTTTTTGTTCGTCACTGGCAAATTCGTTGATCGTTTCGGCACAATCCTGTAATCCCCAGATGTTCTGCAATCCGGCATCGGCCCGGGCAACGATCTCGGCGGCCATGATAAACGGGGTGATCGGGAAATTCAACCCGTTGTATTTTCTCGGGAGAGAAATACCGTTCAAGCCGGCTTGGTTGATCACATCGATGTTTTGTTGGGTACCGGCGGCATATTTTACATGACCGTCGACTACCTGCGGGCCTTCGGCATCTACCGATTCGGCATTCACAGCTACGACATCCCCGCAAATTTCTCCGACAATTTCCAATACTTTATCATAGTTGTCGAAAGCATCTTCGAAGTCGCGCGGTGCGTTGTCATATTGCTGGGCTTCCGTGTAATTGCGCTCTTTCAGGGCAACGATCTTTTCCATCAACGGGTGGCCGAGGTGGAATTTTATATCTTCATTATCTGTATAAAAATTAGCCATAATGTTTTGATTTTAAGTTTTATTTGCTGTTTTTCTTGTAATACTGGATCATCTTCGGGATAACGACATTCAGGTCGCCGGTGATGACATAATCAGCAAATTTATTGATCGGGGCGTTGCTATCGGTGTTGATCGCAATCACCATGGCAGATTCTTCCATTCCTGCAGTATGCTGGATCTGGCCTGAAATACCGCAAGCGATGTACAGTTTAGGACGTACGGTGGTACCCGTTTGACCGATCTGACGCTCGTGTTCGCAAAAACCGGCATCGACGGCAGCACGCGAAGCTCCGACTTCTCCGCCTAGAACGGTAGCCAGTTCATGCAGTAACTGGAAGTTTTCTTTCGAACCGACACCATAGCCTCCGGCAACAATGATCGGAGCTGCTTTCAGGTTCACTTTGGATTTTTCCATGTGACGTTCGATTACATGGATGACGAAATCTTCCGGAGTGGTGAACTGATTCACATCGATCATTTTGATTTCTCCCTGGTGGTTCGCATTGAAGATTTCTTTTTTCATCACTCCTTCGCGGACGGTAGCCATCTGAGGACGGCAATCCGGATTTACGATCGTAGCAACGATGTTTCCGCCGAAAGCCGGACGGATTTGGTATAACAGGTTGTGATATATTTTATTGTTTTTCTTGTCTTCATAATCTCCGATTTCCAGACTGGTACAGTCGGCTGTCAGACCGCTGTGCAGGGCCGAAGACACCCGGGGACCCAGGTCACGGCCGATACTGGAAGCTCCCATAAAAGCGATCTGAGGTTTTTCCTGTTTAAACAGGTTGACTAAAATGGAGGTATGAGGGAGAGTGGTGTAAGGAGCCAGACGTTTGTCATCGCCCAGCCAAAGTACGTCTACTCCATAAGGGAAGACTTGTTTTTCAACTCCTTTGAGGTCGCTACCCAATACGATAGCTTCGAGTTTTACGCCTAATTCAGTGGCAAGGGTACGTCCTTTGGTCAGTAGCTCGAGGCTTACATCTGCAATAATACCCTCTTCTATTTCGCAATATACAAATACACTGTTCATAAATATTTAGCTTTTATAGCTTAAGCTTATAGCCTTTCGCCTTTTACTTTTTACTTTTTTACCTTTTACTTTTTACCTTACCCCACGGTATGGTTAACGATCAGTTCTTTCATCATTTCATCGATGGCTGTGTCGCTAGGCTCGAGTACTTTGGCTTCTTTGGCCTGAAATACGACGCTTTCAATGTTTTTCACTTTCGTCGGAGAACCGCTCAATCCCAGTTCCTGGGCTTCGCAAGTGATGTCGTTGACACTCCATTCGGTAATTTTCAAGTAAGGACGTTCCTGGAGCAGGTTGAGGTAATCTTCATCGGCATCCTGCATTTCCTGGGTAGCCCGGGCGTATTTATATTTCATCACATAGCGTGCGTTACGGGGGCGGCAGGGGGCAGCAGAACCGTTAACGGTCACGACGCAGGGTACCGGACATTCTACCACTTCTATACCTCTTTCGAGACGACGTTTGATCGTGATCTTGCCGGCTGTAATATCCAGAATATCTTCTGCATAAGTGACTTGTGGCAGCCCCAGTTTTTCAGCTACCTGAGGCCCCACTTGAGCCGTATCTCCGTCGATAGCCTGACGGCCGCAGATCAGCAGGTCGGTCTGCAAGTTCCGGAGCGCACAAGCTAACGCATAAGAAGTGGCCAGGGTATCGGAACCGGCAAAAGCACGGTCGGATAACAAATATCCGCCATCTGCGCCTCTGTACATGGCTTCACGTATGATTTCTGCAGCACGGCCGGGGCCCATCGTCAGAATGTGCACTGTAGTCCCTTCAATTTTATCTTTTATCCGTAATGCCTGTTCCAGGGCATTTAAATCTTCAGGGTTAAAAATAGCAGGTAAGGCTGCTCTGTTTACAGTTCCATCCGCTTTCATAGCATCTTTTCCCACATTTCTGGTATCGGGAACCTGCTTCGCAAGAACAACAATTTTCAGTCCTTTCATGTTACATTATTTAAGTTATCATCCCTTCAAACGATTGAAAAAGTCGAAAGGATTTTAAGATTAATATTTGCTGAATTACACCGTTTAGTACAGGTTTTCCAAACACTTTGAAGCGATTCCGATCACTTCCGGCAGTACCGGAAACTTGTAACTATTTGGTGAGCAAAGATAATACAATAAAGGTAAAAGGTGAAAAGTAAAAGGTAAAAAGTGAAAAAAGTAGGAAGTGAAGGGATGAAACAGTGGAAGCTGTGGAAAAGAAAAAGGGGAACGGTAAAAGCGGTAGGGAGGAAGGAGGCATTTTTGCCGTTGTTCCCGTTTTAGCCGCTTTTACCGTTTCGTCCGTTACTTGTAATTCTGAGCGAATTCGCGGCCTGCACGTAGGGCTTTGAGGTTCATCTCTACGATTTCAGCGCCTTTGCGGCTGAAGATGGCACGGATGCCTTCTTCCAGGTATTCGAACGGAATTTCGATGAAGGGAGAAGCTGCTCCCAACATGACGAAATTGCTGGCTCTGACGTTACCGGCAGATTCTTTAGCGATGGTATCGGCATCTATAATCACCTGATGGGGAAGACTTTTGAGTGTACTCATCACTTTTTCTACTTCGGGGTAGTTGGGGATATTGATAAAAGGTGTGGAGTTGGTCACCACAAATCCGCCTTCCCGTAGATAGGGGAGGTAACGAAGAGCTTCCATCGGCTCTACGGATAAGATGATGTCGGCACGTCCTTTGGCGATCAGGTCCGAATAGATCGGGCGGTCTGAAATACGCATGAAAGATTGTACATCACCGCCTCGCTGGCTCATACCGTGAGTCTCGGCTTGTTTCATGTATAGATTGTTAGTCAGTGCAGCCGAGCCCAAAGCCGCTGCGATAGACAAAATACCCTGCCCTCCTACGCCTGCTAATATAATATCTGTTTTCATAATTTTTTACCTTTAACTTTTTAGCCTTTAGCCTTTAGCCTGTAGCTTATTACTTATTCTATTTTTTCTTATTGTCCCTGGCTGCTTTCTGGATGCATACTCTCCGGGGGATGATGACCGATACTCCTTTGTATTCCAGTTCTTCCCGGATAATTCGGCACAGTTCCTCATGGTTCTTGGGTACCGGCAGCAATACCCGGATGTGTTCGGGTTCTACTCCGATACCCTGACAGATCGATTCTATTTTTCCCAGGGCCGAGGATTCCTGACCTCCGGTCATAGAAATTGATTCGTTGTCGGAGATGATTACTGTGATCGGCGTTTTTTCGTTGACGGCATCCAATAAACCGGTCATACCGGAATGGGTGAAAGTCGAGTCGCCGATAACCGCTACCGTTGGGAATAATCCGGCGTCACAGGCTCCTTTGGCCATCGTGATAGAAGCTCCCATGTCGACACAAGAGTTGATGGACTGGAAAGGAGGAAGTGCACCTAAAGTATAACAGCCGATATCTGAAAATACCCGTCCTTCGCCATAGGTCGCGATGACTTCGTTGAGGGCTTTATAGACATCGCGATGGCTGCAACCCGTACAGAGTGCAGGTGGACGGGGAGCGACGATCTCAGGTACAGGGGCTCCTTCTTTGGTATTGAAACAAAGGGCTTTGCCTACTAAGTCCGGATTTAATTCGCCATCCCGGGGCAGGGTGCCGTCCAGGCGTCCCATGATGTTGTCTTTGCCGGGGTACCCTTTCAGCATTTCTTCTACAACGGGATAACCTTCTTCGAGTACCAGAATCTGTTTACACTCGCGCAATAGACGTTTGATCATTTTACGGGGTAACGGATATTGGCTGACTTTTACTACCGGATAGATACAGCCACCGTCAAAATTTTCCAACAGATAATTGTAGGTAATTCCGCAAGCGATGATTCCGAGTGATTTATCACTACCGTCGATATATTGATTGAAGGGAGATTGTTCGGATGCTTTTACAAAATCCGCTTGTTTCTCAAGTAAGAGTTTATAGCGTTTACGGGCGATAGCCGGGAGCAGTACGAACTGGCGTTTATCCTCCGGCAAGTGCAAATGATTTTCCGGCAGACTATCGTGCGTTTCGACTCCGGCACGGGAGTGGGCCAGACGGGTGGTAATCCGCATCAATACGGGAGAACCTACCGTTTCTGAGAGAGCGAAACCGTAACGGGTCATTTCGTAAGCTTCTTGCTGGTTCGAAGGTTCGAGTACCGGTACAAAGGCAAATTTACCATATACCCGGGAATCCTGCTCATTTTGAGAGGAATGCATCGAAGGATCGTCGGCTGCGGTAACTACCAGTCCACCGTTAGCTCCGGTAATAGCTGCATTCATGAAGCAGTCGGCTGCCACATTCATACCGACGTGTTTCATACATACCAAGGCTCTTTTGCCGGCGTAAGACATGCCTAAAGCCGATTCCATGGCCGTCTTTTCGTTGGCTGCCCATGCCCGGTGTACATTACGGGCGATAGCCTCTTTAGAATTCTGAATATATTCGGTGATTTCTGTCGAAGGAGTACCGGGATAGGCATATACGCCTGAAATTCCGCTGTCAATGGCTCCCTGAGCTATTGCTTCGACACCTAATAATAGCTGTTTTTGCATAATTTTGTCTGATTTTATAGATTATATGATATTACAATAACACAAACGTCGGAGACGTCTCGGAAATAAAATGTTGAATAATTCGAAAGTGAAGGCAATAACTGCCCCGGAATCAGAGTCCCCAGTGGAATTTCAAGGTACCCATGATATAAGCTAAAACGAAATAATATTCAAAAGGACGGTACATATCGCTAAACGCATATCATGTAAAACGTTTGCGAAGATAGAAATATTCTTTAAAAAAAGAAAGCTCCAACGTATTTTTCAGGTATTTTTTTACTTTTAGCCTTTACCCTCTGGTTGTTAGCCTTTTTACTTTTTTTTCCATATCTCCCAATTTTTTTCCGCCTGTCCCAGCCACATCGCATAACCGTTGCAGGCATGAGCTCCGGCTGCTCTTCCCTTTTGCATGAAAGTGGTTGTTTCGGGATTATAGACCAGGTCGAAAAGATAATGTCCGGCAGTGAGGAGCTCGTAGGGAAGGGGAGGAAACTCCGATGTATCGGGCCAGGTGCCCAAAGGGGTAGTATTTACGATCAGCGGATAGCCGGTTATTAAGTCCGGTAACGCTGTATAGCCGATCTCGTCTGCCTGGCGGGGAGTACGGGATACGGTCGATACTTCCATATTCAGAGAGTGCAGGGCGTAACGCACGGCTTTGGCAGCTCCGCCATTCCCCAGAATCAGTGCTTTGGAAATAGCTGCGGGAATAAATTCCAGCAAAGCTTTCCGAAAACCATACATATCCGTATTATATCCCACCAGATAGGGGTGGCCGTTCGGATGGCTCACCTTGACGCAATTGACGGCACCGATAACCCGGGCTTCTTCACTGATCTCGTCCAAAAAGGGAAGGATATTTTGTTTGTGAGGGATCGTGACATTAAAACCACAAAGGTCGGGCGTTTGTTGTAATAGTGTCGAAAGCTGCCGGATGTCGGGCATTTCGAAGCTCCGATATTCAGCAGCGATATTTTCTTTTTGGAATTTCTCGTTAAAATAGCGGGGCGAGCAGGAATGCCCCAAAGGGTATCCGATGATTCCGTATATTTGCATGATTACTGTTGCTTTTGCATTTTCTTTCCGATGAACTCTATGCCATAAATAAGCACAAAACCCACGATACACATCACGATCGCTTCCACTAAGAGCGGATCGGATTGCGTCAGTTCCTGAAAATAATGCGGAGATACATTCGCTTCCACCAAAGGTCTTACCACTCCGTGTGAGTCGGTATAGGTTTCCAGAGTTTCTTTCCAGGGCCATACTTTATTCAGAGACCCTACCATGAATCCCGTTAGGGTAGCGACAGTCGCTGTATGATGTTTTTTTAGAAGCCAGGATAACAAATGGGAAAAACTGATGATACCGGCAACCGCTCCGACGATGAATAACAACATCACCCCGATGTTCAGGCTGCTGACAGCTCCGAGGATATCGGAGTATTTCCCCATCAGTAGTAAAATGAATGCCCCGGATATGCCCGGTAAAATCATGGCACAAATGGCTATGGCGCCGGATAAAATGATAAACCACCACGTATTGGGAGTCTCGGCCGGCGACATCACGGTAATGACATAGGCGATACAGCCTCCTGCAATCAGTGAGATCACCGTACCGATATGCCAGTGTTTGATTTCTTTGGCTACCAGTACCGACGAAGCGACGATCAAACCAAAGAAAAACGACCAGATATAGATGGGATGATGTTCCAGTAACCAGGTCATGAGTTTGGCCAGAGAGAAGATAGAGATGGCGATACCACCGACCACTCCGAGTAGGAATGACCCGTTGATCTTTTTCCATAAGTCTGCAAACTTCAGGCTGAGCAACAATTTTAAAGCTTGGAGGTCTATACTTTTGATCGAATCGATCAATTCTTCATAAATCCCCGTAATGAAGGCGATCGTACCGCCGGAAACACCCGGAACCACATCTGCTGCACCCATGGCACAGCCTTTCAGTACCAACAATAAATAATTCTTTTGTTTTCCCATATTTTTCTGTTCACTTTTCGAATTTTATAAAAAAATAAATCCCAAGCGGGATTTATTTTTTCAATACGTTTCTATGCTCAAAACGGAATAGATCAAAAACAGTCTTCACCGGGGTGAAAGTTGTCAGGGGAACCTCGACGAATACCGTAATCCAGTTCGCCATAGCTCCATTCCAAAGCCCCGGGAGTTCCTGTACTTTAATTTCTTTCCCTTTATATGATTTGTGGGTAATAAAACCTTGTTCGGGGGCAATGAATTTTTCGAGATCGAACTTCTTGCCTTTATAGTTTTTTACACCGCATACCAGATCGACCGGATTGAAATGAGTAGAATGATCGAACACTTTTTTTTGTTCTTTATCTTTCAGATTGATCTGAGCCGATTCGACGATCATCAGGCGTGAACTGCCGTCTTTCATTTTCACCCAGAACGGTCCTCCGCCCGGTTCACCTTCATTTTTTACCATCCCACATACCCGGATCGGACGATCCAGCAATTGATGCAGATGTTTGATGCGCTCTTTCTGGTCTTTATAAGTCTTGCCTTCCGCTTCTTTATAACCGATTTGTCCCATAAAGGCTTCAATCTCCCGGAGTTGTTCTTCTGTCGGTTTTTTATCCAGCATACTCAGGTAGCTGAAAATCTTTTCTTGTAATTCCACCAGTGTACCGGCCAGCAGTCTTTTATATTTGATCGTATCTCCCTTGGCCCGGTCGGGGATAACGTTATCGATATTTTTGATAAAAATAATATCGGCTTTCAGTTCATCCAGGTTATAGATCAGGGCACCGTGTCCTCCCGGACGGAATACCAGCTTCCCTTCGCTGTCTCTCAGTAACTCGCCCTTGTCAGTGAGGCTGACCGTATCGGTGGAAGGTTTCTGAATCGAAAAGGTCACTTCGTATTTGATGTTGAACATCTTCTCGAATACTTTGGTCACCTTCTTCAACCGTTCTTTAAAGAGATTCATATACTCTTCCGAAACGGTGAAATGCAAGCGGGCTATTTTTCCATTGTTGCAATACATCCCTCCTTCAACGATATGTTCGTCGAAAGCCGTTCTGACAAAATCCCGGTAGATATGAAAATCGACCAATCCTTTGGGTGTGTTCCCATAGTTCAGTCCTTTGTCGGTAAGGATATAGCTAAGAATTTCGTTAAATTGCCGTTTGTCGATCATCTTGTCGATGTCTTTTCCATCATTCCACAGAGCGGCAGACAAACGGTTATAGAAAGGAAGTTCGTTCAGTTTCAAAAAGAAATCGTGCATTGTACCCGCCCCTTTATCCTGCACGAATTCCAGGAATTCTTCTTCTGTACCTGTATAGGTATCCATAAAAGTAAACAGATCTTTGAACATCCGGGTGGCCGATCCGGAAGCCGGGACCATTTTCAGCAGTTCACATTCCTGACGTGCTTTATCGAAATTTGCGTTCAAACGTTCTTCATCTTCAGCCTCGATCCGGATAATCCCATTACCGATGGTGGCTGGTTCGGACAAATCGACATAGTCGAATCCTTTTTCGAAATTGGCTAATTGCCGGTCTATCTGTTCCGGTTTAATATCTCTGTGTTTGAAAACTTTCAGATCTTCTTTCGTGTAGTTCATAATTTAGTGATTAAAGCTTACAAAGCTGTAAGCCGGATTAATTATCTTCCTCTTCGTCATATACCTCTTCCTGATTGTCCAGTTCGGTTTCATAGAAATCTTCAGCTTCTTCCATCAGAGAATCGATATCATCTTGAGACAGTGGTTCTTCGTCGATCCAGTAAATTTTTTGATTACTGTAAAATCCGTCCAGATCACATTGAATGATACAACGTGGTTTTTCGGTATGAACAACGTAGACTAAATCAAGTGCTTCTTGTGAGTTGTCCGCAATAAGAAATTTGGGTAACATGTCATTTTATTCGTTTAAAATTATCAGTCACAAAGATATGCGATAAATGTAATTTTTTTTATAATCGGCCGATAAAAATCGATACGATGCCATTTTATTCTGAAATTAGTTCGTTGTTTGTCATATTTTGGGGATAAAACCCGAACACAGGAAAGTTCGGCCGGGCAGTGGGATATACCATAGTACTGATGTCGGCCGACGAGGTGTTCGACCCTGCTGAGTTCGAAGGAATAACCGATGTGGATGTCTATGTCGTTCTTAAAAAAATACGGAAGAACTGAAAAAGATCCTGAATTTTTGACAGCTTAAAAACATTTGTAACTTTGTCTGTTGTCACATCGTTGTAAATAAACTATGATTGCATCAGAATTGATATCGAATGTTGTGCCGGTGCTCAAACCCGAAGATACCTGCTTGCAGGCGCTCAACTGGATGGAACTTTTCCGGGTGTCCCATCTGCCTATGGAGCAGGGAAAAATGTATCTGGGGCTTGTAGATGATGAGATGATCTATGCCCACGGCGACCTGAACGATCGGCTGGATGTGTTGCAGATTCCGGTGGAAGGTACCTTTGTTTATGAAAATTATCATATTTATGATGTTATCTGTCTGGCGGCCGGAAGTTTGTTGTCGGTGGTACCCGTACTCGACCGGAAAAATAATTTTGTCGGTTCGATTACTTTGACCGATATCCTCCGGCATTTGGACACTTTGCTATGTGTAGACCAGCCGGGAGGTATTCTGGTGCTCGAAGTCAACCGGATCAATTATTCATTGGCCGAAGTTGCACAGATTGTAGAATATAACGAAGCCCGGGTATTGAGTTGTTACGTGTCGGGAAACCGCGATTCCCAGCAACTGCAGATTACCTTGAAGATAAATACACTGAATGTAGATCCGATCCTGGATACTTTTATCCGGTACGGATATACCGTTAAAAATAGTTTCGTCACAGGCGAGGAAGAACAGGATAGTCTGAGGGAGCGCTATGGATTATTGATGAAGTATTTAGAGTTATAGAGTTGCTGAGTTATAGAGTTACTGAGTTTAAAAAGTTAGCAACTCAGCAACTTAGTAACTCAGTAACTCAGTAACTCAGCAACTTTTTTCTATCTTTGTCTGTTGAATGAAGGAGGATCGATTTATGACCGTAGCGATTTATGGCAGAAGTATAGAACCGGAATTTTTTCCTTACCTGAAACGTCTGGTCGAAGGACTGGAGAGGAAAGGAGTGGGGATGGTGTGTGAAGAAAAATTCGCTGCGCTGTTGAGTGGAAACTACGGTTACGAACCGAAATTTTTGAATTGTTTCGGCAGATGTACCTTGATAAAAGAGGAGGTTGAATTGCTGCTGAGCGTCGGTGGGGACGGTACTTTTCTGGATTCGGTGATTTATGTGAAAGATAGTGGGGTACCTGTATTGGGGGTAAATAGTGGACATTTGGGGTTTTTAGCGAATGTACCCGTGGAGGAGATAGAAGATGCTGTCGATTTTATCGCTGCCGGGAAGTATGAGGTGGAACAGCGGGATATGTTGCAGCTTGAAGTGGAAGGACAACGGATAATGGATTTCGATTATGCCCTGAATGAAGTGGGAGTTTTGAAAGCTGCTACTTCTTCTTTATTGAAGATACATGCCTATATCGGAGAGAATTATCTTACGACCTATTGGGCCGACGGATTGGTGGTGGCTACTCCGACGGGGTCTACGGCTTATTCCCTGAGTGGTGGAGGACCGATTGTGAGTCCCGAATGCCGGAATATTATTCTGACTCCGATCTGTCCGCATAATTTGACGATTCGTCCGTTGGTGGTACCGAATACAGCTGAAGTGAGGCTGAAAGTGGAGGGGCGTTCCGGCGAATATGTGTTGTGCATGGACTCCCGGATCCGGAAGATGACGGACGGACAGGAATTGAAAATTTGTACCGGAAGCCAAAAAATCAATGTGGTGAAACTACCCCGGCATAATTATTACGATACCTTGAGGAATAAGCTGATGTGGGGGGAAGACAGACGCAACGGAATGAAAGACTAGAGTGAAAAATCGGAAATGGAAGTAGATAAAAAGGTGCTATACGATAGGACAGAACAAAGGGAGTTGCCGGAACGATTCCGGCTATGTTATTGTTTCTTAGCATTTGTTACCCGATTTTTTACCTTTATAAGCTTATTTTTCCCTCTTTTGTTGTTATCTTTGGACGGTTTTTGTCAACCTGGGGGAGAGTTCGGAGTTTTAGGAGGAATGGGGTATTACATGGGCGAATATAATCCCAACCGGCACTTTGATCGGAGTCAGCGTTATCTGGGAGGTTTTTACCGTTATAATCTGAACGATCGTTTTGCTTTACGGCTGAATGCAGGTTTTTCGAAAATAGATATCCGGGAAAGCCCCTTACTGTCCAACGGGGAGACGGTATATCCGGCTGGATTTCATTGTACGGTGAAGGATGTAGCTGCATGGGTCGAATTTAATTTCCGCAGTTTTTGGGTGCAGAAAGTAAAAGAATCCTCCTGGTGGTCTCCGTATCTTTTTACCGGAGTGGGATATCTCGGAGCCGGCGATGAGAGTAGTGTTTCTATCCCTTTGGGTATCGGAGTAAAGTTTAATCTTTACCGGCAATGGTCATGTGGGATCGAATGGAGTGCCCGGAAATTGTTTACCGGTAAAATAGATCTGGTGTACGATCCCTGGGGGACAAGAGAGACTAATTTTATATATAATAAAGATTGGTTTTTTGTGGGAGGAATTACGGTATCTTATCGTTTTCCATTGAACCCAGAATGTCACTTTTGAGTGAAAAACAGAATAATAATGCAAGATATTAAAGAAGAAATTATAGCAGCGGGCTTGCCGGAACATATCGCGATTATCATGGACGGCAACGGACGCTGGGCGGAACAAAGAGGCTTAGACCGGGTGTATGGACACAAACAGGGGGTGGATACGGTGAAGTCGGTTGTAGAAGCTAGTGGGGAAATCGGTTTGAAATACCTTACTTTATATACTTTTTCTATAGAAAACTGGAATCGTCCCAAGGCCGAAGTTGATGCGCTGATGAGGTTGATGACCGATGCGATTATCCGCGAAACACCCGAATTGATGCGGCAGAAAGTGCGGGTGAAAGTGATCGGGAATACCGGTGATTTGCCGGAAGAGGTATGGCATAAGTTGGAAGGGCTGATTCACAGGACGGCTGCAAATACAGGAGTGACCTTGGTGCTGGCTTTAAGTTATGGAGCCCGTTGGGAAATTGTCGAAGCTGCCCGGAGGTTGATGTCCGATTATAAGGCCGGGAAAGTGACGGATACGGAGGAGGTTACGGACGAATTGTTTGCCCGTTATCTGACTACCGCGGGGATTCCTGATCCTGATTTATTGATTCGTACAAGCGGAGAATGCCGGTTGAGTAATTTCCTGTTATGGCAATGTGCTTATACGGAGTTTTATTTTATCGACAAATTTTGGCCTGATTTTGAAAAAGATGATTTATATTTGGCAATCCGTAATTTTCAGCAACGGGAGAGACGTTTTGGAATGACCGGAGAACAGATAAAAGTGAAGGGTGAAAAGGGAGAGGGGATAAACGTAACTGAAAAGTAACTGGTAACGCTGTCTTAGATAGCTAAAAGAATATATATGGTTAGAAAAGTAATTCTTTGTCTTTCAATAATTTTTTTCTGCTTTTGTCGTGTTATGGCGCAGTCGGCTGATACTTTATTCCAGCCTGATATTTATTATTCGAGCCCTAAAACATACGAAATTGCCGGTATCGAGGTCACCGGTATTGGTGAGCAGTACGATCCTGAAACATTGATTCTGGCTACCGGTCTCCGTGTGGGGGCCGAGGTGAAAATACCGGGGGATGCGATAACGAAAGCGATACGCCGTTTGTATGACCAGGGGTTGTTTTCCGATGTGACGATCTCTGTCGATCGGGTAGAAGGACAGAAAGCATTCCTGATTATTAATCTGGCAGAACGCCACCGTTTGTCGGCGATTAACTATATCGGACTCAAAAAATCGGAAGAAAGTAAAATTAAAGAGAAGATCAATCAGTTGCCCGGAAGTCAGGTAACCGATAATATGGTCGCCGGTGTACAACGCATTATCGAAAAATATTTTAAAGAAAAAGGGTATTATAATATCTCTGTGAAGGTTTTGCAGCGGGATGACCCTGAAAGGCCGAATTTTGTGTATTTGGATGCGACAGTCGAACGGAAGAATAAAATCAAGATCAGCGATGTGTTTATCACCGGGAACGAAAAAGTGCGTGACAGCAAGCTGAAGGGAGCGATGAAGAAAACCAAAGAGAAGTCTTTGAGGAATTTCTTTAAATCGGCAAAATATATTCAGGAGAGTTATGAAGACGATAAATATAACCTGCTCGATAAATATAACGAACTCGGTTACCGGGATGCCGCTATTATCGCAGACAGCGTTGTACAGGAAAGTCCGAAACGGGTGAAAATCTATATCGACGTTGAAGAAGGAAACAAGTACTATTATAATGATATTACATGGGTCGGAAATACGGTGGTCGATGCCGATAAATTATCCCGATTGTTGAATATTAAGAAAGGTGATGTCTATAATAAGAGTTATTTCGATAAGCGTTTGAATTCGGATGAAGATGCTGTAGCCAATTACTTCTACCTGAACAACGGTTATCTGTTTTTCCGGGCGATGCCGGTAGAGACTGTTGTGGGGAACGACTCGATCAATGTTGAGATTCGTATGGTGGAAGGACCACAGGCGACGATCGATCGGGTAATTATCAAAGGAAACGATCGTACTCACGAGCATGTAATCCGGCGTGAATTGTATACTTATCCGGGAGAATTGTTCAGCCGGGAAGATGTTATCCGGAGTGTACGGGAATTAGCCAATCTGGGACATTTCGATCCTGAAAAAATCAATCCGACTCCACTACCGAACCAGGAAGCCGGAACGGTAGACCTGGAATACAAAGTAGAGGAAAAAGCAAATGATAAGATCGAGATCTCCGGAGGTTGGGGAGCCGGTATGATTATCGGTTCTGTCGGATTGACTTTCACCAATTTCTCTATGAGGAATATTTTTAATTGGGAGTCATATCGTCCATTGCCTCAGGGGGACGGCCAGACTTTGAGTTTGAAAGCACAGACCAATGGAAAATATTATACCTCTTTCAGTGTTTCTTTCCGGGAGCCCTGGCTGGGAGGTAAAAAACCGAATTCATTGAGTGTGTCGGCTTATTATTCCCGTCAGACCGGTTATAGCCGTAGTTATTATAACTCCTATTATGCCGGAAATAGTGCCAAAGACATGTATGATACCGATCAGTTGATGACCACTTTCGGGTTGAGTGCCGGATTGGGGCGACGGATTACCTGGCCGGATGATTTCTTTACCTTATATACCGAGGCTTCCTATCAGCGGTATACTTTGAAAAACTGGCCTTATTATATTTTTTCCGAAGGGAATTCGAACAACCTGTCTTTTGCAGTACAGTTGAGAAGAAGCTCTATCGATAATCCGTTGTATACCCGTGAAGGTTCCGACTTTACCCTCGGATTGACGTTTACGCCGCCTTACTCCTGGTTTACCGATAAGAATTATGCCAGTCCGAATATTAAAGATAAAGATAAATACCGTTGGATCGAGTTCCATAAATGGAAATTTCAGGGAAAAGTATTTATGCCTCTGGATAAAAATAAAAAATTTGTGTTGTATACAGGGGTACAGTACGGTTATCTCGGTCAATTCGACAAAAACAAGCGTTCGCCGTTCGAAGGATTCGAAATGGGGGGTGACGGTATGTCGGGATATAGCCTTTACGGACGTGAATATATCGGTTTGAGAGGGTATGAAAACGGTTCTCTGACGAATGCAGGCTCTAGCTTTATCGCTCCGAATGCTTCCGATGCCAGCTTGTATTCCAAGCTGACCATGGAATTGCGTTATCCGATTTCGCTGGCACAGTCGGCGACGATCTATGCGCTGGCATTTATGGAAGCCGGTAACTCGTGGTATGAACTGAAAGATTTCGAACCGTTCAACCTGTATCGTTCTGCAGGTCTCGGTCTGCGTGTATTCCTGCCGATGTTCGGTTTGTTAGGTATCGACTGGGGGTATGGATTCGACTCTGTACCGGGACGTCCGGGTGCTGCCGGTTCACAGATCCACTTCGTATTAGGACAGGAATTCTAAAATGGATTTGCGGTTTACGATTTATGATAGGACATTTTAAATTGAAAAACGGATTTATTTTATTATTTTTGTCTTGCATATGGAGTACTGCACAGGCGCAAAGCGGAACACGCTATGCTTTCGTGAATATGGAATATATTTTCAGCTGTATTCCCGATTATGCAAAAGCCCAGCAGGAACTGGACGATTATTCGCAGAAGTTGCAGACCGATATTGATGCGGTATATGCGGAAATAGCAGAAATGCAATCCAAATATAATGCCGATAAAGTGTTTCTGACTCCTTCGATGCGCGAAGACCGGGAGAAAGAAATTGCAGCGAAAGAGAATAAAGCCCGTTTGTTGCAGCAACAATATTTCGGCACCGACGGTTATCTGTTCGCAAAGCGCGAAGAACTGGTGAAACCTTTGCAGGACGAAGTTTTAGCGGTCATTAAAGATGTCGCTAAAGAAGGAAATTTTGGTATGATTATCGATGTTGCCGCCGATAATTCAGTTGTCTATTTCGACCCGAAACTCGATAAAAGCAATGTCGTATTGCGGAAATTGGGGTATAGCATCAAAAAGAAAGAAGAATAAACCGGTCGTCTGAATGAAACAGATCCGGAAGAGTTAGATAATTTAATGATAATATTTATAAACCAGAAAAATGATGAAAAATACCATTAAAGTGTTTGTACTTGTAGCTTTGACATTGGCTGCAATGAGTGTTTCTGCACAGGTAAAACTGGGCCACATTGAAACTCAGAAGTTGATTCAGGCTATGCCGGAATGGACTGCCGCTCAAAAGACTTTCGAAGAGGAACAGAAAAAAGTAAATACAGAATTGAATAGTTTGAGAGAACAATTCCAGACCAAATTGAACGAATATTCTGAAAAAGTGAAGACTTATTCAGAGGCGATGCGGGCTACGACGGAAGAAGAGTTGCAAGGATTACAGCAAAGAATCCAACGTTTCCAGGAAACGGCCATGGCTCAGCTGGAAAAGACTCAGAATGATCTGATGCAGCCTGTAATGGAAAAAGCATTGAACGCGATCAAGGAAGTAGGTAAAGAAAATGGGTTTACTTATATCTTCGACATGAATGCCGGTATCCTGTATGCCGCTGAAAATTCACAGGATGTCCTGCCGTTGGTAAAGAAAAAATTAGGATTGCAATAAGGAGTGTAAAAGGATAAAAAGCCGCCTGGGATAGGCGGCTTTTGTCGTTTCTGATTCAAGGATATGGAGCAACACAAAGAGAGTATCGGCGTATTTGATTCCGGCTACGGAGGGCTGACTATTTTAAAAGAAATTGTCCGGAAATTACCGGAGTATAATTATGTGTATCTGGGGGATAATGCCAGGGCCCCTTACGGTGCCCGTTCTTTTGAGGTGGTCTACGAATATACGCGGGAGGCTGTTCATAAACTTTTCGAAATGGGGTGCCGCTTGGTGATCCTGGCTTGTAATACGGCATCGGCAAAGGCGTTGCGGACTATACAGCAAGTGGACTTACCGCAATGGGATCCCGAAAAACGGATATTGGGGGTTATCCGTCCCAGCGTAGAAGCGCTGAATACCTATTCGCAAAACGGACATGTCGGGATTCTGGCTACCCGGGGAACCGTAGCATCCGGATCTTATCCGATAGAAGTCGGGAAATTATATGGTGAAGAGAGGTTTCGGATTACTCAGCTGGCGTGTCCGATGTGGGTACCGTTAGTTGAAAATAACGAACTGGATGGAGAAGGGGCGATCTATTTCGTCCGGAAATACATTCAGGAACTGTTGGGTACCGATCCTGAAATCGATACGATTATCCTGGGATGTACACATTATCCGTTATTACGGCCGCTGATCGCCCGTTTTGTTCCTTCACGGGTGAAAATTATCGGACAGGGACAAATCGTTGCCGGGAGTCTGGCCGACTATTTGAAACGGCATCCTGAGATCGACCGGAGATTGGGTAAGGACAGCAGGCGAAGTTATTTAACCACTGAAAAAACAGAATTGTTCGATCGGATGGCCGGTTTATTTTTGAAGGAAGAAATTAGTTCACAAAGAATTTTTATGTGTTAAGTTGAAATCTTTTTGCAGTATCTCAATTATTTTTTTATATCTTTGGATAAGATAGGATGCGGCTCGGTAAAATCATCAAACAAGTTTGTTGTTTTTGCTCTCGCCTTTCACTATCTTTGACAAGGTATCGGTTGGAAGATTAAATGTCGTGCAAAACAATTAGTATCGTTGTCGGAGGCAGCTAATATCTATGACAGAACAAGAACAGATTAAAGAAGCTTTTGAAGATTTATTGAAATCGTTACGAAAAGAGACTTCTAAAGAGAACAGACAAAAAATCAAAGAAGCTTTCGAATTTGCCAATGAAGCTCATAAAGGTGTGAAGAGAAGGTCCGGTGAACCTTATATTCTTCATCCTTTGGCTGTTGCTAAAATTGCTGTGAAAGAGATCGGTTTGGGGACGACTTCTGTCATCTCTGCTTTGTTGCATGATGTGGTGGAAGATACCGATTATACAGTTGAAGATATCGCTAATTTATTCGGGCCGAAAGTGGCTTCTATAGTCGATGGCCTGACCAAAATTAGTGGGGTCATGGGATCGGATACCAGCCGGCAGGCCGAGAGTTTCCGAAAGATGATCCTGACGCTGGCCGACGATGTCCGGGTGATCCTGATCAAGATTGCCGACCGTTTGCACAATATGCGTACGCTGGCTTCTATGCCCGAGCATAAGCAAGTGAAGATTGCGAGCGAGACCCTGTATATCTATGCCCCTTTGGCTCACCGCATGGGATTACATGCCATCAAAACCGAGCTCGAAGACCTCAGTATGAAATACGAACATCCCGAAGAATATGAGGTTATCGATAAAAAGATCGAAGCTTACGAGAAACAATTTTCGGCACTCTTTGAAGAATTTATCAAGCCGATACGTAAAAGTCTGAGCGAGAACCACTACGAATATACCATCACCGCCCGTACGAAGAGTGTGTATTCGGTCTGGCTGAAAATGCAGAGACGGAATATCAGTTTCGATGAAATCTACGACCTGCTGGCCGTACGGATTGTGTTTAAACCCAAAGCAGATCAGCCTGAAAAATGGCAGTGCTGGAATATTTATTCTTTGATTACAGACATTTATAGTCCCAAGCCCGAGCGGATTCGCGACTGGGTGAGTGTGCCTAAAGCCAATGGATACGAAGCTTTGCACTTGACGGTTATGGGGCCTGAAGGACAATGGTTCGAAGTGCAGATCCGTTCGGAACGTATGGATGAGATTGCAGAGAAAGGGTTAGCTGCCCATTGGAAATATAAAAATGAAGGCGAAAGTTCGGAGTTGGATAAATGGCTGGCGGGAATTAAGGAGATTCTCGATCAGCCGGATGCCAGTGCGCTGGAGTTCCTCGACGAATTTAAACTGAACTTATTCGCAAAGGAAATCCGGGTATTTACGCCTAAAGGATATATGCGTACCCTGCCTAAGGGAGCTACGGCACTTGATTTTGCTTATGATATCCATACTGAAATCGGAAATACCTGTATCGGAGCGAAAGTGAATCATAAGCTGGTGCCGATGAGCCATAAACTGACGAGTGGAGACCAGGTGGAGATTTTGACGAGCGATAAACAGAAACCTCAAAGGGAGTGGCTGGATTTTGTGGTGACGGCGAAAGCCCGGACGCATATCAACGCCACCTTTAAGAAGTATAGGAAAGAACAGATCCGGACCGGTATCGCGATCTTCGAGGCTGTTGTGAAAAAATTGGATTTACCGCCTACCTCCGAGCCATTGAAGAAAGTACTGACCGATTACAATCTGACCAATAAGGACGATTTGTATGTCGAGCTCGCTAAAAATATCATTACGGAAGGAGATCTTGAAAAAGTGCTCAAGAAGAAAGCAGAAAATAAATTTATAAAATACTGGAAACTCCAGTTTTTATGGAATGGGAAAGACGGAGAGGAAAAAAAGAAGAACGACAACGATGTCCAGCTGGATGTCAATTCGGATTTCGTGATCGCTCCTTGCTGTAATCCGATTCCGGGAGACGACGTGGTTGGTATGAATATTGCAGGTACGAAGGTTACGGTTCACAAGCGTTCTTGTCCCGAAGCGATCCGCTTGATGGCCAGCTTTGGAGATAAGATTGTCCCGATTAAATGGGTGAGCCATAAGTTGATGTCTTTCCTGACAGTGATAAAAATGACAGGAATCGATAAACCGGGGATTGTCAGCGATATCACCGCCCTGATCGCAAAAGAAGGGAAGGTGAATATGCGAATGATTCATTTCGATACCCGGGACGGTATTTTTGAAGGATTCATTCATCTGTATGTACATAATACAGCCGACTTGAATAATATAGTTTCCCATATATCCCAGATACAAGGGGTAGAAAGCGTGATGAGGGTGGAGAATGAGGACAGATAAGAGATGATAGATGGAAGGGGGGAGAAAAAGAGAGGTGAAGATTAGAGTGAGAAATAGATAGGAAGAGAGAAAAAAGAATGAGGATGGAAAAGATGGTTGACGAAAGTTGTTCAAATATGGAGAAAATAAAAGAAACTGTAAAAGAGATTTTTACAACTTATTTGCAACAAAAAGGACACCGGAAGACTCCGGAAAGATATGCTATCCTGGATGAGATTTATTCGCATACAGGACATTTCGATATCGAATCCCTGTATGTTTTTATGAAGAATAAAAATTATCGGGTGAGTCGGGCTACTTTATACAATACCATAGAGTTGCTTTTGGATTGTAAGTTGGTGATCAAACATCAGTTCGGGAATAATATCGCCCAGTTTGAGAAAGCTTTTAACAACCGTTACCACGAACATCTGATTTGTCAGAAATGTGGTAAAGTGGAGGAGTTTGCCGATTCCCGGATCAACGAGGTCGTCGAACATATTGAAGATAAATACCAATTTTCTGTGCATCACCACCTTTTGTATATTTATGGATTGTGTAAGGCCTGTCGGGAGAGTGAGTGATTTTAGCGGTTTTTTCTGTTTACAATAGAAAAAAATGTTTACTTTTGCACGTTTGTGTTTCCCGAAATCCGACGGGAAGTTTTGGAGAAAGAATTACTGTAAACGAATAAATAAAGATACAGATGAAAGTTGATGTTTTACTTGGATTGCAATGGGGAGATGAAGGGAAAGGAAAAGTGGTTGATGTATTAACACCGAAATATGATGTCGTGACCCGTTTTCAGGGCGGTCCGAATGCCGGACATACCTTAGAATTCGAAGGGCAAAAATATGTATTGCGTTCTATCCCTTCCGGGATATTTCAGGGTGGGAAAAAGAATATTATCGGGAATGGAGTTGTACTGGATCCGGTTCTGTTTCGTCAGGAGGCTGAGAGCTTGGCTGCCAGTGGACATGATCTGACCAAACAATTGTGTATATCCAAGAAAGCACATCTGATCCTGCCTACTCACCGGGTGCTGGATGCTGCTTATGAAGCTGCTAAAGGAGATGCGAAAATCGGAACGACCGGTAAGGGGATCGGGCCGACTTATACGGATAAAGTGAGCCGTAATGGGTTGAGAGTAGGGGATGTGTTGTATCATTTTGAAGACAAGTATGCGGCTGCTAAGAAAAAGCATGAAGCCATTCTGAAAGCCTTGAATTATCGATACGATATCACGGAACTGGAAAAAGAATGGTTCGAAGCGATTGCCTACCTGAAGCGTTTTCAGCTGATCGATAGTGAGCACGTTATCAATAATTTGCTGGAAGAGGGTAAATCCGTACTTGCCGAAGGGGCACAAGGAACGATGCTGGATGTGGATTTCGGCTCTTATCCTTTTGTGACTTCGTCGAATACTATTTGTGCCGGAGCTTGTACCGGTTTGGGAGTCGCTCCGGGAAATATCGGTGAAGTTTACGGAATTTTCAAAGCCTATTGTACCCGTGTGGGTGCCGGTCCTTTCCCGACAGAATTATTCGACGAAACCGGAGAGAAGTTGTGTGCTTTGGGACACGAGTTCGGAGCTGTTACCGGCCGGAAACGCCGTTGTGGCTGGATCGATCTCGTGGCTTTGAAATATGCTGTGATGATCAATGGGGTTAGTCAGTTGATCATGATGAAGAGTGATGTATTGGACAGCTTCGATACGATTAAAGCTTGTGTCGCTTATAAAATAAATGGAGAGGAGACCGATGAATTTCCGTTCGATATTTGTGACGGAGTCGAACCTGTATACGTGGAAATACCGGGATGGAAAACAGATATGACCCAAATGAATTCGGAAGATGAATTTCCGGAAGAATTCAATGCTTATGTCAGCTTTTTAGAAGAGGAGCTGGGAGTACCGGTGAAGATTGTCTCGGTAGGTCCCGACCGTGGGCAGACGATTATCAGATATGAAGATTAAAAAAGAGCCGTAAGGCTCTTTTTTTTATCTGGACCGGATTTCTTTCCGCATAAAAGAACCGTAAGACAAAGCGAAACAGATGACCGTTGCTGCGATGAGGCCTGTAAGTTGAGGCCATACGATCAGCAGGCTTTGGCCTAGAGGCAAAGGACTAGGGATTGCCCCATGTACCTGTTCCATCGTCAACGGTCCCAGACTACGGACAGAAGGCATCAACAAAGTGGTTGTGGCTTCGTTGAAAAGCATACTGGGAGCAAAGCGCAATAAATTGAGCATAAACCGTTGATAACCGATCATTTGATAGGTGGTAGCCATTTCCGATGGACTGATGGCTTTACCGATCAGGTTGATAATCATATTATAGAAAATACTGAAGAACAACCAGATGGCGACACAAGCCAGGGCGGAAGTTGCAGCCTGACGGAATTTGATCGAAAAGAAGATCGAAAGATTCAGCCAGAAAGCCACATAACAGATACTGATCAGGATAAAAACGATGACCCGTAAAAATTCTTCTGCAGTTGGAGGAATACCTATGCTGATCAGCCCGAAGCCCATCACTAGAAATCCCAGAACGAAAAGCATGACTCCGATGACGATCAAAGCACCTACAAATTTGGCATTGATCAAATAATCCCGGTGAATGGGCTGCGATAAAATACGGCTTAAGGTTCCTTTATTCTGCTCCGAATTGATGGCGTCGAAGCCTAAAGCGATTCCTAACAGCGGACCGAGAAAACTGACGAAAACCGTGAAAGAAGGTAAAGTTCCGTCGCTGACCGTGAACAGCTTGAGAAAAAGAAACGAACCGTCCGGATCATTGGGTTTTATCGCTGCTCCGATGTTGGTTAGGGCGGTATAGAGCGATCCCATACACGTTAGTGCGATAATACCTATCAGGATAAGGAATCTCCAGCTTCTGACGTGATCGGCGACTTCTTTGCGGACAATTGTCCAAAAGGGACTGTGATATTTATTCATGACCTTGTCCTCCTCCGAAATATTGGTTATAAATGTATTCTAATCCATGTTCTTCCTGTTGCAGATCGTTGAGTGAGAGATCAGCCAGTAGCCGGCCTTGAGAGAATAAACCCACCCGGTCACAGATTTGTTGTACCTGGTCCAGGTGATGGGAAGAGAACAGTACGGTCAGTCCTCTTTCGTCCCGTAATTGCCGGATCAGACTGATGAATTCCTGTACGCCTGCCGGATCGATCCCCGAGGTGGGTTCATCCAAAATAATCACTTCCGGATTTTTGATGAGTACATCTGCCAAGCCCAGACGTTGGCGCATTCCCCGGGAGTATTTACCGGTCTTTTTATCGATTTCCCTGCCAAGCCCTACCCGTTCGAGGAGCTGGGCTGCATGCTGCCGGGCTTCTTGTTCCGGGATATTATTCAGCCGGGCGGTATATAATAAGTTTTCAGGCCCTGTCATGTCGTCGTAGAAACCGACATCTTCGGGTAGATAGCCTACCTTTTTTCTGACCTCGACCGGATAAGTCGTAGAGTTGGTACCACAAACATGCACAGTGCCGGAAGTCGGATCGGTCAAGCCCAGCATCATCAGGATCGTTGTCGATTTACCGGCTCCGTTCGGTCCTAAAAGCCCGAAGATTTCACCTTTGTGAATTTTTAGGTCCAATCGGTCGACTGCTGTGAAATGACCGTATCGCTTTGTTAACTGAACCAATTCGATAACGCTTTCACACATAGCCTACCTCCTTCCGTATTTGCGAAACAGATAGTAAACGGCACCTAAAGCAGCCAGGATGACAACGACACCAATCCAGCCGGTGATCATAGGGGTTTTGACAGATATTCTGAAATCGGTGGTTGTATCGGCTTCCGGTGCACGAGCAGTGATTTTAGTCACATAATCTCCGGGGAGAGCTTGACGGGAAGCTTTGAGGACAGCTGTAACATTCGCTTTATCTCCGGGAGCCAGACGATCCAGTTTGGACGGTTCGAAACTGACCTCCCAATCGATCGGTTTGTTAGCGGACAACTGGATGTCCTTTAATTCGGCAGAACCGGTGTTGAGGACGACTAGTTCGAGTTTCCGGGTGTCACCTGCAGTGATATCTTTACTCAAGAGACCTTGGGGGGTGGTTAATTCAATACGGTACGATCCGGTGATAACCACTTCAAACTCGAGTTGGGCAGAAGTGGAGCCGGTAGTAGCGATGACAGGTATTTTGTATGTACCGGCCTTGACATTCGAAGGAGCTGTGATGTCGACCGAAATATTTTCGCTGGCATTCGGGGCAACCTGTGCCGAAGTGGCTTGTTTATAGTTGGCTTTGAAAATGACATTCCAGCCTCTGGGGGCTTCTGCCATGAGAGCATATAATTGTTGTTCTGCAGTTTGGTTTTTCAATGTGGCGTTGAAAGTGAACGTCGATTTTGAATTTCCTTGCATATTCGGTTGAGTAGTAGTAAACTCTGTCCGGTAGGTCCCTTGTTTCGAGACCGTTATGGCAAGAGGCAGGCGGGCAAGTCCGTCTGCACCGATCGTGAAATGGTAAGTGCCTTTATTTACTTTTAGAGGTACATCTACTTTCAAGGTAAAATTCTTTTTTTCACCGGGGAGTACAGCGATCTCATCCAGTGTCCAGCCACCGGCTTTCATTTCATAGCTCCAGCTCTTCGGTAGACCGGCTAAGGCAAGGGTGGCATTTTTAACTTCGTCACTATTGTTGATGACATCGATACTGTAACTGATAGATTCTCCGGGTGGAACAGAGATTTTAGTGTAAGGAGTGTAAAGAATGAAAGTTTGTTTGGTTTCTGAGGCTTGCATTTTGAAGGGAAATAGTCCCGCCATCAGTACGATCAGGATGTAAAAGAATTTAGCACACATAATCATAAAAATTTCAAGTGAATATTTTAATGAAAATTGATACAATAACGCTAAATTATAAACTTTCTGTATTACTAATTATTAAAAGTTTCGAAAAAAAACTACTATAGACCGCAAGAACAAAGCGGAGGAAAGGGATTTTTATTACTGCATTTTTATTAAATTTGTCATGCTGATAAAACCGTTGCCTATGCTCTTACAAGTGTTTAGTTTGCCGCTGAAAAATCCGGTGTTGATTTTTTCTCTGATACTGTTTATTATTCTACTGACGCCTGTTCTATTACAGCGTTTAAGGATTCCTGATTTGATCGGTCTGATTATTGCAGGTGCTGTGATCGGCCCCAATGGTGTGGGCATTATGGAAAGAGACAGTAGTATAGAGCTTTTTGGAACCGTGGGGTTATTGTATATCATGTTCATCGCCGGTTTAGAGATCGATATGGCCGACCTGAAAAAGAATTATGGAAAAACCCTGACTTTCGGACTTTATACTTTTCTGATTCCCATGATCGTAGGCACTTTGACCGGTGTATATTGGCTCGATTTTTCCTGGCCGACTTCGATTTTGTTGGCCAGTATGTATGCTTCCCACACGCTTATTACTTACCCTATTGTCAGTAAATACGGTATTACCAAGAATCGGGCGGTTAGTATCGCTATCGGGGGAACGGTGATTACTTGTATTCTTGCTTTGTTGGTACTGGCGGTGATTGTCGGTATGTCTACCGGAGAAATAAATCAACAGTTTTGGATTAAACTGGGGGTTTCAAGTCTGGTTTTTATCAGTATTGTCGTGATCTTATTTCCCATGCTGGGGCGTTGGTTTTTCAAGCGTTATGAAGATTCCGTAGGACAATATATCTTTGTGTTGGCTTTGGTATTTTTTGCCTCTTTTCTGGCGGAAGCAGCGGGGTTGGAGGCTATTATCGGGGCATTTTTGGCCGGTTTGGCTTTGAACCGGTTGATCCCGAATACTTCAGCTTTGATGAACCGGATCGATTTTGTAGGGAATGCTATTTTTATTCCTTTCTTTCTGATCGGAGTGGGAATGCTGGTCGATGTACGCACTTTTGCCGCCGGATGGACTGCGCTTTGGGTTGCTGTCGTGATGACGGTCATAGCCACTCTATCCAAGTTTATGGCAGCTTGGATAACGGAGAAAAATTTTAAACTGACCCGCGATGAGGGACGTCTGATTTTCGGATTGAGTAATGCCCAGGCTGCGGCTACGCTGGCTGCCGTATTGATCGGGTATGAGGTGATTTTGGGTACCGGACCGGATGGGCAGCCGATTCGATTGTTGAATGAAGACGTCCTGAACGGAACTATCGTTATGATTCTGATTACTTGTACGATCGCTTCTTTTATTACCCAACGTTCTGCTCAGAATATAGCCTTGGCGGAAATGAGCGGTGACCGGATCGGTGATAGTGATGACGAGGAGGAGAGGATATTGATTCCCTTGAGTAATTCTGAGACAGTCGATGAGCTGATCACCTTGGGAACCGCTATAAAGTCCCGGCGTAATAAGGCACAACTGGTTGCTGTGAGTATTGTGAAGTCGGACAATACCGATCCGGCAGCGGAAAAAATTTCAGAACGTCTGCTTGAGAAAGCTGTTAAGACTGGAGCCGGAATGGATCACCGGGTGGATACCGTTTTACGTTATGACTTGAATATTGTCAACGGAATTAGAAATGTGGCCAAAGAACATAAGATCACGGATATTGTTATCGGCCTGCGTACCCAAAAGGATATTTCCGATACTTTCCTGGGGAAACTGACACAAGAGGTGCTCAGTAAATGTGCTACGACTACCTTGGCTTATCGTCCTATGCAGCCGATGTCGACGGTGAAACGTTATATCGTCGTTATTCCTGAAAATGCAGAGAAAGAGGTCGGTTTTCCGTATTGGTTGATCAGTATTTGGAACCTGGCCAAAAATGTCGGAACGAAAATTGTTTTTTACGGTACACCGGCCGTGCTGGATATTTTGCATTTGGTACAATCCAAACACCTGATTTTAGCTGAATTTAAAGAGTTTACAGATTGGAGTAATTTTAAGGAAGTGGCTACTGCTACACAGGATAACGATGCCCTGATATTGGTGATGAGTCGGCCGAATTGTCCTTCTTACTCCCGGCATATGGAATATGTCCCGAATTATATCAATAAATATTTTAATTCGATCAATTGTATATTGGTTTACCCGGTTCAATTAGGTATGGATGAGGATATGAGTGCTTTTAGAAGTATCTCGATGATCAACCACATCGAGGGCATGGATGGCTTAGTGCAGGTATTGGGAAAACTGTTTAGAAAAAATAAATAACGTTCGTTTCTTTTGGTGGGAATCCGCTAAAAGAAAAATGGACAGATGGCAATTGAGAATTGACAATTATTGGAAGTTCCGCTTCCATGAAAAAATAAAAAAGAAAAGAAAAATGAGAGAAAGAATAAAGAAGATAATTATTGATTATCAGAAGAATAAAAAAGAAACTATAGGTTTGGAGATACATTATCAATTGTCAAATGACAATTGTCAATTACCAAAGTACCCGCAGAACCCAGGGACTTTATAAACTTTCGACTGATTTAAACGAAAGTTTTCAGCGGGAATCTGGATTTACTGTACCGGAAAAATAAGTTTCAATTCAGTAATAAGTTGACTATTAATCATACCAGTTCCGGAGATCCGGTGGTTGCTTTTTCAGAATATGCGAAAGCAAATCCTTATTATGAAAAGAAGCCGGATGGAAGGGTGGAAAAATGGCTGGAATATAAAGAGGAGCTGATTGAATCGCCGAATCCGCTTTGGAATGCCAACCTGAATAGCCGGGCACTTGACCGTTCTTTTGGAGTAACCAATAATTTTAGTGCTGAATATAATCCTTTGACTTCTTTAAAAATCCGGGGACGTTTCGGGATTACAAAGACGATAAATGAATCGGATGATTTTCTGTCGCCGGAAGATACTTCTTTTGATGACACAGAAGAGCTGAAGAAAGGATCTTTGGCTTATCAGAATGGGAAAAACCTGCAATATGAGGGAGAATTGAAGTGGAATGAAAATGGGGATTATTCCGGGGTATTTATATGCCCCGGAATTTTAATACCTATTTGTAGGTATGTCGATTTATTGGCAGATTGATTATCTTTGCCGCATAATTTGGAGTGGCATGAAAAATAATTATTTGAAGCTTGCTGATATACCGACTGGAGAGGAATGTGTCATCGTAAAGGTGCATGGACATGGGAGTTTTCGAAACCGGATCGTGGAGATGGGATTCGTAAAAGGAGAAAAAGTGACGGTGATAAAAAATGCTCCTTTACACGATCCGATCGAATATAAATTGATGGATGGCCATATTTCTCTGAGACGGAGTGAGGCTCGTTTGATTGAAGTCGTCTGTACTTCCTCGATAGATCAGGAAGGATATAACGGTACGTTTACAGAAGACGAGATTGCCCGGGAAATTTCCGAGAAATCCCGGACGATCAATATCGCTTTGGTTGGGAATCCGAATTGTGGGAAGACTTCTTTCTTTAACCGGGCTACCGGATTGCGCGAAAGAGTGGGGAATTATAGCGGAGTGACGGTGGATGCCAAGCAAGGAACTTGCCACCATAAAGGTTATACGATCAATCTGATCGATTTGCCCGGGACTTATTCTATTACCGAATATACTCCGGAAGAAATTTATGTGCGTGAATTTATTACGAAGCATCATCCGGATTTAGTGCTGAATGTCGTGGATGCTTCTTGTCTGGAACGGAACCTGTTCCTGACTACTCAGCTCATCGATATGAATATCCGGGTGGTGATGGCATTGAATATGTTCGATGAACTGACCAACGAAGGTTCTCACCTGGATTATGGCTATTTGGGACAACTACTGGGTATCCCGATTGTGCCGACGACAGCTTCAAAAGGGATCGGAATCGAAGCCGTGTTGGATAAAATTATCGAAGTGTTCGAAGACCAGGCTAAAGAGTCCCGGCATGTACATATCAATTATGGGACAGAAATCGAAGAGGCGATTGCCCGGATTAAAGTGGAGATCGCCCCGAATAAAAATATTACCGATGAATATGCTCCCCGGTATGTAGCTATCAAATTACTCGAGGATGATCGGATTATGAAAGAACAGCTGGTAACGGTTCCCAATTATGCTTGTATGCTCGAAGTAGCACAAAAAGAAATCCAGCGCCTGGAAAAAGAATATAAGGAAGATACCCGGACGATCATCACGAACCTGAAATATGGGTTTATCCGGGGAGCTTTACGAGAGACCTTCCGGTCGGGAGAAAAGGATAAACGTCAGCTGACGACTGCTATCGATGCCTTACTGACTCATCAATGGCTGGGCTTCCCTTTCCTGATTTTCTTTATGTGGCTGATGTTTCAGGCGACCTTTTCGCTGGGAAGTTATCCGATGGACTGGATCGAGGCGGGAGTAGAAGCCCTCGGAAGTTGGGTGGCCGGAATTATGCCTGAAGGGCCTTTGAACGATTTGTTGGTGAATGGAGTTATTGCCGGAGTGGGGGGAGTGATCGTTTTCTTACCCAATATTCTGATTCTTTTCTTTTTCATTTCTTTGATGGAGGATACAGGCTATATGGCAAGGGCTGCCTTTATTATGGACCGGATGATGCATAAGATAGGACTTCACGGAAAATCCTTTATTCCCTTGTTGATCGGTTTCGGATGTAATGTACCGGCCATTATGGCTACCCGCACTTTGGAAAGCCGGAGGGACCGGATTATGACGATGCTGATTACTCCTTTTATGTCTTGTAGTGCCCGTTTACCGGTATATATATTGTTGGTATCTGCCTTCTTTCCGGTGAATCAGGGCTTGATCCTATTGTCTGTATATCTGATCGGCATATTACTGGCTATCGGAACTTCTTTTTTGTTGAAGAAGACCCTGTTCGCCAAATCTTCGGATCCTTTTGTCATGGAATTGCCTCCTTACCGGATGCCTACGATGCGAAATACCACGATCCATATGTGGGGAAAAGCCGGACAATATTTAAAGAAAATGGGTACGATAATCTTATTTGCTTCTATTTTGATTTGGGCACTGGGGTATTTCCCTTTAAACCGGACGACTATGGCCGATGAGACGGAACATTTGGAGAATTCATATATCGGACAAATCGGGAAAGCCATCGAACCGGTAATTCGGCCTTTGGGATTCGACTGGAAGATGGGCGTGAGTATTGTGACCGGATTGGCTGCCAAAGAGATTGTAGTGAGTTCTATGGGAATTTTGTACCATGTCCCGGATGCCGAGGAAAATTCCCAAAGCCTGATCGAGAGCCTGCAACAGCAACAATATAGTAACGGACAGAAGGTATTTACGCCTTTAGTGGCTTATGGATTTATGCTGTTTATCCTGATTTATTTCCCTTGTATGGCTGTGATCGCTGCTATTCGTAAAGAGGCGGGGTGGAAATGGGCATTGTTTACTATTTTTTATACTACCGGGCTGGCTTGGTTGGTGTCGTTCGGCGTATATCAGATAGGAAGTTTATTTTAGAAAAAAGAATGCTTTGATACAAAACGGTATTGTATATCTGATTATCGTTGTTGCTTTAGTGGGGGCGATACGATTCTGCTACAGGAAACTGAAGGCTTTGAAAAAGGACGAATCATGCAGTACTTGTGACACTTGTCCTTTGAAAGACAGCTGTGCCCGTAAGCCGGTGAAAAAGAAAAGAGGAAGCTGTTGTTCCTCTTAGCAGTCGGTCTTGGAGTCAGAAAAGCTTCAAGGTAATGCTTTCAGCTTCTTTTCGTCTTCTGATCCGTTCTTTTTCGCCGCGTCGGAATACGTAAACGAGACCGTACTCCTCGCACATATAGCGCTTTTCTTCTTCGTCTTTTACCCCTTCGAAATAACGTTCCACTTCGTTCCATACTTCCAGGATCAAGGCATCGGCATCATTCCGGTATTGAGCGACATTCCCGCTTTCCCGGGCTGAGTTATTCTGGAACTGTTTTTGGCGGGTATAGTTTTCTTTGAAATTTTCATAATTGACTTTTACCAGGGCAATCGAAGGACAGTAGATCGGATTACCACCACCGTTACTGATCCGGTTCTGCTCGCCGGCAATTATTTTTTCCCCCCATTGCAGCAAATCCTGTTCGGTCAAAAGAGAAGGAACTTTCGAACTGTTTTCGTCCAAACCATAAAATGTACGGGCTGAGGGTTTCAGCTCTCCACGGGCAATACAAAAATTCAATACCTGAATAAAATGAGAGATATAAAGCCGGGCTTTTTTGGTATATTCAGAGAATTTTTGACTATTATCGAACTGTTTCTCTTTCGCTAACTTAGAGTTGGTGATAGCAACTTCAAATTTAGGTAAAAAGAATTCTATTTTTTGTTTCAAAGCAAAAGGATAGGCTATCGTATCGATCTCGAGATACTGGCCTTTCTTCAAAGCTGCTTTTAATGCCCTTATTCTCGCTGCATCTGTATTAGGTAATCTTCTGTAAGGCATGAGCTTAAACTTTTAATGAACGATATAATACACTACTGCGAAGGTATGGAAAAAAAACGATCAAACCAATATTCGTAAATACGTTTTTTAGTATTTTTATACTATTGCTTGATATTCTTATAGTTATTATAGGTCTCGAGCACTTGTCGTACGTATTTGTACGTTTGACGGCCGTTACAATAGCCGTTTTTAGACAGGGGATCCCGGTAATATTCCGGTTCGTTTTTGTGAAGCAGATAGTAATCGACGTTATTATCCCATAAAGTGGCGTCTTTTCCATATTTGTTGGCTAGGCGGATGGCGTCCAGTACGTGTCCGGGACCTGCATTATAGGCGGCCAGAACGAATTTGAGCCGTTCGGAAGAATCGATCGGCTGGCTTGAAAAGTAACGGTCCAGGTAATGTAAATATTCGGTTCCGACATAGACATTACTGTCGGGCTCGAAATAATTTCCGACGTTAAAATGATCGGCTGTTTCAGGAATAATCTGCATTAAACCGTAGGCTCCGACTTCCGATTCGGCATAAGGATCGAATTGAGATTCGGTATAGACCAAAGCTGCCAGCAAACGCCAGTCCCAGCCGAGCTTTTTACTCTCTTTGCGGAATAACTTGTCGAACGGTGAAATATCGCCTTTCTTGATGAGTGTGTATTTGGTCGTGTTGTGAGGAACTGCCGGATGTTTGCCGAAATAACGTTTATAGAGGTAGTTGAGTTTTCCGTTTTTCCGGATTTCTTCCAGCCAGTTGTTGATTTCCGAGCTCAATAAACTGGCATCCGAATGGGTCGCCCACGATACGGAAATATCTTCTTTTAACTTGAGAGCTATATCCAGGTTCTTCATAGAATAACTGGAGGCTTGGGCGATGTTTTCGTCGATAACGGTATAATTGATTTCGCCGGTCTCTACCAGGTGCAAGAGATCTTCATAGGAATAATGCTCGATCTCGGTGATATAAATGTGTATATTCAGAGAATCCTGTATTTGTTGCAGAACCTTTTTATACGAGGTGGCACTTTTGGGAATATAAATCTCTTTCCCGTCTAATTGAGCCATATCTTTGATGGGTTGGCTATTTTTGTTCTGCACGAGTACTTCCCGGGTTTGGAAAAGAGGTTTACTGAAACGGAGCTGTTCATTCCTTTCCGGGGTTTGGGTCAGACTGACGGCTAAGAGGTCGTATTTGCCGCTCTGTAGCCGGCCGATAGCCGTATCTATATCGTTGTTAACTTCGACAATTCGGAGATTGACTCCCAGGTAACCGGCAAAATCCCGGGCCAGATCGTAATGAAATCCCCGCGTAATACCACGGTATACGTAATAGTCGGTCGTATTATAAAAAGTGGAAATCTCCAGACTCCCCCGCGTCAGAATTTTTTCCAGCGATGAAGGTTCCGGTAATATGATTTCCGGAGTAACCTCTTTACCTGACTCACATGCAAAGCAAAGAAAAAGGGTAATATAAACGGCAATTTTAGAGATTGTCATTCAACAAAGATAGTAAATGTTTCTTAATCGAAAAAGTCCCACTTAATACCGAATTTGAGCATACCCGGGTTGATCGGATAATCGGCGGCACTGAAAAAGTCTCCGTGATTTTTTAGCAGATAGTTGATGTGTTCGTATTTGACAAAGATATCGGCCCGTTTGATCCTTAGGTTAAGGAAGACATCGAACTTCGGATAATTACCGGTTTTTCTTTCCCGCTGGTTATAAAACTGCATAATAGAAGGCATGTAATTGTCGGCGTAAAATTTTGTGTTGTAAAAGACGTCGATTCCTGTCTGTAAAAACAAGGCATTTTTAAATAAGGCATGCTGAAAATAGTTATGGGAATATACAGAAATGGCCGGTAGGGAAAGGATATCTTCCTGGGTACTTTTTTGAAAATATACGGTCTGGTCGAAGTAGAAATTGCCTAATCTGAAATTTTGCTTTCCCCAGGCGGTCAATACCATCAAGGTCTTACTGGTCTGTTGGGGCATCGCTGCCGTATCGAAATAGACGTAACTGAAAATATTGGCGATACCGACTCCTAATTCGGTTCGCAAACGGTTATTCACATAGCGTCCGTCGGCTTTGATGGTTTTGATGGCTTTAAAATCATTTTCCCAGATATCGTGATTTCCGACATAGCGATCGAAGAACGGATTTACACTTTGTAATTCGATCGTCGCATTGGCCCGGATGCATGAACTTCTGTCTTTACGCAAAGCTTGCTGTACGTAGCCGTCGAATTTGAAATTCCCGGCATAGTGCCCCAATACACATAGCTTTCCGGCAATATCGTAAGTGAACGATACATTCGTGTCTACATTGAAAATTCCGGCTGTAATGTAAGTCCCTGAATAGCGGGTATGGCCGAAACTCTCGGTATGGGAAATCGAATCGAAAGCTGTCCGCTGCCGGTAGTTTTCGTGTTTAAAATCCAGACCGGCATATATACCCGGCAAATATTTGTACTTCGGATGTTCGTTCATGACAAATTTAGTGGAGATATCGTACACCTGGTTCGTGATCAGATCCGTCGTAGAAGTACTGTCTATATAGGTATGCGGAAAGAAGTCGAAAGCAATGCTGCCTTCTTTGTATCTGCGTTCGTTTCCTTCGGCCCGGATGTTGATGATGGCTTTAGCCGGATAAGTGGTAAAAGTATCCGTGGGAGTAGTTACTTCTTTGGGATTACCGATATTGTACTGGCCCTGTAATTGAAAATTGGTGTTCCGGTAATTGTTGGAAATATCGTTGCTGCTCAGGTTTACCGGTATATTTTCAGCTTTTTGATTGGTGGAGTCGATGATAAAAGAGATGTCCTTGACACCACCGTTTTCTGCAAAATGCCCATTATTCTGGTTTAAGAAAAAAGAGAGGGCGATTCGTTCTTTCTCATAGGACGAGAACAAAGAAAAATGATACGCTTTGGCTTTTTGGTTCATATAACGACCGTCGCTGGAAATCAGCTGGTAACGAATACCGGCATTCCACCAGGGGCGGATATTTTGTACATGCCATACGTCCAGCAGGTTTTCGGCTTTCCCTTTTCCTCCTCCCGTAAAATATTTCAATCGGGTGAAAGGGGTTGTCGTATTGAAAAGTAAAGCGTCTTCGGGCTTAAAAAGGAAAGCCCGGATTTGAGTCAGAGGGTAAAAATCCTGAACCGTTTCGCGCGTAATAAAAATATTGGAAAGATAAGGAGAGGGAAAATTACCCAGATAAGTGTTCGAAATATTCTTTTTAAAAATGGTATTGAAATTCTGAATACCGTCCATCAGCGTATCCAGAGCAACCTCTCTTTTATATACTCCGTTCCTTTCCCATTGCCAGGTATGACGGAAATGAGGCACATTGGATTCCGGTATAGAATCGGAAGATAATGAAGAGTTGCTACCCTCCATATCCGGAGGGATTTCTGTATCGAATACGTTTTGTGCACGACAAAACAAATGCAATGATGCGAATAGTATTATGCAGATAAATTTTTTCATCGCTGCAAATATACGTAAACTTTTAAAACTCTCATAAATTACTTACTTTTGTCCCTTGGAAAAATGTTTTTTCCGGGAAAGTTTTAATACTATGGATAAAAATCAAATGATTGTAGAACCAGAAGAAGGTAAGACCTTGAATTTTATTGAACAGATTATTGAAGAGGAAATTGCTGCCGGTAAAAACGGGGGAAAAGTACATACCCGTTTCCCGCCGGAGCCGAATGGATATTTACATATCGGACATGCTACTTCAATATGTCTCAATTTCGGGTTGGCTGCAAAATATAATGGAGCGTGTAATTTGCGTTTCGATGATACCAATCCTTCTAAAGAGGATGTGGAATTTACAGATGCAATTCAGGAGGATATAAAATGGCTGGGATTTCAATGGGACGGACCGGTCAGGTATGCTTCCGATTATTTCCAGCAGCTGTATGATTGGGCCGAACAGATGATCCTGGAGGGGAAGGCTTATGTTGACGATCAGACAGCAGAAGAAATCAGTGCCGGGAGAAAAACAATTACCGAACCGGGAGTGAATAGCCCTTACCGGGATCGTTCGGTAGAAGAAAATCTGGATTTATTCCGGCGGATGAAAAATGGAGAGTTCCCGGAAGGTAGCCGGGTGTTGAGGGCTAAGATCGATATGGCTGCTGCCAATATGTTGATGCGTGACCCGATCATGTACCGGATTATCTACTGTAGCCATCATCGGACCGGTGATCGGTGGTGCATCTATCCGATGTACGACTTTACTCATGGACAAAGTGACTATCTCGAAGGAATCACTCATTCGATCTGTACGTTGGAATTTGAGATTCATCGGCCGCTTTACAATTGGTTTCTGGATCAGTTGACAACGACCGAGTACCGGCCACGGCAAATTGAATTCGCCCGTCGCAACCTGAATTATACAGTGATGAGTAAACGGCGTTTGTTGGAATTGGTACAGAAAAAGTATGTTTCCGGTTGGGACGATCCCCGAATGCCGACTATTTGCGGATTGCGCCGGCGTGGTTATACCCCCGAATCTATTCGGATGTTTGCTGAAAAGGTGGGAGTGGCCCGGCGGGAAATCGTCGTGGATATGGCGTTGCTGGAATATTGTGTCCGTGAACATTTGAATAAGACGGCTCCTCGGGTGATGGCAGTGCTCGATCCGGTGAAAGTGGTCATCGATAATTATCCTGAGGGAGAGACGGAATATATGGAAATCGAGAATAATCCGGAAGATGTGAATGCCGGAGTGCGTAAGGTGGCTTTTGCCAGGGAACTTTTCATCGAACGAGACGATTTTATGGAAGATGCGCCGAAGAAATTTTTCCGCCTTACTCCGGGACAGGAAGTACGCCTGAAAGGTGCTTATATTATTAAATGTACAGGGGTCGATAAAGATGCCGGTGGAAATATCACTTTGATCCATTGTACTTATGATCCGGAATCCCGAAGTGGTAGTGGAACGGAGGCCAGTAACCGGAAGGTAAAGGGTACTTTGCACTGGGTGGCAGCAACGGATGCTATCGAAGCTGAAGTCCGTCTTTACGATCGTTTGTTTAAGGATGGAGATCCGGCAGGACACAAGGAGGTCGATTTTAAGGAGTTTATCAATGAAGATTCACTGAGAGTACTTAAAGGATGTAAGTTGGAATCCTCGATGAGACGGGCTAAACCTGGAGATCGTTTTCAGTTCCAGCGGTTAGGATATTTTTGTGTGGATTCCGATTCAACGGATGGACGATTAGTGATTAACCGTACCGTATCACTTAAAGATACCTGGCAAAAAATGAATAAATAAATGAAGAATAGAAGTATTTGGAATGAGATGAAACCATACCTGATCATCTCATTCGGTATGTTGATTTATGCTTTTGCGGCAACTGGTTTTCTGGTGCCTCACAAAATTGTCGGTGGTGGAGCTACAGGTATTTCTACCGTATTGTTCTACTTGTTCAAGATTCCGGTAGGTATCGGTTATTTTTTGGTGAATATCCTGTTGCTGATTATTGCGATGAAGGTATTGGGACCGAAATTCGGTATCAAAACCATTTTCGCTATCATTGTCGGGAGTGTGTTCCTGGGTATTATGCAGCCCTTGATGCCTGTGGACGGTATTTTACCCGACGAGAAATTTATGAGTACCATTATCGCTGCAATGCTGACCGGTATCGGTATCGGCGTATCGCTCTCTGTTGGTGGAAGTACCGGAGGTACGGATATCATTGCGATGTTGGTGACCAAATACCACAATGTCAGTCCAGGGCGGGTATTGATGGTATGTGATTTCTGTGTCATTGCGATGACTTTGTTGATATACGACCATGTCGATCGGGAAGCCTTCGGTGGATTGATATACGGTTATGTCATGATGGGAATCGTTTCTTTTACCGTAGATTATGTATTGACCGGAAAAACACAGTCGGCCCAGCTTTTTATCTTTACCGATAAATATGATGAGGTGGCCCGTGAGTTGACGAATCAGGTACATCGAGGCGTGACTCTGATCGATGCTAAAGGTTGGTACACCGGACAAGATAAGAAAATTATCCTGATTGTCGCCCGTAAACACGAAGCTTCCGATGTATTGCGCATTGCCAAGCAGATCGATCCGGATGTGTTTATGACGATGGCTCCCGTGATGGGAGTGTTCGGTAAAGGATTCGAAGAGGTGAAGGGGGGGAAGTAAACGAATCTGAAGATTCGAAGGGAATCGTGCAAATAGTAGGTTTGCACGATTTTTTATGCCTTGATGGAAAGAAGGTTGGTATTCTGGTCGAAATACGATATATATAATCTATTCGATTAATATGAATAACCATAAATAGCGTGAACCGATGGAAATTTGGAATAAAATAAGATAAATATAATAGTTTGATAATGAATGTATTGTGTAGTGGTTATTCATTTTTTTTGAAAAAAAGTTCGTAAAAAATTTGGAACTGGGGTATTAATTGTTCTATCTTTGCAGCCGCAATCAGGAACCGATGTATTGAACAAACGGAGGAGGTGAGAGGGTATGATGGGTTGGTTTACAGGTTTTTATGTTGTGCAGAGTTCTTCAGGATATTGCCCTGGTCGGGTTCTGAAAAAAAACTTCAAAAATTTCTTTTGAAAAGTTTGGAAGTAATGAAAAAGTCC
>OKXB01000147.1_pt1 | contig 86261 bp, 81 predicted proteins | sample 1601731 | NCBI WGS metagenome assembly OKXB01 (sample SAMN04414077, study PRJEB24778) | human gut metagenome | material: faecal | host: Homo sapiens
GACGGTATTCGTCGCAAATATTTCAGTTTAACCGAAAAAGGCTTAAAATCTGTCGAAGATAATCGTAAAGAATGGATAGAATCCAAAGAAGTGATCGATACATTGGTTGACACTTCCGAACAAAACAACAAGGCAGAAGTTCCGGTTTTAAGCGAGGAAGACTTCCCGATTCCTCCTGTTGACCCGTATTTGGAACGTAAGCAAGTATCCGCCTCGGATGAATCGGATAAACAAGAAATACAGAGCGTTGCCGCATACGTTTCCGTTTCGGATTCTCCCGATGTCGTTGTTTCGGCCGAACCCGACACGTCGGGCGATGATTTATTAAGTGATTTCAACGCAAAGTTATCCGATATGCTTGGTGAATATTTATCTGTCGATGCCGAAAACGGTTCGACACAGGATTCAAGCGAGAATTGTGAACAACTCGTCGATGAGTCCGTAGACGATAAAATAAAAGCGACAGCGGAAACAGATAATTCAAGTGCCGGATCTGACAATATTCTCGCATCTTCGGAAACCGAAAACGATAAAACGATCGAACAACCTTCGGCAATCGCATCGGATGCAAGCACTCCGGTTAAACGTGAAACCCGTAATTATCCTTTTGAAATTACGGATAGTTCGCTTTACGTTAAAGACGAAACAGTTTTTGATCCTACAGTTGAAATAACCGTAAAGCATGAAAATTTATCGGATAATAAAACGCTAAAAGATGCAGACGAAATCGTTTCTGACGATAATCACATAGTGTTTAACGATAACGGTAATAACGATACCGTAGCCGACCGATTTTCCGATTCGGTCGAAACACAATATGACGAACAGAAACCATTAAACGATAATTCGACCGTTATCGATGACAATTGCGATGACGACGATTTATTGTCGATTGAAGACGGTTCATCTATAAATCGTCGTGAATACAAATCCATTTTAGCTTCGTTATTTCCGCGCAATGAAAAACAAACCGAACAAATATCGGAGCAACCTCAGGTAGAAAGTCGCAAAAATAGCGATAGTCGCGACGATACCCCATCGAGAACCGAAATCGACGAATATTACGAAGAAAAAGTCCCCGCCTCTGCCCGTTCGTTGTCGGACGATACAATCGACATAAATCATACAATTCACGATTTTGATAATTATAGCGATAACAATGGCTCTACCGACTTTTCGGATCTTTATGCGATGGCTAAGCGCGAAGGTTTCAAAATCAAGACATCTTATAACACAAACAAGAGCGACGGCGACAGAGTTCTGATAAATAAATTGAATTTCCATTCTTCATTATTGTCATATCTGCTTTTATTTGTAGAAATGCTGGTTCTCAATTTTACACTCGGACACATAGTTGACTGGTCATCGGTTGCCAAACTGATAATTGTTTTTGCAACCGCTTTGTTTCCTATTGTAACTTTCATTATCTATAACATAAATAAAACGCGAACAGTAAAAAATATATCACAGTTCAAAGATGTTATTGAGATTGTTTTAATTGTCACTTTCCAGTTGACGATAATCATTCTCTGTATCGCCCTTTTTGCCTCAGTTGATTTCAGCGATTTCAAGTCGGTGTCTGAGTTTGTTTTGATTCCGTTTATTTTTGCTTTGAATGTTCCTTTGTTTTTTATGATTAAATATGCCCTTTACGGAACAGGAAAATATTTTTACAACGCCAAATAAAAAGAAAAGAACCTCAACACCGAGGTTCTTTTCTTTTTCGACGTAATATATTTACATATTTACCTGCTCGATTTTTTCACCTTTCAGGAATTCCGGTATATCCTCTTTGTCGGAATCATCATTATGTGAATTCTCGGGATCAGAAGATTCATCGTAAACATCCTTACGGAACAGATATGTATCGTCATCATCGCCATGCATAAGACGTATTTTCTGCATAAGTTCATTCACATCCGGCAATTCGTCAAGAGATGAAATCTGAAACCTTTTCAAAAATTTATCCGTTGTACCGTATAACAGCGGTTTTCCTATCGCATCTTTTCTTCCGACGACCTCGACCACTTCCAGTTTCATAAGGCTTTGCAACGCATAATCGCTGTTTACTCCCCTTATCTGATCGAGTTCCGCTCTGGTTACGGGCTGTTTATACGCAATTATTGCCGCGGTTTCAAGCATACTCTTAGACAACTCTCTTTCTTTAATCGGGTTGAGAACCGTTTCAACACTTATGGCGTTTGCAGGATTTGAACAGAATTGTAATTTATTATTAAATATCAATAAATTTATTCCGCTTGTTTCAAGATCGTATTTTTTCTGTAACTCTCTTGCAGTTTTCAAAACTTCGTCATCAGTAACGCCTAGTTTTTCGGAAATGTCGGCAACGGCAACTTCGTTGCCGGATACAAATAATATAGATTCAATTATACTCGCTAAGGTCTCCAACTTCTTCACTCCTGTCTTCTCTTAATGTAATTGTAATGTCATCGAAAATGTTGTTTTGTTCTACGGTCAGATATTGCAATTTAAGCAATTCAAGCAAAGCTTGAAAAGTCGTGATTATTTCCGGTTTGGACGCATGCTTGGTAAACAATTCAAAAAAACTGCAACTTTCGCGAGCGTTCATTATGTTTTTTATGTAGTCGATTTGAGCCGCTACGGTAAAAGTATCTTTCGGTATTTCTTTCTGGTCGTTTTTATGATTTTCCAGATCGCTTTTGGCTAATAATTCGGTAAAAGCTTTAACTAATCCGTCAAGATTGAAATCCGTATAGACGATTCTGACTTCGCTTGCCGACTCATCCGGGGCTTTATAAAACCTGTCGGTTGTCTCCTGCTCTTTAAGCCTTGCGCTTGCCTCTTTGTATATTTTGAATTCTTCAAGCTGCTGAATCAGCGTCCTCTTCGGATCGTCGTCATAATCGTATTCACCGAATCCGTCTTCAAACTCGACTTGCGGAAGTAAAGCTTTCGATTTTATTTCTAATAACGTTGCCGCCATCGCAAGGTATTCGCTTTCTTTTTCGATATCCATATCTGCGGCATGATTAACATATTCAAGGAATTGTTCTGTTACTTCGGATACGAATATATCTTTAATTTCGATTTCCGCTCGGTTGACCAGAAACAAAAGCAGGTCTAACGGACCTTCGAAATTAGAAATTCTGGTAGTATAATCGACTACGGTTTCAAAATTTTGTGCTTTGGCGGAATATTTTGGCGTTTCTTCGTTTATCTCACCGTTAATTGTCTGATTTATTTCTTCAATCATCCTATAAAATAAAACTCCATAATTTAATTATCGCACTGCCGACAAGATTTGAAAGATAGCCTATAATATCAAGATACGGAATATTAAGCCAGTCACCTATATAGCCCAGTACAAATATCGCAAGCAGAATATAAAACCCTTTATTTCTAACAAAATAATAGAATTTACCCCTGTTTTTCGTTAATGCGTCATACAAGCGAAACCCGTCTAACGGATAGATCGGTAAAAGGTTAAATACGAATAAACTTATGTTGATCGAAAAGAACGAAACAGGCAAATCATGTATCAACATATTTATATACTTAGCCCATTCGGCATCGATACCGACTTTACTTGCTAAAAATATGAGCGGACAACCGAGTAACGCAAAAATAATATTCACCGTTACACCTGCAATCGAAACCAATACGCATCCTTTTTTTCTGTTATGAAAATTGTCGGGATTGACAGGTACCGGCTTTGCCCAGCCGAAACCGATAAGGATCATCATTGCAAGACCTATCGGATCAAAATGCGCAAACGGATTTAATGTATATCTGCCTGCAAATTTCGGTGTCTCGTCTCCGCATTTAACAGCCGCAAACGCATGAGCAAATTCATGACAAGGTAAAACTATAAGTATCACAACAAAATTAGAAAGATATAATACCAGTTTCGCTATTAAAGTTTCCATTACGCTGTTATTATACTTGAATTTTTATAAAAACGCAACTATTTATAAAAGATCAATCTTCCCGATTTTTTATTCCGTCGATTTTAATTGTGGCGACATCCTGCATGTTTATACATTTTCCGCAGTTATCGCAGACTTTCAGCGGATTCAGATCACACATTTCACATTCGCCGCAATCTATACAATCTCTGTCATAAAGTACACATTTTTTAATTTTCTCTTCATGTTTCCGCATGACGTTTACCTACTCGTTAAAATTAATTCCTGCATTAATTATAGCACGACAAATAAAAAATTTCAACAAAAATTTATATGAACAAACGTTTGCCTTTCGCTTTCGGATATGATATTATATTTTTGTCGGATTTGTCTTGATTTTTAACGATTAACCGACTTCTATAAAATTTTACTATGGAGTAAAATATGGATACCGTAACGGAAAAAACTGAACATGTTCTCGATTATATCAAGAAATATTCAGACAAGAACGGTTATTGCCCGTCTATCAGGGAAATATGTATCGCACTCAATATTAAATCCACCGCAACATGCCATTATTATTTGAATAAATTGGAAAAGTCGGGAGAAATTATTAAAGCGGGAACGAAAAAGCGTGCATTAAGCGTAAAAAGAGCCGAGCGTGCAGATTACATAACAGTCCCTTTAATCGGTACCGTTACAGCAGGCATGCCGATATTTGCATATGAAAATTTTGAAAGTTTTTATCCCATTCCGCCAGAATTCGGAAACGAACAGGATTTATTCATGTTGAAAATAAACGGTACAAGTATGATCGATGCCGGAATTTTTGACGGAGATAAAGTAATAGTCAAAAAACAAAATGTTGCAGAAAACGGCGATATAGTGGTTGCGATGATCGAAGATTCTGCAACCGTAAAACGTTTTTATAAAAAGAACGATAAAATAATTCTCCATCCCGAAAACGAAACGATGTGCGATATAGTGCTTGACGATGTTACGATTTTGGGTGTGGTTGAAGGTTTACTCAGGAAATTTTAACCTCAAATGGAATATTTAGTTATAGATACGGAAAGTTGTACAGGCAAAAGCGATGACGGAAGTCTTTGCAGTATCGGCTACGTTATTGCGGATGAAAGTTTCAATATTTTAGAAAAAAGCGATATTCTCGTAAATCCCCTGCCGAAACGCTTTGCCGTCGGCAATAAAAAAAACTTGAAAAGAACAGGCGTAATGTTCGCCTATACGGAAGATGAATTTCGTCAGGCACCGTCATTTAACGAACGGTATCATATCATAAAAAATCTTTTTGATAATAGATTGGTTCTCGGCTTTGCAATGGCTAATGACGTTAAATACCTGAACGATGCTTGCGATAAATACGAATTACCGAGAATCGAATATGAGTATATGGACGTACAATTTGCGTATAAATTGTTAAATCCCGAAGAAAATTCCATCGGATTAAAAACGTTATCCGTAAAATACGGAATTAACTATCATGAACATCGATCCGATGAGGATGCTGCCGTCTCTTTGCTCGTCCTTAAGTCTATATTGGATGAGCATCAAATGAAATACGACGATTTTATTAAAGATTATAAAATCGTTTACGGCGTCAATAATAAAATCGGACATCATCCGCCTTATTCCGTAGCCGAATTTCGCGGCGAAAAAGGATTGTCTGTCAGTCATCGTCTGAAAAATTTTATATATAGCGATTATTTGAATCGGTTACCCAAAAAACGGACTGGCGAAGTATATTGTTTTGCTTATGCACTTGAACGTAAAAATCCCGATTTACTGCGGACTATAATAGACTCCATCTATAAAAGAGGAAATTCATTTACTCGGGATGCAGATATTTGTACTGTGTATGTAAAAGAAAACAATGCAACAGACGACTCTCGTCTCAATGCTTTGAAATTAAACAATAAACGATTAAAAAAGATTGTAACATTTAACGAATTGACAACAGAACTCGGCATTTTATCTCCCTGTAAATATGACGATACGGATTTTCTTATATCGTTACACGAGAAACTTATAAAATAAACAATCCCCGCTCGTATACGAGCGGGGATTTGTTTTTAGAAAGTCCAATTGCTCGCAACGTCGCGGATATAATCAAAATATGTTTTTCTGCTTATGTTTTCTGCAGATATTGCATTTGTTCTTCCGATTTCGACTCCGTCACGATATACGATAAGTTCTCCGACTTTATCACCTGCCTTGATCGGCGCTTTTATTTTCTCTGCAGGATTAAAATCTATTGAAACGTCACCTTTCTTATTTTTTTCGGCAAAAACATATATATCTGTTTCGGGGCGCATTGTGACATTTTTCTTTACTCCTTTTTCAACCTTTACGGTTATTGCAAGCTCTTTAGAACTGTCTAATGCCGATTTACATGTGTAATGTTCAAACCCGTAATTAAAAGCAGAAGAAACATCTGCAAAACGAGATTTACTGTTTTCACCTTTTATTACGACCGCAATGAGACGCATATTACCTCTTTGTGCCGTGCCTGCAAGGCAAAATCCCGATTCTGCCGTATAACCTGTTTTACCGCCGTCACAGCCTTCATAAAACCTGACAAGTTTATTTGTATTCGTTATTTCGGTCTTTCGGTCGCCGTGATCTATTTCGTCCGTCCATATTTTTGAATAATTAAAATATTCTTTGTGCGCTATTAAACGCGACAGCATTACCGATACGTCTTTTGCGGACGAATATTGTGTAGGTTTCGGTAACCCTGTACAGTTTGAAAACAGAGTATTGTTTAATCCCCATTCTTTTGCTTTTGAATTCATTTCGTCTACACATGCGCTTTCTGAACCGTAAAGTCTTTCAGCCATTGCGACAGACGCATCGTTTGCCGATGCAACGATGATACTTTTCAGAAGTTCTGAAGCTTTATATCTTTTATCGGATTCCAAAAAGACCTGAGAGCCGCCCATTCCGCTTGCGGTTTTACTTACGGTTATATCGTCATTTAGCGTAAACTCCCCTTCGTCAAGTTTGTCAAAACACAGGTTTAATAACATTATTTTCGTCATGCTGGCAATCGGTAACCTTTCGTCTTCGTTTTTGGAATAGATAACCTCTCCGCTACGATAATCTGCGACGTAGGCTGCTTTAGATTTTAATTCTAAAGTATCTGCTGCCGCTGCTTTTGCCGGAATATGAAACGCTAGCATCAAAGTGACGGCAAAAACCGCCGTTATTGCTGTTAAGAATTTTTTCATACGAAAATACCTCTATGGTTATTTTTCGTATTATTATTGAAAATATGTAATCTGCTTTATAAAATTCCGTAATTAAAAAACAGCATATATCGGTCGTATTACCAAAGAAACGATTATTATGCCGTAGATAGCGACTATAAGGCATAAAACCAATGCGATTCCCGCGGTTATCAGTTTATATTTTATATCTTTTGCACAATTATTTTTTTTCATTAAATCGAGGTTGCACGCCAGCATAGCCGCCAATATAGCCGTTAATGCAATACCTTGAATAAAAATAGCGAAAAAAAAGACAAACAATCCGTCCAATCCGAATACTCGCAGCATTACACACCCGGCACCGCCGATGACGACACCTCTTATAAATAACAAACAATAACCTGCAGGCAAAGCAAAAACAGTTATAGAACATGCAAATGCCAAGGCGACGTACAGGAAAGAAGTCATAAAAAATTTAATTTCCAACGTAAACGCGTTTACATATCCGAGCGCTATTTTTTCATAATAATTAACGGCATTTACGTATACCACATTGGTATCTCCGCATCTCCTGTAAGTGACAAATCCTAATATTATCCCTATAATACATGTAACCGAGAGCGTTATGGCAATCAGCAGGTTTCGTTTTAACACGGAAACTCTGCATTTTAGTAATACGGGCATAAATAAGACCTCATATTCAATACAATATATGAGGTCTGAAATTAAAATATGTCAATTTTCGAGCATTTTCGCAATATCTATACCGAACCCCCTTGACGGATCGTTAATGAATACATGCGTTACCGCGCCGATAAGTTTTCCTTTCTGAACTATAGGACTTCCGCTCATTCCCTGCAGAATGCCGTTTGTAGAATTCAATAATTCTTTATCGGTTATTTTTATGACAAAGTTTTTGTTATCCTTTTCGTTTCGATCGACTTTTACTATATTTATCGAATATTCCTTAGGCGTAACGCCGTCGATACACGTTATAATAGAGGCGTTCCCTATCACGCCTTCACCTATATCGGTTTTGGCAAATTTTTTATAGTTAAATTTTTCAGTCGTTTTCCCGTATAGTCCGGTATTTTCGTTTTTTATAATCTGACCGATTTTATCGGTATCGATAAAAATTCCTCTGAGTTCACCGGCTTTTCCTCGCTCGCCCTTTACCAGTCCGATAATAGAACATAAATAGCAGTTGCCGCCGAGTACGTTTAATCGTTCGCCGTTCTCGTCCAAAACGGGATGTCCCAATGCCGCAAATTCCCCGTTCGGTTTGAAATATGTTATCGTACCTATACCGTTCAGATCATCGCGTAAAAATAAACCGAGACGATATTTCCCGTTTATATCTTTCTTGGGAGAAACGAATTTGGTAATTTTATCTCCTTTTCTTAAAATGACGATTTCAAGCGGATAACCTTTGCTTTCATTAAGTATATCGGAAATAGATTGTACATTGCTTACAGGTCTGCCGTCGACAGTCAGGATTATATCTCCGACGCGAATATCACACGATTCCGACGGAGAATATACTCCGTTTTCAGTAATAATATCGTTAAGCCCGATTACAGTAGACCCGTTTGTCTTTATCGTAAAGCCGGCAGGAATACCGCCAAGATATAAATAACTGCCGTCCGTGGCATAAACATTTATCGGCGATAGCAAACCGATTGCCATAATCAGAATCAGCAGAAACAAATATATTTTATTTTTAGTTTTTCGTAACAACAACATTTGTGTTTAGTGTGTGTTGCTTATTATTGTTTTATACGAAAAAAACGACTGCAACAAAGCGGTCGTTTTTACGCAAATGATATTGTATCGAAAATAATTAAGGATGAAGTTTTGCCTTATAGTCATCACATTTTTTGACTGTTTCGGCTGCATGTTTCAGTGCGATTTCACTGCCGTCATCACCGCTCATAATTCTCATTATTTCATATATTTTCTCTTGTTTTGAAAGTTTTTCTATTGTAGTAAACGTCTTTCCGTTTTCTTCTTTTTTTGATATTTTCAAAGAAGTATCGCTCATGGCGCATACCTGCGGAAGATGTGAAACCGCTATAACCTGAACGTTCCGCGATATGTCGGCAAATTTTCTTGCGACAACGTCTGCCGTCGCACCGCTTATACCTACGTCTATTTCATCGAATACATAAGTCGAAATATCCTGATAACCGCTTATTATTGTTTTTAATGCAAGCATAAATCGGCTCATTTCGCCGCCGCTTATTATCTTTGATAAAGGTCTGACAGGTTCGCCGAGATTTGCCGAAAATTCAAAGACTATTTCATCGTAACCGTTCTCGGGATAAGGAGCGTCATATATATCTTCCGTAGCGGCAAAATGTATGTCGAATACGGCGTTTTTCATTCCGAGCAAATGCAATTCGTTTGTTACTCGTCTGCAAAATTCGACCGATGAATCGCGACGTATTCCGGAGATCTTTTTTAATTTGACGTTTAATTCCGATAGGAGTTTATTCTTTTCGGTTGTCAATTTGTTATATTCAGAATCAAAATTGGCAAGTTTATCGTATTCAAGTGTTGCCGACTGCAAAAATTCATTTATTTCGGTAACCGTCGATCCGTATTTCTTTTTAAGTGTTTTAATCAGATCCAGTCTGTTTTCGACAGCATCTGCCTCTGATTCGTCAAATTCAAAATCGTCGGAAATATCTGATATGGTTTCGGCTACGTCCTCTATTTCGGAATACGCATCTTTTAATCGTTGCTCGAGATTGGCATATGCAGTATCGAGCGAAGATATTGCTCCGATTGACCGTATTGCACCGCTTAACGTATCGAGAGTGCAATTTTCTTCGGTTAAGGCACTTCTGGCAGAATTAAAAGATTCGGAAATTTTTTCGGCATTCTGTATTTTTCTGCGTTTTTCCAAAAGTTCGGACTCTTCGTTATCACGTAAATCGGCTTGAGTTATTTCGTCTATCTGAAATTTCAGTATATCCGCCTTAATTGCACGCTCGCTTTCGTTTCCTCCGAAATTTTTCATTTCTGCATCTATTTCTTTAAGTCTTCGGATTATTACATGCGTTTCGTCTATTGTTTCGATTAAATCGTTCGAGCAAAATTTATCAAGTATTTTAAGTTGTTCAGAGGTTTTAAGTAAAGAATAATGTTCGCTTTGTCCGTGAACATCGATTAAATAACGAGTTATTCCCTTTAACATTCCCGCAGAAAACGGAGAGCCGTTGACGCGTATCGCCGATTTCCCGTCGGAAGTTAATTTTCTGCTGATAATAAGGTCGTCATCGACTGTTTCGCCTGTAAGTTCCGCATAAGCCGATTGCGCGCTTTTATTATCAGATATATCGAACGTAATAGATACATGACACTCGTTTTCGCCGTGGCGAATGATCGTTTTATCCGCTTTAGCACCAAGCGCGAAATTGATCGAATCCAGAACGACCGATTTACCGGCACCCGTTTCACCGGACAAAATGTTTAGCCCGTTACCAAATTCGATTATAGCGTGTTCCACCAGCGCAATATTTTTAATCTCTAAAACTTTTATCATCAGATTTCTACAAAATATTCTTTAAGTTTCTTAGTAACTCGTTCGGCGTCCTCATTGCTTTTCGTTACGATTAAAAGAGTATCGTCACCCGCGACGCTGCCGACAATTTCAGTCATATTCATATTATCCACGACAATACCGGCAGAATTACCGTTTCCGTTCAAGGTTTTCACGACCACTATATTTTGCGCACTCTCTATATCGGTCACGCAATTGAGAAATACATTCAGAAATTTTTTGTCGGCATGCTCGTTCTCGGATCTGCTCGCATATTTATGCTTTTTATATTTACCTGCAGTCTTAATTAAATTCAGCTCACGAATATCGCGCGATAATGTCGCCTGTGTAACCAGAATTCCCTTTTTCTGTAATTCCTGTGCAAGATCTTCCTGTGTTTCGGTCTCTATGCTTTCGATTATATCGAGTATCATTTTTTGTCTTAATCTTTTGTTCATCTTATTCTCCGAGTTTATTTTTTATTTTTCCAAAAAAATCCCTTTTAATATCTATAATTTTGAAATGTTTTTCATTCTTTGATATTGAAATTTTATCTCCGCAATAAAGAGTTTTGACTCCTTTGCCGTCAATGCACAATATACAGGGAGAAGAGCTGCCCAGCACTTCGACCGTAGCGATTTTATCGTCGGGATAGACTATCGGTCTTACCGTAAGCGAATGAGAACATATAGGCGTAGCGATAAAAGCGTTAATATCCGGCGTGAGCACTACCCCTCCCGCCGAAAGAGAATATGCCGTCGATCCTGTCGGAGTGGCTAAGATAATTCCGTCGGCTCTGAGCGAATACACATCGGCATTATCGATAGATAATTTAAGTTTACTTATAACCGAAACCCCGTTTGATTGTTTATCGCGTTCGAGCACGGCGTCATTCAAGGCGGTATACTCATCACCCGCCGAGTTGATTCTTAAAGTCGTTCGTGATGAAATCGTATAGTCGCCGTTTTTTAATGCAATCACCGCATTTTCGATTTCATCGATCTCAACACTGCTTAAAAACCCAACCGTACCAGTATTTATTGCCAAAATAGCAGCATTTTTATCTGTTGCATAGCGCGCTGCGGAAAGTATTGTTCCGTCACCGCCGAAGACTGCAATAATATCGGCGAATTTATCAACTGATTCACAATATAAAAAATAGTTAATATTATATGAATCTAAAAGTGTTTTAAGTTTTTTAATTGCCGATGCCGATTTTTCGTTATCGTTAAGCGGCGGAATAATTTCGATTGTCATATATCAGCCCCTAAAGGTAATCCGTTTATATTTACGCGACTACAATCGCCTTTACGAAGTAAAAGCAAATACTCGATATTTTTATCGACTCTTATCGGTGCGGTCGTAACACGTTCGGCGGCAAGTCCTACGGTAATTGCAAAATTACAGATATCGACTACCGCTCTTTTTCTGGCTTTTATATCCGTCACAATACCGTTCTTATTCAAGAATTTTTTACCGCACTCGAATTGCGGTTTCACAAGAACTATCGCATGCCCGTTATCTGTCAGAATATCCGAAACCGACTTCAAAATATAAGTAAGAGAAATAAAACTGACGTCGGCGGTCACGATATCGACTTTTTCTCCCAATGTATCGACAGATAACAATCTTGCGTTAAATCGATCGAGAATTATAACTTTATTGTTTTTAGCCAGCGTTTCGTCAAGTTGACTTTCGCCGACATCTATCGCGTATACACGTTTCGCCCCGTGTTTCAGGAGGCATTCCGTGAATCCGCCGGTACTTGCGCCGATATCCGCACAAGTCGCATCTTGTATACTCACGCCGAATTCGTGTAATGCTTTCTGTAATTTATAGCCGCCGTTTGAAACGAACGAATCACAATTTACTATTTCTACGATGTCTTTAGATTTATCAAATTCACGCGAAGGCTTATCGACGATTTTTCCGTTTACCAGAATTACACCCCGTTTAATTGCCTCGGCGGCTTTATTGCGGGATTTGAAATCTTTATTTTCGCTCAGGTATACATCCAATCTCATATTTCGATAAATCCGGAAAATTTATCGACAAAGCTTTTCAAAAACGTAACATCGATAAATTCTTCGCAACGTGCGTATAAATATTTTTTCATATCTGCAATTCGACGCCTGACTTCTTCATTGCCTAATATCTTCACTACTGTAGACTTCCCGGACTTTTCGTCTTTCCCGATACTTTTGCCCTCGCGTTCGCTGGTTGACAAAACGTCCAGTAAATCGTCGCAATATTGAAAGATTCTCCCCAATAGAAAACCGCACTCTTTGGCTATGCCTGTTTTTTCCGGGGCGAATAAAATAGATGGGATTAAAAACGGCAAAGTTAAAAATTTTCCTGTTTTTTTATCGTAAATATAGTTTATTGTGTCTACGTCGCAATCGGGATTGCGTTCGTTTTCAATATCTGCCTTTTGTCCGCCGAGCATACCGTCATATCCTGAATATTCGGCAACTGTTTTTGCCGCGGCAATATCTTTGTTGTCGACAATATGATTCAATAAATGTTCAAAAGCGAAATTAAGTAATCCGTCGCCGGCAAGAATAGCAGTCGCCTCATCGAACGCCGTGTGGCATGTCGGTTTGCCTCTGCGCAATACGTCGTTATCCAATGCAGGCAAATCGTCGTGTATCAGCGAATATGTATGTATACATTCCAATGCAAAAGCATACGGTAAAACTTTTTCGATTTTTCCGTTTAATCTTTCGGTAGCGGCAATCATTAAAACAGGACGAACTCTTTTCCCTCCGGCAAAAAAACTATATTTCATAGCCTCGGCGAGATTGCTGTCCGTATTAACAGTATTGAATACCTTATTTGCGTAATCATCGAATATAGCAAGATAGTTATCATATTCGCTCGAATACTCGACTTTTACCATTTATATTTTCCTCATGCCGGCATCATATGTGTTTTTTAACAACATAGTAATCGTCATCGGTCCTACTCCGCCCGGAACGGGAGTAATAAGATCGGCTTTACGCGATACGGCATCGAAATCCACGTCGCCGTAAATTTTTTTATCGGCATCGCGATTAATTCCAGCATCAATCACAACAGCGCCGGGTTTTACCATATCCGCCGAAATCAAATGCTTTTGCCCTACGGCGCAAACCAAAATATCCGCATCGAGCGTATATTTTTTCAAATCGATAGTCTTGCTGTGACAAATCGTTACGGTACAATTTCTTTCAAGCAACATAAGAGCCATCGGTTTTCCGACAATATTACTACGCCCTACGACAACGGCATGTTTACCGTCGCATTTTACTCCGTAATAGTCAAGTAACTTTATAATTCCTGCAGGCGTACAAGCTCTCGGTGCATCTTTTTTGAATTGCGTCAGTTTTCCTATATTTATATCGGAAAATCCGTCAACATCCTTTTCCGGGGGTATAAGCGCCAGTGCTGCGTTCTCATCTAACCCGTCGGGTAACGGCAACTGCACGAGGATTCCGTCTACGGTATCGTCCGAGGCTTTAATTCTTATAACAGACTGTAAATCTTCATCGGTAATACTCTCGGATAATCTGACGGTTTCAGATACGATACCTACCGTTTCGCATGCCTTTTCTTTATTTCTCACATAAATTTCGGATGCAGGATCGTTGCCGACAATTATTACGGTTAATTTGAAAATTTTACCGTACTTAGTACCGGCATCCGATATCATGTTTTTGAGTTCGTCTCTCATTTTTGAGGATACAAGTTTTCCGTCGATTACAGTCATTATCTCAAACCCCCATACCCTTTTTAAGAGCAGCAAGAACTCCATTTACATAATTCAGACTTTCGTCAGCAGAATATTTTCTTACCAGACACAACGCCTCGTCGATGGATACGACAGACGGAATGTCATCGAAATATTTAAGTTCGGCTATTGCTAACGTCAAAGCACATCTGTCGGTCGGATATAGCCTGTCCGGTTTATACCCCTTGGCATATTCTGCGATTACGGAATTTATTTCGTCTCTGTTTTTACGTATCGCATCAAGCAATTTATCCGCAAACGCAGCATCGTCGTTAGTTAATTTTTGTTCGGAATAAATTTCATGTTTGAATTCATCATCGGTATAGTCGTTAAAATTTTCGGCGTAAAGTATTTTATACACGGCCTCTCTTGCATCTCTTCTCATAATAACCTTTTCAAAAAGTAAATTTCTTTATAGCGCGAAAGCGCCCCGCGGTTAAACGCGGAACGCATTTAATTTAGTCTGTAGGTTTTTCTTCGGGAAACAATACTCCGTCGACTTTAACGTCAACGCTGCCGATCTTGTATTTCGACATCGATTCTACGCTGTGCTTAATATTCTTTTGAATATTATATACAACATCGGGAATGCTGTATCCGTAGTATACGTCTACGGATACGTCGACATTAATATTTCCGCTTAAAACCTCAACTTTAATGCAGTCAATGTTTTTCTTTGACGACTTTTTATCTTTTATCGCCACGCCTGCGACATCTTCGACCGCAAGTCTTACAATACCCTTTACAATACCCGTATTGTAGACAATTTTGCCTTTACCCGAGTTTTCGGCATTACCTTTGTACATAATTCACCTCAGTTATATATATATTATAACATATATATTTTTTTTTGGAAAGTGATTTTATGTAAAAGCCGGGTCGAATTATGAATTTTATGCGTGTATTGCTATTTTATACATTTTTTAATCTATTGCCTGAATGTAGACGTTTTCCGGCGCCGCATTTAATTCGTTTTGACAAATCGTGTAAATTATTATGGCGTCATCCTGCGTAAACTCGGAATCTTTGACTATAACGCTTATATTGTCGGATGAAAGTCCTACCGTTACGGCAACTTCGCCATAACCTTTACTCTTTATAAGACTTTCGAGTAAATTTTCCTGTTCGGAGATTTTCGATAATTTAAGTTTCATATTCAAAGCCTCTTTTTTAGTGGATTCGTCTGCGCTGTCGGAGGCAATTATCTCATCTATTTGTTCCAGCTGTTTCGATCTTGAGGTGTTACGCGTATTTCTGACTTCGGTAAAATAGCTTGCGGTCGGAGTCGCGGTATCGCTTGCGCCGACAACGTTTGACGACAAGACGAAGTTGAGGACTGCGGTTGTTACGAGCAATGCAATCATACAACTGAGGATAACGATTTTCTTTTTCTTTGACATAATGGATTCTCCTTTTATTTTAACGTGCAAATATCTGCACTTTATTACACGGTACTTTCAAAACGGTTGTAATCGCATCTAACAGAGCCATTTTAACCGTAATATTATCAGCTCCGTCAGATACAACGGCAACGCCGACTATTTCAGGATATTTTTCGTATAAAACGTAAGGTTGCCCACCGACAAATATTACGCTGTCCGTCATTGTTTTCCTTCCGTTTTCTTCGACTGTCTTTTCGTCTCTTGCAACAACCGTCTCAATGCCGCTGCCGACCGTTATGGTTACGGATACGTTTCCGGCTCCTTTTATTGCGGATAAAGTTTTGCATAATTTATCTTCGAGATTCGCGACGTATTTTTCGGTCTCCGTCGTTTCGGTCGCAACTACAGGCAGGATTTCCGAATTGTCGTGCCTTATACCTATAATCGCAACGATGACTATCCCTAAAGATAAAACCGCAATCAGTAAATATTCCTTTTTTATTTTTAATTTTACCTTTTTCGTTTCGTCAACCATAAACCTCGATTTTATCGATATCCGCATTTAATATTTCCGAGATATACTTTGTTATCACGTTAATATTTATACGCTCGTCTGAATCTTTAATGACTAAATTGCTTAAATAAATACGTATTTTTTGTATTTCGCTGCGACATATTTCGACTTCTACGCGCTCGGCGATAAGATCGTAATCTTCAAGTATTATAATATAAGTATTTTCGTATGACTTTTCCGTTAATCGTTCCAAAGTATCTTCAACGGTATCGTCGGGTACAATCGAAGTGTTTTCCGATGTGATGATTGTGAAAAACGAGTCGTCGTTTTTCGTAAACGGACTTATAACTATAAGAGCAAAACACACGGAAAGCGCATATGCGGCGCATTTTTTGATTTTACCTTGCGGAAGAATAAGCTCTGACAAGGCAAGAAATATACACCCTACCGTAACGCTTATAAAATACAATTTAGTCACACTTATACCATACCCGACGACATTATGATTAGAATTATAGTCAAAATATACATCAGCGCGACAACAACTATCCCCGCCAATGCAAAATTCAATGTAGATACGCATGACTTTATAAACGAATAGGTTCCGTTATCGGTCATGGGTTGCGTTATTGCCCCGACAAGTCGTAGAGCAAACGTCAATGCGGCTATTTCGATTACAGGTTTTATAACCACGCCGAACAATATGACTACCGATAATATTCCGAAAGCATTTTTCGTCAGAGTGATTGCCGAAAAAATAATATCCGCGCTACCGCTCAGCATTCCTCCGACTATCGGTATCGTAGAGCCTACAGCATATTTCAAAGTCCGGATTCCCGCCCCGTCAAACGCACCGGCGCCAAAACCTTTAATTGTGGTCATCACAGAAAATAACACGCCCGTCAACCCTATCGACCATTTCATAAAACTTGAAATAAAATCAATAAATCCCTGTAATTTTATGCATTTAGAAATATTTGATATAATTGATAGCGCCAACATTGTCGATATAAGCGGAAATAAAATTTTTGAAATATAAACCGTAGTAAAATTTTGCAAAAACAGCATTGTCGGTGAATATATCGTTGCTTGTGACACACCTCCCGATGCAGTTATAAACGCCAATAAAACCGGAAACGTAATTTGGATGATCTTAGATATCTGCCGACAAGAGTCGTTCGCCGCACCGACTAGCGAAACGCTTATCATTGCTACCGTACATGCAACCGATGCATAACCGATAAATTTTATTATACTGCTTACTCCGTTCGGCTTATCGCTTGCAAAACATCCGAGAACCGAACATAACACCAACATAACAAAAAGCGACACGAGTATCGGGATTTTATTTTTTACACCGATAAAAATAAGTGAAAATATATATTTTGATATATCTCCGTCCGATGCCAACCCTTGTCCTTTTGCCAAAGCAACGAGTAAAGACTTAAAATCGGTATTCTCGGCAAGAACACCGGAAGATTCATCAAGGTATTTTTCAAATTCGCTAAAATCCGTAGCATCTATTATTTCATTGATTTTATCGGATAATTCTTTATCCGCATTGTTGTTCTCTTCTGCCGCGACTGCCGTTACATTAAGCGAAAAAAACGATACAGCTAAAACTATTATCGCCAAAATAAGCCTTTTTTTCATATTAACTCCGTAACGGTTTTAATAAGTTTCTCTATAATCGGATATGCTGTGGTAAGTATGGCGATTTTTCCGACAAAAACAATCTTATCGGATAAGCTTTTCAAACCGAAGTCTTCTATCAATCCCGAAGAAAATTCTATTAAATATGAAATTCCTATGATTTTAATTACAATTTTTATCGTAATCTTGCCTAATTCGGCATAATCCCCCAATGCGGAAAACAGTGCCAGAAAGTCCGATATATAGCTTACCGCCAGCGATAAAATCAACACCCCTGCGCACACCGTGACAATCGATGCCAATTCCGGATTCACGTTTTTTACGCATATGACAACTATCGCGCATGTGATACTTATACCGACAATTTTTGCGATTTCCATTTTAATACAAACTAAAAATTGTCTTTATAGATTCAAATAAATCGCTTATCATTCCTATAACCATTGTCAAAGCAATAATAAGTCCGGCCAACGATACAAGCGTTGCAAGGTCGTCCCTGTCGGATTTTTTCAGTATCTGACATATAACGGTAATTAAAATTCCGAGCGCCGCCAATTTGAAAATAATTTCTATGTTCATAATATAAGAATAAACGCCGCCGCACCGGCGGCAAATCCTAATTTGATACCTAAATCGCCATACTTTTTATTTTCTTCCGCATATTTATTTACCGATTTTAATATATCGTGTTCGGCAAATTTCAAAAATTGTAACTCGGCATCTTTTGTGCTTTTACCGATGTTATTCAAATAATCGTTTATTTGTTGTTTTTCGGCGTCGTCGAGGTATTTGGGTAAAAAGATATCTTCATCATTGCCGAATGCGGAATTCAACGTCTTTGAAAAGTCTTCGGAAAAGTATTTTTTATCTTTTATAAGCGCATGCACACTGACACGCTTATATTCGAGATTACTTATCAGATCACGATTAAATTCAAGCATAGAAGAATAATACTTCGATGCGGACGAGTACTTGTCCGTAGATTTTTTTCCGACAAGCCCTCCGCCCGCCATAAAAATTATTCCCAATAAAATTTTCATACCGCGCGCAAATCCGAATCGTAAACGCCTACGACATTAAAGTTATTCAACTCCACATAATAGTCAAATGTAAAAGTTTCAAAAATCATATTATTTATCAATAATTTTTTTATGTTTTCAATGCAATCGGAATGGGTTGACGCAATAGTTTTTACACCCGACAATCCACAATATGCGGCAGCGGAAAACTCTTCGCGCGTACTCATTTCGTCACACACGATAACGTCCGGATTAAGAGTTTTTACGCCTACGTTAAACCCGAAATTTTTATCGGTGAATTTCAGCACATCATATGTTTTACCTAACGCCGTACCCGGTAGAGCAAACTCGTTTCTTTCGTCCAAATAAAGTACATCGGCACCGAAAATCTCCGAATAATTGCGTCCCAAATCCCTTATAAACGTAGTCTTGCCTCTGAACGGCGGAGAAAATACAAGACAAGAAGACAATTTCTTTATGTATCGTCTGACAAAATCATCCGAACATCCTTCGATCGAATGAGGAAACCTGACGCACAGCGACGTAAAGTTTCTAATTCCGACAACTTTTCCGTCGGAATCTCTTATACATTCGCCGCACAACCCTACGCGTTCGCCTTCTTTTGAAGTTATATACCCTGATTTTAATGCGTATTCTACGGAAAAAATCGAATAATCGCATAGTTTCATAACACAATCTTCGATTTGACTTGCCGTCAGCGAGTTTTGCAATGCTCTTTTTTCAATTTTACCGTCAAAAATACAGATAACATTTACGGGTAAGTCCGCCCTTACCCTGACTTCACACACGTTCGGAAATTCGGATAATATTTTTGCACTTAAAAACGACGGCAGAAAATCAAGCATACTTGTCCTCAATACATAATTTATTTTTACGGCTGATATATTATATTTTTACCTTTATATATTTAGAACGAAAAACGCAGCCGTATCAAAACGACTGCGAATATAATTTTTTAATTTGAAGTAACCTTTTATAAATAAGCGATTAAAAAGTATATCGGTTTTCCTTGGGCAACAAACATGTCTTCGTATTCGGTTGTAATGTTGTTTGCCGGGTTGTCGGAATGCAGGTCAAGCGATAAATTCCTTAATTTATACCCGCTTTCCGATAACGATTGTATTGAGAATTCGAAAAAATGACGATTATCTGTTTTTAAGTAAATTTCACCATGATCTTTTAATAATTTTTTATATAATTCCAAATATCTGAAATAAGTCAATCTTCTGTTTCTGTAAGTATACTTCGGATACGGGCAAGAAAAATTCAATAAAATTCTGTCTACGGAATGTTCCGGCAAATAATAAAGCAGATTTTCGGCGGCACAATTCATAAACGCAAGATTTGTCGGATTTAATAATTTAGCCCTTTCGCACGGTTCGACAATGACGTTGCTCATTTTTTCTACCGCTATAAAGTTGACACATTTATTAACTTCTGCCGACTTAAAAGCAAATTGCCCTTTACCGCACCCTATTTCAAGCCATAACGGATAATCACTATTTTCAAATACGGACGCTAAATCCATTATATTATATTTGTCCGTTTCAGATAATTCATAAAACCCCGACGGCTCTCTTACCAAAAGATGCCTGTCGAGGTTATTCATTCTGTCTTCCAAATTTGCCTTTCTTCTCATTCTCATACGTGAATTATACCCGATAGTCGTCATTTGTGTCAATAAAATTACAGTTGACTTTTGAATTGTTTTATTATTTTATTTTCGATACGGGAAATCTGAACTTGAGATACACCCAACGCCTCCGCAATCTCGCTTTGAGTGTTATCTCTGTAATATCGCATAATTATTACTTTCCTCTCACGTTCCGGGAGTCTTTCAATCATACTTTTTAACAGAATTTTATCGATCATGTCATCCTCTTTTTCGGATGAAGGGATTTTATCTATAAGCTCGATCGATTTGTCACCGCTCCCATCATCTACAGTTTCGGATAGCGATAGCGGCATTTTAGAACTATCGAGAGCCAGAACGACGTCTTCTCTTTCCATATTTAGTGCAGCGCATATCTCGTCCAAAGTAGGAGGTTCTCCGCCATCGGTACATTTTTCTTCTATAAAGCGATTAATATTACGCGCTTGCGACTTAATTATTCTGGAAACTTTTATAGAGCCGTCATCGCGTAAGAATCGTTTAATTTCACCGATAATCATAGGTACTGCATACGTCGAAAATACAACTCCGAATTTCTCGTCAAAGTTTTTTATCGCTTTAAGAAATCCGACACACCCGAGTTGATATAAATCATCATATTCGACTCCTTTATTCGTAAATCTCTTTACAATGCTTTTTATCAATAAAACGTTATTTCCAAGTAGCGTTTCTTTCGCGCCGAGGTCACCCGCTTTAGCTTTTCGTAAGTAAAAAAGAGTTTCTTCAGCGTTAAGCATAAATAATGTACTCCTTTTTCGTCAAAGCAATAGCGATTTATATTATGGGCGATTTGCATTTACCGCTTTTTTCATATCTACTATGGTGCCGCGATTTGGTTCGGATATAACTTTTACCTCATCCATAAAAGTTTTGATTATAGTAAACCCCATACCTGAGCGTTCCTCGTCCGGTCTGCTTGTAAAAAACGGCTTTAACGCCTCTTCAAGATTGCTTATTCCGACACCTTTATCGGAAATGACGATATGTATTTCGTCCCCGTCGATTTCGGCTGACATACAGACTTCGCCTATCGTATCCGGATACCCGTGAACAATCGAATTCGTAACAGCCTCGCTTACGGCGGTTTTTACGTCGGATAATTCGCTGACACTCGGATTCAGCGGCATTAAAAAAGACGCTATGACGTTTCTTGCAAAACTCTCGTTTTCGGAAACCGAATCGAATTTAACATTCATTTTGTTTTCCATAAAATAAATTCTCCGTTATATAATTTTAGGCATTACGTCGTAAAGCCCGGAAATCTGCAAAATTTTGTTTACCGTGAAACTCGGACGACTGATAAAAACCTTTCCTCCGATTTTCTTTATTCTTTTATACCTTCCCAATAATACGCCGATACCCGTACTGTCCATAAACGACAAATTTGCAAAATCAAAAATAACGCTTTTACAAAAAGCATTTTCATCTATGATTTTGTCTATATCGCGGCGCGCGTTTCCTGCGGTATATTCGTCGAGCTCTCCATACGAATATATGTACAGATTATCCCGATCGAGCCTGTATTTTATTTCCATAATTTTACCTCGCGTATCAATGATAACATACTGCTTTTGTTAAAATATCGGAAGTATTGTCGCTATCGGTCGATATTTGGCACACTAAAAAGCCCCATTCAGACAGTAATCTGAACGGGGCTTGTAATATTACTTTGTTGAAATGTTAACCGATAAGTTTAACTATATCCGCTACTGTTCTTAAATTTGCGGCATCGTCTTCGGAAACGGTTATACCGAAATCTTCTTCCAAAGCCATAAGCATCTGTACGACATCGAGCGAATCTGCGCCTAAATCTTTTATAACGTCGCTTTCAAGCGTTATTTTATCCTTGTTTATACCCAACTGTTCGCTGAGCATATCTGCGACTTTATTAAACGTATCCATATATTCTCCTTTTGAAATGAGATTTTATCGTTACTATTTTAACAGACGATTGTTTTTTTGTCAACGATTTTTCCGCATAGACAAACTTATTCTGTTTTTCTTTATATCCACACCTATAACCTTCACATTCACCGACTGACCTACCTTAAATTTATCAGACGGGTGTTTTACATATTCGTCTGACAATTCCGAAATATGAACCAACCCGTCCTGATGAACGCCTATATCGACAAACACCCCGAAATCTATGACGTTGCGGATCGTTCCTTTAAGTTCCATCCCTTCTTTAAGATCGCTTATATCCATTATGTCAGAACGCAATTCTGGTTTGGGTAAACTATCTCTTACGTCTCTCCCCGGTTTCAGCAATTCGTTTACAATGTCGTTCATAGTAGGTACGCCGAGACCACATTCGGCGGCAGCCTTCGATTCTCCGTATTTTTTTATCTGAATCGGCAAATCATTCAACTTCCTTTTTTCGACGTCTTCATCGGTATAACCGAAAAGCTTAAGAAGTTTCTCCGTCGCGACATACGATTCCGGGTGAACCGCAGTGTTATCGAGAATATTAACGCCGTCTCTTATACGTAAAAAACCCGCGCACTGTTCATAAGCTTTCGCGCCGAGTTTATTAACTTTGAGGAGTTCCCTGCGTGAACGAAATTTTCCGTTATCTTCACGATAAGCGACGATATTTGCCGCTATTGAGCCGTTCAGTCCCGACACTCTGGATAAAAGTGCACAACTTGCCGTATTGAGATCGACTCCGACACTGTTTACGCAATCTTCCAGAACTCCGTTCAGAACGGCGTCAAGACGAGCCTCGGGCATATCGTGCTGATATTGACCGACGCCGATTGCTTTCGGATCTATTTTTATAAGTTCCGCAAGCGGATCCTGAAGTCTGCGCGCTATCGAAATCGCAGAACGTAACGTAAGGTCGAAATTCGGGAACTCTTTAGCTGCCAACGGAGATCCCGAATATACCGATGCCCCGGCCTCGCTGACTACGGCATAAACGACTTTACCACCGTAATCCTTTACCAGATCCGCGACAAATATTTCAGATTCCTTAGACGCCGTGCCGTTACCTATCGCAATAACGTCTACCGAATACTTATCTATCAGTTGTTTTAATTCGTTTTTAGCCGCATCTTTTTTATTCTGAGGGGGCGTAGGATAAACAACCGTCGTAGCAAGCACCTTACCGGTTCCGTCAACAACCGCTATTTTACATCCCGTTCTATATGCCGGGTCGAAACCCATCGTAACTTTATCTTTTACGGGAGGCTGCATCAAAAGAGGTCTTAAATTAACATCGAACATTTTAATAGCCTGTTCCTGCGCGTTTTCTGTAAGATAACCTCTGATCTCTCTCTCGATAGACGGCTGAATAAGTCTTTTGTATGCATCAAAAACAGCATTTTTCACATTAGCGCTCGTAACGCTGCCGTCTTTCACAAAAAACGTTTCGCAAACTCTGACGGCAAAAGATTCGTCAACCGATACTTTAACTTTCAAATACCCTTCAGACTCGCCTCTGTTTATAGCCAATACCCTATGAGGTTTTATATTTGCCACACTTTCGCCGAAATCGGAATACATTTCATATGTTTTTGCCCCGTCTTCCTCAATTCTTGTAAGTTTCGTAGTAATTTCGGCATTTTTTAAGTAAATTCTACGGAGTTTCTTACGTAATTCGGCATCATCAGAAACCCGTTCGGCAATTATATCTTCTGCGCCGCTCAAGGCGTCTTTGGCGGAATCAACCCCGTTCGCCGCGATAACGAACGGTATTGCCAAATCTTCCGCACTGCCGCAATATACATTCTGAGCCATTAAAATATCGGCTAAAGGCTCTAAACCTTTTGCTGCCGCTACAGTAGCGCGGGTTTTCCGTTTCTGTTTATACGGTCTGTAAATATCTTCGACCTCGGTGAGCGTTTCGGCAGAAGTAATTGCTTTAGCTATTTCGTCAGTCATTTTTCCTTGCTCCGAAATAGCCGTCGAAACTTCACTTTTTCTTTTTTCGACATTGCGCAAATATGTCAACCTGTCGGCGAGTTCTCTCAAAACCTGATCGTCGATATGACCTGTCATTTCTTTGCGATATCTGGCGATAAAAGGAATTGTATTTCCTTCATCTAATAGAGCTACGACATTTTTGGCATGTTCTTCTTTTAATCCGAATTCTTCGGTAATTCTTTTCAATACGTCCATAAATATTTCCTTTATTGTTTACGAGAATTTTCACTTTTTATAATCGGCAGAACCCCTGTAATAATTGCTATAACATTGTTCTGCTTAAATATAGTTTCGAGAAAACGTGAATGTTGTCACGATGTTTTACAAACGCGATCGACACAAGTTTCGCGATAGCCGTATCGTTATAATAACCTTTTTCGTCGATTTTTTCAAGCGTTTGAAAAATATATTCAAGTTATTTATCTAAAAGTGCATTAATGATTCAAAATTTCAAATAAAAACCGGTAATACCGATCATCGCCCCGTGTTCCGATAATCTCGGAATTAAAATTTTTGAATTCGTTGTCCTGCACAGAATAAAAATTTTCCAAAACGTTTCCGATATACACTCATATAATTTCCGTAACGGATGATCTTAAAGCGGAGAACCATTCGTCGGCGTTAAACTTAAAATTCGCAGGCGAAGTTGACGGTAATTTCGTTGCGATTACACATAATTCCGGAAATTGCCTGCATAGTAACGAATAACTTTTCGAGCCGTTACATAATATTTTTCTTATAGACGTAGAATTTACCAATTTTCGGACATCGGATATAATCGGATTTCTGATATTAGAATCGAGAGAACCGACAATATCGCAACTAGATGCAATATCCCAAAGTGCTATGTTATGACGCAGTAAAAAGGATATCTTATCTTCAATCGTGTCACCTGCATATTCACCGAAAGCCGAACTCACAATCCGCCAGAATCTGTTACGGGCATTTCCGTAATAAAAACCGACCTCACGGGATTTGACGCTCGGAAACGAACCCAAAATTAAAATTTTACTGTTTGAATCAAAAACAGGGTCAAAACCTCTATACATTGAAATCACCGTAAATGTTATTGTAAAATATTGCAAAATCCAAGTTATTAATTGATATTTTATCATCTATTATGCCACGCATAATTTCAAGAATTTTATTTTTCGATTTTACATTCACGGCCCTTCCCGACAGGTTCACAATGATCGTAGCCGCATCGCTTTTTGTCGTTCTGGTAAATGAAATCACTCCCGATTTATACCTTATATCAACAACCTCTCCATCGGCAAAACACTTATATTCGGTTTTAATTTTTGCAAGACGCTTATACCAATCTAATATCTCGCCGCGAGATTTTTCAAATTCAAAACATCGTCTGTTGAACGGATCTCTATTCCCCTCCATACCGATTTCATCGCCGTAATATACACACGGAAAACCGTATAGCATAAATTGTAACAAAGATGCGCATTTTAACCTTTTAACGGCAATATCATATTCCTTTTCGCTCAATAACTCATTAACCATTTCATTGCGATCGTCTGCAATTTTCCCGCCCTTACCCAAGACGGTCAATATTCTCGGTGTATCATGAGTACCCAAAATATTCATCAGGTTGTTCAAAGCCTTAGCCGGATAGTGATCAATCTGATTTCTTATAACGGAATACAGTTTATTTCCGTTACCCGAAATGACATAATCGATTATCGCATTCTTTAACGGATAATTCATTACACCGTCAAGTTCCGGCTCTATAAAGTAAGTCCGGCGAACATCATATGCAATTTTGTTTGTGGCATCCTCCCAAACCTCACCTATAACTATTTTATCACAACCGGATTCTTTTACACAATCGTAAATACGCTTTACAAATTCATCGGGAATCTCATCTACAACATCAAGTCTGACACCCCCTACGCCCACATTTAAGTATTTATCCAGTACGCCGCCTTTATCGCATATAAAATCTTCAAATTCTTTACAATTTTTATTTACTGTAGGCAATGTATCTATTCCCCACCAACATTTATACCGGTCCGGAAACACGCTAAACGTATACCAATTATAAAATTCGGATAATTCTGATTGATATGCGCCGACAGAATTATAATTTCCGTATTTATTAAAATAAACGCTATCGTCGCCCGTATGATTAAATACCCCGTCTAAAATAATACATATGTCATATTTCTTACACTCTGATAATAATTCTACAAAATTGTCAAAATTGCCCAATAGTTCATCAATTAAAAAATAATCTCCGGTATCGTATCTATGATTGCTTTTCGCCTTGAATATCGGGTTAAGATAAATACATGACACCCCAAGCGTTTTCAAATATTTAATACTACGTTTGATCCCCTCAAAGTTTCCGCCAAAAAAATCATCGTTAGTAATTTTACCGTAACGATTCGGTAAATAATCGGGAATATCACCCCATTTTTTCATTCTTTTGCCGTTTTCATTACCAAATCCTTCGGCACGGGCAAATCTGTCCGGCATAATCTGATACATAATTTTCCCGCTGAAATCGGCATAATCCGTGCGTTGCCGGCATACCGATAACTGAAACCATTCGTCACTGTCCATTACCGCCCGACACTGTCCGTCATTGCCGAAAACCACATTATCGGCCTCGAATCTATACCATATCAGCCCGATTTTAAGATCGGTTAGAACAGCATAAAAACCGACTGCATTTCGTGCCATCTCTATGGTTCTGCAATCGGTTTCACCGTCATATCGTAAAAACAAGCGGCATTTTGAAATGCCGTTTGTTTTTACCGTAATATTTAATTTTTCGCCTTCGTTTATCGCCCCGCGTATATCTTTGCATGCGGAGTCAAGAGAATCATAATAAAACGTCATCTGATTTGTTTAAGCTGCCATATATTTTCGGCATACTCTTTTATTGCTCTGTCTGCCGAAAAATAACCGGCAGATGCGATATTTAACAGTGATTTCCTGTTCCATTCGTTTCGATTTTTATATAAATTATCAACCTTCTGATGAATTGCAAGAAAATCGCTGAAGTCAGCCATACACATATACGGATCCGCTATCGGAGAATTTACGAGCAGATAATTAGCTATATCGTCAAATTTTTCACCGTCAAAACCCGTCTTCAATGCCTCTATTACGCGTTTAAGCGTAATATTGTTGTTATAAAAAGCGGTCGCATCATATCCTCTTTTCCAAAGTTCTTCAACTTGTTTTGCGTCCATACCGAAAATGAATATATTATCTTCGCCGACCTTTTCTTTCATTTCCACGTTAGCCCCGTCCAACGTACCTATGGTCAGTGCTCCATTAATCATAAACTTCATGTTTCCGGTTCCGCTTGCCTCTTTCCCTGCGGTCGAAATCTGCTCTGAAATCTCAGTCGCAGGCATCAGAGTCTCAGCCATGGTAACGCAATAATCTTCGAGATAAACTACAGATAATTTTTCTCTGATAGACGGATTTTGATTTTTACGCAGATCTTCAGATAAACAACAAAGCAACTTTATAATCCGCTTTGCCATATAATATCCCGGCGCGGCTTTTGCCCCAAAAATAAATGTTTTAGGCTGAACCTCTTTATTCGGATCGTCTTTGAGTTCGTTATACAGATTGATGATATACATCGCATTCAGAAGTTGCCTCTTGTATTCGTGCAACCTTTTTGCCTGTACATCGAAAATAGATGCAGGATCTATAACCGCATTTTCATGCTTAAACGCAAAATCGCAAAGTCGTTTTTTATTATTGAATTTAATTTCATCCAAACGTTTCAATACCGCAGGATCGTTTTCAAATTTTTTGAATTCCGATAATTTAGAGGCATCGAGTACAAATCCGTCCCCGATGCAATCGGATATCAACTCGGAAAGTTGAGGGTTCGACTGACACAACCAACGACGGTATGCGATTCCGTTGGTAACATTTGTAAACCTATCCGGATATGCGTCGTTAAAATCTTTGAAAATCGAATTCTTGATTATTTCACTATGCAACGCCGAAACTCCGTTGACGCAATGCGATGCCACAACCGATAAATTTGCCATTCTTACTTGTCCGTGAGATAAAATCGACATGCGTTCGATTTTATTCCAGTCACCAGGGAATAAATTCCACATATCGGCGCAGAAACGTTGATTTATTTCCTTTATTATCGCATGAATTCTCGGCAATCTTCTTTCAATTAAATCTTCGTTCCATTTTTCAAGAGCCTCGCTCATAACCGTATGATTCGTATAAGCAACGGTTCTATGCACTATATCCCATGCATCATCCCACGAAAATCCGTGTTCATCCATAAGAATACGCATCAATTCGGGAATGCAAAGCGCCGGATGCGTATCGTTTATATGAATTGCGGCAAGATCGGGCAAGGTGTGCAAATCGCCATATCTCCGGATATGATCGTTTACAATATTCTGCAATGTTGCAGAAACAAGAAAATACTGCTGTTTTAATCTTAAAGACTTACCTTCGCTATGGTTGTCCGACGGATAAAGAACTTTTGAAATCAATTCAGCCTCGTTATCTTCTTGCATGCAACGGAAATAATCGCCTTCGGAAAACGAACGCATATCGAAATTTCTTACGCTGCGAGCCGCCCATAACCGCAATACCGAAACCGCCTCGGAATTCTTCCCTGATATCATCATATCATACGGCATAGCCTCGACTTCCTGGCAATCTACCTGTTTAATTTTTAATCCGCTTTCAGTCCATTCTTCGACTATTTTACCGTCGAATTTAACGTGAACCATTAAATCGGAACGTTGCGTAAGCCACACTTCGCCGCCCGGCAACCATACGTCCGGCAATTCGGTCTGCCAACCGTCTACAATTTTCTGCTTGAATAATCCGTATTCGTATCTGATCGAATACCCCATTGCGGGATAATCTTGCGTGGCAAGCGCATCCATAAAACATGCCGCAAGCCTGCCGAGTCCTCCGTTACCAAGTCCCGCGTCGGGTTCCAACTCATACAAATCTTCTAATGTTACTCCGGTTTCTTTCAACGCTTTTTCCAGTTGATCTTTGAGTCCGAGGTTATACACGTTGTTTTTAAGCGATCTTCCGAGTAAAAATTCCATACAAAGATAATATACCCGTTTCGCCTTCTTCGCTTTCATTTTATAATGATAAGCATTTCGTTTTTCAAGAAGAATATCCCTTACGGTCATTACCGCGGCTTTATACAACTGTTCGTTACTTGCCTCTTTCAGCGATACACCGAAATATCTCGACAACTTACCTGTCAAGGATTCTTTCATCTCTTTAGGAGTTATCTCCAAAGCATTCATTAAATAAGTTTACTCCTTTTTTTCTTAAATTAGATTATATGAGCATATTATCGTATAATCTTATGTATTCTTCTGCGGAACGTTTCCAGCTGAAATCCGTATTCATAGCATTTTTTATAATGCTTAACCATTCGTCTTTATTACCGTAAGTGTATATCGCATCTTTGAGAACATACAACATCTCATGTGCATTGTAAGCGTGGAATACAAAGCCGTTTCCGCCTTCCCGATTACCTTTATTGTGAGGACTTATACTGTCAGCCAGACCGCCTGTACACCTTACGACAGGAATTGTTCCGTATTTACAGGCAATCATCTGCGATAAACCGCACGGTTCCTGCTTACTCGGCATAAGGAATATATCCGCACCGGAATATATTTTGCTTGAAAGATCTTTATTATATGCTATAATGGCACGACATTTTCCGCTGTAACGCTCTGCAATATACCTGAAATAATCCTCGTATTCACTGGCGCCCTTACCTAGGATAACCACCTGAATATCTTCGGAAAGCAACTCTTCAAATACACATTTTATCAGATCTAGTCCCTTAGCCGGCACCAAACGTGATATTACGGCAATCAAAGGAACTTCTTTTTTTACAGGAAGAGCCAACATTTTTTGCAGTTCTTCCTTACAAACCGCTTTACCTGATAAATCGTTTACAGAATACTTTGCGAATATTTTATCGTCGGTTGACGGATTATATAAGCTCTCGTCTATTCCGTTCAATATTCCGCAAAGTTTATATTCGTTGGCGTTGGTCATATATTCCAGCCCGTGCGCAAAGTACGGGTTTTTAATTTCTTCCGCGTAAGTCTTACTTACGGTAGAAAACCTTTCGGCAAGTTGAATAGCACCTTTCATAAGGTTAATTGCGCCGTCATAATCGACGATTTGTCTGCAGGATTCCGGTAAGCCGAACAAATCCTGCAATAATTCATGTCCGTATTTACCTTGATATTCGATATTATGTATAGTGAATAACGCTCGTACCGAATTAAACTTGTTCTCTGAAGAATAAATCGTTTTAAGATATATTACAGTTAAAGCAGTCTGCCAATCATGGCAATGAATAATATCAGGATAGTAATCAATATACCGCATCGCCTCCAATACGGCGCGAGAGAAAAATGCAAACCGTTCTCCGTCATCATAATATCCGTAAAGATTATCTCTTTTGAAATAATACTCGTTATCTATAAAATAAAACGTAACTCCTTCGTATTTAAGACTGAACAAGCCGCAATATTGATTTCTCCATGCTACCGGAACGTTGAAATTTCCTTCAAATCTCATCATTGCCCTATAAGCCGGAGATACCGAACCATATAACGGAAGAGCAACTCTGATGTCGAATTCGTCATGTAACGCAAGATTTTTGGGCAATGAGCCGATAACATCTGCCAGTCCTCCGGTGCCGGCAAATGGATTAGCCTCCGATGCAACGAACAATATACTGTGCCCGAACGTAATCTCGTAATCGATTTTCAGATTATCTGTTACCGTAACATCATCCTTTTTCACGATCGATTTTTTTGCGGTCGCAGATTTTTTCGCCGACGGCGTTGTTTTCTTTTTAGCCGTAGCGGCAGTTTTACGTGGTTTGTTTACCGATAATTCATCGGCATTTTTTATTTCGTTGTCTGCCATAAAATGCCTCCTTAATTATATAACTGTTCCTTTTGAAATAAAGAACGGATGATTTTCACTGCCGGATAAAACTCTCTTATCTTTTATCACTACATTTTTATCGGCAATAATACAATTCATGCTTACGTTTTCTCCCGTCAACGTATTTTGCATAAGAATACAATTTTTTACAACCGTGCCGCGACCGATCTTTACGCCGCGAAAAATAATACTGTTATAAACCTCGCCTTCGATATCGCACCCGTCCGCAATAAGAGAATTTTTAACGATTGCATTGTCTCCGTAACGTGTCGGCGTGCTGTCTTTTACTTTTGTGTAAACATTCGCTTTTCTGAATACTTCGTCGCGATATTCACGTTTCAGAAGTCTCATCGATTCATCGTAATATTTTTGCAAGGAAGTCATTTCTTCATAATAGCCTTCATGCTTATATGCCCGTACTTTACCCGTCTTGACAAGCGGCGTTAAAACCTCGGAAACAAAATGCTTTCTGCCATGCGATATACCGTCGGTAATCAGATTCAGGAGAGTAGTCCTTGACACAACCAAAACGTTAGTGTATAAATCGACGACGTCGCCGTCACAATCATATGCCATGTCTTTAACCAACCCGTTATCATCGACGGATAAAAATATTTCGTTATTGCCGCAATCGATTTCGGATTTCTTTTTACGGACATAGATCATGGTGACATCGGCATGACTTTCGCCGTGTTCTTTAATAACCGGTCTGAAATCCATATTGCAAACCATATCGGAATCGCTTAAAACTACAAATTCCTCATTGGATTTATTCAAAAAACCGATTACGTTTTTCAATGCCTCAAAACGCGTTGTGTAAAGCGAATTATTTTCCGTCGCGCCGAAAGGCGGAAGAATGAATAGACCGCCGTAGTGTCTTGCCAGATCCCAATCTTTACCGCTCCCGACATGATCCATAAGCGATTGATAGTTGCTCTTGGTGATAAGCCCGACTTTTACAATATCGGAGTTTACCATATTTGAAAGAGCGAAATCTATAAGTCTGTAACGCCCGAAAAACGGTATTGACGCAACAGTTCTTTTCATTGTAAGTTCGGGAATATTACCGTCGTGAATATTTGAAAATACCAACCCCAGTGCACTCATATTTTCTCTCCTTTATATACTTTCATCGATAATATTTCCCGCATCGACGATAGCGCCTTCAGAGACCGTAATGTCTCTGCCGAGTACGGCAATTTTGAGTTCGTCATATCTGCCCGACCCGATTTTGGCATTGCGGGAGACCTTAACTTTTTCATCTATTATACTGTAATCGACTGTAGCGTTTTCATCAATAATGCTCTCGCTGAAAATGACGGAATTCTTCACAACGGCACCTTTCTTTATGATTACGTCATTTGAAAGGATGCTGTTTTCGACCGTGCCTTCGATTTCACACCCCGATGCGACGATAGAGTTCACTACTCTGCCGGATTCTGCAATATAATGCGGAGGAGCAATAGGCGAACGCGAACGTATACGCCATGACGCATCGGACAAATCGAAATTCGGAGAATCGCCCAAAAGATCCATATTTGATTCAAACAGCGAATTTATTGTTCCGACGTCCTTCCAGTAACCGTCGAACGTATATGAAACCATTTTTTCGCCGGCTGCCAGCATTTTAGGTAAAACATCTTTGCCGAAATCTTTTGAACTTGACTTATCGGATTCGTCTTCTTCGAGATATTTATATAACTTGTCCGCAGAAAAGACGTAAATACCCATCGACGCGAGATCACTTTTCGGATGCTTCGGTTTTTCTTCAAACTCATATATTACGCCGTCGGCATCGACATTAAGAACGCCGAATCTGGAAGCTTCTTTTATCGGAACTTTAATAGCCGCTATCGTACACGCCGCATCTGTTTTTTTATGTCTTTCAATCATTTTGGAATAATCCATTTTATAAATATGGTCACCCGACAGGATTAAAACATATTGCGGATTATAACGTTTTATAAACGAAATATTCTGATATATTGCGTTCGCCGTCCCCTTAAACCATTCCGACCCGGTTTTTGCCTGATACGGTGACAATATATGTACCCCGCCGTAAGCTCTGTCCAGATCCCACGGTTCGCCGTTGCCGATATACTCGTTGAGTATAAGCGGCTGATACTGTGTCATAACGCCTACCGTATCTATACCGGAATTGACGCAGTTTGACAACGGAAAATCGATTATTCTGTATTTCCCGCCAAACGTAACCGCAGGTTTTGCGATTTTGTTAGTCAATGCATAAAGTCTGCTACCCTGCCCGCCGGCAAGCAGCATTGCTACGCACTCCTTTTTATTGATTATCATATTCCCTCCGTTCGGAACGTTTTCATCATTCCGATATATATTACTTTATTGCTTTTTCACAAGATAAACAAACGATCTCTCCGCAAGTGTCACGGATAACGACGTCGACTTTCCGCCGCAAGCGATTTTATCGGTCTGATAAACACGTTTTTTTATTGCGCCGGCTCCGCCGTAAATCTTTTTATCGGAATTAAACACGACGGCATATTTCCCTTTTTCCGCGCCAAACCGATAACTTTCGGTTATTCCGCTGAAGTTAATTATAACAATGATTTCATCTTTGCCGTATTTTCGTTTATACGCCAGAATGTTTTCATCCTTATCGTCGGGATCTATCCATTCAAATCCGTCCCAACCGTCGTCATCGCCGTAAACAGCCGGCACGGACAAATAAAAATGATTTATATCTTTGAAAAACGTTGAGAGTTTTGCGTGTGACGGATATTTTTTCAAGAAAAATTCAAGACCTTCTTTATAAGCCCATTCCTTATATTGTCCGAATTCGCAACCCATAAACATCAACTTTTTGCCGGGATGAGACATCATATAACCCATAAATGCCCTGACACCTGCAAATTTATCGTCGTAACAACCGAACTGTTTGTCAAGAAGAGATTTCTTTCCGTACACGACCTCGTCATGTGATACGGGAAGAATGAAATGTTCCGTAAAGGCATAAGTGAGCGAAAAAGTCAGTTTATTATGGTCATATCGTCTGAACAGCGGGTCGATCTGAACATAAGATAAAGTATCGTTCATCCATCCCATGTTCCACTTATAATCAAATCCCAATCCGCCGTCGTCCACGGGAAACGTAACTTTCGGATAAGACGTCGACTCTTCTGCTATCATTATCGCATACGGAAAGTTATTGCGAATAGTCGAGTTTAGTTTTTTTATAAAAGCAATTGACTCTAAGTTTTTATTGTCGCCGTATTCGTTGGGAATCCATTCGCCCGGTTTTTTATCATAATCGAGATAAAGCATAGACGCAACGGCATCAACCCTTATACCGTCAATATGATATTTTTCAAGAAAGAAACATGCGCTTGAGATTAAAAAAGATTGAACCTCGGTTCTACCGAGATCGAATATTCTCGTTCCCCAACCCTTATGTTCGATTCTATCCCAACCATGATTTTCGTAAAGAGGCGAGCCGTCAAACTCATAAAGTCCGAATTCGTCTTTAGGAAAGTGCGCAGGCACCCAATCTAAAATTACCGAAATACCGTTTTGATGGAAACTGTCGACCAGATACATAAAGTCTTTCGGTGTCCCCAGCCTGGATGTCACGGCAAAATACCCGGTGACCTGATAACCCCACGAGCCGTCGAAGGGATATTCTGTAATCGGCATCAGTTCAATGCAATTATATCCCATTTCCTTGACGTAATCGACAAGGACTGTCGCCAATTCTCTGTAGGAATAATAGTCGCCGCTTTTTTTACGTTTGAACGACAAAAGATTAACTTCGTATATATTAAGCGGTTTATGATGAAATCTATCGGGATCTCTTTGCGCAACGAATTCTTTGTCGTTCCATTCATAACCTGACAAATCATAAACTTTGGATGCATTTGCCGGAGTGGTCTCTGCATGATAGGCATACGGATCGGATTTAAGAACAACTTTACCGTTAGCCGAAATCGCATATTTGTATGTATCGTATACCTTTAAGTCTTTTACGAATAACTCCCATACGCCGCCGTCAAGTTTTACCATCGGCGATACCGCAGTATCCCACCCGTTAAAATCTCCGACGAGAGAAACGCTGTCCGCAGACGGAGCCCAGACACGAAAAATCACGCCTTTCACTCCGTCTTCAACGGTCAGATGAGACCCGAGATATTCATATGATTTGTAATTGGTTCCCTGATGAAACAAATAATCGGCAAGTTCGTTTTTCATTCTTAACACAAGTATAACATATCGATAACGTATTTTCAATATTTATTGCGAAATAGTGAAAATTTTCAGCATATATAATCGTCTTTTTTTGCGGGAGCATTTTCAAGCTCTTTGCGTTTTTGCTCATAACCGTTTCTGCCGAGAAGAGCATACGTCGCATTTTTGCCGTTTTCGACGCCGGGTTGATTATAAGTATTTACACCGAGCATTTCACCGGCAAAAGCGGTTTCCATTTCAAAATAATATATAAGTTCGCCTATGGTGAATGCGTTTATTTCCGGAAGATAAATTGTATGATTCATTCTGCCTTTAACCGTAAGGGCATATTCTGTTGCGGCACGTTCGGCCGAAATAAGTTCGTTCATAGTGTGTCCGCACAGGAAATTAACGTCGGGTATGTCATTGCATCCGTCGGTTATCGTAACCTCATCACGATATTTGTCTACGGCAAGGAACGTCACGACTTTATCAAACGGACCTTCGGTATAAAGTTGTACCTGACTATGCTGATCGGTTACACCGAGAGATTTAACCGGTGTTTGTCCTGCATTAACGGTGTTACCGTTAAGATCGACCTCTTTGCCAAGCGATTCCGCCCAAATCTGACAATACCAGTCGGCGAAATATTTCAATCCGTCGGCATACGGCATCATAACGGAAATATTCTTACCCTTTTTCATCGCAATATACTGCAATGTCGCATTGATAAGTGCGGGGTTTTTCGTGAATTTGTCATTAGAGCATATCTTATCCATATACGCCGCGCCCGCGAGCATTTCGGTTATATCGATACCGAGAACGGCGGCGGGCAAAAGCCCTACGGGGCAAAGTTCAGAAAATCTGCCGCCGACACCGTCGGGAATATAAAAAGATTTGAACCCTTCCGATTTCGCGAGTTTAATAAGATTCCCCGCATTCGCAGACGTTGTGGCAATAATATGATCTTTTGCCTTATCTCCGAGTTTTTCTTTGAGAAGACCGTAAATTATAAGATACTGCGCCATTGTTTCTGACGTAGCACCGCTTTTCGTAATAACGTTAAAAACGGTATTTTCGACATCGATAACGTCGAGTAAAGCTTTCATTCTTTCGGGATCGACATTGTCTTCAACAAAAAATTTAGGGCCCTTTCTGAGTTTTGCCGGTAAATCGTTATAGTGCAGATGGCACAGCGCCTGAAATACGGCTATCGGTCCCAACGCACTGCCGCCTATACCTAAAACAACGAAATTTTTAGCCGTCTTTCTTATTGCTTTTGCCGTTGCATTTATATCTGCGACAACATCTTTCTGATTATACGGCAAATCGGTCCAGCCGAGCCAACCTTTGCCCTTTTCGGAAACAACTTTTTCAAGTGCGTTTCCCGCTATATATTTATAAGAATTTAATTCTTTGCGCGTTATTCCTTCCGTTCCGACAAATTCATCCATCATATTGTTGTAATCAAGACGGAGTTTCATCGAATTTTTCCATTCTTTATTCAAATATCTTTTTGCCATAAATAACTCCTTAAAAGATTTTATATTGCAACTCTCTCAGATAGTCGAGACTATCTTTCAACTCCTCAACCTGAGAGTAATCGTCTTTATATACTTCGATAAGCATATCGGCGTTTACACCGGCGTCTTTCAATCTTTCAAATAACCGGGAAAAATCAAAAATTCCTCTTCCGGGTAAACAAATTTTTCCGTTTTCATCAATGTCAGACAGATGCACGGTTTTAATATTCGCGCCCATATCGGCAATATAATCCGCATAGTCGTAACCGCTCAATCTTGCCTGCTTTATATCGAGCGTACCTTTAAGTCTCGGAGCATATTCTTTGACTCCCGAAAAATACCCAGGACGGTTATATAATGCCCACGGCACATTTTCAAGGCACATATCAACGCCGTAATCATCTGTAATATCACAGAGTTTATCAAGGATTTTGCCGATTTTTATGAAATCGTCGTACGTCCCGTTATGTTTAATTCTCGCCCTGCCGTGCAATGTATAACACGTCGCGCCCAACATATTGGCAATATGAAGAACATCGGTAAAAATCGGATATACGTCATGCCATGCCCTTTCGTTTGCGGTAAATAATTCCGTTTCAAAAGTAAGCGTATGAACATGAATCGAATGAACCCGCAAATTACCTTGTCTGGATTTCAGGAGTTTGCCATACTCGGGTTTATATTCCGAAAAACTCTGTAAAAACACTTCGACTACTCTTGCATCGAGATTATCCAACGTAACCAGTGCGTCCTCGTTATATTCGCGCATAAACAGGCTTGCTGTTGAAATTCCTATATCCATTTATCTTGCCTCGTTATTTCTTACATATACAATTTTATTGTCGTCTGCATAAACCGTTATACTATCGCCGCGCATAATGCGCCCGGAAATAATTTCTTCGGATAACATATCTTCTATTTTACGCTGAATTGCCCGCTTTAACGGTCTTGCACCGTAATTTTCGTCATAGCCGTCGTTAATTATCAGATCCGTTGCGCTTGCCGCAACTTTAAGCGTAATATTGCTCTCCTGCAACCTTTTTTGTAATTTCTGAATAAGAATGTCTGCTATTCTGCCGCAATCTTCTCTGGACAGCGGCTTGAAAACTATTATATCGTCCAGTCTGTTCAGAAATTCAGGACTGAACTTCATCTTCAGCGCATTATAAATATTCTCGCGTAACTCCTCTTCTCTTACCTCGTCCGAACCGGCAGAAGATGTTTTAATATTCGATAACGCCGCGCCGACATTTGATGTAAGGATAATAATGGTATTTTTGAAGTTGATTAATTTACCTTTATTATCTGTAAGGCGTCCTTCGTCGAGTATTTGCAACATAATATTGAAAATCTCAGGATTTGCCTTTTCTATCTCATCGAACAAGACAACAGAGTACGGTTTTTTTCGTACTTTATCACTAAGAACACCTGTTTCTTCATAGCCGACATAACCCGGCGGTGCACCTATAAGTTTTGAAACCGAACTTTGATCCATATATTCGCTCATATCGATGCGAATAAGACTTCCCGAATCTCCGAACACCACTTCTGAAAGCGCTTTACTTAATTCGGTTTTCCCGACGCCGGTAGGACCCACAAAAATAAACGAACCGATTGGTCTGTTCGGATCCTTTATATTTGCTCTTGCGCGTTTAATAGCTCTTGCTACGGCATTTACCGCTCTGTCTTGTCCGATAACTCTGTTTTTTAAATCATCTTCGAGAGATACAAGTTTTTCAGTCTCGCTTTCGCTTAACCTCCGCATCGGAATTTTCGTCCATTCGGAGACAACGTCTGCGATTTCATCTTCTCCGACAACTACGTCTATATTACTCTGCTCATCCAGTTCTCCGTCTTCAAGGCTGCGTATTTCCGATTTTAATCTGTCAATATTGATTTTTACGCTGTCTGCCTGTTCATAATTGCCTATACTTTCGTAGTACTCTTTATCTGAAGTTAAGGATTCTATTTCCTGACGTTTCTCCTGAACAGCCGGCGAAGTATATGTTGCTTTGATTCTGGCTTTAGATGCCGCCTCGTCTATAAGGTCAATTGCTTTATCCGGTAAATTCCTGTCTGTAATATATCTATCCGAAAGTTTCACCGCAGCCGCGATCGCCTCGTCGCTTATCTGCACATTATGGTGCGCCTCGAATTTATTCCTTAATCCTTTAAGAATTTCAATAGCGTCGTTTACCCCAGGAGCCTCCACCATAATCGGTTGAAATCTCCGTTCCATAGCGGGATCAGGTTCGATATATTTCCGATATTCATCAATAGTCGTAGCCCCGATAGTTCTGATTTCTCCTCTTGCAAGCATAGGCTTTAACATTTCGTCCAGCCCCATGCCTCCGTCTCCGGTTGAACCCGCGCCCATTATATTATGAATTTCATCGATAAATACTATTATATCCCCGCGATTTTCGATATAGTCGATAGCCTCTTTGAACCTCTGTTCAAAATCGCCACGATATTTTGTTCCTGCCAAAATTCCGGATAAATCAAGAGAGAATATAGTTTTATCTCTTAGTGATGCGGGAACGGCACCGTCTGCAATCTCCAAAGCCAAGCCTTCAACCACCGCGCTTTTACCGACCCCGGGTTCTCCGATCAATACGGGACTGTTTTTTGTTCTTCTTGAAAGCGTCTGAATAATCCGCTCGATTTCCTTTCCTCTACCTATAACCGGATCTAATTTACCTTGTCTCGCCTTTTCCGTAAGGTCATATCCGAATTTATCCAAAGGACTTGCTTCTTTGTCTTTTTCGTATTCGAAATTATCGGCATTATTTTCGGTTTGACGAGATTTTACGACAGCAAGAACCTTATCTTCCAATGCGGATTGTAACCCTTCATAATCCACATTCATTTTGCGAAGAATACTCGATGCCGCACAGTCGCGTTTTTTCAGAATCGCAAGCAATAAGTGTTCGGTAGAAACAAATCCTACGCCGGCTCTTTCGGCAATTTTTTCGGCGTCTTCGAGCGCGCTTTTAACTCTCGGAGTATTAAAATCCGCTATGATGCGTGTTTTGGAAAAAGTATTTTGCAATAAAGCAAAATAATTGCTTTTATTTACGCCGAATTTATTCAGGTATTTACATGCCTCGCAGTTCGGAAGCAATAATAATCCGTATAAAAGTTCTTCGGTACCGACGTAACCAAGCTTACATCTTTGTGAAATAATTTGAGAGTTTTTGAAAGCTTGAATCAAGCCTCCCGTATACTTAAAATTATTCATAGAATTTTTAAATGTCTTTTATAAGTTCTTTAAGATAACCTTTTAATTTACCGCCGAGTTCTTCATCTCTAAGTCCGTATTCTATATTCGCTTTAAGATAACCTAATCTGTCGCCCATATCATAACGCGTACCGTGAAAAACATATGCGACGGCACCGTTTTTATGAGCCTCGGCGTCAAGCGCATCGGTAAACTGATACTCGTTATTCGCTCCGGGTTTTAATGTCCGGATTATATCGAATATATCCGGGGAACAAATATATCTTCCCAACGGAGCAAGATCGCTTTTAGCTTCTTCTTTCTTTGGTTTTTCTGTGACTTTAACCATATTATATACATCGTTTTCAAGAATTTTATCAAATTCGACAGATGCATATTTAGATATATCATCCATGCTAACACGTTTGCAACCGAGGACGGTCTTGCCGTATTTTTCATAAATGTCGATAAGTTGACCGATAACGGGCCTGCCGTTATCCGAATACATTACGTCGTCGCCGAATAACACCGCAAAAGGTTCGCCGTTCACGAAATCTTCCGCTAAGGCGACGGCACTTGCCGTTCCGTTCTGAATTTCTTGTACGACATAGCGGAATTTAGCCATTTCGGTCGGCTTTTTTACCGCTTTCAAAAAATCAAATTTTCCCTTTTCGCCGAGAACGCTTTCCAGTTCGGGGGCAGAATTGAAATGACTTTCGATAATGTCTTTTTTATATCCGACTATAAACAAGATTTCTTCGATTCCGCTTTCGACGACTTCTTCGGAAATTATTTGTATAGCCGGCTTATTCAAAATAGGTAACAACGGTTTCGGCACCGCTTTAGTATAAGGTAAAAATCTTGTTCCGTAACCTGCTACAGGTATAACCGCTTTTCTGACTTTTTGCATAATTTCACCCTGAATATATAAATTTCAAATATCTACATTTATTTGGAATATTTCTGTTCCACTTCGGTTATTTTTGCGATTCTGGCAAGATGTCTTCCACCTTCGAAATCGGTCGTTAAAAACGCATCGACTATATCGAGCATTATACCAGCACCGATACACCTCTCGCCGAAGGCAATAACGTTGGCGTCGTTGTGCATTCTGGTTGCCCGTGCCGAAAACGAATCATGGCAATGAGCGCATCTTATACCGGGGACTTTATTGGCAACTATGCTCATGCCTATGCCCGTACCGCAAATGAGTATTCCGCGGTCATATTCTCCGCTTGCCACAGCCTCGGCAACCTTCGCGCCGTATTCGGCATAATTGCAAGATTCTTTACCGTAAGTTCCGAAATCGGTGTATTCATAACCGTTTTCTTCAAGATATTTTACCAAAACCGGTTTTAAGTTAATACCAGCATGATCGCAACCGATTGCTATTTTCATAAAATTCTCCTGATTTTTTAATTTATTTATTTGTTTTAACCGCAAGCTTTCGATAACCTGTTCATAATACCTACGTCGACATCGCTGCCCGTGTCAACAACGAATGCTATTAACACGTCGGCAATTTCTTCGGCTCTATGCAAATCATAATACAGCGACGATGCTATTTCTTCGGCAGTTTTACCCATATTCAAGGTCATGCCGCGTACATGTTTCACCATTTCGTCATCGCACATAAAGCAAACTCGCTTGCCCGATAATTTTTGCGCGTCGTAAACCGATTGCGCCTTATCAACCTCATCCCGACCAAACAGATAAGTTTCGCAATTCGGTCTGTAATGACGGTATTTCATACCCGGCGCACGGACTTTATCGTCAACGGTATTAGCGGAATACTCGCATTTACCGACAACTTTTTTTATCATTTCGCATGTCACTAGACCGCTTCTTAAAATAATCGGAGTATCCGTAGTCACATCTAACACCGTGCTTTCTATTCCGCCGCTGGATTTACCGCCGTCTAAAATTAACGGAATTTTCCCCTTTAAGTCTTCGTATACATGTTGCGCCGTAACCGGGCTGGTGTGTTTCGATACGTTCGCCGACGGTGCTGCAATCGGTATATCAACCGTTTTAAGAAATTCCTGCGCGGCGTCGCTGGACGGAATTCTGATCCCGACCGTATCCAGTCCACAAGTCGCTACGGGGCTGATCATTCCTTTACTCGGATAGACCATTGTCAAAGGTCCGGGTAAAAATGCCTCCCGCAATTTATTGATATAATCGTATTTAACATCGACAAGTTTATCTACGTCATACCATTTATGAACATGTACAATCAACGGATTGTCGGCAGGTCTGCCTTTTGCCTCGTAAATTCTTTTAACTGCCGCGTCACTGTACGCCATTGCGCCGAGACCGTAAACCGTTTCGGTCGGAAAACCGACTAATTCTTCGTTCAGAATGTATTTTTTCGCAAGTTCGAGAGAATAATCGTCGATGCCGAGGACCTGCGTATCGTAACCACCGTCAAAGTATGTCATTTATATCATCGCCTTCTTCACTATCGTAGTTTTTATCAACCGGATCGATATTCTGATGTTCTTTCTTTTTATATGCAGGCGGTTCCGCATTGATCATATAATCTGCAGGCGGATTAATAAATTTCGACTTCTCGCCCTTAAATAAAAGCTCAAAAGAATTACACTCGCCGGCTCTGTTTTTCGCAAGAATAATTTCGGCAACATTCTTTTTAACTTTTCCTTGCTCCACCTCTTTATCTTCGGCGGCGAGATCAGGTCTGTGTATAAACATGACAATATCGGCATCCTGCTCTATGGCACCCGACTCCCTTAAATCCGACAACATCGGTCTTTGTCCTTTTCTGCCTGTAATAGAACGGGATAACTGTGACAACGCCAGAACCGGGACGTCAAGCTCTTTTGCTATCATTTTCAGTCCGCGCGAAATCTCAGTGACTTCTTGTTGTCTGCTGTCGCTGGATTTAACCGCATTCATAAGTTGAATATGGTCTACGACAATAAGATCGAGTCTCCCCTCGCGACTTTTTAACCTTCTGCATTTAGAAAGTATTTCCGGACAAGTAGTCATCGAAGTATCGTCAACGTATATTTTTGTCTCGGAAATAATTTTCTGCGCCTCCCAAAGTCTTCTCCAGTCATCGTCTTCAAGTTTACCGTTTACGGCATCCTGATTAGATACATTAGAAACCGCGCAAACCATTCTTTGAGCCAACTCTTCTTTAGTCATTTCAAGCGCAAAAACAGCGCAGACGGCTTTTTCTCGCACGGCGACGTTTTCTACTATATTCATCGCAAGAGTCGTTTTACCGATAGACGGACGCGCAGCCAAAATCACAAGATTACCGGCGTGAAGACCGTTCGTAAGCCTGTCAAGCCCTGTAAAGCCTGTTTTAAGTCCTTGAAAATAATTTTTGTCTTTTTGTATATTTTCAAATTTTTTCAGTACTTGAGGAACCTGACCGGTAAGATTCGATAATGTAGATGTATCAAGCTCTTCGGAAATGTCATATACGCTTTTTTCGGCAAATGCAACAGATCTCATTCTGTCGGAAGAACCTTGTGCGTCTTTTATTATTGCCTCTGCACTTTTAATCAATTTACGCAACGTACCGTCGCGTTTGACTATATCGAGATAATATTGGTAGTTGGCGGCAGACGGCGTAGTCCTTGCCAATTCCGTAACATACTCTATTCCGCCCGCCTTCTCAAGTGTTGCCTTTTTTTCCATATCGTCTGACAAGGTCACGACGTCAACCGGTTTGTTTGCTGCGCATATCGCATACATTGATGCGAAAATGAGTTTATGAGATTCGAGACAAAAATCACTCTCGTTTAACTTAGATACGATCTCGAACTGTGATTCCATATCTATCAGAATCGCACCTAACACCGATTGCTCGGCTTCAAGATTATACGGTAAAGCGTTATTGTTCAATGGTGGCATAATTAACTCCGAACCACGCAACGCAGGCGCGGCAATATAATTGACTTATTACAATTTTTCAAACTCTTCAAGAGTATCGGCAAAAGATTTCATTGCGGATTTATATGCATCCTTTTTCGTCAGATCTACGCCTGCGAGTTTTAATAATTCGACAGGTCCGTCAGACGCTCCGGAAGAGAGAAACCTGAAATAATCCGCCACGGCTTTTTCTCCCTCGTTATAAATTCTTTCGGCAATGGATATCGCGCTGATTATGCCCGTCGCATATTTATACACATAGAATGCATTATAAAAATGTGGAATTCGCGCCCATTCATATGCTATTTCATCGTCTGATATTACTGCATCGCCGTAATATTTTTTATTTAACTTCAAGTATTCGGCATTGAGATAATCCTTTGTAAGAGGTATTCCGTTTTCTGCCGAATTATGGGCTACATATTCAAATTCAGCGAACATAGTCTGGCGGAAAAGCGTAGTCCTTATCATTTCAAGATAATACGAACAAAGGTACTTCTTTAATTTAAGATCTGTTGTGTTTTTAAGTAAATATTTAAGCAATAATACTTCGTTGACCGTACTGGCGACTTCCGCAACGAATATTTTATAATCTGCCTTGGATTTCGGTTGAGCCGCATCCGACTTATACGAATGCATAGAGTGCCCGAGTTCATGCGCTATTGTAAATACATCATGAGTTGTCGGCTGATAATTCAAAAGAACATACGGATGTTCCATTGCGTACACACAGACGCTATATGCACCACTCCTTTTGCCATCGGTTTCCTCAACGTCAAGCCAACCCTCGTCATGTGCTTTCTGTAATAATTTACCGTAATCTTCGCCGAGAGGCGCCAAACCCTTTTTAACAAGTTTGAAAGCCTCCTCGTATGAAAGTTTCAGATCGGCATTCTCGACAAGAGATACATACATGTCATACATATGCAAATCCTTATAACCGAGAATATTTTTTCTGTCTTTTACATATCTGTGCATTAACGGTAAAGCGTCATTTACACAATCGAGAAGATTTTGATAAACCTCCGCAGAAACATCTTCGTTTTCAAGCGCGCAATCAAGGCAACTGTTATATTTTTTTGCCTTGGCAATAAAAACATCTTTATTGACGTTGCCCGTATATGTTGCCGTTATAGTATTGAGAAGTGAATAAAAAGCCTTATAAAAAGCCTTGAAAGCGGTTTCTCTTACTTGTCTGTCACGACTCTCCATAAGTACCGAATACATGCCGTGACTGAGCTTTACCTTTTCGTCGGCAACCTCTATTTCCGGGAACGGAAGGTCGGCGTTGTTAATCATGGTAAAAATTTCCTGAAAACCGCCGAATACCTGTCCGCCGAGCGATAAAACATTTTCGCTTTCCTTAGATAACACATGAGGTTTTGCTTTTAATAACTGCTTTAATTGATAATCATAATCCTTAAATTTTACGTCCGAGATTATCGCGCGCAGTTTTTCTTCGGGTAACGACGTTATTTCGGGCGTAACGAAAGATATAGCCGAACTATATTTTACGAAGAGATTGTCCACTCTTGAATTGAGCGCGTTTGCCGCCGAATTTCTGGTATCTATATCTCTGTACATCATAGCATATACTGCCAGTTTTTCAAGTTTGGTTTCAACGGCGTCCATATAACGCAGACATTCAAGCAAAACATTTTCGTCACTTAATTTCCCTTCAAATGCCGAAAAATCCAACTTGCCTAAAATCTCTTTTTCGATTGCATCGAACTCTTTTTCGTCTTTAATAATCTTCGTTAAATCCCATTTGAGGTTAGCGGCGACTTCGTTTCTGTCCTTTGACATTTTTCTTCTCCTTATATAATTAATTTAATTCACCGAACACATCTTCTTCGCTTTTAAGCCCGTAAGACAATAAGCAGTTGGCATGTGTTACATACTTTATAATATCTCCGTTTTTCAGGTCGGGCATCGGTTTTTCTTTATCGACAAGAACATGCCTGCGCATATATTCCTGAGTTTTATCCGACCACTCCAATACAATCATGGTATGATAGTCTACATATCCGACCTCGGTTATCCCTTCATCGTTTTTAACAAACGTGCTGACGCTCATTTGTTTGTCTCCGGTTTTCGTATCATCCAGAAAACGAAAATAATATTTAGCGCGTTTATACGGAATACCGATATAAATAACCGAAAATATTACGCCTATGACCGAAATACAACAAACGGAAACCAAATAAATATTTTTTTCTTTGATAAGTTCCGAGGTAGACTGATATGGCAACTGCAGAAAACAGACAAACAATACCAGACAAACCGCAAGCAAAACGGCTATGACGGCGAAATATATCGTAAGTAAAGTTTTTTTATTTTTTTTAGCCTTTATATAATCGTCATCGGTATACAAATTAGTCATAAATACCCCTTCACTTCAAAAAGAACATAACTCCTACGGTATTATATCCGCAATGACTGGTAACCGTACTTCCTGCCGAAACATCTATTATTTCATTGAATGCAAATTTCGTCTTAACTTCATTGCGCACAAGATTTACGACATCCTCATCGGCAGGACTGTGTATAAGTATAGCTCTTGTATTATCGTAGTTCTTAAACTCGTCGGCAAGATCATCGACATACTGAACAAGGGCACGCTTGAGCGCCCCGGCATATTTTTTCTTAACAGCCAAAGCTCCGTCGGTTATCGCTATTGACGGATGTATCTTTAAGAATTTTGATGCGACTAATGCCACGGACGAACATCTGCCGCCCTTATGCAGAAAATCAAGCCGATCGACAACGAAAGACGTCTGTACTTTTTCGTTCAGCGTTTTCGCTGCGGTAAATATGTCGTCTGCCGACATACCCGATTTTATCATATCGGCGGCTTTCAATATCTGCAATCCCTGTCCGGCAGACAAAGAATAACTATCGACCACATATACACCGCTTAGTTCTTTTGCTGCAGCCTCGGCATGTTCATAACACGACGAAGCTTTAGACGATATGCAGAAATGTATTACCTGATAACCTTCGTCTGTAAATTTTTTGAAAAAATCGTAATATGTTTCTTTAGTTATCGCAGATGTTTTTGGCAATATGCCGGTTTTATTTACAAAATCGATTATACCGGCTGCCGTAATATCAATCGTATCGTATTTTTCTTCATCGCCTAAAAGTATCGAAATAGGACAAATCGCTATATTATATTCGTCTGTTACTTTTTTCGGCAAATCACATGTGCTGTCTGAAGATAATAATATTTTTTCCACTGTTTTTATGCTCCGCAATTATTTTTGAATATGGCTGCATTTACATGGTAAATAAAGTTATAATACCATTCGTACATTTTTCTGTACTTAAGTGCCCATTCGGGAACGACGCCTAAAACGTCTGAAACCGAACGCGTCCCTTTAACTCTGCTGTCCGTAGATTTATTTCTGTTATCTCCTAGAAAAAAAACCTCCCCGTACCCGACTTCAACGATAAAATCTTCACCGTTTTTATAAGTTCCGGTTGCGCCGTCATAATAGGCATACGGCTCGTTAAGCAAAGTAAAATCATGCTCGCCGTTTTTTTTAAGATATACTACACCGTTTTCGGTTTTTACGACATCTCCGCCGAGAGCGATAACACGTTTGATATAATTCGTCTGTCCATCCATATGGATAATAACGATATCTCCGTAATCAGGCGTTTTGTTTTTTTCCATTAACAGCCAGTCGCCGTCACTGATTGTCTGTTCCATTGAATGTCCGTCGACTTGCACCGGTGAAATCCAATAACTTTTAATAAGTACGTTTACCGCTATAAGAATAATCAAAAGTATCAACACGATGTCTATAACGGATATTTTGTTTTTTATTTCGCTTTGTCGCGAAAGGAGATTATCTCGGCTTAAAATATAAAATACCTCAGATGATTAACACATTATTTATTATGAATTTAGCGTCGGAATTAACAGACAACGCAACAAGTTTGTCAAAGTTCTTTACCACAATGCCGGTATCAGACTTGAAATCGGAGATTTTAACTAATATATTCTGCCAAATATTTTCGGATTTTAATTCCACGATATAATGATATTTTTTAACTTCGCCCTCGGCATTTTCGTAAAGCGTTAAAGTAAGCGGACAATATTCTTTAACGAAGATGTCGAATTTGATCATCGACGCATCACCGATCGATACGTCGGGCTCGCTGAATTTATAACTTTTCAGCCCGTATTTTGAATATGCGCCGATTATATTATCAGCACCTTCCACCTCTTCGACATATTTATCCTCGAAAACTATAGAAGTCGGTTCATCGTCAATGAATGTCAAACCGTTTAACCCTCGTTTCCCCGAATATATCAATTTTGATGTCGTATGTTTATCGATTTGCGTATCGTATCTTTTTAGCACTTCCTTAGAACTTAACGTTATACCGTCGGAATAATCGACTACGCAAAAAGCAAAAACCGCCAATTTGCCGTCTGACAAGTATTCTAAAGCGTACTCCCCGTTTTCATTTTTCGTTATATCGTACCGTTTCCAATTTCTGTATGCGGCGTTCATAATGCCTTCGCTGATATATATTTTTACGGAAGTTGCCTTTTGAATATCGCAATCGACGGTAAATTTCAGTTTATTGCCGTTCTCGGTAAAAGCCAGTTCGGGACTCGTTATCGTATTTACAGAGTTATCGGACATATATGCACTTAAGAATGCGATTATATCGTTTTTTGATTGCAAATCAAGATGTACGTCATACCCGACGGAATAATTATAATAACACGGTACGGTTTTCCGTATTCTGGACAACGTATCTCCTGCCCTGTCAAAGTCGAAAAACTTGCTGTTTGTAGATGTCAGATATAGCACGGGACATTTAACATACGGCGCGTAAGCATGCGCGTCTACCGCTGCCACATACTTTCTGAACGATTCTTCGGATTCAATAGGCTCTTCGGCATTTTGATCGAATTTACTCATATTCTTATATGCCGTCCATCCGGCACCGAATAAGGCTATGAAACACGAGACGTTTTTATCGAAAGCAACAAGTTGCCATCCCACGTTGGCTCCGGTTTTGTCACCGGCAACACATATAAATTTATGCCCGAGTTCTTTCAGATATTTTACCGCATACCTGCCGACCGAAACCCATTCAAACCAACATGTTTCACGCGCGCTTTCATCGACAAAATCTTTATGTCTTCCGGTCTCGCTTAAATTGGCGTAAGATACGGCAGACGGATATTCCGTATAATTGGTAACATTGTTTCTTTTGCCGTAAATATCGACTGCCAGAACAGCGTATCCGTCATGAAGAAATTCTTTGAATGATTCCGAACCTACGACCTCGTCTTCACCCGAAAGATATAAAATTGCCCCTTTGACGGCATTATCGGGTTCGGAATAATATCCGTAGACTCTCACTCTTTCGCCGTCAATGTTTCTGCCCGAAAAATAGACTTCGGACATCGTTGCCCCGTCTACTTTTATCTTATTCACCGACGTTCCTTTCAGCGGCAATCCGTCGTCAAAATTTTCCCATAATGATATGGGCGTCAAAAGAGTATTTTTGAAATCCATTTCACTCCGTCCGCGCCAAATATATGCAAAGCGCAATTATACCTATCAGTATATCGGTATTATACACTATTTTACAAAAATTTGCGAGGAATAAACGGGTTATTTATAAATTTTTTTATTTTTTTTTATAATTTTTTATGGGCTAGTTGACGAAAAAAATAAATCCACAATATTTTGTGTTTTTATAAAATACACAATAAAAGTCTTGCTTTTTTCTTTCGATTATGATATTTTGACTTAACGGAGTAATTATAATGTCATTTTGCGGATTTTCACATGAAATGTTGAACGATTCGGAGACAATCGTCGACAATAAATTTGTAAGTAAATTTCTTCCGGAAGCAAACGGCAACGCCGTAAAGGTTTACCTTTACGGACTTTATATATGTAATACGGCGGACGATGGTTATTCTTTGCAAAAATTTGCCGACGACATAAAACTTGACGTCGTCGAAGTTAAAGATTGTTTTAAGTTCTGGGATGAATTAGGCGTAGTGAACGTAATATCGGAAGAACCGTTTCTCGTCAGATATTTACCGATCAGTTCTGCAAGACCGAAAAAATATAATCTTGAAAAATATACGGAATTCAACCGTTCTCTTCAGGTACTTATACCCGAACGTATGATCACTACCAACGAGTATTCAGCATACTTTCAACTTATGGAAGAGTATTCGATTAAGCCCGAGGCAATGTTGATGATAGTACGTTATTGCGTCGATCTTAAAGGTAATGCAATCGGATTCAGATATGTACTTAAAGTCGCCGAAGATTTTGCATCGAGAGGTATAACGACAGTTTCAAAAATCGAAAAAGAGTTGACCGACTATTCTGCCCGTTCGGGAGAGCTGAGCGACTTACTCAAAGTTATAATACCGAATGGCAAACCCGATATCGAAGATGTCAATCTGGTAAAAAAATGGATTGAAAATTACGCATTCGACACCGAATCGATAATATTTGTAGCCAAACACATAAAAGCGAAAAACGTCGGAAAACTGGATCGCGAATTATCTTTATTATTTTCAAATAAGAAATTTTCGCTATCCGAAATTAAAAGTTATTATAAAGAACGCAATAACGCAGTAGAACTCGCATATAAAATAGATCGCGCTTTGTCCGTATATGTAGAAATAATCGATCCCGTAGTAGATAATTATATAATTCCGTGGTTAAATAAAGGCTATGACGAGGACTCACTGTTATTCATCGCCAATTATTGTTTCCGTAAAAATAAACGTACGCTTGAAGATATGAACGAAGTCGTAGAAAAAGCATATAAAAGCGGTCTCGTTACAATAAATTCTATTGCGGAATATGTGAAAATTCTAAGTTCCGACGATGCTTTTCTTAAAGAGATGTTATCACTTTGCGGTCTTACGCGAAAGCCGACCGAATGGGACAGAGAGAACCTGAAAACATGGCGTAACTGGAATTTCTCAGACGATATGATTCTTGCCGCGGCAAAAATCGCAAACGGAAAGAGCAATCCCGTATCATATGTTAACGCCGTACTCTCCGGCTGGAAATCCGACGGAATATACTCTCCCGAAAAAATATCGAAAACGAAAATCGAAAATAAATCCGCAAATTCAAATTTCAATTCACGACGCTACACTGCCGACGAACTGAACAATCTTATTGACAATATCGACGATGTCGAATTTTAATTCAAAAAATGGATAATCAACTTAAAAAAGAAATCGAATATAAATATGCCTCGTTGCGACGTGTCGCAAATGAAAGCGTTGATAAATGCAGAAATATTTTGCTTTCAAATAGCGATTATATACAGGCGTTGAACATCCTTAACAGTGAAAAATTCGAATACAGTAAAGCAAAATACGTCGGAGACAAATCTACCGAAACTTTACACCTCTCACGCATTAAGACAGCCAAAAACAACTTAAGCAAAATCATCAAATCGCTGGGTGTAGATAAAACGATGCTTAAACCAAATTATTCCTGTAAAGCTTGCAACGATACAGGATACCTCGAAGACGGTCAACGCTGTTCATGTTATAACAAAATACTTCTTGAAGTCACATCTGAAGAATTGGGAATAAATAAAAAGGTTTTACCGTCTTTTAACGATGTACGATATACAGACAAAAACAATCTCGGGAAATATTATCAGAAAATTCATACATACTGCGATAAGTTCGGTAAAAACTCAAAAAATCTGATAATATCCGGAAATGTCGGTACGGGTAAAAGTTTTATGGCAGGCTGCATTTATTCGGCTGTTACCGAACAGGGATTTAACTGTTTGTTTTTATCGGCAAACGAGTTAAATTCGGTATTTCTTAAATACCATACCGCACCGATCGACGATAAACATTTTTATTCGCAATTCCTGACAGATTGCGATTTGCTTGTTATAGACGACCTTGGTTGCGAACCTGTATATAAAAACGTGACAAACGAGTATCTGCTTATTACTCTTAACGAAAGATCGGCAAAAGATTTACCTACAATTATCACTACTAACCTTACGCAAGATCAATTATTCGACAGATACGGAGAAAGGGTTCTTTCCAGAATAAACGACAAGCGCAGAGGAATTTTTCTGGAGCTTAACGGCGAAGATTTAAGATACATGAGACAATAAAAAAAACGCGCTCGATATAATGAGCGTGTTTTTTTATAAAATCAATAAGCCTCGTTGTATTGATCGTCATCAAGAACTTTTATGAATTCTTTAACGGCAAACGAATGTTCTTCGACTTCACCCTTTATTACGACGCCGGTAGCCCTGAGCGGTAACGCCGGACTTACACGAATTTCTTGAAGTTCGCCTTTACCGAGTTCATCGAGAACATAACGTTTCGGCACACAGGCAATCCCCAGCCCGTTCTTCGCCATTTCTATCAGTAATTCTATACTTCCGGCCTCGAATTCCGGAACTATTCTGATACCCATCGTATCGAGAAAATCATTTATTTCCTTTGTGGTAGACGTGCCGGAATCAAGTAAAAGAACAGGATAATTAGGTAAATCGCGCAAAGAAATATTTTTATCGAATAAATCTTTATATTTATCAGAGGCAACAAATATATCTTCAATAATACCCGTCTGCCCTGTCAGAATAACATCTTTGTCATAAATCGGAAGATTAACCATTCCGATATCCGCTCTGTTTGATTTAATAAGTTCCAATGTTTCTTTCGTCGTACTGTTTTTGAATATAATATTGACATTCGGATACATCTCATGATACTTCTTAATGTATCTCATTAAAAAGTGAGTAACGATGGTGTCTGCCGCGCTTATACGGATTTGCCCCGTCGCTATATTTCTACGTTCCCTGAATCTGTCTTCCGCAGAATCAAGCATATTCAAAGCCTGTTCGACAATTTCGAACATCTGCTTTCCGCCGGTCTCGGTTAATTCCATACCTCGGCTTACACGGTTAAAGAGTTTACCGCCAAGTTGAGCCTCAAGTTGTTTTACGGCTTGCGAAACCGCCGGCTGAGAGATATACAACTCTTCAGCCGCTTTGGTGAGACTGCCGCATTTCGCCACCGTATAAAACACCCTGTATAAATCGAGATCGACCATATGAACCTCCTTTTATTTTCCGACGCAGAATTTACTGAAAATTTCGTCTATAATCTTTTCACTTGCCGTTTCGCCGCTGATTTCACCCAATGAATCCCATGCATTTTTAATATCGATGGCTGAAAGATCGGCAGAATTGACGCCAAAACTTTTTATCGCTTCACCGATAGCCGAATCGGCGGCTTTTAATGCGTACAGATGACGTTCTTCCGTTAAATAGTCCGCACCGATGTCCACACCGTCGGAAAAAACTTTATTAAACAACAACTCCTTAAGCTTGTCGATATTTTCTCCGGTAACGGCAGAAGTATATATATCGGCGTTTATTCCGCCACTAGAAATATCCGCCTTATTTGAAACTATAACTCTCGGTTTCCCGTCGGTTTCTTTTAATACGGCAGAATCTTCATCGCTCATTTTACGAGAACCGTCTATTATAACCAGACAAATATCGGAATCGCGTAAAAATCTTTTGGACCTTTCTATCCCTGCATTTTCAATTTCGTCATCCGAAACTCTGATGCCTGCGGTATCCGTAAAATAAAACTTTATGCCGTTTATATCGATTTCACCTTCAACGGCGTCTCTTGTCGTTCCCGCAACAGGCGACACGATCGCTTTTTCATAATCGAGCAGACGATTAAGAACAGAGCTCTTACCCGCATTAGGACTCCCTACGATAGCGACTTTCACACCGCACTTTATCTTTCTGCCGGTTCCGTATCTCGATATTAAATCAATGATTTCCGTTTTTACCGATTTTAACGTTTCAACGATATTATCATAATTATCTTCGGTAACGCCTTCTTCGGGATAATCCATCCCCGCATCGATATATGCCAGCGCATAAGTCAGACGAGATTGCATATCTTTAATTCTTTCGGTAAGTTTTTCGCGATAAAGATAATACCCTGCCTTGGCCTCCCCTATACTTTCTCCGTTTATCATATCGATAAGCCCTTCTGCCGATGCAAGGCTCATCTTACCGTTGATAAACGCCCTTCTGGTAAACTCGCCTTTGGTCGCGGGCATCGCGCCGAGTTCAAATGTTTTTTTCAATATTCCTCTGGTGATCGCAATGCCTCCATGGCAGTGAAATTCGACCATATCTTCGCCGGTATAACTTTTCGGAGCCTTAAAATATACACACATTCCGAAATCGCTGAACCCGTCACCTGCTATATTGCCGACATACATTTTGTATGGCTCGAAATCTTTAACCTTGACTTTCCCGAGAGGCGTAAACATCTTTTCGGCAATAAGCAACGGACTATCACCGCTGACCCTTATAATTGCAACTCCGCCCACACCGGGAGCCGTAGATATTGCGCTGATATTATTTCCCATATTTTACCCCGTCAACGATTGTTGTCGGAATTTTTATCGTCGTTCCCGAAATCGGAAAACGGATCGTCATTGCTTTTTGCAGAAAATTCCGCAAAAGGATCGTCCTCGGCTTTTGTTTTCTTGTTCGACGGCGCACTGCCGCTATTAAATGCTCCGTAATATTTTCTACGCATGCTCTCTACATATTCGTCATAATCGATGTATTCGGCATCTCTGTTTACAAACAGGAAAATACCGGTCACAAAAAAACTGCCGAGTAAAACATAACCGAGCAACGAAAAAACATTATACCTGAACACTTTAGTCGGCGTGTACGCTCTGAATAAGTTGGAATATGCATATAAAGTAAAGATTACATATCCCAGCATAGCCACATAACTTATCATATCCAAAGCGTTAAGCGCAAAACTACCGCGGTAAAAATCACTTTCGGTAAGTTGATTACCGTCAATAATTAAAGTCTTCATCGGTTTAACGGCAAAACATATATCTGTAATCAAAGATATTCCGAGATATACGGCACTGCAAATGAGTGCGACAAGATAAAATTTACGAGTTTTCGCCACCGCTTTTCCCCTCGCCTGAAGTTTACCGATTAATATATAACACGCAAACGGAATAAAAGCGAGATAAGCCTCTTTAATATCTCTTTTCTTCGCCATTTTATACAAAGCCACGCCACGGAATGCGTAAAAAATGCAGTAAAACAAGAGTTGGCGTAATATCATCGCGGAAAGAGTGATAATGTATCCGTAAGACGTAAAAGTATATCCGGCATCTTTCAGACTCTCCGACGTAAGATATAAATTATACAAGTAGTCGTATATCATTGTGTAGTCTCCGTACTATCTTTAATCCGATACCAAAGTTAAACTCTGTATTCGTCGAGCAGTTTTTTAACTTCGGCATCGATAAATGCAACTGTTTCCGATATGGGAATATCTCCTTTGAACGATTTATCCCTGTATGAAACCTCTATCACGGCACGCTCGCACGTTTTCTTGCTTATTACAGCCCTTATCGGAATACCGAAAAGATCTGCATCGGCAAACATAGACCCTGCGCGTACGGCTCTGTCATCGTACAGCACTTCGATACCGTCGTTTTGCAAATCCGCATACAGTTTGTCCGCAACGGCTTTTACTTCTTCTTCGTCGGATTGCAAACAACATATTTCAACCTGCCACGGAGCGATACTCATCGGCCATATAGGACCGAACTTATCGTGCTGTTCCTCACAAATCGTTGCAGCAAGCCTACCTACGCCTATACCGTAACAACCCATTATCGGATATTTACGTTCTCCGTCTTTATCGATATATGTCATATTCATAGACTTTGTATACTTCTGCCCTAATTGGAAAATATTACCGATTTCAACGCCTTTTTTAAGCGTAATCGTCGGTTTTCCGCAACAAGGACATACACCGCCGTTATAAGCTTTTGCTACTTCCGTATACTCAACAGGTCCTACGTCTCTTGCTATATTCAATCCGGTATAATGATACCCCTCGTCATTTGCCCCCGCAACGAAATCGTCTATATTCATAAGCGATTTATCGTAAACCACTTTTGCGTTTCCGTTGAATTTATACGGTCCTATAAATCCGGCGACAATACCGCTTTCGGGAGTAATAACCGCCGGATGCACTTCTTTTTTAAGGTAATTACGCAACTTCGTTTCGTTCACTTCTAGATCGCCCCTGATGAAGACAACGACATAATCGTCGTTTTCGTTGATCTGGTAAACAACCGCTTTAATAGAATGTTCTGCCGGTGCGTTAAGCATTTTACACACAGCCTCGATTGTACATGCGTGCGGAGTCGCAATTTTTTCAAGAGGTTTCAGATCACTGTCAATATTATGAGTAATGCATTCGGCAACTTCGACATTTGCTTTATATCCGCATTTTTCATCCGAACATATGGCAAGAGTGTCTTCACCGATATCGGTAAGCAACATAAACTCGTGTGAAACGTTTCCGCCCATCATACCGCTGTCGCTTTTTACCGCGATAAAGTTTTTCGCGCCACAACGGCGAAAAATACGATTATACGCGTTAAGGCAACGATCGTAATACTTTTCAAGATCGTCTTGTGAAGTATGAAACGAATAGGCATCCTTCATAGTAAACTCTCTTACTCTGATAAGTCCGCCTCGCGCCCTGGGTTCATCCCTGAATTTGGTCTGTATCTGATATATCATAAACGGAAAATCGGTATAAGACTGCGCGGTATCTCTGGCAAGTTGAACTGCCGCCTCTTCATGGGTCATGCCGAGAACCATTTTATTCCCGTTCCTATCGGTAAACCTTGCCATTTCACTTCCTATAGAAGTATATCTGCCGGATTCTTCCCATAAAGTGGCAGGCATGACAACCGGGAACATTACTTCCTGTCCGCCGATTTTATCCATTTCGTCTCTGATTATAGCCTCGATTTTTTTAGTTATTCTCTTAGTTGGGGCAAAAAGAGAATATATCCCGTTGGCTACATACTTCATATAACCGCCCTTCATCATAAGCGCGTGACTGGCAATAACGCAATCTTTCGGTGTATCCTTATATCTTACGCCGAGGAGTTCTCTTACCAACATAATTCTTTTTTAATTCTCTCCCGTATAAATTATACAAAATTATTTTACAATAAAACATATTTTTTGTAAAGCAATAACAGTAATTTTGAGGATAATTCAATAAATTTTAACATAAAAAAACACCCGACTAAAAAGTCGGGCGTTTTTACTTGCTTAAATTTTAATTTTAATTCCCTGCTCGGCAAGCCATTCGACAGACAGATCAACCCATTCGTTCACCGACTGCGTCGCATTTACAAGCGGTTTGTCGTTCGCATATACGACAGGCGTGCAAAGCGATAATCCGTGTTCACCTTTACCCCAAATATGCAGTGAAAACGGAACGTCTGCATTATCATAAGCCAAAGCGGCAAGCAATGCGTTTCTGCACGGCACGCAGGTATCGTTGTTGGTAGACCATATAAATGCCGGAGCAGATTTATCGTTAATTAAATTGTAAATATCAAGACGTTTTATGAGTTCCTCATTATCTTTTCCGCATAAATTATCGAAACTGCCCATATTCGCTTTCGGTCCGCTTGTTATTACGGGATACCCCAAAACAATCGCATTCGGACGAGCATTGGTTGTTGAATTAAAAATACCTGAAACATCCTTATCGTCACAGATACTGCCGAGCATGGCACATAAATGCCCGCCCGCAGAAAAACCGACTGCGGCAATCATATCCGGATCGATTTGAAGGCTATCGGAATTTGTTCTGAGATAATTCATAGCCATCACGGATTCCGCCAACTGATAGGGGTGTCGGACGGGCGCTACGGAATATCTGAGAACAAACGCGTTAAAACCTTTTGCACAATATGCCAAAGCTATCGGCTCTGCCTCTCTGTCGCTTGTTACCGCATATCCGCCGCCGGGTAAAACAAGCATAGCGGGATGCTTACGATCGGCGTCTATCTCGCGCGAATTGTTTGCGATGTATGAATACAGATACCCCTCACCGTTCTGTGGTCTGCGTACGTTAAAATATTCATACAAATCAATTTTTTGCAAAATCATATCGATTCCTCACAAAATCGTAAATATAAATCAGTATATCTTTTTACCGCATATTTGTCAATGAATTGGCGAAAAATTTAATTTATTTTTTATTTACGGGAAAGTTGCCAAAACAATGGCAATCTGATATAATATTCGGGTAATACCAAGGAGAATCAAACGGATGAGAAAAATCGGTTTCGACAGTGAAAAATATCTTAACCTGCAATCTGAAAAAATATTGGAACGAATTCGGCGGAAAACTCTATATCGAATTCGGTGGAAAACTATTCGATGATTTTCACGCATCGCGCGTATTGCCCGGATTTGCCCCCGATAATAAAATAAAAATGCTCTGTAAACTCAAAGACAGAGCCGAGATTGTAATCGTAATTAACAGTAACGATATTGCCAAAAATAAAGTCCGTGCGGATTTGGGAATCACATACGATCAGGACGTAATAAGACTTATCGATGTTTTTCGTAGTTACGGGCTTTATGTTCCGAGCGTGGTTCTTGCTCAATTTACCGATGAAAACGATTCAGCGAAAGCATTCGAAGAAAAACTCAGAGACGAAAACGTCAAAGTATATCATCATTATACAATAAAAGGATACCCAAACAATATTCCGCTGATAGTCAGCGATGACGGCTACGGAAAAAACGAATATATCGAAACAACGAGAGATCTTGTAATCATAACCGCCCCCGGACCCGGATCCGGAAAAATGGCGACCTGTTTATCACAACTCTATCACGAACATAAACGCGGCAACAAGGTCGGATATGCAAAATACGAAACCTTTCCCGTCTGGAATCTTCCGCTGAATCATATGGTTAATCTTGCATACGAGGCTGCGACTGCCGATCTTAACGATGTCAACATGATCGATCCATGGCACCTTGCCGCTTACGGGAAACAAGCCGTAAACTATAATCGCGACGTCGAGATTTTCCCTGTACTCAATACTATATTCGAACAGATTATGGGCAAGTCGCCATACAAATCCCCGACCGATATGGGCGTTAATATGGCAGGTTATGCGATTTGCGACGATCATGTCTGTATTGAGGCATCGAAACAAGAAATAATACGCAGGTATTTCAAAGCCCTTGCAAACGAACGCCGCAATGGCTCTGAGCCTGCAGAATCAGCCAAAATCGACATGATAATGAAAGGTAACGGGATTTCCGTGAACGACAGAAAAGTTTATCTGGCGGCAAATAAATTATCAGACGAAAGAGGTTGCCCCGCCGCAGCGATCGAACTGGAAGACGGAACGATTATTACCGGCAAAACAAACGATCTGTTCGGTTGCTCGTCAAGCATGATACTTAATGCCCTTAAATATCTTGCCGGAATAGATAAAGAAGTCGACCTTATCAGTAAAAATTCTATAATCCCGATACAGGACTTAAAAATTAAATATCTCGGCAGTAAAAATCCCCGACTTCACATAGACGAAATGCTTATAGCGCTTTCGTCGTCGGCAGAACACGATACAAATGCGAAAAAAGCAATAAACGAATTGCCGAGGCTTCGAAACTGTGAAGTACACACAACTGTTTTACTTGCCCATAACGACGAAAAATTTTATCGCAAATTAGGAATTAACCTCACGTCTAATCCTGTTTTCAAAGATAAAAGTCAAGCCCATTAAAAATAAAAGCGCCCGGAATAAAACGGACGCCTTTATTTTCGTAATCGTAAAGTCGATATTATTTCAAGAAAGAAAACAAGCCTTTTTTAATATATTCTTCTTCGTTTATGTATTCTACCCCATATCCCTGCGATGCTATTGCAGCTTTCAGTTGTTCTTCATCGATTTCGGAATCGGCAATGATTTCTGCCGTTTTTTTAATGTGCGACGCCTTTACTTTTTTTACATTGAAATTTTTTCTTATTACGTCGGCAACATGCGCCTCGCACATTCCGCACATCATTCCGTCTATTTTAACAGTTATTTTTTTCATATTATTCTGCACCCTTTAACGCTTCGACCATGTCGATTTTTTTATTTTTTCTCGAGACCATAAAACTTACGAGTAAAGATACTCCGAACGTTATCACTATGCTTACTAAATACGATAACACCCCTACATTAAGAGTTAACTCATATTCAGACGCAAGTTCGGTCATAAGAAATGCCAATAATCCGATACCGCAAGGTATCCCGATTATAACGCCCAAAAGCGTAACCCACATATTCTGACCGATAAGCAATCCGCCTATTTTACGATCTTTGAAACCTATAACTTTAAGCGTAGCCATTTCACGATAACGTTCCGTATAACTCATTACTCCGAGGTTATACAGAACAACGACGCCTAATATAATACCGGCAACAATCAATACCGCTATCATTTGATTCATAAGTTCGAGAAACGAATCAAACGATTTCATAATATCCTGTTTCGACAAAACATTTTTTATTGCGTTTTTCAATACCGGATCTACGGGTTCACTTACCGTTTCGTCTCCGATCGTAACGGATTTCACAGCATCGCGTCTGGCAATAATATCGTCTTTATTTTCGGATACATATATAGAATCTATCTCGTAATCTTTATCTACGCCACGTTCAAATCCGACTTGTTTCGCATATACAGGCGTTATGACGATACTTTCGGAAACCGAACGGATAACCGCAGCCACAGTCAATTCATATGTTCTTTCCGTGCCGTACGGACTGACTGTAAAAGAAGACCCCTTTTTTAATCCCATCGCTTTAGCGATTCGTTGACAAACGTATGCGCCGTCATCGGCAATCTCCGTATAGCCGTTTTTGCCGTCAGGGAATGCTATTTTACCGTTAGCAATACCATAAACATCAAGCGATACCGCTTTTTCTTCTCCGCCTTTTTCGGTAATTTCAACCGCAATACTTCCGCTCCAGTCGGCGTCTTGGAATTTTGCGACAAGTTCATCTCTGTCTCCGGCATATTCATCGTTGACATATATACGCGAAGAATATTTCATTGCGCCGTCGTAATATGTCGCAAGATAAGCGTTCATAGTATCCCGCATACCTAACGAACCGAGAATTATAACCGTACAGCCGATAATACCTATCAGGCTCATTATCGTCCTGGATTTGTGCCTCATAACGTCACGCATATTCCATTTTGTGCCGAATGAAAATTTATTCCAGAGTTTTGTTTTTTCAATGGCAAGATTTTTCATCTTTTTAGGCGTATACGGTTGTAATGTTTCTGCAGCCGTTCCTCTGAGCATTTTTTTTACGGAAAGATATCCTATCAATGTCAACGCCGCGAGAATTAACGCAAGAATAACCCAACAGAACCACGGAATGTATAATCGCCATTCAGGCATATCGAAATATGTACCCATACTGCCGTTCGGATTCATAATAAACCAAGCGACAAAATAGCCTAATCCTATGCCGAGTCCGATTCCGATTATACCTATCAAAAATGCGTAAGACGTATAATGTCTTAATATTTTTTTATCTTTGAACCCTAATGCTTTGAGAATTCCGATTTGAGTTTTCTCTTTAACGGTAAGTCTGTGCATTGTCGTAACCATAGTAAGCACAGCGATCAATAAGAACACTACCGGTAAAATCGCGCCCATCGTTTGCCCTTCCTGAGATTCGCTTTGCGCGCCGGCATAAGAGGTACTTTGCTCCTTAGGTATAACCAAAGTGGTTTTATTGTCAAAAGCATTTTTTACCGCAACCTTAAAATTCTTCACGTCGACGGATGAACGCACGTTTATGTACGAATATATCGGAGTCGACATAACAGACTTATAAAAAGCCGGGGAAATATACGCGTAACCGAATGTGTTATAATCGGGCATCAGCTGGGATTCGTCGCGTACGCAAATCATATTTTCACCGGATTTAATATACCCGACGACAGTTCCTTGGAACCGTAGTATACCTTTGAAAACCAACATTATTTCGTCGCCTAAAGCAAAACCGTTCTTTTTTGCATAAGTGTCGGATATCCACACGCCCCCGATGTAAGTAGAGTCATACTCCTTTCCGTCAAGCAAAACAAATGTGGAGACGTTAAATTCTTCACTGACGCATAAAGCAAGTTCGTCTCCGTTACGGACAAATTTATCCGATCCGATGTCGGAATTATAATTTTCGTTGACTTCGTAAACTTCGACATTTGCAGTCGCATAACGTGTCGCGGCGCTTACTCCGTCAATATTTTTTATCTTGTCGCACTCTTCTTTTGTAAAACCCGCGACATTTTCCGTAACGACATGGTAATCGGCAAGTTTTGTTTCATCAAAAAATTTATCGGTATTTTTTTGAATGCTTGTCCATTCCATATTAAATCCGACAAAAATACCGATACCTATCGCGATCATAATAATCATCGATATAAACTGGGCTTTATATTGCCCCATTGTACGAATTAATTTCTTGAACAACATTACCAGTCTACCTCATCGGCGTTAAGAGGATGATCCTGTTCTTCCACAGACTTAATCTTTCCGTTCTTAACTCTGATTATAACATCAGCCATTTTCGCAATATTTTGGTTATGCGTTACTATGACAATAGTTTTACCATACCCTTTTGCCATTTTTAACAATAATTTCAGAACCAGAACGCCGGTTTCGGAATCGAGCGCCCCCGTGGGTTCGTCGCACAGCAATATTTGCGGATTCTTTGCAAGTGCTCTGGCAATCGAAACCCTCTGTTGCTCACCGCCGGAAAGTTCTGACGGAAAATTATTAAGATGATCTATAAGTCCGACTTCTTCAATCATTTTTTCCGCAGGTAAAGCATTCGGTGCGATTTCGTTTACAAGTTCGACGTTTTCCTTAACGGTAAGTGTAGGAATGAGATTATAAAATTGAAAAACAAAGCCGACCGTAACAGCACGATACGCAGCAAGTTCGTCGGATGTCAATGTCGATATATCTTTACCGTCGACAATTATTTGTCCGGACGTAGGGCTGTCTAACCCGCCTAACAAATTAAGTAACGTAGACTTTCCTGCTCCGCTCTGCCCCAGGATAACTATAAATTTACCTTTGTCAAGCGAAAGATTTATATCATCCAACGCTTTAAGTTCATGGTCGCCGCTGGTATAAATACGGCTGACTCCTTTTAATTCTACTAATGACATACATACTCCAATATTTTAATCAAAAAATACGCCCCCGCAAACAATTATGCGAGGACGAAAGAAAATCACTTTTTCTTATTCTCTTTTTGCGCGTATTTGCATGCGGAGCACGCGCCGCAAGAACCGCAATCACCGCCGCAAGAACTTTTGCCACGCTTTTTTCTGATAATTGCCGTTATTGCTACACCTAATACCACCGCTACGCAAGCCACGATAAGAACTATATCCAACGGTTTCATAAGCAACTCCTTTTAGTGTTTTTACGCATTAAGCGGTAAAGATTTTTGTTTTTTTGCCTGTGCCTTATTCCAAAGAATAACTCCGGCAACGACAGCCGCGATAACTACAGCCCAGATGAACACCGTCCACCAGAATGCGCCGATAGTATAAACCATCGCTCCGACAAGATAAGAAGTTGCAATCCAGAAGAGTAATGTCCAGTTGAATGTTTTTCTGTTACCGATTTCAGCCTTTGCAGTAGCGACAGCCGCAAAGCACGGAATGGTAGTCATATTAAACGCTATGAAAGCAAGCAGACCGGGTATATCTATTCCTGTAGCAGTCACCATAGCGGTCGTTGCAAGAACGCCTTCTTCATCGGCAAGTATTTCTGCAACGGACGCACCGAGAGTCGCATGTGCGGAAACGACAAGGCAGGACGCCAGCGTACCAAAAGTAGCGATAACGTTTTCTTTCGCGATAAGACCGGCTACAGCCGCGACGACGAATACCCATCCGTTAGAGTTAAGTTGGCTACCGAATCCGAGCGGGGTGAACAAAGGCTGGAACAGCATACCGATCTGACCGAGTATAGAATCGTTCATACGAATATTGACAAGCCCCTCGACGCCTTCCAGTGCCGCATACGTTTCGGGATTCGACGCATATAATTCTTCGGCATCCTGAAGAAGGAATTCCCAACTGCAGGAGAACGACGACAATACCCATATTACGATTGTCGACGCAAGGATTATCGTAAACGCTTTCTTGACGAAGTGTTTGATCTTATCCCAAAGGTGAGCCATAAGGTTCTTAAATTGCGGCATATGATATGCAGGCAATTCCATTATGAACGGAGGAGTTTCGCCTTTAAGCGTCGTACTTCTCATCAAGAGTACCGAACATATCGCCACGACTATACCGAGAAGGTACATTGCATAAGTGATGAAGTCGGCGTTACCTATCCCTGCCATACCGGCAATGGCTCCGGCTATGGCAGTCAATATAGGTAATTTCGCTCCGCAGGAGAAAAACGGAATAACACGAACGGTTGCGGTTCTTTCTTTATCGTCCGCAAGGGTTCTGGTATTTATCATCGCGGGTACGGAACAACCGAAACCCATAATCATAGGCATAAACGCTCTGCCGGAAAGTCCGAACTTTCTGAACGCTCTGTCAAGTATAAACGCAATACGCGCCATATATCCGGAATCTTCGAGTATGGAGAAGAACAGGAAAAGTACGAGAATCGGAGGAAGGAAGGAAAGCACCGCTTTCAACCCTTCAATAACGCCGTCATTAAGCAGGCATATAGCCCACGGCGACATGCTACTGTCCTCTATAAGAGTTACAAGCCAACCGAAACCGTATTCTACGATTATATTGTTCCACAGGTTATTTATCATAACGCCGGGAGAGAACAACGTTCCGTCGTAGAAACATGCCAGTAACTGAACACCGAATTTTTCGGTATCCATACCGAGTTCCTCAAGAGACGGCATCCATCCATCTCCGAAACCGTTAAGGAAAAAGAGGTTTTCGGAGAACGTCAGGTGGAAAATTCCGAACAGGATAACAAGGAAGATAGGTATACCCCAGATACGCGAAGTAAGCGTTTTATCCGCTTTATCGGATTTGGTAGTTCTGAATTTCGCGCTGTCTTTACGTTTAAGTACGGGCGCAAAGTTTTTAGATATGTATTTATACCTGCCGTCTGCGACTATAGCCTCAAAATCGGTTCCGAAAGTATCGTCGGAAAAAGTCTTTTTGAACTCTTCGACCATAGGAAGAGTTTCTTTATGCATCTTTACTTCAAGTTCGTCCTCTTCTACGAGTTTAACGGCATGGAATAAGGGATTCTTTACACCCTGCCCCTCGAGAGCGATTTTCACGTCACCGATGAGATGAGCCACAGGCGTATTATCGAGGACCGAAGAGCCTTTACGGGTTTTCTTACTCTCGTTATAAGCTTTTTCCATGAGTTCTTTAAGCCCGGTCTCTTTAAGCGCCGAAATCTTAATTACGGGAACGCCTAATCTGTACTCAAGTTCTTTCTCGTCGATTTTATCTCCGTTTTTCTCAACGGCGTCCATCATATTAAGAGCAACAACCATCGGAACGTCGATTTCAAGAAGTTGGGTAGTAAGGTAAAGATTACGCTCAAGGTTGGTCGCGTCTACGATATTTATAACGCAATCGGGTTTTTCGTCAAGAACGTAATTTCTTGCAATTACTTCTTCGGGCGTGTAAGGCGAAAGCGAATATATACCGGGTAAGTCGACAATCGCTATAGGCTCGGCGCATTTTTTGTAGACGCCGTCGCGCTTATCGACAGTGACGCCCGGCCAGTTGCCGACATGCGCCGTCGATCCGGTTAAACTGTTAAATAATGTGGTTTTACCGCAGTTCGGGTTACCGGCTAATGCAAATCTTTTCATATTCAGCCGTTTACCTCCATATTTACGCAAACGGCTTCGGTTTTACGAAGAGTAAGCTCGTAGCCGCGGAGCGTGACTTCGATAGGGTCTCCGAGGGGCGCCTTTTTTCTCATATGAATTTCTGCGCCCGGAGTGATGCCCATATCGAACAAACGCCTTTTGATTTTGCCCTCGCCGATGACGGATTTTACGATGCCGTCTTCGCCGACAGAAAATGTGTCGAGTGTTTTTTCCATATATGTATCTCCTTAATATTGTACAAGATATTACGCAACGAAAATTTTAGCGGATAAATCACTATCCAAAGCGATGCGCCCGTCTTTAATCTTACATACGACGGTGCCGCCCTCGCTCGATAAAACCGTAATATTTCCGTTTACGGTTATCCCTAAACTTTCAAGATGCTTTTTTAATTTTTCGTCTGCCGCAATTCTGACAATCTTAAGTTCGGTGTCAAGCGGCGCGATAACTATCGGCATATATTATGCCTCCTTAGGTGTAATGTGAAATTTATTTCATTTTCGCAATGATTATACCTCTGATAAAAATATATGTCAAGCGAAACGTGAAGATTTTTTCATATTCTTAAAAATTTTTATTGATTTATTTCTTTTGGCGTGTTATAATGAGTTCAATATGAGTACGCAAATAAGAGAACCACGTCAGGAACGGTCTATAGAAAAGAAAAACAGAATCATCGAAGCAGGCTATGAATTATTTTCGGAAATCGGATATTACGGCACCAATACTCAGGAAATAGCCAAAAGAGCCGGCGTTTCCACAGGTATCGTATACGGATATTTTAAGGATAAACGTGATATTCTAATCTGTGTGCTTAATATATATATCGAGAAAGTTTCCGAACCCTTTATGGCCGTGGTCAAAGACCTGAAAGATAAAAGCGATATGCCGAAAGTCGTAACCGAAATACTCGATCTTACCATAAAGACACACGAACAGAATGCGAGATTGCACAACACTCTGCATTCATTGGCTCCTACAGACGAAACCGTGAATTCAACCTTCATTGCATTAGAAAATCATATTTCAGAAAAAGTTACCGCCCTTCTTGACAAAGCCGGTATAAAAAGCGAACATACGGCGGAAAAAATACACCTTGCGATGAATCTTGTTCAGTCGTTTGCTCATGAATATGTCTTCGACAATCACGACTACATCGATTATTCCGCAATGCATAAGATAGTTTCCGATACGATCGTCGGATTATTTGAATAATATGCGACTTGATAAATTTTTTACGACCACCGCCACACTCACCCGTAGTCATGCACAAAAGGAAATTCGTTCGGGTCACATATCCGTAAACGGTATCACGATAAAAAATCCCGATTTTCATATTGATCCCGAAAACGACGAAGTTGTTTATGACGGAAATAAAATCACTTACTCAAAATTTATATATATCATAATGAATAAGCCCCGTAACGTTGTCAGCGCGACTACAGACGTCAGAGAAAAGACCGTTTTGGACTTATTGCCCGACGGAATGCGAAATCTCGGTTTATTTCCTTGCGGAAGATTAGACAAGGATACTACAGGACTTGTTATTCTGACAAACGACGGAGTCGCCGCTCATAACGCCCTCTCGCCGAAACGTCATGTGAAGAAATTATATCGGTTTACGGTCGCCGACCCATACAGCGATGAAGATATTCTGAGTATTGAACAAGGTATCACGCTCAAAGACGGATATACCACAAAACCATGCAAAATTAAACGCATAGATACTTGTAACGGATATATAACGCTTACGGAAGGGAAATACCATGAAATTAAACGACTTTTCGGCGCAAGAGGTAATAAAATAATCTCACTTTCGCGCGAATCGTTCGGAAACGTAAATATCGGCAATTTATCGGACGGCGAATGGCGTTTTATGTCAGAAGAAGAAATTTCGACTTTTACCCAAGTATAAATTTCGATTTTAGCGGCAAAATATAATCGAGGAGGAGAATCTATGAAAATAGCAAACATAATCGCTTATATTTTGGTTCTCATAGGTGCGCTTAACTGGGGCGTATTCGCCTTTACGGGCTTTAACCTCGTAGGTTGGGTATTTATGGGAACGAGAACTATCGGCGCGATAATAGTTTACTCGCTCGTTGCGTTATCGGCGATCTGGCTTATAATTTCGCCGTGCCTCACTCAAGGCAGACTTATTCTCGGTAGCGACGAATAAGCTAATTAAACAATAATAACGGGGCGTATGATCGATCATACGCCCCGTTATTATTGTTACAATCAGTTCATTCAGTATTTTTCAAACCTGAATTCGGTTACGGTGTGATACGTATCGTCTTTACCGATAATCGGACTTGGAAAATTAGGTTGATTTATCGCATTCGGAAAGTCTTGCGTTTCAAGACAAAAACCACCCCTTCTTGTAATCGGTTTACCGCCCTTTCCCGCTCGCAAAGTTAAAAAATTACCGGTATAAAACTGCACGCCGACATTATCTGTATACCCTGTCATTTTAATTCCGGCTTTAGGCGAACTTACCTCCGCGAATTTACGAAAGCCTCTGCCGTTTATCACAAAATTATGATCGTAACCGCCGGCAAAATATAATTGCTCGTCATCGTTGTCTATATCTCTGCCGATTCTTTTTACCAAAGTAAAATCCATAGGCGTGTTACTGACCGACCGTATTTCACCGGTGGGTATTAAGCTCTTGCCTATCGGCGTAAACTTATCTGCATAAATCGTCAGGAACTGGTCTTCTATCCCGCCTTCTTCGTACAAGTTAAAGTATGTGTGATTTGTAAGGTTTACAGGCGTATCTCCGTCCGACACCGCCACATATTCGATACCGAAAATATCGTTGTCGATATAATATTTAACCGTTGTCAACAAATTACCGGGGAATCCCTCTTCGCCGTCACAAGAATAGTATTTTAACGTAACGGAATTTTCCGTTGCCGAATCTTCGCTCCATATTGCTTTATCGAAACCGAAATTTCCGCCGTGAAGAGTATTGCCGTCGGAATTTGCCGTAAGTTTGTATCTTTTTGTGCCGAGTTTGAATGACGCTCCCGCAATACGATTCGCGTACCTTCCGACTACCGCGCCTAAATAACCGTCGTTGGATAAATATTCCGCTACGGTATCATATCCGAGTACAAGATCTCTGCCGCAGAACTTTACGCTCTGAACCGTTGCCCCCAGACTTAAAACAGTAACGGCAATAATACCGTTATATAAAGTATAAGCGTACACATCTTCGCCGTTTGCGGTCTTTCCGAATAATCTTTTTATCATTCATGCCTCATATATTATAATACAAATACTTTCCGATGCCGAATATAAGCCGCTGTAAATTTACGACATTTACAGTGTAAGCCTATGCCAGACAAGCCATTGATATTGTAACATATATTTTTATAATTGCAAAGTCTTTTACGGTTTTTTCTTGCTTGTTTCTTCAATTTGTGTTACAATGTAAATATCACATTCAAAGGAGGTATCGCCATGGACGAAACGGAAAAAATCGACGAAAACGAAGTCGTGACTCAAGTTCCGGAAAAACGCGATTATGAAGAAGAACTACTTAAATTAATAAAAAGCGACGAGCCTCCGGAACGACTTAAAGAAGATTTAGGCGATTATCATGAAAACGACATTGCCGCGATTCTTCCGGAGTTGACACAAGAAGAGAGAGCGAAGTTGTACAGAATACTCGGAATCGAAAAGGTTTCCGAAATATTCCCGTATCTCGATGACGTCGAAGAGTATATCGAAGAACTTCCCAACGAAAAAGCGGCAGACATAATCGAAAACATGGATGCCGACGATGCCGTCGACGTTCTTGAAGAACTCGAAGACGATAAAAAAGAAGAATTGATCAAATTGATGCAAAAAGACTCGGTCAAAGACATCAAGTTGATTGATTCTTACGACGACGATATGATCGGTAGTAAAATGACTACCAACTTTATTGCCGTCAAGAAAAATTTATCGATAAAACAAGCAATGCGCGCGGTTATTACCGAGGCGGGCGAAAACGACAATATCTCCACCCTGTATGCCGTAAATGACGACGACACTTTTTACGGAGCGATCGACTTAAAAGATTTAATTCGCGCAAGAGATGGTACGCCGCTTGACAATATAATCACAACTGCATATCCGTATGTATACGCCAAAGAAACAGTAGAAGAGTGTATAGATCAGTTGAAAGACTATGAAGAAGACTCTATTCCCGTTCTTAACGGCAATAACGTGCTTATAGGCGTAATCACCCAATCGGATATAGTCGAGGTCGTACACGAAGAACTCGGTGACGACTACGCTAAACTTGCCGGTTTAACCGAGGCAGAAGATATCAACGAACCGCTTTTCAAAAGTATGCGTAAACGTATACCTTGGTTACTCGCATTACTTGCACTCGGGCTTATCGTGTCTACGGTCATCGGGTCGTTCCAATCGCTTATAACGATTCCGCAATTATTTATTCTGTTTTCTTTCCAAAGCCTGATTCTTGATATGGGCGGTAATACCGGAACTCAGTCTCTGGGCGTAACGATCAGAGTTATAAGCGATGACGAATTAGACAAGAAAAACCGCTTTAAGTTTATTTTCAAAGAATTGAGGGTCGGATTTTTCAACGGGCTTTTGATCGGAACACTTGCTTTTATCGCCGTCGGGATATTTTTGACTTTCATTTCACCTGTCAAAGATGCGTCTAAATATTTCGGATTTGAGATATCCGCGTGTATAGGTATAGCTCTTTTATGTTCGATGGTGGTGGCGAGTCTGGACGGAACTCTGATACCGATTTTATTCAAAAAAATAGGCATCGATCCCGCTGTCGCATCAGGTCCGTTAATTACTACGGTCAACGACCTCGTTGCAGTATGTATCTATTACGGCGTTTCGCTATTGTTATTTGTCGAAATCGGATTATTTACAATATAAAAAGACGGTTCACAAAATGTGAACCGTCTTTTTATATTAAGCAGAAATTTCTTTATCCTGCATTTGTTTTATCGCGTTACGCGAACGAACGGTATATTCCGTTACGCCGAGAACGGTCTCGCCGTCTATCTGTAATGCGGTAGGCTTGTCGAACTTAACGGTAATTACATCGCCTTCGATAACCTCGACCATCTCTTTATGTTTTACATGCTCGCCTTTGAATATCGACGGAAAAACCATAAGAGATTTAAGTTTCCCGCTACCGTAATATACCATTACCGACACATTTCCTTTATCGGATAATCTTGCCTGATCGGGCGTCGGAATCATTCCTCCGCCATAATACCTTCCGTTCATAGTCGGCGCCAGCCAAACTTTCTTAAACGTTTTTTCAATACCGTCCGCTGTAATTACCGCATTACGCGGCTTAAACTTAAAAAGTAACCCTTTGACGGCAATTCCGGCATAATTTATATCCTTCTTACCTTGCGCTTTCATAGCATCGCCGACTTCGCAACAATAACCGTCTATTCCGTAGCCGATTCCGTTGATAAATTTATAATCTTTACCGTTTACGGTTACTATAGGAAGATCGCAAATATATTCGTTAATAAGAACAGGCTGATCTTTATCTCCGCCTATATCTGTAAGAAAATCGTTTCCCGTACCGGTTGCATATAAATAAATTTTATTTTCAGGCAATTTATCTACGGCATTGACAAACTTATTAAGCGTACCGTCACCGCCGCATATAATAATTTTGTCTTCGTGATTTATTCGCGGCATAACTTCGGAATATGTCGTTTTCGTTACATCGATAAAAACAACTTCGCCGTCGGTAAGAATTTCCGATAATTTTTTGAGTTTTTCTTTACTGTTTTCATTACCGGCAATAGGATTATACAGACAATAGTTCTTCATTCGTTTTTTCCCCCTTCGGTTTGCGTCACTTGTTTTTGAGCACCGAACTTTTTCTCTATTTTATTTATCAGCGGATAGTATAATACAACATATATCAATATCGTTAAAAGCCAGCTTATAGGATAAACTATATATACGCACCATAGCGTCGGATATATTTTGAAAATCGTCGAAATCCAAAGAATTCGGAATAAACAACTACCCGACAGACTGACAATCATTGCTAATGTGGATTTTCCGAGTCCGCGCATAGCATTACCGTAAGTGTCCATAAAGCCGCATAAAAAATACGTCGTAGAAATTATCCAAAGACGCTCGCATGCCATATCAATAACTTTCGGATCTTTACTGATAATCGAGCACAATTCTCTATCCAGCAAGACAACACCCCATCCGACAATCAGCCCTACAATGCCTGCGACGGCTAGCGCAATCCAGACGGTTTTTTTAACGCGCGCAATATTTCCCGCCCCGTAGTTCTGACTTACGAAAGACAGTGATGCCAACGCAACGGAGTACATAGCGTAATATACAAACCCCTCTATCTGACTTGCAATCGAATTGGCAGTCACGGCATCCGTATTGAATGAATTTATCGTACTTTGTATAATTACGTTGGAGATTGCAAATACGCAACCTTGTAACCCTGCGGGAAGTCCGATTTTTACTATATCAAGTAAATCTTTACCCGATATTTTCATTTTTTTCAACTCGAACTTACTGTGTCCGTCGCTTCTAATCAATGTTATCACGGTTAAAACGGCGGCAATCAATTGCGACACGACAGTGGCAATCGCGACACCCTCGACATCAAGCTTGACGACTTTAACGAAAAAGATGTTTAATCCGACATTGACTACACCGCCGCAACAGAGATATATCAACGGTCTTACGGTATCACCGACTGCCCTGAGTATAGCCGACGAAAAATTATACAGCATCATTATCGGCATGCCGAGAAAATAAATTTTCAGATATGATGCCGCCATATCGATAACGTCGTCAGGCGAATCCATCCACCTTAAAAATGTTTTAGCGCAAAAAAAGCCGAGAACGGCAAGAAAGATTCCGATTATAATGCTGATCGACATTGACGTACCGACTATGCGTCTGGATCTGTTTTCGTCATTTTCACCGACACAGCGGGCAACCAACACGTTTGCCCCGACCGAAAAACCGACGAACAATCCGATTATTAAATTTATTAACGCATTTGTCGAGCCGACGGCACCTACTGCGGCATCGGCCATTTTTGCATCGGGAATAAATTTCCCGAGAACGGTAATATCTGCGGCATTAAATAACAGTTGCAGTATATTTGCTGCCAGCAACGGAAAAGCAAAGACCAATAAATTTTTCAATATCGAACCTTCGCACATGTTCACTTGAAAATTACGTTTCATGATTTTTTGCTTTAGTTTAATTTATCGGTCAGATACCTCAATGCCGTTTCAAATTTAACGCCGTACCAATGATCTTCATCGCCTATCGAATTTTCTATACATTTTACAGTATAATCTGCAGCGAGTCTTGCGCTCTCGTTAATCGACAACCCTTTAACATATGCGCCGATAAACGCCGAGGCGTAAATATCTCCAGTTCCGTGAAAAGTGCCCGGTATAACTTTATGACCGTAATAATACTCGTTTCCGTCTTTATCGCTGACAAATACGCCTGTGGCCTCACCGTTAAACTTTACACCGGTTACGACAACCGCCTTTGCCCCGATTGCTTTAAGCTCGGAGACCATATCCTTGACATATTTCTCGTCGTATTCGGTCTTATATTCTGTACCGGTGAGAAAACAACACTCAGTTATATTCGGTAGCGCTATATCGGATACGGCAATGAGTTTTTTCATCTCTGCAACATATTCGTTATCGAAACCTGGATACAGCAAACCGTCGTCCGCCATAGCCGGATCGACTAACTTAATTCCATTCGGTCGCAACATATCGCTGAAGATACGTTTAATTATATCGATTTGTTTTTTACTTCCGAGATAACCTGTATAACAAGCATCGAAAGTAATGCCCTCCGACTTCCAATGTTCAATAATAGCCGGTAAATCTTCAGTCAGGTCTCTGAACGTCCACCCCTTGAATCTATATGTATGACTTGAAAGTATCGCTGACGGCAATATTATCGTCTCATGACCGCAAGCCGAAATTATCGGCAATGCCACTGTCAATGAACACTGCCCGATACATGATATATCCTGTACAGTTAAAATCCTTCCGTATTTTTTTTTCATTTTTAACCTTTTGTAATTAATAATATTATTAAAATTATACCGATAATCACTCTGTATATCCCGAAAATCGTGAAATCATGTTTTTTAACGAATTCGGTCAAAATTTTAATTTCTGCCAGCGAAACAAGAAAAGCAACGACACAGCCGAGCAATAAGGCAGAAATCTGCACAGCAGTTATTTCACTGCCTTTTAATATGAATTTCAATGTCTTGTAACCGCTTGCGCCGAGCATTGCTGGAATTGCCATGTAAAAAGAAAATTCGGTAGCAACTTCCCTCGATTCGCCCACAATCATACCGCCTAAAATCGTCACTCCGGAACGCGAAGTACCGGGGATTACTGCAAGCGACTGAAATAACCCCGTCTTGAAAGCGTTACTATACGGCAGCATATCGATTTCAGTAATTTTTACGGATTTCTTTTTGTATATCCGTTCCGCAATTATAAATGCAATACCGTAAAAAATTAAAGTGGCACAAATTATGTACGATTGAATATCGGCAGTTAAATTTTCAAATAACGAATCTATAAAAATCACCGAACAAGCAGGTATACACGCAACGATGACTTTTAACCAGACTCTGCATGTGTTCCGGTACTCCGCATCCCGTTTACGGAATGCAAATAATTTTTTTCTGAAAAAAAACGGTACCGCGATAATTGCTCCGAGTTGTATGACATAATCAAACAATTGCTTGAAATCCGACGAAAAGTCTGCCGAAAGAGGAAAAAAACGCTCAAAAAGCATTATATGTCCGGTACTCGACACAGGTAACCATTCGGTTATACCTTCAAGAATAGCAATCGCAATGATTTTTGTCGCATCGGTCAACATCATAAATACGCACCTGTAACAATACCCTGAATAGAGCAGATATCGCCTTCCGATAAAAAGGGATGCAATTAAGTCAAGCGTAAAAATATGTTACGCGTAAACTTACTTGCACCCCCTTATTACGGTACGTATTTCAAATCTCAATTATGCCTGTTCGATTTTTTCAAGCAATTTAAGGTCTATACCCTTTTCTCCGATTTTAATGACTTCGACTTTTACGGTATCTCCGATAGCAAGCACTTCGTCAACGGAAGTTATGCGTTTTTCGCTCATTTTAGAAATGTGAATCATTCCGTCCTTTCCGGGAGCAAGTTCGCAGAACGCTCCGACTTTCGGCAAAATTCTGACAACCGTCGATATAAACATATCACCGACTTCGGGATCTCTTGCAATTGCCATAACCATAGCTTTCGCTTTCTCCGCCATCGACAGATCTTCACCGTAAGTTGCTATACATACCTTACCGTCATCGTCTATATCGATTTTAACGCCCGTTTCATCGATAATCTTGTTGATCGTCTTTCCGCCGCTGCCGATAACGTCTTTAATTTTATCCGTATCGATGTTGAACGAAATAATCTTCGGAGCATATTTAGAGAGCGCGGGTGCCGGTGCAGGTATACATTCAAGCATTTTACCGAGAATAAAATGTCTGCCCTCGTTTGCCTGCTTTATAGCTTTACGCAAAATCTCTTCGCTTATGCCCTTAATCTTTATATCCATCTGGATAGCAGTAATTCCGTTAGCGGTTCCCGCGACCTTAAAGTCCATATCGCCAAGGAAATCTTCCAGACCCTGAATATCCGAAAGAACGGAAATTTTACCGCTGTCGACATCCTTTATAAGACCCATCGCAATGCCTGCAACAGGCGCTTTGATAGGAACGCCTGCATCCATCAATGCAAGTGTCGAACCGCACACCGACGCCTGAGACGTAGAACCGTTGGAAGAAAGGACTTCGGAAACAAGCCTTATCGCATACGGGAACTCGTCTTCGGACGGAATAACCGGCTCAAGAGCTCTTTCTGCCAATGCTCCGTGACCGATTTCACGCCTGCCGGGACTCCTTAACGGTTTAGCCTCGCCCGACGCATATCCGGGCATGTTATAATGGTGAATATATCTCTTATATTCTTCGTTGTCGAGACCTTCGAGTTTTTGTACTTCAGAAATGGTTCCGAGGGTACATGTAGTCATAACCTGAGTCATACCGCGGGTAAACACTCCGCTGCCGTGAACTCTGGGGAGCACACCGTGCTCGCACCATATCGGTCTGATGTCGGTAAGACCTCTTCCGTCGGGTCTCACGCCGAGATTGGTTATCTTCGCTCTTACCTTTTCTTTTGTTATATAATATAAAGAATCTTTAAGTTCTCTTTGCATATTCGGGAATTGATCCGCAAAATGTTCGAGAACGTCTTTCTCTACCGCATCCTGACGAGTTTGTCTTTCAAATCTGTCGAAAGTATCAAGCGCATAATCAAGTTTGTCGCTTGCATACTTTCTGACTTCGGCGTCAAGATCCTCGGGTACATGATAAAGCTCGATCTGCTGTTTTTCTTTACCGCAGGCAGCAACGATTTCTTCGATAAACGCGCATTGTTTTTTAATCTCTTCGTGTCCGAAAAGTATCGCGCCGACCATATCGTCGTCGGAAAGTTCTTTTGCTCCAGCCTCAACCATCATTATGGCATCTTTAGTTCCGGCAAGGTTGAGCGTAAGAGTGCTGTTTGCCTTTTCTGCGACTGTAGGATTGATAATATACTTACCGTCAACCATACCTACGACCACGGATCCGGTAGGACCTGCCCACGGAATGTCAGAAATGCTGAGCGCAACCGACGAACCGAACATTGCAAGCGGCTCGGGTGCTATATCCGGATCGACAGAAAGCGCAGTTGCCACAACAGTTACGTCATTGAACAGCCCCTTGGGGAAAAGCGGTCTTATAGGTCTGTCTATAAGTCTGGATACGAGAATGGCTTTATCGCTAGCCCTGCCTTCTCTTTTCTTGAACCCGCCGGGAATTTTACCGACGGAATACATCTTTTCTTCGTAATCGACGGACAACGGAAAGAAATCCATACCCTCTCTGGGTACAGGTGCCATTGTTACATTGACCATCACTACGGTTTCGCCGCATCTGACAATACACGAACCGTTGGCTTGCTGAGCGTACTTACCGACGTCAACGGAAACCTCTTTCCCACCTATCGTCGTTGTAAATACTTTGTGATTTTCTAACATTTTATACTCCTTTCTCTGATTTTACGCAAAGCTCGCTTAGCCCGCGTTTATCAAACGCCTGTTATTAAGGCGTATTAAGCAAATTTAAGCGTAAGAGCAAAAGCAAAAGGGGGAGTATAGTAAAATACTCCCCTTTGAAATTACTTACGAAGACCCAGACGAGCGACAATCTCTCTGTATTTTTCAATGTCGATTGACTTAAGATAGTCAAGCATACCCTTTCTGCGACCTACCATTTTAAGCAAACCGCGGCGGGAATGTTTGTCGTTTTTGTTGACTTTAAGATGCTCATTAAGATGATTGATTCTTTCGGTTAAAAGAGCGATCTGAACTTCAGCCGAACCCGTATCGCCGTCATGTCTCTTATACTCGTTGATAACTTCTGCTTTTCTTTCTTTTTCCATTTTGTTTATCCTCCTGTATGGAAATATACACTTAAAACGTAGCAATGCGTCGAGTATTCGCAAAACTTCGCAATAAGCACGTTATTATATTATCATATATAAAGCAAAATAGCAATCGATTTATCGTTTATTTGAAAATAATTTATTTTTTTCTGATATAATTTCGTCGATTTTAGCAATATATGTGGCTATATCTTTCGGCGCGCCGAACCGCTCTATTCTTTCGCCGCCGTCGAACAATTTTTTACTTACGGCGTTGGCTCCGCATGCGATATTGTCTGCTGTTTCCTCCATTACGTCGACATTGTAAATGCACACCTTACCGCTCTTTGCATATCCCGTATTTTCCAGATTACCCGCCATATATTTTTGCCTGTAAGTGTAATAAGGTTTGTATCCCTCGGCTGTTAGCGTATCATACGCATAATCGATCATCTTTTCTATTTCGCCCGCATCAAGCCTGTCGATACTCTCTTTAAGTTTACTGCCTTTTTTCAACGACAGCGTATGCACGGTTATATCGTCGGGAGATAACGCGACAGCCTCGTCTACACTGTATTTGAATTCGGAAAAACTCTCCTGCGGCAATCCCGCAATTAAATCCATATTGATATCGAAACCGAATTTTTTTGCCATTGCATATTTTTCGCGTATGTCCGCAGCCGTATGTTTTCTTCCGATAATTTCAAGTGTTTTATCGTTAAAAGTTTGCGGATTCACGCATATACGCGTCACTCCGTACTTTTTTAAGAGCGACAACACATTTTCGTCTATACAATCCGGTCTGCCTGCCTCAACCGTATATTCGCAATTCACGTTTCCCACTGCGGCAAGTATTTTCTCAAGTAGTTCCGCAGATAACGAAACAGGCGTACCACCGCCGATGTACACAGATCTCAGATTTTTAATCATCAATTTTGCTGCCGTGATTTCACGGCAAAGCGCATCGACATATTCTTCGAGACGTTTTTCTTTTGATATTATATTTGAAACGAAAGAACAATACGAACATCTTGTAGGACAAAACGGAATGCCGATAAATAAATCGCAATTATCGGCGGCAGTCTGACGACAACCCGTTTGATTTTCGATGATTTGCCCGACCATCTCAAGTTTTTTATCGGATACCCTCATCTGATTTTTCATTACTTGCCGCCAATTTTTTCCTTCGCCGTAAGCAAATTTAACCGGGCGTATACCCGTCAATGCACCCCACGGCAAATCAATATGTAAATAATCGGAAAGCGATAGATAAAGCGCAAGTTTTGTAAACCGTTTGGCATAACGTTTACGTTTAAGTTCTCCGTTATAGGAGTGTTTGTTTGTATACGAGTAATTTCTTCCGTCTATAACTATATCGTCAAAAAACGTATCACCTATCTCTTTATGCTTACACTCGATCGAAAGGTCGTCTGCACCTGCAAAAAATTTACTTTCTTCGATAAGTTCTGCCAAAAACTGTAACTGATCCGATTCAATACTCATTTATGGGATTACTCCTCATTTCTTCACCGATTGTAGTAGGTTCTCCGTGTCCGGGATATACTTTCGTTTCCGGCGGTAAAGTGAACAATTTATCATTGATTGATTTTTTTATCTGTTCAAAATTACCGGTCGGAAAGTCACACCTGCCGTAACTTCCGTAAAACAGCGTGTCGCCGGATAACAGCGTATCGCCGACTAAAAAACAACAAGAACCCGCCGTATGTCCCGGAGTAAAAATCACTTTGAACATAATCCCGCCTACGTTATAGTCCTTCTCCTCAAGAAATTCATCTACCGAATAAGGCGTGGTTTTAACGCCGCAATATCTGCCGAGATTGGCGGAAGTCGACAATATTTCATTGTCCTTTTCCGTCATATACGTCCTGATGCCTTGTTCGCCGAACTTATAACCGTCGACGGCATGATCGAAATGACCGTGAGTAAACAATGCTCCGACAATATTATGATCTTTACCGAATAATTGCATTATTTTTTGAAATCCGTTACCCACATCGACTATAAGACGATTTCCACTGTCTTCATCGGTAATTATATAACAATTTACATCCAGAGGGGGAACAATTTCAGACGTTATCTTTATCATGTTACAATCCTGTATATATCATCGATTTCGGCATTTTGTTTTACTTTTGCGAACAACATGTCGATATCGCTTTTTTTGTTAAGTTTTATTGTAAAATCGACTATAGACTGACTTGTTTTAGGATCGAGTCTTCCGTTTACGGACGTAATCGTCAGTCCTAGCAATGTACATGCGTTTGACACATAAATCAATATCGGAGTTTTCTCTCCGCCTACAACCCTTATCGCTACGGTATAACTGCCAGTATCACCGGTCCATTCGGCATCGAGAAGTCGCTCCGGTTCCTCGTTTTTCATATTCGGACAATCTTTCCGATGAATCATAACGCCTCTGCCACGAGAAACAAACCCCACTATCTCGTCTCCCGGTACCGGATTGCAACAACCCGCAAACCGAACGAGAAGACCGTCCATTCCCTTTACCCTGACGTTACATACACCGGTTTGCTTTCCAGAGGTCGACTTAACCTGCATAGGAATTGCCTGCGGGACCTCTTTACGATAAAAGTCAATCAATTTCAGGAGAACCTGATTTATCGTGACTGCCCCGCAGCCGACTGCCGCATACATTTCTTCGACGGTCGAAAATGACAATCTCTGACTTATGCGTTCAAAACTTACGGGGGTTAACAAATCGCCGAAATTATATCCGCGGTTTTTAGCCTCGGATTCAAGCATGCTTTTGCCGAGTTTTTCATTATCGACCTGCATTGCCTTTTTATAAAAGGCTTTGATTTTTGCTTTCGCTCCGGATGATTTTACGATTCTTAACCAATCCCACGAAGGACCTTTAGACAATTTTGACGTTATAACTTCGACAATATCGCCTGTGTTTAACGTGGAATTAAGCGGAACGATTTTACCGTTGACCTTCGCTCCGACGCATTTATTGCCGACCTCGGTGTGTATGCGGTATGCAAAATCAATCGGCGTCGCATCCTTGACAAGACTTATCACTTCGCCTTTCGGCGTAAATACGAGCACTTCACTGTTATATACATCACCTTTCAGGCTTTCTATAAATTCGGTGGAATTGTTAAGTCCGCCCTGCCATTCCATAACTTCCCGTATCCAAGAAAGCCTTTTATCAAACGAGTCTGAACTCTCTTTATTCTCTTTGTATTTCCAGTGCGCCGCTATACCGAATTCGGCTGTACGATTCATTTCCTTCGTTCGTATCTGAATTTCAAAAATCTTGCCGAACTCGGTAACAACCGTAGTATGCAAACTCTGATACATATTCTCTTTGGGCATTGCGATGTAATCTTTTATACGCCCGGGAATAGGTTTCCATTTTTTATGAATTTTACCTAGCAGTTCATAACACTCGTCGACGGTATTCACTATGACACGCACAGCCGTCAGATCATATATCTGATCGAGTGTTTTATTCTGCTTTTTCATCTTTTTATAGATACTGTAAAAATGCTTGGGTCTGCCGAAAACTTCTCCTTGTATATTTGATTCTGTAAGAATATCCTTAATTTCTCCGACGACAGATTCGACAAATTCTCGCCTTTCGGTCAATTTACTGTTAATGTTCACCGATAGATACTCATACGCCTCGGGATCTATATATTTCAGACACAAATCTTCCAGTTCGCATTTAATCTGCGAGATACCGAGCCTGCCGGCAAGAGGGGCGTAAATATCGAGTGTTTCATGCGCCATTCTGAGTTGTCTTTCTTTCGATAAATAATTCAATGAACGCATATTATGCAGTCTGTCGGCCAGCTTGATAATGATGACGCGAATATCCTTCGCCATCGATACGAATATCTTTTTGAAATTTTCAGCCTGTTCTTCTTCGCGTGACTTAAACTCGATTTTATCGAGTTTTGTAACACCGAGAACAAGTTCTAAAATTTCATCGCCGAACGTCGCCTTTATGTCGGATTCCGAGACAGCCGTATCTTCGAGTACGTCATGCAGAAAAGACGCGGCGGCTGTGTTGTAATCCATACCGAGATCCATCAAAATTTTGGCAACGGCACACGGATGAGTAAAATATTCTTCACCCGATGCCCGTTTTTGCCCCGTATGCGCGGACTTGGCAAAATAGAACGCTTTGTTTACAACTTCGCGTTCTTCACCGGAATATGTTTTTTCAATTTGGCTTAAAATTTCTTCATACATAAACTTAACCGTTAATCACATCGCGCACCGCTCTGTAAACTTTTGAATCGTCAAGGACTTTTCCTTTTCCGTCGACAGCATAAAACTTACCGTCGGAAATTTTAATAAGTCCCAACTCGTAAAAAGATTTTATCGCAAATGCAATCTGTTTTATATTAAACTTACGATCCGTTGCATTATAAGCGTCAAAAACCGAAACGAATTTCCTTCCCGTATTTTTAAGCGCAATGTAAACCTCCCCGAGAGCGCGCCTGTCAATCGAAATCCCGCCGACATTTAATCCTCGTCGTGACGTATTCACAAAAATTTTCGCGCCGTTATGTGTTTCTACGCTCACACAAAGAGGTTTATCAAGATATACGATACGTTCGTATAACGCGTTTATACAACCTCTTAAACCGCAACATACAGTCGTAAGATTGCTTTTTTTACATGTCGAAAAAACCGTCGTGTCAAGTCCTTTAAGTTCATTTTCAAACTGCTTGACCGTATCCGGAGACGAGATAACGAAAAGCGTTCCGAATATTTCTTTTTTAGCGGAACTAATAAGTTCTTTAGCCGTTTCGTCATTAATTGTTTCGTAATCGTTTTCTGTCTTACCCACAGAATCCAGTTGCGACGCAAACAAGGCGTAATCGGTATATTCGTCGAAACTCATTGATGATGTCAACGAGCGAATATACCCTTTAACATATTTTTTACCGTTAAAAACAGATACCGCAGGTTCATATATTATAACTTTATTTATCGGCGAATTTAGCGTTTTTATATCCTGCAAACCGTTAAAGTATAAAAGATTGCAGTTTTCGGTTTTCAATGATATATGCGGCGAGCCGTATTTCAGCGGTGTGGCTGATACATCTCCGACATGCTCCGCAAATACGGGTTTAGGATTGTCCGTTCCGCACGGCTCCAGTTTTTCCAATTCTTCCGCATATTCAATCGAAACGGGAGATTTGACGATTTCATCGACAATAATGTCGGCAGTCATATCGGAAACACTGCAATGCGATGAGACATAACTATCTAAAGCAGTTTCAAATTCAGCGATATTTTGCTCTTTTATGGTGAGTCCCGCCGCTTGAGAATGACCGCCAAAGTCCTCAAGTAAATAGCCGGTTGCCCTTAATGCCTCATATATATTTATCGAATTAATCGATCGGGCACTTCCGTGCCATAACCCGCTGCTTTCGGTAAATAATATTGTGGGTTTACCCGTTTCTTCGGTCAATCTCGCCGAAACAATTCCTACAAGCCCCGTATTCCAACGCTTATCGTATAAAATGTTTACTTTTAACAACGGCGATTTATTTTCCAGTTTTGATTTTGCCTCTCTGTACAATGTTTCACAATCTGCCTGACGAGTTATATTGTATTCGCTAAGTCGATTAACCAAGTAATCAACTTCGGATTTGTCGTCGGATAAAAATGCCCGTAATGCAGTCGCGGCATCACCCATCCGACCGGCAGCATTTACTCTTGGCGCAACCGAATACGTCAATGATGTGGCAGAAATTTCTTTTGCATTGGCAATTTTAAGTAACGCTTTAATAGCATATATGCATTTGCCGTCCGCTATGGATTTTATGCCTTCAGAAACCAACGCGCGATTTTCTCCCGCCAAAGGCATACTGTCGGCGAGCGTCGCCAATGCGACCAAATCAAGATAATCGTTTGCCCGTCCGCCTACCAACGCGCGAACTAAATTATATGCGACGCCTGCTCCGCATAATGCGTTGTACCTGTAATCGTCGTTAAATTTACAATTTACAATTATACAATCCGGCACTTCATCGGGTATCTCGTGGTGGTCGGTTACAATCACGTCTACGCCAAGATCTTTCAGATATTCGACTTCATTCACCGCACCTATACCGCAATCGACAGTAATAAGCAAATCAGGACAATATTCTTCCAGCGCCCTTTCGATAACCGCATCCGATAAGCCGTATCCGTCTTTCCGCTCGGGGATCACCGCATAGGCATTTTTACCGATAGAACGTAACGCTTTAGTCAGAATTGTCGCGGCAGAGATGCCGTCAACGTCATAATCCCCGTATACGACTATAGTTTCGTCCTCACCGACAGCCAGAATACGTTTTACGGCATCCTTAATCCCCTTCATTAAATACGGATCACCGACATCGCTTAATGACGGGTTAAGAAACTTTTCGGCTTTTTCAACCGTATTTATACCTCTTCCGACCAAAATGGCGGCAAAACGTTCCGAAACGGAAAATTTATATGATAATTCTCGTATTAAATTTTCATTTTGCGCAGTCGCGCATCTTTCGATTATCATATCACTTTAATAAATTGAAAAGACGGACGGAAAAATATCCGCCCGCCCCCGTAAAAAAATGTTGGTTACGCATTTTCAGCAACTGCGGTATTCTCCGCTTTGGTTGCTTTTTTCTTTTTCTTAACCGGTTTTTTATCTGCCTGTTTGAAAAGTTTTCTCAGATATACCCATGTCGGAGCGGCAAGAAGTACCGAAGAATAGGCACCTGCAAAAAGACCGAAAATTATGGGATAAGCAAATTCCCTAATAGCCTGAGTTCCGAAAACAGCCAAAAGCGCAATCATAACAAGCGTTGTAAGCGTCGTTAAAAGCGTTCTTTTAAGCGTAAGTCCTATCGCCTCGTTGGCAATATCGGTATCGTTGACATCCGCATAAGAAGGTCTTTTCAAAAGCTCTCTGATTTTATCGAACACAACTATAGTAGAGTTTATCGAATAACCTATTATCGTAACTATAGCGGCAATAAACGTCTGGTTTACGGCTATCCTGAATATTGCCGTACAAGCAAACATTATGAGCACGTTATGAATAAGCGCAAGTATGGATGCAAGACCGGAGATAAGCGTAAATCTCAGTGCGATATAAACAAGTATAACCGCTATTGCTACCGCAACCGCTATAATGGCGGATTTGAGTATCCATTTTGCAGACTCGTTACCGACGAAATTCGATTTCACGACTCCGGTAATATCGCTCTTCCCGTATTTAGTTTCAAAATAATCGGACAAATACTCATCGAGTTGATTTGTTATCTCGTTATTTTCTCTTTCGGCGACATAACCGGTTTTCGACTTTCCGTCAACCTCAAAAGTCACTTTTGTTTTTAGCATATCGACTTTTTCGCCGTTTTCCGTCATTGTTGTACCGAGTATAAAGACATAGTTGCCGTTATTTACGGTAACATCTTTCACGGTAAATCTTTTATCGTCGGGATTTTTCCCTTCGCCGCGATTTCCTTCAAGCCAATCCGTTACCGTCCGCTCAAAATCCTTGCTGTCAAGGTTTTCGACCTCATCGGGAGCATCAATAGAAACTTTAAGACCACCGGTAAATTCTATACCGAGATTCATGCCTTTGACGCATGTCATCACAATCCCTGCGATAATAATCAGAAGGCTTACCGCAAGCGTGATAAAAAACCTCTGAACGAATTTAGCGTTTTTCAACTTAGCAGTTAAATTCATACAGTTTCAACCTCCCTTTTAAGAGTGAGGAATCTGTCTCTTCTGTCTTCTCTTACAAGACCTTCGAGAACTTTAGTAAACCATCTGGTAATGACGATTGCCGTAAACATAGATACGAGAGTTCCGAGGAATAACGTTATTGCGAAACCTTTCAAAGAACCGGAAGTAAGTATCCATAAAACGCCTGCCGCCAAAAGCGTAGTGACGTTAGAATCGATTACGGTAATTACGGCATGCTTATAGCCGGCTGAAATCGCCGCTTTACGGGTTTTACCCATAGCATATTCTTCTTTGACGCGATCGAATATAACGACGTTTGCATCTACAGCCATACCTATTGACAAAATAATACCCGCAATTCCCGGGAAAGTCAATTGTACGAACGGGAAAACGGCAAGCACGCCGACGTATAAAAGAACATATACAAGTAAAGCAATCGACGCGGCAATACCCATTCCGCCATAGAAACAAATAAGCAGAACGAAAATAATTATCAAACCGATGCCTGCGGCAAGCATTGCGTTGTTAAGTGCATTTTTACCGAGAGTCGCCGACATTGCACCGGATTCAACCATATCGAGATCAACCTCGAGCGAACCGCTGGTTATTACCGACGCAAGCGATTTAGCCTCCTCGGCACTACCGCCGTTAAGCTGTATCTGCGCATTTTTGCTGTCTATCGTCTCGTTACATGTAGGCGCAGACACCTGTTCGTCTCCGAGATAAATGTATAATT
>OKXB01000160.1_pt1 | contig 81677 bp, 114 predicted proteins | sample 1601731 | NCBI WGS metagenome assembly OKXB01 (sample SAMN04414077, study PRJEB24778) | human gut metagenome | material: faecal | host: Homo sapiens
ACGAACGGCGTCGCCAGTGAACCGCCCTCCAACTTCGCCCATGCGAGCTTCAGGGAGTTCCCGGCTTCGGTGCCCTTGTTGAACCCGATGGAGACTGCGGAAATGTACTCGCCCTCGGAAAGGTCAACCGATACTTTATTTATCCCATTGTGAAGCACGGAAGTGTAATAGCTGTCGACGTAATCTCCAGAAGCATTCACAGTGCGGATTCTTGCCGACCAGACCCCTGATACTTCCAGGACGTTCAGAGAGAGTGTGTATTTCCCGGGAGCAAGCGGGAATTCGTTGTTCTGCCAGAACGCATGGGTATTTGAAGTCAGCGTTGCTGTAGCAGTCAGGCGGATTCCATTGGTTTCCGGAGCAGCTTTGCACTTATCAGTGGAGATGTACCACCTGTCCACGGTGTAGCCGGTGGAATACTCGTTCTGTCCTCGCTGATTTACCCGGAAATCCGGATTGATGAGCATGTTTGGATTGTTTGCTATCTCATTTGCGTGCTTTCCGTCAAGAGTGTCAGCGTTGCCTCCGTTCGCGGGGAGCGTTGTTGGTATATCTTCTTTAGTAGCAATTTCTTTATCAAATAATTTACCTGTAGTTTTAGTTATCTCAAAAGCGTTACTTCTGTCTTCAGTAGATATACCATTACCAACGGAAAAAAGAGTATCAGCATTACTCTTGTTAAACGTTCCAAAAGCTGTCTCGTAATCATTTTTGTCGGCTATGACATTGTTACCATGCACAAAAGCTCCTCTTTTTAAAGCACTCGATGAGTCTCCCCCGGCATGAGCAAAAAACTTTGATGCTGTTGTACTATAACCTTCAGTATGAGAATAATCCCCGGTAGCGTCGGTATACGCACCTTCCGAATGGCTTGCCGAGCCATCAGCTTTCGTGTATAATCCCTCCGCATGAGAATAATTACCATTTGCTTTATTTTGAGTATAATCGTTAAAGATTTCAGCACTCGCCCCTGTACCAGCTTTACCGACACCAGTAACTTCATTAGCTCCTAAATATAACTTTTGAGTATCAGTAATATAATAAAAAACATCATTATCTTTGGTGCTTGCTGCATATTCTGCGGCAGTACCACGAAGAAATTTGACTTTATTATCAGCCATTAATTATTTCTCCTTTCATATTTATAATTTAATAAGGGCAATAATTCAATGTTATTACCCTTATTAGTGTTTTTGCCCTTTAGTAATTAAGAAATAGCACCCCAAGTAAGAGCTTCGTCTGTGCCATTAATCTTTGTAGCAAGAGTATCAGTAAGGTTCTCTTCTGCAACAGCCTTACCAACAAGAGTAGCAGAAATCTCATTGCTTGCAGAAATAGCAACACTTACGCCAGTAGTTTCAGCCTTACCAGTAATATCAGTAGCCTTTGCATAAAGACCACCATCTGCACCAACTTCAAGTAAATTGCCCTCGTCAGCAGAGATATTAACTTCACCTGAGATTGTATTCGTAGTATCATCAATAGTAAGGGTGACTGTACTTGTAACAGTCGAAGCCTTATATATCTTGACAAGCTCGTTCATCGAAACGAAACTATAAGCAACGTCCGTATCACCTTTCACAGCGAGAACTAAAACAGGTTCAGTATCAAGGTCCGGGTTAGTTGAATTAGGATAAAGCTCCTCACTCCAAGCAAATTCATTAACAAATGTAGTCTTAGTCTGGTCAAGGAACTGTTCCTTGGGAAGATTGATAGTAAAATCTGCCGTATCATCAACAGTAGCATTAGGCTTCTTGTAGAATGTCAGCGTATTGTTGTTGTAGAGAGTAGTCTTGAGTGCAAGGCTTTCTTCGCTATCAACCCAAGTCTTTATAGCATTTGTAAGAGTTGTTTCAAAATCAGTGAATTTGTCATCAACTTCTGTATTGCTGTAAGTTTCGGTTTTCTTATAGTAATCAGCAAGCTTTGTATTAACCTCTGTTGTCTTAGCATAATCTTTCAGTTTGTTATCAACAACTTCTGACGTATCGTAATCAGCTAAAGCATCAGTAATCTTTTTATCGACAACAGTTGATTTATCATATTCGGCAAGCTTGGTGTCTACATCGGCAGACTTTTCATAATCGGCGAGAGCAGTTGTTATCTTACCATCAACTTCGGCTGAAGTATCATAATCAGCAAATTTGGCGTTTGTGTCAGTAACAGACTGTTTAACTTCTTCAAACGTATCATTAGTTTTCTTTGCAGACCATACTTTGTCTATTGCCGTGGTTGTAGTATCATCTATTTCAACAGAGCCTTTAATAGCATTACCATTAAACAAGAGAGTATCGCCTGTATCGTTTGTAGTAAGTTTATCAAGAACTGTGTCCTTATTGTCGTGAGTATGCTTTGCTTCATCAAGAGGTTCAATGAGTGCATTAATCTGTGCCTTGTCGTAATACTTATCGGGGTCGAGTCCACCGCCAGTTCCTTTGAGATTAGGTGTAGTGAATGTACCGTCCTCATTTGTTACATCAAGCTTATATATTTCATTTGTATTATCGGGATTTTCTGTAATAGTGGGGGAGAAGCCAGTGTCACCTTTTTCACCCTTAGGCAAAACTCCAGCATTTTTGGTAGAACCATCAGATAACTCAACAATAAGACTATTTGTCGTAGTATCAATAGAAACTCCAACAACCGAAACACCATCTTTTACAACGAAGCTATTCTCTGTTACACTTCCGTCTGTTGCTGTCCAAGAAAGAATTACTTCATTACCACCAGTAACAGGAGTAACAGATTTAACCGTACATGGAGCACCTTTTAATGCCCCCATTCCAATTACAGTTTCGTTTGTATATCGTTTGGCTGCTGCTAGGGTTGCTATATCCATTTGTAATTCACCCTTTCTTTTATAAGTTTATATTCCATATCAAATTTCCATCCATGTATCAAAGAGCATAAATGTTCTTACATATCCAGCAGTGGTATCACCGAAAGAACATACACTCCCTATCGGCACAGCATTCATGCCTTCAAATATACCTTTCCCTGGTGTAGTAGACGTGGGTAAATCCTGCAAATCGCTTTCTTGTGTGACAGCGAACTCCGCAACGGGCGTATTATAATCATTTCCGTACTTCAAAAGCGCACCAGCCATATTATCATTCCTTTCTATAAAATTAAGACTGCCGTACTATTTGCACAGCAGTCTTGTATTACGCAATCAATCATTTCTTACAGGTAATTCATTAAGTTCATCAACGCAATTATGTATAAATGAATTGCCCCCAAGTGAAGTATAATTTGAATATAACTTTGCAAGGTTTTCTTTTTCGTATAAAGTTATATATCCTGATTTCATTCTTGAATTATATATAACCAAAATAGAATTTCTTAACCCTGCCTGCAAAGCATTACTTTGTTTTTTCATTTCATCGGACATTGTATCATTTTGTTCAACTTGTTTTTCTACAAGTTGTGTCAAATTATCGATTTTCTCATTTATGCCATCTTTGTCACTTGTCTTTGAGATCCAACTCACAAATTTATTCCGAAGCGGTTTTATTATAAGTACAAAAAGTGCAATAATTGTGCTGATACTTCCACACCATGAAGCTACTGTTTGTAAATCTATATTCTCCATAATCCACCTCACTTTTCAGAGGTAATAATAACAGAATTTGTAGTGTCAGATTTTTCACTCTTCCCCGCTAATGTCTTGATTTTCTCAAAGCAGTCCTTGCCGTAAGAAGTCACAGTAATTGCCAAGATTATAAGACATACAGCTACTATACTTATCCCATTAAGAGCCGTTAAAGTAGCTTCGTCAGCGACAATACCAAACTGTCTAATTATAGGTTCTATCATACTAATACTTGTAGTAAACAGCCCCGTTCCAACAATAAAACAAACTGTGTAAAACAGCCCCCAAAGGAATTTATTCCAATGCCAAGAGATACTATTCTTCTTTGCAATAGCTACACCAAGAATAATATCTGCCATTCGCATAAGCACTAAAGGAATAAGAAAAACGCCAACCATAAGTAAATTTGCCAATACTGTGTTAAGTATGTCTGTCATAAATTTACTTCCTTTCTTTATTATACTTATTATTTATTTCTTTTTTATATATTGAAACGGAATATAGGCAAATCCGTTAGAAAATTTCTCACATTCTGGGCTAGTAAACTTAACCCATATTGTGCCGTTTTCTGCCGTAACATTACTACCTAAGTAAACTATAATTTCTGTATTTTTAGGCAATCTTGATATAGTTTTAGCATTGCGTTCTGGCACATATTTAATAGGCGTTCTATCTTTAGTGGTAATATATTTAGAATAATAAACACTAGGTTTGTATACTAAATTTCCTAAATTGTCAAAAACTTTATAGCCTCTATTGTAATCAGCGATATTTTTTGCTGTTTCCAGATTATTATAAACACCTATTTGGCTTTCAACATTATCTTTGCTTCTTCTGATTTTATAGGGTACATTTTCTACTGGTTTTTCATATGCTAATAAATATTTTTTTACTGTTGCTTTAAATTTACTCCAATGTGGCATAATATAAAGAGGACAAACTTTCGTTACTCCTTTTTCAATATGAGTATTAAGATAGTCTACACTACCACTAAGTCCTAAATTTTTGTTAATCCAATAAGTATGTGTTCTTAATGCAGAGATATCTAAGTCGTTTTCGTGGAGAAAATATGCCGCTAATCTAGCAGTTTTGTCTTCTGCTATAGCATCCGATTGTTTATTTTCGTTCATAATACACTCAATAGCAATATCATCTATTGCCCCTACATTATAAGTACCTCTTGCATTACACCATCCCACTTCATCAAATCTGAGTAACTGCCATACAGAACTTTCGTCTACATACAAGTGTGGTCTAACTGAACCCATATTTTCATTATATGTAGCAAGAGTATATCTTTCAGCATCATCTTGAATATTATCTAAGTCAGCAGTATTATGAATTGTAATTGTATTCACTTTAGGCATTTTTACATTTGCTTTATACAATGCATTAGGAGAAAATTTTGCGTTTCTAGCTTTAGTAGGGTCTTTCCATCTGAGACCATCTGGAATAATTTTTTGTTTAATTTGTATTCCTGCTATTGTGATTATTTTATCAGGAGTAATTGTCATATATTTCACCCTTTTAACTATCCTATGATTCAATTAAATCGTAAGTTATCTTCATCGTCTGGGCACTAGTTTTTGTTACTGGAGTGGCTAGATTATTAATAGTAGCCAAATAAGTGAAGTCTTTATTAAGATACAGTTTTGGCGCATTATAATAGTTATAACGAGATATAAAATATGGGTATATATCTGTATATGTATAAATTTGCATATTATCCATATTCGAAATGTTATCTTGCCAATATCCTAGCCTAATAATATCCCCATCTTCGGTTATACATTGGTTGTTCTGTAAGAAATGTGCTTTACGTTTCAAATCATAAAGCCTTTCCCACTTCCTATCGTTATAATCACTGGTCAAATCAAATTTTTTTATGAAATTTCCGTTAAAATCCACAGTAGCTAAGCAATAGGAACTCGTACCAAGTTGAAACCATGCTATAATAAAATTATTCATCAAACAAAATGGTTTATAACCGTCATATTTGTGATAAAAATTACTGCTCCCGATGCCCGCATTGGCGAACCTTTTGATATAAAAATCATCAGGAAAACTTTGAACATTAATAAGTATTTTTTTATCAAGGTCAACAGTTCCTGTTAAAGCATTAATTCTATTACAATTAAACCAAATGTCGTAGTGTATCTTATCTTCTTGTTCTTGATGACCATATCCAATGCAACGTATAAAACCATCTGAATCTGTATAACTAGTATAATCTCCTGGGTTTGTAATAGATATGTCCTGTGTCTTATATGGCGAACTTGCAGAGCTACCACAATCACCCCAATTTAATTCTATCTTTTCTGTGTTAAGTATTTTATAATAAGAAAGTCTAAATGTTGTTGTAGACGGATTTGACAAAGAAACAATGGTGTCTTTAGCTACTATTCCTCTAATTCCACCAAATTCGCTTGTTGGGATATCTTTTGGGAGATTGTATAAAGGTCTTGACAGGTTGTTATCAAAATTATAAAAATTAGTTATCTTAGGATTATAATTGTCTGCTGTCGGATCCCAATATTCATTAAGTCCTATATATCCACCTGTGCGACTTGTTAAACAAACGCAAGCAATTGTCCCGTTTGCACGGTCTGTAGCAAAATCCCACACCAACCGATATCCGTTGCTAAGAGTTCTACACTCTGTCTCATTCAACGTCCCAGTACATGGGTTAGTTCCAGAATATACTCTTCCAGCATGTCCAACTGCACCCTCACCATTTGCATATATCAAATTTGAGTTTTCTTCTTTTTTATTACTAAAAAGAAGCACTCCACCCATGGCGTTAGTAGATATAGGTAAAGTGTTGTCGAGAATCGTTTTTATACTTGTATTACACGACACAAATTCAACCGGAAGATTTAAAAGCTTCTGTACGGCACTTGTAACCATATTATTTTCTTCTACTACTTGTTCTAACTCTCCGGTTTCCGCGTTAAATAATTCTATTTTTGTATGCCCTTTGATTTTCATATCATTCTCCCTCCAAATAATTCATAGTATAAGTAAAAGCCCTATTAAAGCTCTCAATATAAGCATCATAAGCACTTTCTTTAATATTTCCTAATTCGCTCTTATACAAAATATTTACCTCACCAGATACTTGACCCATATCAGTAACAGTAAGTTTAATCCTAGACACATCTGATATTTCTACTTTTACAGGGTTAAACGTATATCTAACTCCACCAAATGTAGCAGTTATTTCAAAAGCTTTTATATTTTCGTTTGCAGAAATACTTGTGATTGGGTTTGTCATTTCAATATATATAGTGGTGCTATCAGTGCTATACACACTCCCAGTAACACAAGGCATGTTATCTGTTATCCTTGAGGTTGTTAAAACAAAAGAATTAATATAGTGATAAGCCACATTCTCTGTAAAAGAAATATCTATGGGGGTTTGAATATCACATATAAACCCATCTTCGATATCCATGGTTTTTAACACAAAGGGATTAATTTTAAAATCCCCAGTTTTTTCTCTGAAATGCAAATATCCGTCCCATAAATTAGAAGTGTCAATTTTTCTTGCAATGGTTACAGCCATAGCAATAGCATTATTCCATCTCAAGTCTGTTGCGGCTGTTTTCCAGCGTACAGGTATGCTAACATCTGTGTCACTGACAAATTCTATTTTTTTCTCGTCTACATCAGACATCTTTCCCTACTCCTCTCGCTGTTATGGCTATTGTGATGACAAAATTGCAAAAATCTATATCTACATCTTCGTTTGCCCACTCAATGGTTGCATATTTATCTCCTCTTGTTGCTTCTATAATACGACCTTTTTCATCTTTATAAAATTTCAAATCAGGTATCATATTTATTCGCCCTCAAAAATCCCAACATATCTTTCAATGCCAGCGTTTGTATGCACAGAATAATCTATATTGGAATTTATAGTAATTGACGTAATTGGTTCAAGAGAATAACCGCCATCATATCTTGGCTCACCACAGCGTTCGCCTATCCAACCCTTTGCAGAATTGCTAGTATAAAATACTTTAACAGTATCACCAACCCCAATGACTTCCCCTGTTTTATTCAAAAATTTATACTCTTTTTCTTCTATATCATCAAGAAAATAAACAAACACTTTATGCGTTTCATCATCAACACCAATTACTCTAGCCTGTTTGCTTTTAACACTATCATTTACTTTTTCTTTGTCATTTTTCTTTTGAACAGTAGAAATTAATTTTGTAAGCAATTCAGAATTTTCATCTTTTTTATTAGTCACTCTCTCACCACCTTATTATTACACACATTGCAAGTCATTCAAATTCACTGAACTCCGGAAGATTATCAACATTGCATAATGAAATCGACATTTCATTTCCATTTATTGAAATTTCGCTTATTAAAAATCTCACATTATCCAATCCTAATTCTTCATTTCTGACTAATATAACATCCTCCACATCTAAATGAGGGAGCATTGTACAATCCAATTTAACGCTCATGCCAATAATGCTTTTCATTTTAAGATACATTTCAGCATAAGCATCTACGTTAGCCTGCTCATAGCCAAACATATCTTCCATTGTTTTAGCCACACGATATCCAACAAGACTAATTCTTACTGGGGATTTAGGATTATCATTTTCGGCAACGCCAACGAAACTAGCACCATCAAAATTTTCTCCCCAGACAGTCACTCTATTCTTTACATCGGAAAAGTTATAAGTCAAACTAGAAGAAATATATTCAGCAGTTGCCTTATCATCAAACACCCACATAGGGGCTTTGTTTTTAAACTCAAAGTCACTAGAGCCTCTTGTGAGAACCAAATGTCCTACATTATCATAATACATTCTGCATTTAAGACTGTTAGCCAACTCTGTAAATATATCTCCAAAATATGAACCTGTGCTTAGTTCAATATCTTCGCCAAGTTCAATATCTCTTGTATCAAAATCTATCAAAGGATTTATCGGGTCGGTAGGTCTACCGTTACCTTTTTCTTGTGAAAGCATATCTACAAACATTTGACCTACTTTATCGCCTAATTCAATCTTTGTGGCGTTTTCGAGACAAGCGCCACCCGTTTCAGATGTGAGCAATCCAAATTTATCTACACAATCAATACTAATAATATCATTTTCTTGTGATATTCCGGTTGTAGTAAATATACCCTTGCTAAACCAATATATGTCGCCTGTGTATCTGTCCTTTAATCCTTTATAATACCGGATTTTTTTATCAAACCAGAATGGACTATTTTCGTTGGTATCATATTTGTGGTCGTGATTATAAATCTGAAAGCTAAATTTTCCCTGAATACCTTGCCCATAAGTTTTAGAATAATTCTCACTATCAATAATGATATCATCAGTAATCTCGTAGATAGTATATTCTAAATGGTCTAACACTTCAATTTTAGCAAGAACAATTTTTCCTTCATTCTGTGCAAGTCTAACATAATTTTGGTCATAGATATCATAATGTTCCATACCTATCACCTCAATCTGTCATTATTCTTGTTCTGGTTTGATTATCAGCATACATATCCCTTGTTTGTACAAAATCTATTTTAATAGAATATGTCTTATAATTTCCACTATCATCAGGAGTATAGGTGTGAGATGTAATAGTCCCAAACCACACATTACCCATAGTGCTTTTTATTAACACAGGCTGTTTGCTATTAACATCAGATTTCCATTTCTGAAATGTCTTATAATCGCCATCCGTTAATCCATAATCAGGACAAGAAATATGCCCTAGCAAAAAGCTCAAAGAGAATGAGTCATAATCCATATTTCCATAAGTAATAACAGGCTTCCCTCTTTCGGTGTCACTTTTATCTCTTTTTATATTATGGTCAACATCACCAATGTCAGGATTTAATTGTACCTTCCAAGAAGATGTCACTTTAAATTGCTTATCACCATACATATAATTATAATAAATTCTTACATCTGTGATAAATTTAGACGGTCTTTCATAGGGAACTTCGGTTAAAAAATAAATCTCATAATCGTCAAAACTAGTTGCTATAGGCACTTTAGCCTGTTGATATACTGTGGTTGTCGCAACCGGGATAACAATATATTGATAAATCATATCACCACCACAAGTATAATCAATATAACTTGAAGCAGAAGTTTGCTGAACAGTTTCAAGATATTGTTGAGTACCATCAGAATTTATTCTTTGAATAATATAACTTGTTGGAGCAACTCCAGTAGCATTTTTCCAAGTTAATTTTACAGTATTTTTTACTGTATCTACAGTTGCTTTCAAATCAGTAATCCCGACTGCACCTTTAGGAATAGTGCAATTAACAACAGGACTTGTGACCTCAACATCATCTTGTGTCACTATTGTAATTTTCCCTTTGAAAGTAGCATCTGGTAATACCTCTCTAAAAAGATATTCCATTCTGCTAGACCATATTTTCTCACTCTGATTTATTATATTATCATCTTTATCATATATAGTCCAATAATAATACTTAATTGGATAATTGCCTTGTGTTGTTATGCTAGCTTCACACTTTATAACCTCATTGACAAAAGTCATCTTAGGAGTTATAACAGGAATAGCCTTAGTATTGAAATAATAATAAGGAGAAATAACAAAGCATTGATAAATTTCATATGGCGTATTTTCATCTATTTCTGGAACAGTTCCCTCTATGCCCACAAATCCAGTTTTATTATAGTATTTTGTAATACCATAATAACTACCATTAACTTTAATATATGTATTAGGGATTGTATCACTATCTGCTCTGGTTTTTCTATGTTTGCCAGTATCAAGATTAAGTCCTTGTTCAATAGGAATTAACCCTGTTTCTGATAATACAGTGTCCATATTTACAACTTTAACAGTACTAAGATAAAGTTCTGTACTAACAGGGATAGCATTTTTATCATCAAATGCCTCAGATAATTTAAGTATTCCCTTACTCTTGTTATAACCTACAACAGTTTTCCTACCATTCCCACTCCAATAACAATAGCAAGGTAAATTAATATCTAATCCTTTTTCGATAGGAATATAAATATTATTTGTTATATCTTCATCAGTTGATTGTACTGTAACTTTTGTTAACGGATTTTTTTGTATTTTACCTTTAGATGAGTATACATCTGGATAATAACCATTATCTATATCAACAGGCTCATAAAATTTTGCTCTCCAAAGATATTCGGTATTTTGAGGAATATCACTTGTATTTACAATATCTATTTCTTCGCCATTTCTAAACCCATCAGTGCTTTTACCACGTTCATAATAAATATTTCCTACTCTATCACCAGTCTGATAATCATACACATAAAAATCAGCTCCCATACAAAAGTCACCATTAAAAGTAATTTTCATACTAAAATTAGAACCGTCTATACAATTATTATTAGGATAAGCATTTGTGGGTGAACATAACATTATTTATTCCTCCTTTCATTTTTTGTTTCTGTTTATATAAAATCAGCCCACCATATTTCAGATGAGCTGATATAAATTATAAAGCAATTATTTAATACTATTGATTGCTGTCCGAAGTGTCTTATTCATATAACTCTTAATCTGCTCAATAACAGTATTGCTATCCTTTGAATCATAAACATTAAACGTGTTATTCAATGTTATAGACTTATTATTAACAATACTTTGTGCGTTATTAACTGTACTATTTGTAACAGGAGCAGTTATCGGAGTATTCCCAGTGGCAGTATTAGCAATAGCTTGGAACTGTTGTGGTGTAACAGTAGCGCCCAAACCACTTAAATAATCAGCAAGACTTACAGTTACATATTTATCATTGTCCTTGTTGTCATTAACATCTTTATTATAAATGTCTTCTGCCAAACCATTACGAATATTTTTTGCTGTATTTTCATCAATATGAAGAAGCCCATTCTCATCAACACCCAGTGCCTTTTTAGCCTGTTCAATAGCTAACTGGTCTTTGGCATTGCTTTCCATGTCAGAGAAAGTATCTTTATAAGCATTAGCACTATCAATTTGTTTATCAATAGCTTCTTGTTGCTTTTCATAAACCTCGATTTGTTTATCAATATCAGTTTCTTTTATTTCTCTTTTAACATCATCAAGTTCCTTTTGAGCGTCCTTAACAGCTTTTTCATCCTGAATCTGTACAAGTCCCTCGCCCTCTTTATAAACAAAAACTTTCTGTTTCTTTGCTTTTTCAAGATTATTCTGGGCTTCAATCAGGTCAAGTTCTCTCTGTTGCTCGTCATTTTTTCCTTTGAGAGCGTCTTTTTCATCATTGAGAGCGTCTATTTTACTATCAATAGCATTTTTTTCTTTTTCAAGAGCGTCTATCTGTTTATCAGTTACCGCCTCAATAGCATCTAAAAGAGTTGTATAATAATCTATCTGATTTTGAAGAGCATCGGAAATTGATTTATCTGCTGATTTAGAAGAACTACTATTGGGTTCTTTTACATTATTCTTATAACCATTAAGAATATTTATAAGTTCTTCCATAGCGGTTATGCTATCTTTTACAGATGCATAATCTTTGAACAAACCCGTTTCGACAGCATGTTTATAAGCATAAGCCGAAGATATCAGTGAAATTTCATGGGCATATTCTTCCATACGAAGCTTGGCTTGTTCAATTGCAGATTTCGTCATATCAATCTGACTATCAATATAATCATCTCTAGTCTGATACGCTTGTTTGCTTACACTTTCAAGAGCAGACTGTTCAAAAGTATAACCATCAGAAGTTTCAATAACGCTATTTTTTAATTGAGGATATAACATTATTAATTTAGTCATATCATCATAAGAAAGAGAATTGCCTTCGTTAAGAGTTTCTTGTGCTTTCTTTAACGTTGAAATACTATCATTATAGCTATCAACTTGTTTTGTGACTTCATCAAAAGAATCTCTTATTCTATCAGCATCAGAATAATTGAGTAAAGATTCTTGGAAAGAAGCAACATTCAAATCATCTTGCGCTCCTTGGAGTGCTTTCTTTCTTTCTTCAATTTGCTTGTCAAGGGCGTTTAATTCATCTAAATCTGCTTTACCATTGATATGTTTAAGTTTTTCAGCACGTTGAACATAAAGATTTTCAATCTCTTTAGAAACAGCATTAAATTGTTCCTGATACGATTTCTTCTCTTCAGCAATAGCATCTTTACCACCATCAACAATGATGGTATCATAGCTTAGCCTGAGAGCTTCTAAATCAATAGTCCAAGTCCCATCTTTCTGTTTAACAAACTTATCAAACAAAGACGGGTCTAATTCAAGAAGTTCATTAACCTCTTTAGCAGTCAATCCTGTACCAGCAGTTATTTTTTGCATTGCGGACTGGTATGTGTTAGAACCACTAATAATATCTTTGAGCAGTTCTTGAAGTTTGGTTAATGCCTCATTGAGAGAGGTTACTTCAGTTACAGCATTATTGGTGGGTGTAACTGTACCATCCAAGACATCAGACATACCATTAAATGCAAGGGCAATTAAATCAAGATTATCTGCACTATCTACAACTCCTATTTCAACAAGTTTATCTATAAACTTATCATATTTAGAATCATCAAGCATTTTAGCCGTAACTTTGCCTTGCTTTCCTAAATCTTGTAAATCTTGAACAACATCATTAAATTGCCAATTATCAACGACACGATTAAAAGCGTTTGCTTTGGCATTAGTACCACCTAATGCAATTGCATATTTATCCTGAAAATCATTTATATAATCAAGCCATTCATTTACAGCTTTATCATCTTCAGTTGTAGGCTCTCTTATATAAGAAATATCATTTGCTATTTCAGACCACTCATCATTCTTAGATGTTAAGTACTCCTCAATGTCGTCTAAACGCTTTTGAATACGTTCTCTTTCTTCGTCTGTTTCGGCACTTGATAAATCATCAAGAAGATTTTTCCTAATTTCAAACTGTGCTTTTATATACCCAGTTTCATTAGTTAAATATTCATCACTAATTGAATATTGGCTTACAGGCTTTTTGCCGTCAGGATTAACTTCATGTTCAAAAGGATCTTCGGTATCTTTTACCATAGTTTGAACAAAAGTTTTATTTTTCTTTTGATTATTAATTCTTTGTTCAAGTTCAAGTAAATCAATCTTTCTTTGTAATTCATTATTAGTGTTTACAAGATTATCATATTCTTCTTTTTCAGTAAAAGTAAGAGAATCCTTCCCTTTTAATTCATTTATCTTCTCAACAGTCGTCTGCAATTCATCATTTAATGATTTTAATTCATCTTCCGTTTTTTTACATTCAGATTTAATATTTTCAAGTTCTTCTTTTGACTCTTCAAATGAAACAGTTAAAGCATCTGTAATTGCTACAGTGGTGGCAATTGCTCCTGCTAATAAAATGAACCATCCAACAGGATTACTAATTAAAAATTTTCCAATAGCTTTGACTGTACCGCCAATTGCTTTGGTTAATACTTGGAACGATACGGCTTCACCATAATTAGCACCCTGCACACCTAATGCGGTTGATATCAACTTGGCGTTTTCGGCAGATAAAAAGCCTTTTGACATAGCTTCATTAATTTGTTCTGCGGTAAGTCTTATCGTTGCGTTTTCTTCAAGTTGTTTTTGGGTAACTAGTCCTGCTGATAAAAGAATTGATTTTGCATCTGCTTTATTGCATAATTCCTGCTGAACCAAAGAAACAGTTTCTTGCGCTGTCAATGCTTCTGACGAAGTAATAAGCCCCGCTTTTGTAAGAATAAGTTCTTTCTCCGAAGCAGAAAGTTGAGTTGTGGATAACGCTAATTTTGCCTGTTCTAAGGTCAGCCCATTAATTGATGCTGCATATTTTGCAATAGTAACATCATCAAGTACCGCACTTATACCAGTTCCCTTAAATGACATTGTAATAGTTTTAAAAGACTCAGCCGCCATTGTAGCTTGTTTTAAATCAGTTACCCAACTCTTTATACTAAATGCCCCAATATTTTGGAAAAGTTTTTTTGCTGATATTCCTGCTATAATAGTAGGTATTAATCCTATTTTCTCAACAAGTTTAGATACTACTTCAAAAATACTAGATACAGTTGTTAATACTCCATTCAACGGTGATGAAGCGTCGCCCAAAACATCTAAAACTCTAGTTAAACTTTGAAGAATAGTTTTCTCAAAATCACGAGTGATAGAAGACTGTGCTATACCAGTAAGGGTTTCTGTCAATTCATTTTTAGCGTAATCAACGGAATCTTTGATTACTCCCATCTCACGGTCAGCAGAACCAGCAGATTCATTTTCGATAACATTCATAACATCTTTCGCTGCTTGAATGTTGCTAAGTATTGCTGCACCAGCCTGAGCTTGATATTTGCCAAAAAGTTTTTCAAGAAGTTCTTGCTGATTTTTTTCGCTTAACTCATCATATACGTCAGCAATCTGAACAAGGTAGTCATAAATTGATTTATAATGTTCCTGTGTTTCATCTGTAAATAACGATACACCTTTATAATCATTGCTTGCAGCCTTAGTCAAATCAATTACTTTACCTGTAATGTCTACAAGATCATCAGATAATTCTTCGGTGCTTTCGTCATACCCTCTTACCCTCATAGCAACGCTCTTTAAAGCGTTACCCATTTTTTCACTATCTTGTAAAACTTCCTGACCTGCTGTAAACAACGCAATAGTTTCAGATAGAGTTGAGTTCATTGCTGCCATTGCCGCCGAAGAACGAGACAAGCCAGATATGATATCATTATTGTCCGTTGCAAAACGGTTGCCTATCTCATTAATTGGTGACATTATTCCTTCTTTAACGTCATCAACATCAATTTTAAATGCCTTCATAACACTTACAAGTCCAGTTGTCGCCGTATCAACGTCCATGCCCGGAGAAATGCTTGCAAACATTGATGAAAGTTTAGACATTTCTGTTGCAGCTTCTTTTGTCGAGAAACCCAATCTAGACCAACTGGACGCCTGAGAAATTACTTCCTTAGTAGTAACACCTAACTGTTTAGCAACATCATTAGCAGAATAATAAAAATCCTCTAAATCTTCACTAGTACCCTTGAAAGTCTTTCTTAAATCAATCAACTCAGTGTCAAGTTCAGCAACAGTTTTAAACATGCCTCTGATTTCTCTTGCAATAGAGGCTGTTACCATTGTCAAACCCATCCATCTAGCGAACTTCTGAGCATCTGCCCAAAGCTTCTGAAATACCGTTCCACCCTCAAGCCCTAACGCCTTAACTTCAGACCTCATAGCCTTGAATTGAGAAGTTATCTTCTGAATATCGCCATTATCAGCCCCAGATTTTAACTTACTCATCATAGCATTCCATTCTTGTGAAACAGTCATGCCAGATGTAAGAGTCTTATTAGATTTCATTGCTTTACCATTAGCCATAGCAAAAGCTTCAAGTTGAGCAACAAGAACTTTTATCTTACCTTTCTGAACATCAACGCCATTAGTCTGTTTTAATTGAGTTTGTAAATCCTTGGCAGAAGTTTCAACCGTTTTAATCTGGTTATTAAGATTAGTCATATCATTGACCAAGGTAGCAAAAGCAGTAGTGTCAACCTTGCCAGTTGTATTACCAACAGTAACCATTGTACCAACAGTTTCTCGCATTTGAGTAAGTTTAGTAATAAACTGATCTAATTGTGCAATCTGAGCTTGCACACTAGATTTATTAGAATTATCAGCAAAAATCTTACTGTTTTTCAATCTGTTCAGATTGACAATTGATTTTTCAATGGCTGTAGCATAATCACTAACTTGTTTAATGTTTTTAGCCATTTGGGCATCGGTTTGATGATTTTGAGCAATAGTAGCATCTTCTCTTGCTTTTTTCACCTGTTGTGTAACATAGGCTTCTTGCTCTTCAAGAGAAACAATATTTTTTAAAGTCCCACTTTGCATTTGCAAATTTTGCAAAGTTTTTTCTTCATCATGTAACTTTTGCTCTAAATAAGTTTTATTGCTTACATCAGTAGAACTAAGTTTAGAAATCTGAGTTTGTATCTGATAAATCTTATTCTGGCTTTCAACCTGACTATCAAGATTGATTTTAAGCCTTTGATAATTCGTCACAAGTTCTTGTATCCTTGCCACATATTTATCTAAGACAGCAGGATTTTTAATACTTGTAATACCACGTTGTAACGATGCCATTTCTTTAGCAACATTACCAACTAATAATTGTTGCCCTTTCCATTCATTTGCAATATTACTAAGATAATTCTTATATATAGCAGTTTTAGTTGCCATATCATCAATCTTGTTTATCTGGTCAGAATTTATAGTAAGCCAATTTGAATTTCCAGAACCTTTGAATAATTCTTGCAATGCTTGAAATTTAGTCTTAGCATTATCCAATATATTAAGAATACTAGTTAAAGCCGAAGATTTACCTGCTTGGTCTTCAATATTATTAAGATTAGAAAAAGAAGAAGTAAGATTATCAATCTCTGTTTTCATTGCTTGAACCGGGACTTTAGAATTATTGATACTATTTATAAATTTATCAATATTATTTCCCGTATCAATCTTAACAGTTTCAAAACCTTTTGCTCGGAGTTGAGTAGCAACCTTTTCAGCATTATGGTACTGAGTAACCATCTGATTAAGTTTATCAATTTGAGTTACTACATTTGCTTTCATTGAAGCCATTGTGACTTCATCAGCATTTTTTAACGCCTCTATTGATTGCTCTACTTTTATATACTGCTGATTAAGATTATTAATATTTTCATCAGACTTTACAGATTTGCCACCATTTACATCCTCCCAAGAAGAACGTATTTTTTGTAAATCAGATGTGAACGATGTTTGCAGAGCTTTGATTTTATCATTATATTTTTGCTGAGAAGCGATTAATTTTTGGATGCCCGCATCGGCTTCCCTAACATTGGAAAGCATATATACAAAATTAGGATTATCTTCATCGCCAATATTTTTCCAAGTATATGCAAACTTCTGTAATTCACCAGTTGCAGACTTAACCTCAATAGTAAAATACTTTATAAGATCAGAAGACCCACCTCTTGCATTCATAGTCGGGTATTTTATTGATGAAGATGATACTTCTCCAAACTTCTTAAAAGCTTGAATTGCTTCATTAATACCATTTTCACTCCCGCTGAATGTCATCAAAGATGAATCAATATAATCTCTAAAATTACTTGAAGATTTTAAAACCTTATTTTGTTTTTCTTGTGCCTTGGTGACTTCTTCAATGGCTCTTAACTTCTTTTGAGCTAATTCAGTAGAATTTTTAGTGACAGTTGTATTCTGATTTTCAACATCAATAGATTGCTTTATATTTTCAGCATATGCCTTTTGAACATTGGCAACCTCATTATAGACACTACTAAATTGTGCCATTGTACCGATAGCATTTTGGGCGTTGTTATCAACGACTGTATAACTTGAACCAATTTTTTCAAGCGTACTATCCAAAGAACTTGTATTAGCTCCGTTGGCAGTAAATTGGTTAAATAAGTCTTGCGTTATTTGGAGTTTACCATCTAAATTTGTAAATCCCGAAATAATATTCTGAATTTGCTGCGCCGTATTTACTAAGCCAGATGAACCAGAAATATTAGCTATGCTAGAAAATAATTTGTTAATATCAAGTTGGTCAAGTTGAGAAATGGTAGTAAAAGATTTATTAATTTCGGACAGAAAATTTAAAATCTGTTGCCTATAATTTATAAGTATATCATCAAGAGTACTACCTAATTTCCATAATGCACTATCATCAGGGACACCAACAACATCTTTATTTCTTAAATTATTCCAAGTATCCCCAAATATTTGCTTGAATTGTTTATTTGTTCCTAAATATTGCCTAGTAGCTACATCGCATTCACCAATTGCATTAGCAATATCATGATATAATGCTTTAAAATTATTAAACGCTGTTATCGTTTCTTGATTTTTAAATTGTTTCCCATAATCTTGAGCAAATTGTTGTAACGCTTGTTGAGCCTTAGCTATCGCAGAAAAATCTTGTTTTTGAGTTGCAACTTGGAATTCTCTCATCAAAGATTGAAGCTCAGTTTTAGTTTCAGACGTTAATGACTTTATGTCAAACGCCTTCATAAAAGCATTTGACATTGCTTTAAGATTTTCCAAATCAATCTGAGAAATATCTTTTAAATCAGAAGTAGCTTGCTTGGTTACAGAAGTTACTTTAGCTACCGCTTGTTCAGCATTTTGACTTGAAGAAGATACCTTAGACATAGCATTTTCAGAAGTATTTCCCAAATTACTCATCTGGGTAGCAGTTTCTTGAATAGCAACAGACTCATTTTTTATAGATTGAGTAGTTTTATCAACCTCAGACGAAATGATAGATTGAGAGTCAACAGGTTTAGTGAGCGTAGAAATTGTTTGTTCAATAGAAGTTTTTAGTTCTTCCATTTTGCCTTTTGAATTACTTAATTGGTCTATATATGGTTGAAGCATATTTGTTAATTCAGGACTATAAGTAATAATTTTCTGTAAATCTTCATAAGTCGCTCTAAATGTTCCATTATTATATTGGCTATAAGCCTCATCTCCAAGAACTCTTCTAATAACACCACTAAGTTTATTAATAGTTTGTTCTGCTTCATTAGAATCTTTGATTATTTGTTTTAATGCTTTAGGAGAATAATCAAGTTTATCTAAACCAAGAGTACTGCTATATGACAACCACGCTTGACCATTTATTTGATTATTCCCATAAAGCATATTCATGCCAGTAATTATCTGTTCTAATTGCTCGTATGCATTTTGCATAGAAACTGTCCATTTGTCAGTGTGAACAATATTATCTTGTAACCAAGCTTTTATTTGTATTATTTGAGTACCAATGTAAGAGTCTTTAGAAAATCCGAAACTTTCGCTATATTTAGCATATTCTTGTAACCATTGAACAACTTGTTTTTCTTCATCGCTTAAAACTTTATTTTTTTGAATCAAGGCTGACACAGAAGTTTCTTGATTTCTTAATATATTAGTTATATTATTAACAACATCAGAAACCTGCAATCCTTCAGTTTTAACATTCCTGAAATATTTTACTAACCCTTGTATTCCTTGTTCAGTAGACACTCCATTAATTGCATTTTGAAATATGGTAATATATTCTGGCAACCCAGATAATTTTTCTTTTACTAAATCAAAGTCATGAGCTAAAATACGCCCAATGTTATCCTTGCCAGAAAATTCTAAATATTTTTTCTTAGCTTGTTCAATGGCATTTTCCAATTGCTGAACAGGAGAAATATCTATTTTTGGAGCAACTACTGCTTTTTTATTAATTTCATTAATCTGGGTAGTAACAATCTGATTGACTTGATTTAACTGTGACTGTGTCCCCGCATTACTAACTCCAATATTTATATCGTACTGTTTCTGTGTTATTTCTTTTAACTGATTTTGTATGTTATTTACAACACCATCTGATAACTTACCCAATAATTCAACAGAGTTTAATTGTTTTTGGATATTTTTAATATCCTCATTTATTTTTTGAACACTTTTAGATATATCTAATTTGGCAGATAATAAAAACATATCGTCATTCGCCATATTTTTCACCTCGTCATTTTATAAATTAAATATTACATCTTAGGGAATTTTTTACCCACAATAATAGATAATTTGGTTGTTTGCAAAAAGTCGTCAATGCCATTTTCAACGAAATTGTATCCTTCCCTATATCCGAAGTTTTCAATATTTTTGAACCATACGTCTTTTTTTACCTCATATCCATAGTTCAAAAGGTATGCCACATTCACTTCATCAGCTTGACTTTCATTTTTCCAAATACCAAAGCCCGATTCACGGATAACTTTATCATTTTCAAAGAAAAGATTTATACATATTTTATTACCCTCAACATAAATATGTGCTATATCATCTACTGATAATGACTTCGGTAACATATCTGTACGGTTATATATTTTAGGGGCATAACTCTCTCTATAATCATCTATTCTTTTTTGAATACAATCTCGAAGTCTCTGCGCTTCTTCATAAAGAATTTTAGATAACGTTTTCCCATTTCCCATTTTCAACTTATTGAAATCCATTTTTGCAAGCTGTGAAGCAATACTCATTTTATTCACCCAACTTTAATAATCTCTCCATTACTTTACAATCATTTTCTGCAACACTCTTATCATGAGCAAGACAAATTACAGTGATTTCCATTCCCATCTTGCAATCTGCACTTAATATTCCAAGAATAGATTTCATATCTACTGTACGATTACCTAAATCAAGATAAACCATACTTTTGAGTGCATTTGTTTCTGATACGATTTTATTAACCACCCTACCGGATAAAGGCATAGGGAGTATCATAGTAAACTTACTGCTTTCCATCGGCACTATCTCCCCCAATATCATTATTTGCAAACATTGCAACAGCTTTGCTCTTATTCGATGTATTTGTCTTATTAGACTTCTTCTTAGTTGATACAGTCTTAACCTTGGTTCCGTTATCATCGTTTTCAGTCTTTTCGACAACATTTTCAGTCACCGCCTTGACGATACTCTTTGAGTTCTTATCCATATTCTTTGCAAAATCCGTAGCCTGTACCATAACTTTCTTCATATCATCTGCATTAAACTCGCCAAAAGATGTAGAAAATCTGTCAATGGCATCCTGAACAATATTGACGAGACTTGCAAGAGCATTATTAAGAGGATTACCGACCTGTTTCTTGACATATTCAATCTTTTCAGAAACAGCATTATCAATCATAACATTCTGACGAGGGTTGATTTTATTAAGAGAATCTGTATAATATCCATTAATCCAATCAACATAAAAATTCTGAATATCATCATTAGGAAGTTCATCAGGACAGTAATACTTTATCTTATAAAAAGCCGAAACTACAGGAGTATATTCAGGTTTATATTCTATCTCATTCGTATTTTCATTAGTAAAAAACACACTGCCAACAACGGTATTTACTAACTTACTCATCTCAATCAGTTCAATAGTATCTCTCATATTCTTTTTCCTTTCAAACTTTATTTTGTTTCTTATCTGACTTACGTCTCTTTTCAAGTTCATCGTATGTAATCCAATTATCACCATTTCCATTGCCATATTTAATACTGCGACAATACCAATAAAATGGGATATCTCTAAACTTATATTCAAATAATTTTCTCTTCAATTTTGCAGTTGTATCGGGTAATCCCTTGACATCTACAACAATCTGTCTATTATCTGCGAAAGAAATAACATAATCAGCTACATATTTTATAGGTAATATCTTTTTACCTTCAAAATTCACAAACCCTTCTTGCAAAATATAAGGAACTTGCATTTCATATGAAACGATTTCGCCTATATCAATTTTAGGCTCAATCCATTCAATAAGGAATTTCATTTCCGTTTCACTATCAAAAGTTATACCTTTATATGTACGTTTTTTCTTTCCCTTTTCAGATAAATCAACATTATATTTTGATTTCTTCATTTAACTATCCTTTATCAAATTATAAAAAATAGGGAGACAACCACATTTGACGGTTGCCTTAATGGTCATCTCCCTATAATTTTATTCTTTTATAAACTTTGTTCTATTCTTTTTGGTCTTTGGATTAAGCTTGTCTTGAACAATCTCATTTACATTATCATTGACAATATTAGTTTCTGAAATTTTAATGTTGTCTACATCAGTTTCAGATTCAAGTTTTATATCATCAGCAAATATCTCATCAACAATAGCCTTAACATTATCACAATATTCAATATTACCATAAGCATCTATTGCATTCTGTAATTCTGTTCTGGCTTTATCTTTATTATACTCGCCATTATGATACATAATAATAGGTATATGATAAGCAAAATGAGCTGGACAGCAAACTACCCTACGCCATTGTAAGGTTTCGGGTATATTTTGCTGGCAGGTATTGCAAGCCTTAAATTCCTTTCCACAGACCAAACAATGCCTGATTATTTCCATACTTATTTATTCCTTTATTAAGCAGTCTTGTAAACCTTGAAGTCCCAGAACTTGGAGTTTCCCACTCCACACTTGTCAACAAGGCTCTTGAACTGGAAAGGATGCTCAACACCATCGCCACCCATATCAAAATCAAAGTTAGCATTCCAGTCACAACGATAAATTTCAATCTGAATGAAGTAAGTCTCATCACAGGTGTTCTTGCCAAGGCAATTAATAAAGGTATGAGTGGTCTTACCATATGTATCAGCAGAGTTGCCTACGGAAGCACCGTCCTTCTCATATTCATAAACTACTTCGATAGTACCTGCATTAGTAATGCCAGTAGGGAGCGTAATCTTCTTAGTACCGGAAGTATAAGCCACATGAGAAGCATCCTCAGAAGAAGCCTGCTCATACTTAGTAGTCGTACCATCAATAGTAATAAGTACATTCAGAAGTTCAGAGCCAGCAGTACCAACAGCGGTTTCAGCAGTAACTACTTCAGTAGCGTTGTCCTCAAAAGAAATAACCTCTCTCTTTCTGAACTTAATCTTACCAGATACAGGGTCAGAACCAGTTTGGAGAGAAAGCAGAGAGCCAGAAATATAACCGGAAGAACCAGAACCCTCAACAGCCTTATTCTTCTTAATAGTAAACAGCACAGTATCGTTCTTACCAGTTACATCAGCACTATCCTCGGAGTTAGAAAGAGTAATATTCTTAATCTCATCAAGAATATTAAGGCAGGTATCATCAGTACGAGAATAATTCTCAATAGTCTCTACGGACGTAATCGTCCAGCCCTCAAGCATTGCAATCGCAGCATTAGCCATAATTATTCAATCCTTTCATATAATAATTCTTTGTAATTTACTATCGCCTATTTTCTTCAAATCAACTGTACCGAAATAATATCCGGACATGATATTGTCGATTTCAGCGTTTTTATTTATCTGCTTGTATGAAGCATATAAATCATATAAAGTGATATTTTTAACCGTTTCAAAATTATATTTGAAATTACAGTTATTAACAAGAAATAAAATAACGCCATCTAAAGCAGATGACGATTTACTATCTTGTTTATTTTGGAGTCGAGCCTTCTCACGTTCACGCTTTTTCTTAGCCCTGTCCAAAATATAATCTCGTGTTTCTTTTTCAGGGACTTTTCTATATTCACGATTTTTTTCAGCATGTAAAATACAGCACAATAAATCTGATAACTGTTCATAAATAGCTTTATTAAAAATTATTTGGTCTTTACTATTTACAAATATTACATTCTTATTATCATCATTGCTTTTTGCCCATATGTCAGAACAATCAAGTGTGGGAAATACTAATTTCCAACGGTGAATAATTTTACCACTTTCTTTACCTTGCTGTATTTCAGACAATAACGATAGCAAAAACATCACAAATACTTCATATTCTGTAACATCTGTCCAGTAAATTCCAATCTCTTTTAATTCCAACATTAAATCAGTAGGTGTTTGAATAAATAACGAAGCCGTTTGAAGATATCCTTTTTCAATAGCAATATCTCTGTCTTCACCCCAAACATCGCCAACCATTGGAATATTTACAGTTATCAAATCATTGAATTTATACTGTTTTTTATTAAGAAGATTAAATTTCGCCATTATTTAATCCTTATATCTTATTCTATCCGACCAATCCGTTACACGAAACGTAATCAGCCTGCCAGTATATTTATTAGTCCCCGAATTAAATATACTGTTAGAAACATAATGAGCCTTGGCGATACCAAAACAATCTTTTTCACCGAAATCTTTTCTCAATTCTCTTACAAGAATATCGTTTCGTAATTTATTATTGTATTTTGGCATTTTATAATGAGTTAATACCCAAAAATATAAAGTTACCTCTATATAAGTTTTATTAACTCGCGATATAACAGCATCAGATAAATCATACAAAATAAACGACCCTGTTTCAGTTATTGTATCAGGTATATACTGATTAGGGAAAATATGTGTCCACATTAACTCATCTGCTTCTTCCAAACTATATTTGCCATCACTAAGGACTTCTACAATAGTAGGATTAGTAAGCAAAGTATTCGTTACAAGATTTCGATAATCCTCTATTAAATTATCATTCTTTCCCATCATACACCTCCTACAATATTAACTGTTATTTCGCCTGTGTTTCCCGCCCCATCATCACATTTAAGAACAAAACTTTTACCAATAGCATTCTCATTTTGAGAACATTTTATCTTGCATTTATTGTCACTAGTTACCAGAGTTAAAGTAATACAACTCTGTACATCAGGTGTAGCAACAATATTCCATGTAACAGGTGTTAGTGTATTTGCAGTAAATGTTTTATAAGAACCACCCACTCTGATACTGGGATTACCTACATAAGTAATTTCAATATTATTTGGTGAAACAGGTTCAATATAATCACAAAGCCATTCTTCAATATTATCTGTATCGGGATTATAAACATCCTCGCTAAATATCAAACATAATACTCGACTTTCAGCATAAGATTCACTAACAGTATCAATTCTTGTAATTCTATACGGTATCGGATTTACGTTATTATAATCAATAAACATTCGTTTGGTACGGTCAAGATAAATTGTCTCATTATCTAAAGATGTATATACCAAAAGCTGATTATAGCCCAATGTAAGAATTTTATTTCCCTCTTCTCCGGTATTATATTGCGAAGCATTTTCAACGTGGAATGGCTGATAAATTATATTACCATCATCATCTTGCCATTTAGCAATATAATTACATAAATACAAAACTACTTTTTCATACATCTTGTTATTAGTAGGCATAGTCATTATGAGCCAAATATTCCATCTATCATAATCTTTGTCATATACTTTAACATATTTGTAATCCGAAATTGTTTTTAAACGAGTTAATAATTGGCGTTGCCAACCTTTCGTTTGAGTTTCAGGAGAATTGCCTTGTATAATACCATCGATTTCAAATTCTTCTTCAAACGAATTTGTTCCTTTATCAAACTTCCCTTTACAAAGAAGAATTTTATTTGATAAGGGCGAATCTATCAAAAAATCATCTATACCTAAATCAGCGTTAAATCGGAAATCATTTTTTTCTGTTCCCTCGGTATAATGTGGCGAATTAATTAAATACCATTCTGTACTCATAAACTCACCTCAATTATAGGCTGTAGGTAGTAATTTATCATAAAATTCTGCTATTTTTGTATCAACATAATCCAATTCTTCTTTTGCGTGTGCCTTATCAGCACTTGTATTATTGAGAGTTAAATCCTTGCCAATAATATTAGTCCGTTTTATGATCCGGTCATACTGACGTTCACAATAATAACGCTTTATTGTATAACCAAGTATTTGTATGTATAAATAAGGAAGCGGAATAAGATTTTCATTTTTATCATAATACAAAAATGAATCAGTATCTTTATCAAATACAAGAGGTTCTATTTCCCTTGAAAATTCTTCTACTGCCATACTAAACCATTGAAATACAAGGTCTGAATTAAGTTGAGATTTTTCTTGAAATGTGGCTTCAAAAACATTAACCACATCTATATATGTAGTGTTTGCTATTCTCACCACATCCTTTCTTTTATACAGTCATACCACAAACGGCTTCACATTCTCTGATTTTATTAAAGTCATTAAAACCACATTCTCTAATGAGTTTAATCAGAAGAACCTTTTCTGCCTGTGTAGTAAAAGTTCTAGTAACTTCCTTCTTAAAGTCGTCAAGTTCTTTAATCGCAAAAATCTTTTCAACCTTATTCTTATCAATAAGTTCAGATGTAATATCAAGATAATCCCTTGTGAGTTTATCATCTATAAAAATAGTTGCATGGTCGCCGTTTCCATTACCACGAAGAAGTTTATTTCCATTTTCAAACTGTGAAATTACTTCTGCACGAGATAATCTTATCGAACCACCCGCTTTGATATTTACCTCTCCATTGGTTTCAAGTTTATTAAACCCAACCATCCAGTTAGCAAGATTTTTAAGTGTTATCTTTTCTTCCATGTTTAATGGTTTGATTTCTTCTTGAACATCAGATACATTTTCATCTGTAATAGCATCGTTTGTAGTTTCAATAACTGTATCATCTTCAGGAATTGTATTTTCAATAATCTTTATTGTGTTCTCTCTTTTAGCCATATTGTCAATATATCCTTTCATGTGCTTTAATTATGGGTTACTAAATCAGTAACCCATAATCATTACCACTTAATTAAAATTAAAGATTTGTGTCAGAAAGCATACCGAGCTGGAATTCTCTGCCACGAACTACCGTAGTAGCAAACTCTACATCAAATCTAGACAGAACATGACCAGTGGTAACATCATTACCGCTAAATGTAGTCAAACCACCTCTTGTCCAAGACTTAATGGGAGAGCCAAACTGCCCACCAGTAGGAACAACAATAGCAAGACCTGCATCAAGCATGGTGCTAAAGTTGTCACCAGTAGCATTGAGGTTAGAATAATCATAAGGATTAGTCATCTCTGCAAGAATTGCACCGTTATAAACGCCAAGAATACCCTTTGTGCGAATGTCTCTAAGGTCATCAGCAGAAATGCCCTGAATATAGCCGTATCTGCTACCATTATAGGCAACCTCAGAATTAAAACCAGCCCAAGGAGTAAACTGCTGAAGAAGCGCATAATCACCAATAACAGTTGCGCCAGTGCCAAGTCTTCTTACCTTCTTGAGAACATCGTCGACACCAATCTTAGTAAGACCCGCACCCTCAAAGAAATACTTTACAGGAGTTGCATTCTTAACAGCATTATAAGCGTTAGTTACAATTTCCTTCTTCATCTTATTGATAATGTCAATTCTAACCTGATTCTTACCTTCATTCTCCTTAGACATATCACCAAGCATAAGTCTACGATAATCAGTAGCCCAACCGCCAGAAATGGTCTTTGTACCAATGGTGTACTTCTCAGCCTTAATAGCAGGGAAAATTACATCAGCATTAAGAGCCTGTTCACGAGACTTATCGCCAATAAGCTTCCAAGAATCTATCTCGATAGACTCATCATAGCCCAGAGATTCAAAGTCGCCAAAAATACTCAGGTTCTGTATCTCGGCAGTAAGGAAAGGTTCAACAGAATACTTTCTGATAGTATTAAGCTCAGCAAGAGACTTCGCATCGCCATTAGCAATACCCTCGCCCAGTTCCTTAATTTTATTTACAACTGCATCTGTCTTCTTACCGTACTTAGACGTATCCTTACCATCAGTAAGTGCAGAGAAAATCTCTACGATAGGGGAAGAATGCTTAATTTCATTTGTAAGAGCAATATCAGAATCTCGTCTTACATTATTCATTTCAAAAGTCATATCCATAATTATTTTTCGTCCTTTCTTGTTAATTTACTTCACAATAACTTCAACCAGAACACCATTGCCGTCAAAATCGATCTTCTTTACAACTTTAAAATATACTCCACCATCAGAAATACCTGAGTCAGAAGTCATAATATGAAGATTGCCGTCAGCACCAGCATCCATAAGAGTTGTGCCAGCAGTAATAGAAGAATAAGTCTCGGAAGAACCGTATGTAATACTATCAGGAGAAACCTGAAGGCACTTACCCTTCCAAGCAGATACATCCCAAGCTGTAACAAGTTCGCCAGCGGGAGTTACAAAATTCTTATAAATATCATCGCCTCTGCCATAGTTTGCAATAAGCTTAATACCAAGACCAGTAGTAGGAGCAGAAACCACTACGCCATCAGTAACAGTACCGAGGAAGAAATTCTTTGTACCACCAGCAGCAGCCTTAACTGTACCATCACCGACACCAGTCTTCTCAATCTGAGAAATTTCATATACCTTAATCATTTACAAAATCCACCTTTCTAAATTAATAAATAGAACCATCATCATTGCTATTTATAGAAGTATCATCTACATCAGCAAAAATATCAATCTTCTTAGAGTTCTGTTCTGCAAGAACCTTTGCCTTTTCAGCCTCAGAAGCAATAGTAGCTTTACCAATACCCTCATAAATCTTAGAAGTGACAGAATTGATTTCAGACTTAATAGGGTCAGCATTAAATGCTTCAATCTCAGCCTTTGCATAATTTTTCTGCTCGTCTGTAAATTCTGCAAGAGCAGTGTTCAATTCAGCCTTTTTCTGTTCAGACTTAACAGAATTAAGTTCCTCAATAAGGGTATTCTTCTCAGCAGAAACACTCTCGGTGTCTGCCTTGGCTGTTTCAAGTGCAGTTTCAAGCGCAGAAACCTTCTCTGTCAAAGAGTTAATCTCCTCAATCTTTTCTTCAAGAGCAGAATTAAGCTCAGTAATTTTTGATTCAAATTCCTCAGTCTTACTATTACACTCGGAAATAGTAGCCTTAATGGAATCTGTAATCATACCAAGTGTCTTTTCATCCATTGTTATAGATTCCTCCTTAATATCATTTTTTTTATTATTCAATTCAAGTAGTGAAGCTGTGTGGTCAGATGGCTGAACACCACAGCCAAGAAGAGCATATCCAGAAAATTCAAATTCAATAGGTATTCTTCCGAAATCTTTATATCCGTATAAATAAGCTATTGCTGGGTTATGCTCGGTTCTTACTATTTCAACACTACCATAAATTGTTTCATTGTTAGATAGCTTTTCAGATAAAAGGTCAATACAATCAGAATATCTCATATAATCTAATGTTCCTTCACCCACAAAGACCTTTTTTGTTTCATTATTTTCATTAGCAATTTCATCAATGTACGCTTTGTCAAAATGACCTATTGTGGTAGCATTGCTTAACAATGGAACACCATCTTTATACTGACCTGTCTCACCATGACCAAGAATATCCGTTTTACTATCGTCTACAAATTCAACGGTTACACTTGAACCAATAAGAGTATCTTTTACTTTTTTAACATACTCATCTATCCAAGTAATACCATTGTCGTTGTATTCTGTGCCTGTTTCATTAACAATACAAGATTTGTCATAAATCTCAGCAAGAATAAGTTTAAATCTTTTATATCCTGTTTTTTTATCTTGCTTATTATTAATTTCAAATAATTTCACCTATATCACCACCTTTCCATATCAACTTGTACTCGGCTTTGGCTGATTATTGGTGTTATTCCCCTGAGTGGCTAATGTACTATCATTTGTTGCATTTTCTACGCTAGGTCTACCACCCTTATCTTCTTCGCTTAAATTATCATCACCCGAAGAATTATAAGACGTCGGATGGGGTGTGTATTTATCGTCCCATTTTTCTGATTTTTCCATATCCATAAGAGATAAATATGCGTCCAAATCCCAACCAACAGAAGTGATCCATGTAGATTTACTACCACTACCAGACATATAGAGTTCTTTATTCAGAGCAACAAATTTATCTCTATTAACAAGACTTGTCGGAAGATAATAAATCTGTATTTCGTTATTTTTATCTCTTACAACATTTTTGTTTATCACATAGGATAATTCGGCTGCAATTTCTGTAACCCAAGTATAAACCTTACTAAATAATAGTTCAAGACTAAGTTGTTGAGATGAATAGTTACCACTTTCACCGTCAAGAAGGCCCAACGCAAAACCTAGTCCCATAGCAATATTTGAATTAAGTTTAGGCTCAATTTCTTCGTTTAGGATATCTACGCTTGTATCAATAGAATCAATCTTTGTCCCCGCAGCAACAGTAAAGAACGATGTTCCTCCACGATTATTTTTTGTCATAACCGCACTTTTTACCGTCTTATGCTGTTCTTCTTGTTGCGTTCTGGTTAAACTGCATCTTCCTTTTTCGCCTTCAGGCAAAGTTTGATAAATTATTTTATTATTTACTTCACCTAATACACTTCTTTTTGTAGTGATTAAATAATCGTTATAAAAAATATCTATAAGAGCAGAAATTGTAATTGGTCTGCCATAGGGTTCACGTCTATCACTTTTTATCTTATGAACAACTGTTTTGTTATTATCTAACACAAGCCAACTGCCCGATGTTTCATTGTTCTTCCACTTTTCATATCCGTTACGAATGTCATAAGGATAACATTTAAGTTTATTTATTTTCTTTTCTTCTGTAAATTGATTAAAATAATCAAGGTCAAACGCAATTACAGGTCGATTGTTTTTGTAACCTCTTATTTTTACATAATCAACAGGTAGTGGTATCATTGCCACAGAAACATCTAAATTATTCAGTTCCATAAGCCCCGTCATTTCATAGTCAGAGACAAATTTTGTATTATCTACCCCTTGTCTCTGAATATCAAAATAATAATAACAAGCACCATCTAAACAATCTCTAAATAAAAAATCTCGTATTATTCCCTTATCATTAATATAGTCAAGGACATTTTCAACTTTTTGTTTATTATCCTTAACCTTTTTCTTGCTCTTGCCAGTTGATGTAAGAATATGAGAAAGGCTAGGCAAAGAAACTATATAGTCAACGGCGTTTGATACAATGGGATTAGTATTATATACTTTTCTGCTTAAGTCTCGAATTTGTTTGTTTTTAACTATCGGGTTAGATAATATTGATTTAATTTGCTCTGGTGTATAATTAGAAAACAAATCAAAATTTATATTGGCATATACTATATTGCTCCATTGAGAATTAAATTCATAAGATTGCTCCTTCTTCTCTGTGTCATTCATAATTTCGCCCCTTTCTACTTATAATTTTATTTAATTAATAAATGTGCCATAATCATAATCAGAGCTATCTGATAATAAATCCTGTTCAAGCAAGCAAGCAAAATGCACACCGTATGATACACTTGTGTATCTATCTTTTCGGTTATTGCCTTGCTCACTTATTACAATTATACCTGTTTGGTCTCTCTTTTCATATACAAGCTCAATACATTCTTTAACTAATTGCTGAGTTTCCAAATATGGTCGTTCATAGAATAGTTGTGTGTCTGCTGATATGGCAGTTGTATAATCAGATATTGCATTTAACATACCTTCTTGGGCTTCTTGCAAAGGAACTAAAATATCAATCATTTTATTTTCTAACGTATTTTTAAATTCCATAGCAATATCACTGTTTAATTTTTGAGAAGCAACAACAGCATATAATATTGGTAACGCACCATCTACTTTAACTCTATTTGCTATATTATCATCATTCATACATTTCCAAGCTTGATATTCTTTGTCTCGCTCTTCATCATACATAACACGAGCTAATAAATCATATACAAGAATACCACCATTTCTTGTGTCAAGAACACAATAGTCTGCTTCAAAATCTTCAAATAATTGTTTAATTCTAAGGGCTTGCTTATTACCATCCCCCCCTTGAATAGATTCAAGATAGCAAACAACTTTCCGATAACCCCGCTTTAATTCTTTTTCTCCGTTATCTCCTGTTTGATAAGTCATACTTTCAGGTAATAGTCTAATACATGAAAAAATAGAATTATCATTCTTTTTATTTGTTACGAAAGCCATATCACAAGCTATGATTCGGATTTCTCCCGTTTGTTTAGGAATGCTATAAGGATTTTTCTTATGTGACAATACATCGGACATCACTCTTGGATAAAACGGTTTTTTACATCTCATATTATCTTTAAACATTGAATATGTAAAAAAAGCAGAAGTGTTTTCTTTTACTCTTTCATTTAAAAACTCTATTCTCCATGTCAAACTGTCCTGCTTAGCTTTTTCACGTTTAAGCTGTTTTATAGTTTTAATATTATGTTTTAAGGTAATGCTTTCATCAAAAGCAAATAAGCAACCACCTTGCTCATTAAGCATATTATTTAAAGCTGTATCTGCAATATCCCACATCCAATGCCCATTATCAAACCAGCTAGAAGAAATATAAATATCTACTGGCTCATCTTGGACATCTTTCATATCTTTATAGGGTTCAATTATGGCATAAGGTGCAGGTCTAATAATCTGAAAAGGCGATAAGATACTATCATCAACTTCTTTTTCAATTTGCCTATATTCTTCTCTGAGCAAACTTGTTGATCTATGCCCGCGACCACTTTCCCCGGCGCAAACAACAGTTATTGTACTACCATTACGAAAAACAATAATTACTTCATTTTGATTATCTTTAATCGTTGCTATTTCTCTCCGTAATGTAGGGGACATATTCATTAGTTCATTTTTAATTTTCTCAGTAACTATAAGTTTGGCTTGTCCTTTTGTTCCTGAAGCCAATACTATTTTTGAATAAGGTTTAACAATACAAGTGCAACAAGCATAAACTGCTATAATAAATGATTTAGCAGCAGAACGACTGGCTATTATGGCAATAAATTGACTTATACCCATAAAATACAAAATTATTACTTGGTATAAATGCAATTTTAATCCTAAATAATCAATAGCCACTCTATGCAAATTTCTTCTAAAGAATGTTGACCATAAATATAAATTGTCAACATTTTTAGGATTACTTAAATAATGAGTACTCGGAAATTTTTTATATAAAACTTTTTGATTATCGTCAGCATATTTACTCGCCATCATTATCACCGTCCTTGACACAATATTCTTTATCACGTTCAGTTGTGCCCAAGACTAAATTTTTTAAAGGTCTCAATACAAATCTTTGGAAATATTCTCCTATACCATCAAAATCTTTATATAATTTCTTGTCTTTATAATATTCTTCTGGTGTATATTGAGAAATTACAGCAAGAGTTACACCAAGGGTTTCATCACCACTTGCATCTGTTTCTTGCACAGTTTTTAATCCTGCCTGTTTAAATGTATCACGATAAAGTTTTGTATATTTTTCAAAATCAGTACTATTGCCATCTTTAAATGCTTTAAGCTGAAGTAATTTAGTGTAACATAAATCTTTGATAAATATTTCTTGATTATTATCACAATTGGGGTTTTGTTTTTTAAGCATTTTATAATGTTCTTCGAGAGCAACAATATCCTCACTTGATACTTGTCCCCAACGTTCAAACATTACCTTTGTAATATTTGTTTGACCTTCGGCTTTCATTTCATCTATCTGGTCTACATTTTGAATGATGCCCTTGTTCATTTCTTGCAGGTATGTATCATATGTTTTCCCATTGTTTTGATTAAGATTACAATTTCTCACATAATTCTTAATTCTACTTCTATTTGCATCAATTTTTTTTGTAGAATTAAGAATTGTCTCATTGAAATACATATCCCAATGTAAACAAATACGTTTAATTGCCTCATTCTGGCTACCAAGTATTTCTGTATATTGTTCTACTAAATTTTCAAGACAATGATTGCAAATTGGCAGAAATGAATTGTTCCCTTTATATAAAGGTGATTGACTATAAGAAAAATTACCCGACTGTTTGGTGTATTTTTTACCACAAGTGCAGCATTTATAATAATCTTCAGCAACTGGTTCAACAGGTTTTATTGTTTTTAATACGGTTTCTTCCTGATGTGTAACAATACCAGATTTATTTTTAATAGGTCTGCTTCCTTTTTCATTAATTTTTCTTGGCATAATCAATTCACCTCCAATTCTTTATCTAAAATACTTTCAATGTTATTCAAATTCCAATAAGGAATACGAATAAGTTTAATACCGTTCTGTTTACAATAATTTGTTTTTATTGCATCGTTTTTTACTGTATTTTGAAATACTATATTAGCTTGTTTATCATCACATCCATTCCATGAAACTTTTTCAAAATGCCCAATCCCGTCAAATTCTATACAAATATTATAATCTGGCAAGTAGAAATCAAAAGGTAAAGGTTTTATATTTTTGCAATTTTCAAACTTATATTGTGGAATAAAAGGTATTTTATTGTTTTTTAAATAATTATTAATTATTTGTTCACCATGTGAAAAATTACAAAATGGGCAACCAGTTTTACCATTCAAAATATTATGCGGTGTTGAAAACCAAACATTTTTACAAATCTTACACTTATGTTCAATTTTAGTTTTGTTATTTATGTATTCCCCTACAACTATAATATTAGAATTAATTTTTTGTAGGTCTTTCTTATATTGCAAAGTTGTTTTCTGTATATTATTAGAACAAACGGGGCATCCAGAATGTTTTTTCTTTTCAATCAAATGTCTAGGCAATGTTTCCCACTCATATCCACAAACATTACATTTATGTCTAGATTTAATATTTAATCCATTAAAATCACCAATTATTTTTATTGTAAAATTTGTAATTGAATTTAAAACATCAATATACTCTTCTTTTGTTTTTATTTTTCTTCTTCCATTAGAACAATTAGGACATAATTTGGTTTGATATTTACTTAATAAATTGCCAGCATTAATATCCATTTCATAAGCACATTTTAAGCATTTAACCCTTATACTATTCTTCATGTTTATATATTGCCCAATTACAATTAAATTAGGATTTTTCTTTTTTAATTTTTCTACAAATTCTTCTTGTGTTACTTTTCTGCCCATATTTTCTTCTCCATTCTACACCTTCTCCTAAATCTTTTATTTAAACACAAAGAAAAGCAATGACAGGGGAGAAGATCCTATCATTGCTTTTCTTACAGTTTGCAACTCTGTAAGTCTTTGTATCATCTCTCAATCAACCTCATGCAGCCAATCAAGACATATATAAAGCCCTACCATTACAGTAAGGCTTAATTTTATTTGATTATTTTTTATTGTATTTTTAATCTTCGCTAACTTTGCTATTGAGCTTTTTCTTTGTTTCATTAATCTCATTTGTAATTGTTCCATTGCTCTTTCTAAAGAAACTACCAATCAGCCCCATAGTTCCATAGAATAACGGAATAACCTCTGGTGTAAATCTATCAGTTGCAAATATCATATTCAGTCCATTTGCTACAACATCACCTATACAAAGCGACATTATCCAACCTATAAAATATGATATACCAAAAGCTATTACAGGAGAGAAAATTATCACTACTATGCTAAGAATAAATATAAATATAATTCCTGCACAACCAAGACGGTCTATGAGACGAGCCTCGGAGTCTGTAAATTTATTATCGTTATTGTTCATTTTGGTGTCCTTTCTTTTGCTTGTTTTATATGAATTATTTTATATCCGAGAAACCTTTACTATCCTCTTGCTTATTAACGCCATCAACAGAAAAATATTTATTAAAATCGTCAATTGCTGAATTATCGTTGTAGATTTTCACCATTTCCACCGACTCCCACTGAAAAAATTCTCGAATTACTTCTGTTGGTAGATTATTTGCAGAAAGCATTGAACATACATAATGTCGTAAAGAGTGAAAATAAAAATCTTCTCCAACAATTTCTGAAAATTCATCAGTCCAATTGTCAAGGGTTTCCCTTCTAACGAAATTCCCATTACATCTTCTGACAAACACCCATTCAGAATTAATGCCTAGTCTTTCTCGTTCTGCTTTCCAAAGGTCTAAATATTTATCAACCTTTTTCATAACATATTTGTTAATTTGCTTGCCTAGTTGTCCTCTGCCCTTTGCTCTAATTTTATCAGTTTTATACAAACAATCAAATACTAAATGGTCGTCATTAAAATATTCCATCTTCATTTGCAGAATTTCGGCTTTTCTCATGCCCGAATATGCTGCTATTGCAACCGCACAAGCTTTTTCATATTCCTTACGTTCAACAAGAGTATTCATCAAAAGTTCAACTTGTTCATCAGAAAAGATAGTCTTTTCTCTAATTGCTTCATTCACAGGGGATTCAATCTTTTTTATTATAGGTCTAAAATTTTCATATCCTTCTTCGTCATCAAGAATATTCTCAATAAATAAACTCATTGAACTAAGAGTTGATTTGACTCTCCTCACTCGGCGAGGAGACCAGTGCCATTCATTTATAGCATAATTCTGAAATTTGGCTATTTCTCGTTTTGTTAATTTTACAAAATCTTTGTTATTGTTAAAGTCAATATTCCATACAAAAAATATATGCAAATCACTCTTGTATGACCTTAAAGTTTGAGGCGCACGGTCAATAGAGGCAAGATACTCTAGAAATTCATTTATAAGCCAAGTATTATTTTCGTTAATTTCTGCTATCTTCTCCTCAGTTGTTATATGATTGTAGACAGTTGTTCTTGCCACTATATCACTTCCTTTATTTGAATTTTTATACAGCAAATTAAGCTGTGAGCCATTATATTCATTTATGTATAACGGGTTTGTAGCTTTTAATCACTTGTCAGCGTTGTCTATCTTATCTTTATGATTATTAAGTAAATCAGATATATCTACATTACTTTCCCTACACAAAGAAACAATCGTTCTAAGAGCATCAGATACTTCGCTATCATCAAGCATTTCCAAAGTTTGAGGTTTAGTCTTTTTACCTGTTTCATTCAAATACTTTGTAATGCGAGAATTAAGATTAATACTATACTTATACAACAACTCTTTCTTGAAATTAGTCCAAGCAATTCCAAAGTTCCCATCGCAAGCATATCCGGCATATCTTCTAACGATTGCATTGATGAGCTTTCTATCAGCCCAATATAATGTTTCAGAAGCCAATATCTTATTTTCATTATCAAGAGTTTCAATTAAATATTTCTGGCTTTCTATTGTTCTATTGGCAATCTTTAATGCTCTTGCCATTATTGCCTCTGGGCTATTCCATTGTTCCTCAATACTAATAAAATACTTCCGAAATTTCTTGCCCTTGTCATTGCGCTGGAGCATACAGATTTCTTTTGCCATGGGGATTGTAAGAAAATGTTCAAGCTGAACCTGTGGCATTTCTGTTCCGTCAGAACGGATAACATTTTTGTGATCCGTCCAAAAGTCCTCGTTTTCGGTGAAGCCGTACTCTGCCATGCGCCCAAACCACTGTGTATAAGGCGTGTTAATGCCAAGTGCCTCGTGAAGCTCCCGCCCGCTGACGGTAGGCTTGTCGTTGTTTGCATCGTAATTTACTTTAATTAATTCTGTCATAATTTCATTCTCCTTAATAAAAAAATAAATAGTAAAATAATATTTTGAGGTGTAACATTTCGCTACACCTCATTATTAAAGAGGATAAAATACAATTTATCCTAATCTGCAAATAGAAAACCAATCTAAAGCAGAATTAGACCGGCGGGAACATATCCCACCATACATAAGTCATTGCATACAAAACAACACAGATAATCCGTAAATTATCCATGCTGAACATTTGCAATATGTTTTTGAACAGATACTCTAATCAAGAATACCAGACCCTCTTTCTACACATGGTAGATGAGCTATCAGAACAAGTCTGACCTCGACTAGCAAGTAATCCTATAAAGGACTTGGTAGCAGGGGTGGGATGTGCGCCCACGATTTCTTGTTTATGAGACAAGCGAGATAACTACTTCTCTACTCTGCAATATTATTTTTATTGATTTATACCCTTTAAGGTATAAATAGTCTTAATTTCTTAAAAATCATACCCGATAAGGTATAATCCAAATAACAAACAAGCACCGTCCTATACCCATAGAACGGCACTCATCTGTTACGGAGGATGTGAAAGGAGTTTTATGCAAAAATCATGCAAACCACACGTCCAGCACAAACGTGTGCCGAGTTGTTTTTATTGGGGCTACAACATCGGAAACCATACCCATTATCGGTGGGCAACGATGGATTTGCACCATCACCTAACGGTCTACTGCAAGGTCGCCCATATAGTCAGACAGCACTATTGCGCTGCCTGACCTCACATCTATCAATTATCTGTTTAGACAAGAGATATTCTTAATTTTATAGATTTTACCCTAATCTATTTTTCTTTAACACCTAGTATCAAAAATGTGCATTTCCTTAAATGTAGTCAAATGTGCAAAAATATCATTATCGCATTCAACATCAACATAAGAGATATCACATTCAGTATCAAAATAAACTTTCTTATCTCTGTTCACCATAGGTTCAATGAAAACATCAGTAACACCATCAATATCTACAAACGATATTACATAATCACACCAATCCTCATCGTCTATATCAATTTCGATAAACTTATACTTGTCACCTATACAATTAGTAACACATATCTTCAAAAAATCTATTACCTTTGTGCAAGGTACAATAATCGAAGTATCATTCTTACTGTTACTCAATGCCTCGGTAAACACATCATATTCAGTCATCTTTTCTACGAGCATAAAATTCTCCTTATGTACTTCATCTTGTTTCTTTTTTTAATTTTGTTTTATGTTCTTATATATAAAATTCTTATACTCAGATTACTTGGCAGGCTTATGCTTCTTGGGGTCATAAGTCTCAGCAACGGAATCCTTCAGAGAGCCACTAAACTTAAATGCCGGAACAAGTGTGTCTGTAGTCTTCCACTTCTCACCGTTGAAAGCAGAAACACCTTCACGACCTGCCTGAAAACGAGTACTAAATGTACCAAGACCATCAATCCTGATAGTATCACCAGAAGTAAGAACCTCTGCAATAGCCGAGGTTACAGCATCAAGCATATCACCACATACTCTCTTGGAATACTCCTCACCAGTTACTTCGTTTACCTTAGTCTGAATAACATCAATAAAATTCTTCTTTACCATAATTTTAACCTCTTTCTTTGTTTTCTTTTGTTGTTGTTTTTATTAGAGCTTTTAATTTAATATAATTTTATAAGTTTCTGTATGCCCATATAAAGAATCAAATCCATATATCTTAACAGAAGCCTTTGAACCTCTCATAAGAGAATCACTATAGGGGTCACTTCCTACAAATGACGGGCTAATCAATATCTCCGTATCACTATAATTGCTCTCAAAACTGGGGATTTCTTTTCCGTTATGATAATGACCCAAAATAAGATAATTGATAAACGATTGTCTTATCATACTCAAATCTCTTATTGAAGTTTCAATATTTTTAATTGTATGACCATGCATAGCTACTACATCATAATCAAAGATTGGAATGTCTATATACTGCTTTCCATCACTAGCCAAATGTACATTAATTCTTTCATTATGTGAACATAAATCCTTAATATAATGCCCAATCACATATTCTAAATCCTCATCGGCAATTTCATTAGCTTTGCTTCCCAAAGGACGAATTTGTGTATGATTTGCAGTAGGTGTATGATAATACTCTACCTGTGCATAAGCAGATATTTCATTCAAAAACAATGCAATAAGTCTGCTGATTTCAACTGTAGCCTTAACTACACTTGAATCATTAATCTTTAAATCATTTAATCGAAGAATACCCTGAAGTATATCTCCAAGTGATACAATCTTAATTGTATTAAGTTTATGACTTTTCACAAATGATATAATTTTTGATGTGAGATATTGAAGCCGACCTTTAGCTATATCAGGTGAATATTCATTATTCTCGCTCTTGAATTTTGCTCCATAGTGAATATCTGCCAATGTAACTAAATATTCTTTTTTATGTCTGATGTCAGGATAAAGTGTATTAAATTGAGGAAGTGGCAAAGTTTCTACCATCTTGCCAACATATTCATAATACATCTCTTGCCTTGACTCTGACCTATCAATACGACTTCTTTCAATATTTGCAGTTTGAAGCTTGACTCTCTCCTTGCGAATATCATTGAGTTTATTATTTAATTCAATAAGTCTCTCGTCAGAATTTAGAAATCTGTTCTGATTAGCAGAAAACATCTTTTCAAATACCTGAAATTTCTTACGGTATGTGCTTTCTCCATAATCAACATTAAGCAATTCATTAAGAATATCCTTAACATCATTCCACGTTCCAATCGTGTCTTTATTTAAGCATATTCTATAAATAAGTTCCTCATCAGTTTCATTATCCAATCTCTTGTACTTTGTCATGAACACCGACCTTTAATCGTCTTCCTCGGCAGGAATATCATCATCAATACTGATAGTAAGACTAACGCCTTCCTGACCCACAAACTCGTCAATAACCTTATTGAGATTATAAGTCTTAGTATCGTCCTTACCGATTTCAGTAATCATAAGTTCACTTCCCTCACGAGAAATAAGACCCTTTGAAAAACTTACCTTTTTAACTGTCTTAGCCATAATAATTTGTCCTTTCTATGTACTTTCTTCATGATAATGCTGAATAGCTATTGCTAAATCAGTTTGTAATTTCTCAGTATCTTCAAAGACAAAAATTGTTTTATCTTTATCTTCTTTACGAGGTTTTATATCTACTATCACGTTCCCCATTTTTAGCAATCGTCTTGCTACATAGGGCGTGAATATACACTTTGTCTTTATATAGAAATCACCTTCTCTTGTTCTTTTTATGAATTATATCAAAGTAAATCGGCTAACTCACCGATTTCACTTCTATAATTATTTTTTAGCTTTACACAACCAAAGCACTTGTAGTCCTTGAAGACATCAATCATCTTAAACAAACCAATTTCTCTACTACTATCGTGTTGTTCTATAATATCGCCCTCAAAGATTATCTTAGAGCCAGCCTTGCAACGCTGAATAATTGTCTTTAGCGTGTAGATATCAAGATTTTGAGCTTCTGTGCAAAAACAGATTTCATCTTGAGATATTTCATAGCCTCTTATATTAGCTGTCGGAATAATCTCAATTATGCCAGAAGCAAGCAATCTCTCAACCTCAGATATATCTCCAAACTTACTACTCAAAATATTGCCTATTGCGCCCTGTGTCAAAATTTTCTCATTAAGTAATCCGGGGGTAAATCCAAGTGTTTTTGCACCCTTTAAAGTTTCAAAATCATAAATAATAACACATTTCTTATATTTACCACTTTCCAAACATTGCATTATATAAGACAAAGGGATAGTTGTTTTACCACTACCAGAGCGCCCATATAAAACTGTAATATCATTATTTACAAGGCTATCAAAAGCCATTCTCTGAATTGTATCTAAAGGCTTGCAAACACCAAGTTGCCTTGATTTGAAGTTTTTGTTATATACCGGAGCATAATTCATTCCAGTCCATTTCAGTACATCTGCAAAATTGCCCTCAGAATCATTTACAATAACGTACTCATTTATAAGGCAACCAAATATATTTTCACAATTATCTTTAGAATAAATTTGCGAAAGTTTTTCATCAGTAGAAGTCACAATCTTGTATCCCTTATATAATCCTTCCTGTGATACTTCCCCGTTTTTCTCAACTGTCAGCCCAAAATAATTTCCAGCAATCAATCCACAAAGATAGTCATTCGTAACGAATACCACAGAATTTTCATTTTCAAGATTTGCTCTTTTTGCAGTAGCGATAATCAGATTATCATTATTACACTCTAACTTCATTTTCGAAAGCATATTATAATCATCTTCTGTAACTATCACTACTTCTGGTTTGTCTCGCATTATTGCTTTAACAGCCTGTCGAGCCTTATATTGAATTTCATCAGATTTATTACGATTGCTTTTGATTGATTCGAGTTCTTCAATCGTCTTGGAACTAATAACTACATTTGTAAGGTCTGCATTATTTTCAAGAATTGCATTTGTGTCTAAGAATTTCTTACTCATAGCCACCTCACAGAATTTCGTCAACTAAACCTTTTTCAAGCATTGTATCGGAATCCATATACCACTCATAACGTTCCATAGCGTTATATTCTTCTTCCGTAATATTAGAATGAGAAAGAGTATAGTCTTTAAGTTTCTGTTCAAATTTCTGATTAAAATGAAATTGGTCTTTTACTGATGACGAATTGCCTTCCAAATAAGTGCTACCAGCATGTAAAAGTGCTGTGCTATGCTTATAACAAACTTTTTTAACATTAGGGTTATTATATCCTGCCATAAGGATAATCCCCCCCATAGAATAAGCATAAGTCTGCACAATAATAGTGGTCTTGGTTTTAAGACCATCAATTATATCACAAAGTGTAATACCATCGAAAAGTGATCCACCTACAGTAGACAATCTAATAGTAATAGGCTCATCTGTACCATCATTATCCATTTCAATAAGTGGTAACATTGCATGTTCTACAATATCAGAATCAATCTGGTCATTAATGATAATTGTGCGATTTTTTAAATTCTTATAATATTGATATGTAGCAGGAGTTAATTCGGTAGGTGATGAAAGAATTTCATCAAGATTAATTTCGTAATCTTTATTTATTTTCATAAATAATAAAATTTCCTTTAATTTTGTTACAGTCGCCAGACTGCCCTATGCAAGTAACATAGGATATTTGTTGTTTGTGTTATCTCTTTTACGAGGTTACTCACCTCTGAGTTTTTTAATAGCATTAAGAACTCGATCGCTCTCGGTAACATACATCTTGCCACGCTTAGATTTCTGCTTAACTGTACGGCGTATTAACACACCCGGTATAAGTCTACGCAGTTCCCTTGCTTCTTCCTTTGAAACACAAATCATTCTTTTTGATGTCCTTTCTTGATTTTGAATACAATTCCTAATTTAGATTTACTAAATCATAATTAGATAAATAACAGAGCAATAACCATTGACAAATATCCATATTCATGATATAGTGTATAATGGTATATTGTAGGTTAATCTCTATATATCATTATAGTAAAATTGCAATAAAAAATAAGACACCTCACAAACCCTTTATTTATCAGGGTTTGTGAGGTGTCTATTCATCATTTTGCTTTTAATAAAAAAACGGAATTACTTACTCTTTCTTAACCTATCATATCTTTTGATATATTCTCGCTGACAGGTATTACATCTTTTTTTGTTTTTTACTGTGCTATTAACTTCAAATTCTGTTCCGCAATCACAACATTTTATAGTCTTTAACATTATTGGCTGATACCCGGCACAATTTTTACAATATTTTTTATTATGTATTGTTGCCTTAGTAATAACTCCACACTCAGCACACTTAATAAACTTTTCACCTTTATACATAAGATATTGATAACCTAATTCCCGCAAATCCGTTATTTTTAATACAACCTCACTGTCATTATCAATAAATCCTACTCTAACATTTATATTATCAACTTTCTTACTATAAGTGATTAAGTCCATCTTCACTAATTTGTAAAAGCAAGAGTACTGTGCCATTATATCACCTGTTATTCTTGCTCTGGCAAAAACATTATACTCATCGACTAAAACCCAATTATTGTTTTTGTCATTTCTCATATTACAGAACTTGGCTAAAACAAGCAAAACAAAAGCAAGTTTTTCTAATTTTTTATTATTTATTCGTATTATTGTTTGTAACTCATTCTTTGTAATTGGAATTTCATCAATTTCAATAATTGGATATTTTTTTGATTTATTCACATATTTTTGCAGAGATAATTCCCAATCATCAGCGTGATAATTATGATAACTTTTAGCCATTACATCATCCAACAATTTTTTAATTTCTTTAGGCTTTTTGCCAACATAAGCATAATATCTCGCCAACAACGAAAGTTTTGCTCCTGTATCGGTATTTATATCCCCACTATTTATAATTCTTTCAGCTTCATTTTTCTCATTCATTATTAAATTCATATATTATCTCCAATCTGTTTCTGTTTTTTACTGAATATTCGCCCACAATAATCAATATCGCCCCATTCATCGGCTACCAAATAAGAAATCATATTATCATTCTTGTTCAAAAGATTTTTTATGATTTGCCTACCACAAATATTCCAAGCAAACTGTTTGGTTTTTTCATTTGTATAACAAAGGTCAAGGACAATATTACATAATTCATCCGGGTCAGGACAAACCTGTACACATTTACGGCTATAGAAGGAATTTAAGCATTGCAATGTAGTTGCCTTTTCATTATCATCAATATGATTTTCTTTGAACATTTTTACAGTATTGAACAATTCATCATTATATTGACGATAAATAACCTTAACTTGATTATAATTACTTTTACTATACCCAACATCTGACTTCAAAATAGAATAATCAAAATTTGAATTATTTCTTATTTCAGAGATATAATTATCAAAATTGCTCTCCACCAAATGGCAAAGTCTATTCATAGTGCAATCATTATCCGAAGATGGAAGAAATTCATAATATAGCTTAATAAAATTGCGCTCTTTCTCAGTCTTGTTTTCTTTTTGAAAAAGTGTGTGTATATCCATCTCAAATTCTTCAATGCACTTTTTATTTGTTCTTTTAATATATCTATCATGCATCGCTTTTTGTTGTGGATATATATAATTCATAAAATAAGGTTTCTTATCAGCACAAATGCTATTAGAAAAATTAGCATTATTTATTTCTTCACTGTCAGCCCCATTCTTAATCAAATTGTTAATATTTATTCGTTTATACCATGATCGAGGCATAGGCTTTGCAATAATACCCTTAACACGGTCTATACAATTTTGCTGATAAAGTTGACCACACTGGATACGATATATTAAAGTTTTATATTCGTCCGAATCTTTTGGGAATTTTGATAATACATCAAACATTGCTGTAATATGATTAGTAGTTGTACCAATTTCATCGCCAAACCCAGATTTGTTAGCTGTTCTCAATAAATCATCAGAAATAATTTTTTTATCAGCCTTACGTTGCATACAAATAATTGATGGCGTATTCACCCAATTATCTATCAATACTCTGTTGTTGGTCGTGAACATCAAATCACCATCTTCGTCAAAACCATTCATTGAATGTGCCATAGCATCATGACAATTAACTATATTTACAGTTGGCATATATTGATACCAATAATTTGTATTATCATTGCTCTTAATAGTAACTTTTTTTATGTTATTATGACAACTCATAGGCGCACGAAAACATACAACCTCATTTATTTGTTTATTTACCCAAAAATTTGAATACATCTCTCCTGCATGGAGCAAACCCATTTCTGATTCAATATCATTTCCTTTATCATCAATATTTGTTTTAAATATATGTTGACATAATGCATAGGGGTCTCCACTTATAACAGCATAATTTCCCTTAACCTTAATGACGCCAATCTTGGAGTCTTGTATTCTACGTTTTATCATATTGTTAATTCTATTGATTATATAAGGATCTTGATACATTCTTTCATCTATCATTAAAGCTTTTATACAATCATCCTCTGCAATTTCAGCCGTATCATCTGTGACAGATAATCCTCGTAAAAAAAGAATTGCTTTATTAATATCCCCACCCAGAACATCTTTTATTTCATTAACAGACGGAGAAATAAGTTCATCTATATCTTCATTGGATAAATCATAACTTTGAATAAACTGATAATTCAAAGTTCTTTCCTCGTCCAATACATTAGGGCAAGTCTTTGTAACAGAAAAAGAATACCCATTTTTATTACAGTTATCAAGATAATCTTCTAAACTGTTATAGCAATCCCAAAGTTTTAGCATTGAGGTAGTTAATATCATTTCTATATCATGAATATTTCTTTCCTGTCCCCAAGCATCAACTACAATATTCTTTTGTGCTATTTTTTCTGCAAATTCTTGAAAATCAAACGGAAAGAGCATACCCTTGAGAAAAGCATTTCTCACACAACAGCCACCAAGAGTATAGTCTAACTTTAAATCATCGCTCCATTTCTGTGCTAATTTTGGTGTGATTAATCCATAACCATCACTATTATCTAACTCAACTTCGGCAATTTTATGCTCCATCACTGGCTCGATACCTTTATCCTCATCCGCATTCTCATCATTAATTTCAAGAATATCAGCATTAAAACGTAATACTAAATCATCTACAACAAGAATGCCATTAGGATTACTTACTGGGATAGACGCACTGCAAGCCAACGATTTATATGCTTCATATTTTGCTGGAACGAGCTTCACATTGGGGTTTCTGCCATTCTCTAATCTCTTACATAATTCTTGATATATAGGTTCCCCTTGGCTAGAATATTCAGAAACGTATATTACCGTAGACTTTTTTACCCCATTAGACGTTCCGACTAATCTTTTATAAGTCAATCCATTGATTATAAACCCATTATCTAATTTATCAATATCATTAGGATTGTCCATGATTACAGCTAAATAATCGGGCTTATTTTGAAACATATCTAATTCATCATAATGATTTTTTATTTCATTTTTGATTTGCTTAATTTTAGATATATCTGCATTTTTTACTTCTAATCGTAGCTTTTTTATATTATTTCTTATCTCTGTTATTTTTTTGTTTATTTCATCAATATTTACTCCATTGATTTCATCAATAAAACGTAAAACTTGACTATCAGCCAAAGACACTAATTCTTTTGCTCTTCTCATTTCAGAAAGTGATAAAACTAAATTCTTTTTATTTTGAAGGATCTTACGACTATGTATTTTATAAATATATTTTTGATAAGTCTGCTGTTTAGCCATTGTGTTTGTCACCTCTTACATTATAATTTCTTATTATTCCTTCACGAATTTTTGATGATCTGTCTCAAGCTCTGAATATAAATACTCGCATTCAGATTTATCCTTATGTCTAAAGTAAGGGGTATTTATTAGTCCATGGCAATACTCGTATGCCTTACCACAAACCGGACAATATATAATATTTTTCTTCGCCCACATCTTCAATTCTTCTTTAGAGTATTTATTATCAAAGCAATTAATAATATTATTACCTATTTTGGCTGTTAGCATATTATATTTCTCCTTTAATCCTCATTTTTAATCAAATCCCACAAATCTTCTAAACTCCCTAAAGTAAAAGCACCACCATTCTTATTCACATATTCCAGCCCATTTTCTACCCAATCATTCTCATATACATACCAATAAATCCATTCTTCTTTATCATCAACAATATCAGCAATTACGCCGATAATCTCACCAAGGGAGGTTATTTCTACTAATTTATCACTACAAGAGCCAAACAAATCATAAAACCCATCCCAAAACCTTTCTATTTCTCGATATTTCTTCTTGATAACCGTCATTAGTTTAATAAATTGTTCTTTGGTCATATTTACCTCATTTTAATAAACTTTTAATGTCCAATCCATCAATATCTTCATATATCAATTTCTGAAGCATACAATATCCTACCCCGTCCGGTACTTTTTGTTTTGTTGCATACATTTTTCTATATACATTTAACTTACCATCATTCCTAAAAATATTTCCATTTATGAAATCATCACCCCTCATATAATAATGAACAATATTATCTTCATTAATTATCAAAACATAATTACCATACGGCTTTTCTCCTGTCACTTTCAAATGATAATCATAATAATCATTATAATTCGTCCAGTTTTCATATAGCAATTTATATTTCTTGTTAGGCACAAACTCTTTACAAATATGCTGATTATAATCAGTGTGATGCCCGGAAAAAATACTTGGTGCAAATCTAATTATATTATGATCTATACGTTTACATTTTGAAATAAATCCTTCGGGTGTTTTACCAATTGGGAAATCACAAAATTCGCAATGTTCACACCTTATATTATTTTCATACAAGGCATCTATTATCTCCTCTTTAGTATATTGAGGTATCAATATACCCCTCCTCTACTTAAATATTCTCATAAACATTTTCTTGCAAATATCTATTCAATTCACTCTTGTACATATCCTTGTCACAATAATTGTCAGTTGTATAATCGCCTCGATACCAAGCTATCTGACTATCCAAATAAAAATGTTCTCTACCAACAGAAATATCATTATTCTTTGCAAAAACACCAAAATCCCAAAAGTTTTCAACATCTCCAATATCCATTATGTATATACTCACCTCTTTTCTAAAATCAAAAATTTGATGAAATTTTCTATATTCAATTCAATGAAAATTTATACCAATCATCAAAGTAATGAACTTATACTATCTCTGGCAGTTATATTGAAATTTTCTTTATTGGGCTTTCAAAATTCATTCAATTTTTGATTATTATATTTTATTGTATTAATGCCCATGCAACATCTTCAACATTTCTATGATTTCTTATAGAATTAATAATCAATTCATCTGATACTAATGATAATATTTCTTTGTATGGCATTTTCAGTGCAAGAAGCTCCATATAAAGAAAACTTCTGTATTCTTCTATTCTTTCTTTTTCTTGCAATTCCTTAATATCATTTTCATTATTAGCCATTGTTTTCATCATCTGTCACCTCATTATTGCCTTTCTTTTCTCTCATCAATTTCATTCTTTCAGCCATAGCTTGCTTCTGCTCATCAGACATAGTTCTTTTTGCATTAGGATTGCGAATACTTATAGCTGTTGCAGGCGCACGGAATGTAGCACCCTGCCAACTACCGTCAGTATGCCTTGTCTCCGAAGTCTGTTCCCACCCTTGCTTAATACACTTGTTAGCATATTTCTGGATAGTTGTATCTACTTCTGCCCAAAGTTTACCATTCTCATCAGCAGAAATGTTGATAAGAACCTCACGCTCTTCCGGAGTAAGTTTTACAAGTGTTATAATTGTTTTCATGTTTGTTTATCCTTTCGTGATATAAAAATCTTATGTATTTTATTGAACATAATTGTACAATTCTTTTGCAATAATCCCAATGTTTTTTATATCAGAATTGTCATCTGGCACTCGAATGAATTTACACCCTAATTTATTTTTTATATATTCTTCTCGCATTCTTTCTTTTTCTCTATCATAATTTTTATGACCATTTTCATCATATTCTATAGCAATTTTCAAATCAGGGATATAATAATCTATTCTATATTTATCATCTACTTTATATTGTGCTATGCCTTTTAAATTAAATACCGACAAAAATTCTTCCAAATCATTCACAAAAGAAAGTTCTTTTCTTTCTGTAATTACAACAAACTCCTTGTCGCCTATTTTGTTATTGATTGTTTCTAATAATTTTTCTTTTAATTCCTTTGGTGCGTGTGAATATTGAATTATAAGTAATACCCCTTGTAAACTATAAAATATTCTTTTTTGAATATTCCCTCTATCTTTAATTTCAAAATTTGATTCTCGACTTATTTCACTCTTTATCAAACAACTAAATTTGTCTAACCTCTCTCGATGCCTTTGATGCATCTTCTTGATAGCTTCACTTGGATTGTTATACCCTAACGCTCTACCAATTTGTTCCCTAGTCAGGAAATACTCATCATTGATATCAACCCAAAAATCACACGGTGCTACATCTTCAAAATTCTCGGTAGTAATAAGCTTCAAATTATTCATACTCATTTTTGCTTTAGTCCTTTTATAATAAATCCTCAACAGTATAATTCAATAATAATCATAAATTATCTAATACTTCATCAAACTCTTTATCTAATTCTTTATTGTCATCCTTTCTCTTCTTAGGATTTACCTCTAATGGCTTAAAGTGAATATTTAGTAGATAATCAGCTAACGCTCTCTGTATCTCCACATAATTAGACCTATACAAGAAAGGCTTTTCTTCATCAACCTCTATTAAAAATTTATCAGTATCATTCATCTGCTCTGCTTCCATTGCCTGTTCTCTGTCTAGTCTATCACCCTCGCTTTCTAAGAATTTATTCCAATTATCTTCATATTTCTTTTCAGCTTGAATATTAAGACATTTTATTATTTCTGCATTCAATTGTGTTTTTCTATCCTCAGTAGATAGCTGTCGTATTTCTTCTGCCTTCAGGGGTATCTGTTTAGCAATATTATCAATATACACCACTCTAAGCTGTGGATAACATCTATCCCAACCATATTCGTTCTTTATATAATCATTAAACTTTTCAAAGAACTCATCACTCTTATAGCATAACATCACTTCCATTGTATTATTGAAGCCCATCTCTTTAATAATGTGGCTCTTAGCTTCAAGTATCAACTTATCCTCATAAGCATTAGACTCTCTAAATTCAAGATTATTTGTATCTGGGTCAGGTCTAGCAATAATATTTACTTTCTTATAGTCTATAAGACATCGATTCTTCATACTTCTAAGAGCAGAATATAATATCTTGTTCAATTTCTGCTCTGCCCGAAAATAAAAATTATTCACATCAAAACTAGACACCATAGGGAAGTCAGAGAAAACAAATTCATCTTCATTGTTCATTATTGTTTGTCTGATTACCTCATTTCCTCTTTTTGTTCCTAATTTATTTCTTATATCATACCTATCATTAGTCATACCGAGGATACGATACATTTCCTTATTCCCAACAGTTACTTTATAATCTTGCTGTCTGGACAAGAACTCTAGCAAAAGAAGCTCTATATACTTTACATACAACCCCTCTCTACGCTTACGAGCATCATCAGTAGTAAAAGGCTCATCATATATCTCATCAATTACATAATGTTGACCATCTCTATGAAAATCAAAATATCTCTTCCAACGATTTATCTGAGCTTTTTTAGAGTCACCTGCTGAAATCTCTTCATCCAACAAATCGCACATAACTTTATAATTTTTTACTACGTTAAAATACTCTCCTCTTTCATGATTATTATCTTCAATATATGCTTGAAGTTTGCTAATATCCAAATTGTTTTCATTATAATTTTTGTATTTAATTTTCTCCATAATAAAAAATTTCTCCTTTTCAAATTTGAATAAACCCGTGAGATTGTAACCAAGAATAACTTAAATCATAATATAAAACTTAGTATAAAAATTTGAATGATTTTAAAGAAGAATAGAGTATTATTATTTATTACTTCAATATCATTCAAATTTTATTTTACTTCAATCAAATATATCATCTCCTTATTTATCTAATTAAAAATGATATTTTTAATACTTATCAAAATTTATACATCTTATCGCTTTTTTCTTTTTGCTACTTTTTCTTTTTTGGCGATAAGTCGTAACCCTCCAAATTTGCGGAACGTAGTGACAGCAAATTTGGTTAGGGTTACGAGTTTGTCATCAAAAAAGAAAAAGTAGATTTTTAATAGAATATTTATCTTTAGATTATCTTATCTCAATTCCTAAATATCATCACTTCCTACCATTTTTAATATTGTCTAAAGAATTTACTATATTGATTATAACATATTAATTTTCTTTTGTCAAGTCATTATTCTGATGATTAGAGTTATGTATGAATATTTTGATTTTTAATGTAAAATACCACTGTGAGTGATTAGTTTAGGATTATAAAAAGGTTTACCTATTGCAACAGTAATTTCAACTGAATATATTATATCTATAAAATTTGAATTATATTATTGCAAAAGTTTTTATTTGTTATTTTTGGAAATTAAATTTTTTCTTTGAGAAATATTAAAAATATTGAAATTTTATTATTCTTCGGTTATAAAGATTTTATTGGATATGATTTTGTCTTGTTTGCCCTAGTCTGAGCGAGGACAAATGATTGTGTCTAATTGGAGATAGTTTAAGGCAAGACATTGTAATTTTGTATTAGATTTTAATAATTTTTTGTGGGTTCGAGATTGAGACTAGATTATTAGGACTTAGATATGGTTGGGAAATGATTGAATTGGAGCTAATTGAAAATAAATCAAAAGGCAAAAATAGAATATAATATTGAAATTGATATTGATTAAGTTGGCTATTGATTAGGTTTAAGGGATTGAATTCTGATAAGTAATAATAATTTATTTTAGCATGGATTTTGTATGATTTTGTATGATTTTGATATAATATAAATTTAGAATAATAATTTTGAGTTTGAATTTAATAAGGTGGATTTGTCTCGAAGTGAGGAATCGAACATAGAAATTTTGATAAGATTGAAATTAAAATTGGATTTAAGGTTAGGAGAATGGGTGTCGGTTTCGGTTTTACCTTGTGTGAGTGGAGTGAAACTACTACCTGCCGGGCGCGGTTCTGGAAGTTGCTTCCAAATGTAAACCTACCCCGCCCATAAGTATTATAGATATTATTTTCTATGTTGTTTTTCTCCAAAAAGCAACATAGAAAATAATCTGTAAGCAGTCCCGAAATAGTCAAAAATAGCCCAAAATCAGACGAATTAAAATAGACTGCTGAGAACGTCCCAATATAAAATTAGAAACAATATAAAAATGAGAATATAAGAGATAAAAAGAGAATACAAGAGATTATACAAGATATATTGAAATATATGTGATATAATGCAGTTCGTTAATTTGATAATTGATATCATTTTGATATCAAATTGATTTACTTAATTTCCTTTTATTCACATCTTAATTTACTCTATAATAATAGCCTAATAAATCACATGTTTTGCTTAAAAATCATTAATTATTTACTTAATACAATCTATTCCTTTACTTAATTTCTACTTATTATTCACTTAATAAGACTAATAAAAACCTCAGTCCTTTAGCTTCAGCAGTTCCATTTTATTCCGTCAATTTCAACAAAATTTCACTGTTCCATTTGTGCACAATTTCACTCTATATTGCTTTACTCACCAAATTATTCTTCACTAATCACCACAACATATTGTGCCTAAATTTACTATGTACATTTTAACCACTTAATCAATATCCCTTTATGCATAAAATCATTTATCTACTTAATAATTAATATTCCTATTTATTCAGACTGCAAGCAGATAAATCTATTTATGTTTATTTTGCATATTGTTTATATCAAAATGCACATATCAACCGAATATCTGCGACAGCTCCGGGCAATCCTCTATATAATAGATCATAGCAGATAGCAGATAGCAGATATCACCTACAAGCAGTCCCGATTTACCGTCAATCCCTATTCTATTATCGTATATAAGCCCTTTAACAGCCCCTACAACACGCATACCCACCAAAAAGGTATAACTATACTACTCATGTACAAAAACGCCGTACAACGCATTTTAAGCACCATACAAGCGATATCTATTATTTATCGTTTATATTATCTTGCAGATTTGATATAGTATCCGCTCCAGATTGATTTAGCTTTATACCGCCGGTAATATCTATATTATTATTTATGCAGTAATTTATACAACTGGTTATAAGCTTAGACATAGATACACTATATCTAGTAGCGTAATCATTGTAATACGGCATATCTTGCAGCATTGCAAGTCCCGTAATTACTTTATAATGATTCATATCATATTTATCATTGGATTTTCTTTTTTTCTCAGATACCATATATTCACCCACTTTATACAATATATTGAACATACAATTTATATACGCGCAATATATTGTATTCATATTTAGCATATTTTGTAAATTTGTGCAAAACGCACAATGCATCGGCACATATATGTGCAATGTTTGTGTATAATACCACTAGAAAACAGCACCTATATGTGCTATAATAGCATTGTCAAAAGGGAAACAGCAAAAACCCAGACCCCCTTGACAAGCTCTTTGAAAATTTAGACTTTACACCAAATTAAAACCATGTTATAATAGACATAGGCGAAAACCTAATCTATTGCAAAGGTGGTGAAAAGGTGGTGAATGAAATGACGGGAAAAGAAATTGTTAATTTAATTAACAAGCTTGAAGCCGAAGGCATGAACAGCGACAAGATAATTGAAATTATCAAGTACGTTGAACTTGCAGACCCTAAAGCAGAAGCTACAAAATCAAGCACTTAACCCCATAACCTTAAAGCGCAAATCTCCAAAGGTGTAAAGTCTAAATCAAAGGCTTTACACCTTTTTATTTTATCACAAAATTAGCCAAAAGTCAAGTACAGAAAGGAACAAAACACCATGAAAGACATTTCAAAATTCACAGACTCAGACTTAAAAGAATATGTAAAAAATGCCTGCACTCCGGAGAAAGTAATTTGCTCCAAATTTCCAGATGAAAAAATCCCCGCTGAACTCGCAAATGAGATCAACAAAATAATCAAGAAAATTGTATTCGGCGCGCTGCTTGCAATTAAATTCCGCTGGAATGAAGCAATAAAAAATGGGACTGCTGAAAATTTAATACAAATTTCAGCAGATACCGCCGAATTTACATATAACAATTTTGAGCGTCATGGAAATGGATATATTAATATATATTTGCCTATAAAAGATTTTTTCAAGTAATCACTAGTCACCCGGCGGACTCAATCAGCCGGGACACATCAGGCGACAAAGCGCACGAACTTTAGAGCCTGCACCAAAATCAAGAAAAACACAAACAGACATACAAGGAGGATACACCATGAAAAGAACAATAGCAGAAGCCCGCAGAATGGAGCTTAAAAGACTCACCGTCAACTATACTTACGATAGCACAACATCTGAAAATCTTATGAATAGATTTTACCGCATTTGCGGAGCGCTTGACCGTCTTTTAATTCTCGAAAATACAAAAGAGACAGTGAATACTGCTTATACTCAGGATCTAGACAGCAGAACGCAGAAAGCAATTAACCGCCTGAAAGCAGATTTTGAAAAATACGGCTTGACGCTTGTATTTTATGGATATCTGCCCACAATAACAGATAAGCCCGGAAACAACGAAAAAATTTACACATACTTTTATTAATTATTCCCGCATTTCCCTTTTTGGCGGTAAACTAAAAAGGACTATATCGCCCCTATGCCGTCAATTCGGGAATGGAGCGCCAAATACTAAAACAAAACAGAATGGAGATTGAAGTCATGAAAACAACAGACTTTTTTACAGCTGCTGAAATAGCTGAGTTGAAAGCCCTGATTAAATCAGGCGACATCAACACCGCTGATATTAAGTTACTTGTAAAAGCCGACTTAATATCAGCAGTTGGAACATTAAGAAATAGCTTTTACGCTGCTGAATTAATCAATAGTCTTTATGGTGTTGATAATGTATCAATAATCAGTCGTGAAGCAATAAAGGATATTGCAAGCCGCTTTAATATTCCCATGTGGAAAATCGGGACAGCTGTTGAAGAAGGCTATTTGTCTATCTGCGGAGGGGGATATATATTTGATACTACCTTGAAGACACTTTCCGAAGATGAACATAGTCGCCTTGACTATCTCACATTTGAAAAAGGATTAATCGCATGAAACGACTATTTAACCGCCGTAAGCCTTGCAAGCCCTTCAACCGTGAACACGCTGCGGAACGTGCTTTTATTAGTGCTTGTAATTGTATTCTGAACGGCTTTTCATTCCGCTATATGAACACGCACGGACTAAATCAAGAAGACAGTGCAACGATCTGGAATTTTGCACTTGAACAAATCCAACTTGAAGCCCGATAATACATCAACTGTTGTTTAATCGTTGCAACGCTAAATAAAACGATCACCACGCCGGAGGGCGTTAAACTCAATATCACTATATCAACCATGGAGGAACGACAGAAAATGAAATTAAAGTACCATAAAATCAAGAATACGCTGTTGGAAATGTGTACTGCTGAAGCAGTAATTGCTTACAATTATGCTTTTTCTAATGGTGATTTATTTAAACGGAGATACAACGCTTGTAGCTGTCACTTCCAGCAAATAGACATAATCCATGAAGCAGTTAATTTTATCATGGAACAAATAAACAATAATGATCATATAAAAGTGAAATACAACGTTGATGCAATATTCTGTTGTCTGAATGCTGGACTTGAAGAATACATTTCAAAAAAATGCCCTATTTTCACCAACTATGAAGATATCGGAAAAATTTTCAAGTCGAATTATCTTTAATTATTGCACTGCACCGCCCTTTTACGGAGTAGGCGAAAAATAAACCGTTTATATATCGGCTGAGAGCTTGAAACGCTTAAAGTCGTCATCAACACAACACAAACAGAACTAAACAGAAAAGTAAGGAGGATTTAACCATGTATTACACATTCAAAGACAATAGGGACGCTGTATTTTGCGCCTATTTGCCAAATAGCAAGGAAGCGGAGATTTTCGCCAACAGAAACGCCCTTGAAATAATCGGCGCTGCACTCACGGAAAATTATTGATTGAGGAGGTAAACAAGATGTTTACAGTAGAAGAAATTATTGAAATGTTTGTTGATCCTGAAATGCAGGTGTTTTCAATCTGGAGTAACGAAAAGGAAAAAGTTATATATACTGGTTTTATATCAGATGTTCCAGATGAATTATTACAAGCAGATGTCACAAGCATTGATAATGTGTTTGAGGACTGCAAAGGCATAATTACGTTTAATATTAATTAAAGTCCCTGATGAGTCTTTGAGAATTAAGACGAAACAAAAACGGCTGAAAAGTCGCTTTTGTCGGACTGAATAAGTCACTCAAAACCATTACAGAACGGGAATAGCTAAAAGATTTAATAGGAGGTTATAAAAGTTATGGACACTTACGGGAAAATTACATGGGAAAATGCGCTATATAAGGCAAGAAAATACCATGCAAAAAAGATGAACCGCCGATATAATGAAGGCATAGATTATGACGAGGACGGGAAAATTTATGATAATTTCCCTGAGATAATCAAAGATGCTTTAAATTATCTTTGTGAAATAGGCGAAATTAATTGACGGAGGTGTAAAGGGATGATTAAAATTGATATGTGGTATGGAGATAATCCAACAGAAGCGGACAAAATCGACATTACTTTTAATGATCTTGATGCACGGTACAGAGGCAACATATACAAGCAAGGGCGCATAATAGGTGACTATACTTGCATAGACTCAGCAGAACTTGAAAAGGCATTCCCGCAGCTTGTATTTAACTGGGATTAATTTACAATAAAATCCACATTTGATAGGAGGATTTACAATGCATATACACATTTATTATACTGTTGGTGGACTGAAAATCAATAATCAATTATACTTAGGCTACAGTAAGCGCGAAGCCCTGAAACGATATCGAGCAGATCACGGACTAGCCAGAAAACATTGTGATATATTTGATGAAGCCAAAAAGGGCGGTAAAGTCTACAACTGGTAATTCAATCATATCACCTATCAGCGGAGAAATAAAACCGTCTCCGCTGCATATCTCCCGATCATCCGCATGAGGATAAAAGGAGTACCAATAAAAACAGAAACAGAAAGGAATTTACACTATGAAGCTTAACATCAATGATATTTACGGAATCGGGCAGTCTATAGCAATTTCACGCGCAAAGGATATTTGCAAGCAGATTAGCGCGGAAGAACTGAATAGTATTTTCGCCGAACTCCAGCAGAATCCCGAGAAGCTGCGCTATTTTCTTGACGGAATGAAAGATACATTTGGTAACGCTTATTTCTCACTTGAGTACTAATCACCACTACCGAGCCGGGCAACGCTCCCGGCAATATATCCAGATTGAGTGCATGAACTCTTGACGGATCACCAAACACTAACGGAATAACTAAATAGGAGGGTAATAATTATATGGTTAAGTATATAGGAAGCTACAATATCGACAATGAAGGCGAAATATGGAACGGTAACACACGCTATATAATGGTTATTTTCTCACGCTTTGATGAGAACGAAAAAGAGATTGAGCGGAAGCAATTATATTTTCGTTGTAAAGTGCCTGATTTCAAAACTGAGGAACAGATCACGGAATTTCTCAGAGACAAAAAGAATAACCAGCGGATAAACAATGCAACTGTAGTCTATCATTAAGGAGGACAATAAACCATGACAACACATTATCTTGACACTGAACACGGCTATATAATCAACCGTGAATATTTGCGGAAAATTTTTGACGAGCTAACCGCCGAGGAACGACAGGAGTATAACAATAGCTTTGAGGATTATATATTCTCTTGTCTAGAGCGTAATAACGGCACGCTAAAGCCGTTGACAATGGAAGAATACGCAGCCATGATGAATGATATCATGGCTAGATGTTGAGGAGGGATTGAATCATGCGCAAAGTAACTTATACAATAGATGATAAGAAATATTTTGAAGCGGATTTACACCGCCAGAAGCCTAATATAACAGCGGAAGAGGTTGAAGCCATTCTTGCATATCTCCGTGACTTCAAAGCAATCTACACATTGTATGGCGATGAAAAATTCCCTGATCGTTATACGCTGACAGACTTTGACGGAAAAAAGATTAGTCTTGATAGCTTAAACGGTTTTCAAAAGGCTTGTATATTAAACGATTGCATGAGGCATTTTAGCGGGAAAAGCTGTGCATGCGGAGATATGCCCTGTGGAGTGGTTTCTATTGAAGAGGAAAAGGAGGACGAGTAGTAATGAAGATATTACACAAGTCTATCATGTGGACAAAAACAGACGATAACCGCATATTCCTGATGACGGAAAATCCCTACACAAAACGCCATAAATCAAGCCGTAAATCTTCCGTGATACTCCATACCGAGCTTAACACAACGGATGGCATGGAAGCAATGAAAACGTATATAGCGGAAAAATTCGCCAGTGCGATAATCATTGAAGATAATGATAACAGCACTATTGCTGAAGCGTTGAGAACGGTATATTTTGACTGAGGAGGAATAAAGCCATGTTAGCAGAAAAAACACTTAATATACTTGAGGAAAATAATATTACAGTATATAACAGGACGGAGCAAGACGGCGAATTTTGCTGTGACATTGAATTTTATTCAAATGCTGATGAAGATGTCATTGAAACAGTGTGGTATGACGGTACAGACAGCGGATTTATTGAGGAGTTTAAACAGCTTGCGAACGATTTTGATGCAGATGAGCACGCTGAAATGTGTATACCTCATAGAGGAGAAAACGGAGTCCCCGATGATATCAGAACACTAATTGATGATGCTGAAGGCATAAAAAATAAGCTGTTGTCAGTAGCAGAACAGTTAGAGGAAATAACTAAAGAAAAACGCCGCTATACAGTTACTGTCACTATTTCAAATGGTGAGGAAGAAAACACCTTGACTTTTGAAACTGAGGCGTATTCTTTGGAAGAAGCAACGGAAGAAATTCAGTCGCAGCTTGATGTTTGAGGAGGCAATCGTAATGACTTATAAATACGCCTTTGAAAAGCGTGATATTTCACGCATTGACAAACTCAACAAATTAACTGATACTAATACATTCTGGGATGATGTGCGGAAACTCTGCCGAGGAGTAACAAGCGATCACGCTATAGGCATATGGCAGTATTTAGCGGAAAATCGTTACAAGGAACTTACCGGAGATATGGAGGAGGACTAAACACAATGAAACTTACAGCAAAACAGCACAAAATCCTATCTGCCCTTTATCATGACTACACGGCTATTGATACGGAAGCAGACCTGAGAAAGAGGAAAATCTCGCTTGCTGACTATCGAGCTATACCGGAAATTTTCGGAGAGGTACAGAGACACGGAACAACAAAGTGTTTTATCTCATCAATAGCGGAATACTTCAAAAAACACGGATTCACTGTTGAGCTTGAGCTTGATAACGTGAATTACAACATAAGCATTAAGGAGGATTAAATCATGGTATCACTTAAGAAAACAGTAAACCTCACAAAAAACCCCCTACCCTGCTATAAGGTCAATTTACGGAAAATGCCCAGAGCCGACCTGCGAAAGAAGGTGATAGTCTGATGTTTGGAATACTTTGTTTACTCTTTGCCGTCTTTTGTGATTTCAAGGATATGCACATCGGAAAGGGGATGCTACCTGCTCAGCAGCGTTACGGAAAATTCGTAGCAGACAATGATAAAATCTGGTACGATCATCTCAACAAGTGCATGAAAGGTCAGGAGTCATGGACAAGTTGGAACGATCCTAGAATCAAGTGGGAGAACAAACTGAAATGATAAAGCCCAGATATGGTAACTATTCCGGTTGCGGAAGATGTTGGTATATCCGTTATGGAAACATAGCAACAGTATCATACATCAGCAGTGAGATGTGCAGAGAAAAGCACATACGGAAACTATTAAAGCTCGGTTATTCAGAGGAAGAAATCAGCCGACACTTCTGAATTAACTGTGCTGAAAATAGCACAAAACCACGTTGACTAAATGCCAAATATATGGTATAATAAGCATGAGGAATCATGCATGGGAGGACAATAAATCATGACATATATAGCAACATATTTTTACATAGCAACATATTTTAAAGGGAATCCGCAGTCGCGGAATGGTGGGTATAATACCACACGGATAATTGAAGCAAAAACATTAAGAGAAGCCACGAAGAAAGCAGAAGATCTTGTAAACTGTGTGCACGGAACAATGACTCTGCTTAACATCAAACCTAAAACAAAAGCAGAACAAAATCAATAATCTATGAGGAATTACATGAAAACTAAACAGGAGCTTTTGCAGATACTTTTTGCGAAGCTGGCTGAACTTCAAGACTTGAATAAAAAAGGCGTTTCCACCAAAATAGCTTGGGAAAAAGCAAATCTTACTGCTAAACTTCAAACAGAAATTGCTTTACTCTATGATATCCTCGGTGAGGACGTTCCTGAAGAATATTGGGAGCAGATAGAGGAAGTAATCTAAAAGCTGACTCGGCAGCTATAAACAGCCATTAAGCCGAGAGCGTTTGACAGTCTGAATAAGGCTGTCAAGGTTGGAAAATAAACACCAAAAAACATTGAGGAGGAACAAATAATGACTGTTACATATGAGCGTGATAATTTGCTTGCGATGATAAAGGAAAATTTCAGTTTTCTAAAGGCAGAAGAAATTATGATTGCCTTATATCCGACTGATGACTGTGATGAGAAATTCCTTGTTGGAATAGAAGGAATTCAGAGAAACAGATGGAAGTATATCAAATTTGTAAGTGACTGTCTTGATGAGCCTATTATCGTTCAAATTAATAAACTTAACAACGACAATTTCAAGAAAATATTAAGCATGATTTCTAAGGATTTCTCTGACAGAATCATAACTGCTATTAATTGTGATGAATTATATACAGACGGTAAAGGTTGTACTGTAGAGATCAATCCAAAGGACAAAGTTAATATCTGTATTGAAGATGCCGATATTGATGAAAATACAACTATTCATGTGTGGCATTACGGAGAAAAAATCGAAGACAATTACGTTCTTGACGAAATTGAAAATGTTGCAAAAGGAGATGTTTTCCTTCTTGTTATGCAAATTTTCAAAACGTATGTTAAAGATTGATAAGAGGAACAAAATAATGTTAAGAGTAGAAACAGGCGCAAATAACGCAAATAACACAACAATTCTTGAAAAAGATGAGTTCACAAGGGAGGAGATCGAAACCGCAGCACACCTTCCAGAAAATTATACAGTAGGCACTTATACAAGAGATGAAAATTTCTGGTATAAGGTAGTTGAAGTATGAGGAGGCTCTTGTGGGAAAAATAACAATACAAGGCAAAGAATGTAATGTCTTTGAACGAGTATCACGGAAACGAGTAAAAGACATTTTGGCTATAATAAGCCGAAAAGACAAAAATTATTGCCTTGTGGTGCATGAGCATTTAGGCAATGCTCAGCAGATGAGCTACAAATACTCAATTTGCGTTTATGATGATCGGAGAAAACGTATCGAAACTGTGATAGACAATGTTTCTCTTAGAGAAGCGTACAAACAGGCTATAGAGCTAAATAATGTGTTACTTAAAACAACAGGAATATAGGAGGAGCGTACACATGAAACGTATATCAGACCTCTACAAAGACATAGACAACATTATGTCAGAGAATGAATATCATGACGATGACACAGGCGAGGATGCCTGCGAGATATCCGAGGACGAGGTTTACCGAATAATCACCACACGGAATGATTACAGGTTTCTGACCGCAGCCACAATCAAGGAAGAAATACATAAATGCTTTACGGGTTTTGCATACCGTATGAAGAAAGCATTATACTGAAAGTGAGGAATAAAACAATGACATATCCCGAAAACATACTCCGCATAGTGCGCCAGAACCTTGACCTTGAACCAACAGACACAATCAAAGACGATGATATCAATGCTATGAGTCAGTCAGAAATTCTTAACTGTGTTTGCGAATGGGAAGGGCTTATCGGATATGGCAGAACCATCCGTGGTTGGATAAAAGACATTTACGGAATAAATCTTGATGAGAAGTGAGGAGGATATAGTTATGTTTGAGGTAATGACAGATGAGCAGTATTGGACTTTTGATGACAACGATCTTTTGAAATCGGTAATATGTTTTATTGATGGAAAAGAAGTTGATATGCCTGTTATATGGGATAAGACTGGTGCATACGTTGAATACAATGGTCAGCGTGCATATGTTCTTGTCAATAATTAAGGAGAAACATATAATGTTAGGACAATACATCTGCTTTCTTGAACTCTTTGAATATGGCGATTACATCGAGGACGTTGCTGAAGATGGAAGTTTCACTTTGTGCGTAGATTTTGAAAACTATGCAAAGCATTTTGATACAACTGAAGAAGCTATAACATGGGCTAAATCTCATGGACTTAAAGACGGAGAATTTGGTGTTAGGTGTTATTGGGTAGAAACGGAGGAGAATACATAATGAATCCAGTAGTAAAAATACTAATGGAACGTGATAACATGACCGAGCAGGAAGCAATAGACCTCGTAAGAGAAACAAAGGAAGAACTGATGAATAGCCCATGTAGTGGCAGTGTAGACATCATCATGGATAATTTGAGTTTAGAGCCAGATTATATAATGGATATTCTGGAGATTGATTGAGGAGAGATTTAACAATGGGATACGAAAGCAGAATTTTTATAGTTGAAAGGGATGAGAGGGTTTATCCTAACAATACAAAATGGATTCACGCTGAAATAATTGTGGATATCAAAATGTGCAAAATGGAATATGAATTTTTAGACCTGTTCAAAAAAGAAATTGATTATAAATTATATATTGATGATGAGAATTTTACAAAAGAAGATAGTTATGGAAAGGTTATGAAATATACTGACATTCAGACGGTCATTGATTTCCTAGAAAATTGTATTGCTTTGGGCGATGATTATAGGCGATTGCCTTTATTGCTGGGGTTGCTAAAAGGAATTGATGAATCAAAATGGAATGAAATACAAATTGTGCATTATGGATATTGAGGAGGGTTGAAACTATGAAGCCAATAAAGGAAATAACGGAAAAAATAAATAGTCAATATGGCTCAATCAAGTGGGCAGACATCTATGATAGTGAGGAAGAATTGGTTAATGACCTGCTCCACATTACCATAAGAAAGACATATCCTGATCCTACAAAAGGCTATGAATACCTGTCAAGTTTCCAGAACAGATTGAAAGCTGGCAATAGCCTGACGAATAAACAGATGACTATGTTAAAAAGGCTCGCTTCTGTAGTGGCGTATGAAAGATATTGCAGAGGATAAGAGCATACTTATGGGGTTGATTGAGTGGATAAAACGCCAGATTGAAGCCTATAAGCAAAAGAAACTTGAAGCATGGGAAATCAAACAACTGCCAGAGGATTGTCAGCAATGTGAATTGCTAGGCATCTGTCGGGATAGAGAAAAAGATTGGAAATGCAGACGTGGATGTTTGCTGTAATGGTTTGAAAGGAGAATTTTTATGGATAATACAACACAGATAGCATTAAATAAACTCACAGAACGTCAGAGACATTATTGCAGAAATCTTTCTGTGATAATAAATAAATGCAGACACAGTGATAAAACACTAACATTTTTTGCTACTTGTGGGAAACTCGAAGGATATCTTGATAGCTTAATGGACTCAGAGATAACCAAAGAAGACTGGAAGATACTACTTCATTATTATGAAACTGCTGACCGTAGCGTTGAGGGATAAAATAAACATTTCATCGGGAAATATGCTCAAAAGAATGGCTTAACAAAGCCATTGATTAGGGCATTCATTACAGGTTATATCCAGATAACGGATAAAATTCAAATTTAAGGAGGAGATAGCGATGAAACTATATCTTGTTGAGGTTTCTTTTATAACCATTGAAGATTATTATATAACAGATGAACCGATTGGAATATTCATGGACAAAGAGTCGGCAATTATATTTGCCAAGAATTATGCTGTTAAGCATGAAAGTAGTAAAGATTTTCAGGGTTGTAGAATAAGTGAGTGGGAGGCAAATGATATTTCAAAAGGAGAAACTCATAGCCGAATAGATTATATTTTTGATTGGGAGGAATAATTCACATGGAAGAAAAACGTCCAAAGTTCCCTACAGATTCAGAGGAATCACATAGAATAATGATAGAAGCTTTAGAAATGGTAGGATTTAATGTCCGCAAACCAAAACCCGGCGAAGAAGGCGGTTTCATTTATAAAGACGAGAATGGAGAAATCAAGAAATTAAACCTTAAAGACCTTAAAAATCTTAAAACTGATAAATCTATTCAATCCGGAAACACAGCAGAATGGCTACAGGTTATTGGAGAGAATTTTGGTGATTTAGTTATCACTTATAATTCAAGAGCATATAGGTGTTCTCATTGTCGTAAATTTTCCCGACACAGATTTCCATACTGCCATTGGTGTGGATTTAGTATGAAGAACGGCAATTATGAAGGAGATGAGGATTAAGTATTATGAACTGCATGAGCAAGAAAGTCAAACGCAACAAAGAAAAACTCATACAAAAAGGATATCAAGAGAAACTTGCTAACCTTACGCCGGAAGAAAAGCAAGCCAAAGATGAACGTGATTTAGCAATGAGGAAGAAAATCACACAGATACTCGGTGTAATGACTGCTTTGGAAAATATCACGGGCAACATTTACTCTGATAAAAGAATATGGAGGGAATAAAATGACAAGTCAAGAAATGCTTCAGGCATGGATAAAAGGTAAAACATATCAAGAAATTGGTGATATATGCGGGATATCAAGACAGGCGGTTTATTTACGAATAAAGACACTTTCAAAGGGAAAAATGAGCAAGATAGTTTATAAAGGTGTCTATGATTATTTTGCTAATAACGATAATATGAATTTTTCTAAATTTGCCAGTCAAGTAAATGATAATGGACAAATTATAGAATACGGCTCATTAAAAAGGTTTCTTTGTGGAGAAATAACGAGAGTCCCATTAAGCGTTGTAATGAAAATTTGTGAAATTATTTCCAAGCCTATTGAGGAAGTCTTTAAAAGGCGTATTGTTCAAACAGATACATAAATGGAGAGAATTAATTATGCTATTAGTTAATGATATAATTAATGAGATAATAAGCGGGCAATGGAAGAGAGAAATAGAACCATTTTTAGAATCTCGATTGCCATTGTCTGGCGAATTTGAAGCTTTGTATTTTTCTCATCTGCGCAAGAATTTACAATCTGATCTTGCAGAATTAGTAATACACTCTGGGCAATGTCTTGACGATTTAAAAATTTTAAAGGAAATAAAAATATTATAATAAAAACTCCGTTTTATCGGATAAATTTTGAAAGGCGGTTACATAATGAAGTATCGAGAATTTTTATCTCTAACAGACGAAGAAATCAAATTTATCCTTACAGATATTTTTAATCCTACTAAGATTGAGAATATTCAAAGAGATAAAAATTGGAATAAAATCACAGCAGACATTACCACTAATATTACCATTGATGAGCAGGACTTTGAAATTACTAGACAAGCAGTTTTAAGCCCATCGGCTATTGCAGTAAACGATTACTATGAGTATGAAAACCAGCTTAAATGGAGAAAATTTCTTCTCGCTAAAGGTTGTGACGAAAGGTTAAAAGACAATCCTTATTTGGAGGAATGATATGTTTAACGAAGAAGAAATGATTAAACTATGTCAAGAATTAGGGATTGACCTTGTTGAATCCGAAACTAAAAAACCTCAACTAAATGGGAAAGACTTAGAAATTGAAGATATTGTTTCGATTTTTAAAGGGAAAGAAGGCAAAATAATTATGAAGTATCTGATGATAACACTGCATGACAAAGATTTTTACGAGGAGCTAATATACCTCGGGAGATATATAGCCGACAGAGTAGAAAATTGTTTGTTTGATGCTGACAAGATAGACGATGATTTCAGAAAGTCAGTAATTAGTTACATTATATCGGTTTATATGCTACAAACTGGAAATTGGGATAAAGATCATCTGTATGACTTCCCCAATGACAAGGAACTGTCCGACATAAGAGAATATATTGACGAGCATCTACAAATAGAAATCGTTGATAGTGATGAAGTTCATTCTGATAATGACGATACGCTATATGTTTTGCTAGGCTATAATTATAATTTAATTGAACAATGGTTTATTGTATAAGATGAAAGGAGAATTTCATTATGAAACCAAAGAATAATTTTAAGAGAAATCATCTTATTAATTTAATTATCAGGTTTATCTCGAAAGATAATTTATATATCTGTGAGGGATGTCATCATATTCATAAAAGAGATGGAAGAAAAGAGAGGCAATGTTTTATAAATCTAGAAAATGAAGTTAAGAGATTGCGTGAACAAATAGTTTGCACTGGCTTTTGGAATGGATTTTTTATTGATTAAGGAGGAAGAACTATGAATTTTGAAGACCTCTCCCCTGCCGAGCAGGAAGAAATGAAGGAGACATTCGCAATGTGGAGAAAACCGCCAGAGTATTTTGACAAGGTTGTTAATTCTGGGATGTGTAACAGTATCATTAACGGATACATTCTCCTCGCTTTTGATGTGGCAGGCGTTAAGCCACCAAAAGGAATATCACATCTTCTTGATGAGTATTCCGCTGATGAAGCAAGAAAGAGATATCAAAGCTAAAATCAAAAACATTAATAAAATCCATCTTCTGTCCGAGGATGGATTTTTTGTTGTGCTTAAAATATACATTATTTTTATAAAAATAGGAATAAAATACTTGACATAGGGAATAAATTATGGTAAAATAAATAATTAGTAAATAGCATATATTTCTTAATTTCAAAATGGAGGTTAATATGGCATTTGAAGATGAGCAGGTAACGTTTGATGAAACCACACAGAACACAGAGCCGGGGAATCAGCCTGAAACAATAGATGAAAATTCTGTTGTGGGAAATAACCGCGAAGAAAAGCCTAAGAGCCACAGAGGCAGACCTAAAAAAGGAGAATCCTCGACTAAGCCAGCCGGCTCTAAGAAGGCTAAAATCAAAGATTGTGAGGTTGAAATTACCGAGGATAGTCATATTCTGTCCACGGATGATTTAAAGCTTAATACTGACACATGGAGTGTCAGAGATATTTATATCAAATACACAAATAGTAATAAACTTCTTGATTTTGAAATCCCACAGCAGAGAGCCGTTGTATGGAAGAAAGATAGAAAGTCGGCATACATTCATTCCATTCTCGCCGGACTGTATAAGTTCCAGCCTGCATTCATAGTAAATCAGGTCGGCAAGGGGAAGATGAAGCTTTATCAGGTGTATGATGGTAAGCAGAGAATGCTCGGCTCGATTGTTTCTTATCTGAATGACGAGTTTGCCTTGTGTGGATTAAAGAATGATCCTCTGATTGAGTGCAACGGGCATTACTACAACGTTAATGGCTGCAAGTTTAGTCAGTTACCTGAGGAACTTAAAGAGAAGCTCAGAGGGGCTTCCATGAACGTTCTGATAGCAGATAATGCTTCGGAAGAAATAATGCGTTTCATCATGCTTAGAATCAATTCTGGTGAGCAGATGACCCCGTTTGATGTGGCAAGAATAAGACGTTCCGACATGGACGATTTTGAAGCATTATCAAAGCATGGAATCTTTAAGGCAATGCTTACAGCAAACAAGTTCAACCAGAAAAAGTATCATGAAATCATTGCAAAGACATATATTGCTCTGTACGAGGAAGAACCTAAGTTCTCCGGCAAGCACATCAATGAGATAATCGAAAACCTCGAAATTTCCGAGGAAAAGCAGGAAGAAATTAACGGCATTTATGACAAACTGCTCGGAGCATATAACATCCTCAATGATAAAGGCTCTGCTGTTGCAAAGATGATGTTCAACATAACCAATTTCACAAGCTATCTTCGTTATGTAAATGAATTTGACAATTCCGAAAAACTTGCCGATTGGTTGGATTATTTCTTCTGGAGCATACCTGAAGAATATAACAGTAACCATTCTACAACAAAGAATGAAATTTTAACCAGAATGAATATTATCAAGAATAGTATTGATGAGTTTCTTAGCAAGCAGTAAACAGGCATAAAAATAACACAGCATCACTATTAAGTAATGCTGTGTTTACTTGTATCATATGGCTAACAAAATAGCTGAAGAGATGTCATGAAATGAGTGTTTCATCGTAGGATTTATAGGTCGATTTGTAGAAAAATATGGCTCACTAAGAAAGAAATTACCCTATTCGTAACGAATAGGGTAAAATTATTATGGAAAATAATTAATAAATAAGAGAAATGTCTTTAGTTTCTTCATATTCATCGACAAGTTGGAGAACGGTAGCATTATCTACATCATCATATTCATCTAATAATCTTGTCATTTCACTATCGACTATAGTATTATCTTTCATTACTCCCATTCCCGTCTCGGTTGTAACAATTTCTAACCCCCATTTCTCAACATTGTCGGTTACAAACAAAGTGTCTCTATTAGAACCTCCAAACCCATTTTCAGAAGTAACATCTAAATTTACGGATTCCCCATTATCTGTTTTACCATAGTAAAAGCTGTGGACAACCATTGAATCAGGATTCTTTAATGCCCGCTTGACAGTAATAATGGCTCTGGCGCAATATTTCACTTCGGGTGTATAAGACGCAAGTTTTTCTTGTCTTTCTTTTTCTAATCTTTCTTCTTCGGCTTTACGTTCTTCTTCCGCAAGACGTTCTGCTTCCTCGGCATCTTTTTTAGCCTTTTCTTCAAGTAACTTATCTAATTCATCTCTGGCATTGAGCAAATCAGCATAGTTATTGACCTGCTCCTTTTGCTTATCGGTAAGAGTGGCATATAAATTTTCAGCCTTTTCAATAGCTTCTTCATCAGAGATTTCTACCGTTCCGATAGCGTTGATATCGTCCATCATCTTTTGTGATACTTCATCTATCTTGCTTGCACAGCCAGATAACAGAACTGATGAAAGGATTAAGGACATTGCAACGCATTGTTTGATGTACTTTGTGTTTGCTCTCATAATATACCTCCGAATTTAACCAAATGTTTTATATGACATATTATAACATAAATCGTGCTGATTGTCAATATTAATTTTATAAATGTTATTTATAATAATAAAAGAGGACTACCATAAAGTAATCCTCTTTCTTTTGCATTTGGACTTATGATTTCTCTGCCCTTCTGCCAGTATTTAAGAAATTTTGTATTTACATTAGCAAGATATTGTGTTGCTTGCAATTCAATCACAGCGTTTTATACAACATCTTGACAAAATCAAAATTTTGTAGTATAATTATATTGTACCAGATACATACTAAAATAGAAAAGAGGTGATAAAATGGATAATAATTTATTTCATATCAATGTTTTTTTAGATATAGATAAAACAAAAGCATTTATCGAAGAAAAGATTAAGGACGGCTCTCTTACAACAGATACCGTCCTTAGCGCAGATATGTTTGATTGGGAAACTAGAATAGAAAATGGTGAAATTCCCGTGTTCCCTGTTCAATTAAAGATTGGATAAGAATTGTTTTACATTAAATGCAAACGCTTCTTTAAGAAAATCATCCCATGTTTTGAATTTAACAGGAAGTTTGGCTTTTAACTTTGATTTTTCCTCATCAGACAAGTTATCAATATGAGCAATATCAACATTTGCTTTATCAAAGAACTGCTTTATTGTTTCAGAAAGATGAACACTGTGCATAAACTCTTTTGTAAACCATTTTTCTTTAGGAGCTTTGTTCAATTGTTCTTGATACTTGTCAGATTTGCGTTGAATTTCTTTCTCGATAGATTTGAGCTGGGCTGCGATGCCTTTTGACATAATAAAATACCTTACCTTTCTGTTAATATTTATTTACCCTCGGAGCTACATTAAGTAGCTCCGAGGGTCTTTGTTTACTTACACATTACCACGCAAAGTCTCTTTGAATCTATTGATTAAAAAATCATGTCTATTCTTTAAAAACGACAGATATTTTTCTTCGGTGAAGTCAGAATCTAAAAATAATAATTCAGATTCCTCAGGATAAAGAAAATCATTAATAACAGAATCATTAATATCAAACACTAACGACCGATTCTTTACAGCTTCATACAGAGTATATTCCTGCTTGCTATGTACCTCAAATTGTGGAAGAACGCATAAATTCCCTATGGCACAAATCCCCTTGCTGGTTTTCATTTGTTGAGTAAAACGGCTTTTAGAGATTACTAATTCAACATTAAGTGGTTTACTATTAATATAATTGTCGTTAGATTTGCGCATTCTAAGTAAAAAACATAAGAATAATTTATTTTCTGTTGGGGTATTTTTCATTGATTTTTGAGTTTGCTCAAGCATCCAATCATGAAGAAACCTTTCCCATGTAGAAAGAGGGATCGGAGTTAAATAACGATTGTCGGATATATCTTTAGATAATTCGTCAGCAATCTTGGTGTCTCCACTTCCACTCCAATAGCCTGACAGGATTTCATATAAATAGCGCATGGGCATATTCTTTTCAAACGCTGTTTCAAGCTTCTTCATCCCTGTTTTTTCAGTGATACTAAAGTCTTTTGTAGAAACAGAATATTTCATGTTAAAATATGTCCCAACAATACACAAAATCTGATGTTCTATATATTTTGTTATAGAATTTTTATTATCGGGGAACATGATGTATTTACATAAAATCTTACTTATATGGGCAAGGCAAGTCAAAATAAGTTCCTTCAGCTTAATCAAGTTTTTAATTTTATCAGCACTCATGTCAGCGAAGCAGTTTGCAACTGTGCTAAGGCTGCTGGTAGTTTTAGTAAGAATTACTGATAATAAAGAAAATCCGATTGAAGCTACATCAGATGTGGAGAATTTCTGTTTTTTGAAAATTATGTAAGGATTATCTTTATAAATAAGGCGACCAAATGCAAAGCAAAATTCAAAAAGATTTACTTTTTGTTCTCTCATTACTTGACCGTCTTGATAGTTCTGTATTTCTACCCCTGTATCTTCTACCATTTTCTGATACTTTTCATCTACCAATTTGAGAATAGACGGATCATTGTAATTGAAAATGATATGACTCCATTTGGCAGCATAAATTTCATATTTGCTTAATACTGTACCGTTTGCGTTTAGCCTTTCAAAAATTTGGGGCAGACAATCTTCATCCCCTGAATAACATACATAGGGGATTTTCTTATTAAGAATTTGATATTTATCTTTTATGCTTTCAATAAGTTCAGAAAGAATGCCATAACATTCTGTATATTTCTCCTTCAACACTGACACATCAGATATTACCCGATTAACAATACAAGTAGTTTTGTTTTCTTTTGTTAAATTGGCTTTAATAGATTCTGTTATTTCTGTTTTAACAATTGTAAAATTTGTAGTTACAACAGGTGCTAATGTACCAATAATCTTGTCGAAATATTCCTTAAATTCATCTTCATAGTTTTTTATATACTTGAATGGATTTTTCGAGAAATCATCTAAAGTCGTAAATCTTTGTAGCCCATCGACTAATAAGTAAGAGAATGGGCCACTTTTATATAATAAAAGAGAACCAAAAGGGAAACCTTTTAGCACGGTATCAATAAATTCTTCCTTTTTCTCAATTGACCAAACAACACTTCGTTGAAAAGACGGTAACTCTATATATTTTTTAAGGTCTTTAAATTCCATTGTTCCGATTTCATAAAGGTCTCTCATAATATCCTCCATTAATTCATTTGGTTTTCTTTGGTGTACAATGGTACAGTAGACAAAATACCAGCTTGCGTTTTTAAGGCAACTTTTCCCTTGTCGTTAAAATTGCGATATATTTCAAGCAAATCTTGTTCATCAGAACTTAGAATTTCTTTGTCTGTGTGCGATTGAGGGTTGTCTGTCCTGCCTAGCAGATAGTCTACAGAACAGTCTAGGGCATCGGCTACAGATATCAATGTGCTAGTTGAGGGGTTATCTGTGCGAAGCAATGCACTTACATAGTTCTTTCTTTTCCCCATACGTTCAGCAAGGTCATTTTGTTGTAAGCTCATATCATCAAGAGTCTTTTTTATAATTTCACCAAAATTAGAACGCTCTGTCATGATTACACCTCTTAATTATGTTATTAACTCTGTACAAAAATAGGTGTGTATTTTTGTAGAATATGTAAAAGTTCATTTCAAAACGAAATTTGCTATTGACAAGTTCACTTGCAAGTGATATAATCTAAACATAGCAAACAAGCAAGAAACCAAACCCAAAAGAAATGGTAAATTCTATTAACTCATTATACCACAATCAGACATCATTTGTCAAGATATTTGGGGTAATTGGCTGATTGAGAATGTAAGTTTGCTGACACCAACAAACATTAATACATACAGAAAGAGGTAACGGTATGAACGGTAAGATAAATCTTCCGATAGACGGTGAACAGAGAACAAAGGCGCTTCGCAATTTTGCTAATTATAAGCGCTCATTAAATTTATCAGGAAAGAAACCTGTTAATTCACCTGCCGTGCTTCAGGGAACAATTCTGAGCATGATGGGCAATCTCATAAGTAAGGACGTGGAGAAGATTAACCGTTCTGAACACATGGTTGAGCTTGGATGTCTGAGTTATTGATAGGCAAAAGAAAAAGAGCATTCCGAAGAATACTCTTTCCCTTTTGTTACAATCTCGCATATCCTATGCAAGACAACCCTGTCGTGGTTGTTGTCATTCACAAAGTGAATGCAATCCTTATATCCTATAAGGATTCTACCATTATAGTATATCACTATTTTTGTGATTTGTCAAGTAGTTTTTGCAATTTTTCTTTCAAATCATCAAAAGAATTTGTCCCAAGTATTTTGTTAATTTCAGACAAATTGTTTTGTGCTTGATCTCGCTGCGATTTTAATATTTCTATGTATTTTAATTTTGAATCAAGCCGATTTGAAAGTTTGTGATAATAGGACATTAGCGACAATCTGCTTGCTATGGTTTTGTCTAGTAGTTTCATTGTTTGCTTATCTAGCTTATCGGGAATAATCTTATTGCCCAATCTTGCTTTGCTGATACACCTTATGTTTGAAACACTGATTCTGCCATCTAATATTACATTCCCATTGTTATCAATATAAGGAGTTAAAGGTATAATTCCGGGGTCTTTGCTTGTAACATTATGAGTAATAGGACAAATTATTGTACAGCCAGAATGCAAATTAGATATATCGTTTTGAACTATTACGCACGGTCTAGGAGTAGCTTTGCTCAATTCTCCACCGATGTTCATACCACAATAATACCAATATACTTCTCCTCTTTTGACGAATCTAGTTTTGGCAGATTGTGAATGACCATCGAGGAATAATTTTGTGGATAGCCAATTTAATTGCTTTTGAATTTTTTCTAATTCTATATCCATTATATTCACTACTCCTTGCCTGTGTTATCAGGAACGTATTCTATGATGTCGGACACGTTGCAATGAAAGTAATCGCATAATTTGCTAAGATTGTCTGAGCTATAAGATTTGCTTTTGCCTTGTTCCATATCGGAGATTGTTTGAAGTCTAACTCCTGTAGCTTCGTTTAATTCGTGTTGACTGATATTTTTTTCAGCACGTTTAACCCTTAATTTACAGATAATCATATATAAACCTCCAGAATTAGCGATATTGCATAAACAAAGTTGATAAAATTTAGCTAACTTTGCATGGAAAATATGCGATTTTAGTATTGACTTTATACGATAATCGTGATATAATACACACATAGCAAAACAAGCCAAACACATTCCTATTAAATGGGATATTCCTATTACATTATTTTACCACATCTCGACACAAAAGTCAAGATAGAAAGGATAAAAAGGTAAATATTATGAGCATTAAAGGTTTTAAGGTATTCAACTCCGATTGGACGTGCAGAGGTTTTCAGTATAAGGTAGGAGAAACTTTTATACATAACGGCAACATTGAAATGTGTGGAGCGGGATTCCATTTTTGTCAGAAAGCAAGCGACTGTTTTAACTATTATAATTTTAACAGCCAAAATAAAGTTGCGGAGGTTGAAGCTCTCGGTCTTGTGGAAACACAGGAAGATAAATCAGTAACGGATAAGATTAAAATTATCCGTGAGATTGAATGGTCAGAATTGCTTACAATTGTTAATGACGGCAAAAATTGTACAGGACTGGGTAACACAGGTGACTGGAACACAGGTGACTGGAACAGCACCAATTATAGCACAGGTTTTTTTAACAGTGTTGAACAGAATATTTTTTTATTCAATAAACCAACATCAATGTCAAGAGATGAAATACATTCATTAAAGGGCATTCAGATTCTTAATTGGAATTTTGAAAACTCGTGGTGGATATATTCAGTCAATATGTCGGATGACGAGAAAAAGTCTAATCCGAAATATGAAACAACAGGTGGATATTTGAAAACTGTAGATTTTAAAACAGCTTGTAAAATGATGTGGGAAAATCTATCTGAGAATGAGAGACAGGAAGTAATGAAACTGCCCAACTTTGATAGTAATATATTTTATGAAATCACTGGAATAATTATTAGCAAATAGTAATGAATATAGAAAGGACTGAAACTCATGCGTTCATCTATAAGGTTTGTACCGAGAGCTAACAACACAAATCTCGCAGAAGAAATTCCGAAGACACTTCCCCTCCCTGCTGCTAAGCCAGAGATTAAGGTTGTTTTGAAGAAAAAAAGAGAAGGTCGTAATCTGGTTGCAAGAGTTTCAATAAATTCTGAAAATCATAGTGCTGATGCGTTTACAAATAAAAATGATATAGATAACATTTTGCTTTCTTTATTGATGAATTGTAAATCGTCAAGTAAACGGAAGTTCACAAAAGCATTAGCTTTTCTTTTTGTTATTAACACTGGCTATAGAGCCGGAGATGGACTTATCATAAGGGTAAGGGATGTCCTTGATGACAACGGAAACATTAAAGACTATATTTTCTTGAATGAAAGTAAAACAGGTAAGTCTAGGAAGGTCTATTTCAATAAGGCTGTAAAAATGGCTATCCAATTTTTAATTGACATAAATCATCTTACGCTCAACAATTATCTTTTTGCCGGGGAAGGTAACAGAACGGCATATATTCATCATATAGAGTATGACGAAGATGGCAAAGTAAAAAAGACTGTTACCACTGGCGAAAAATATGATGAGAATGGTGTGGCTCGTGAAATTGCCCCTTATTGTGTTAGTTCTTTAAGCAGAATTATCATTCAAGAAGCAAAGAAATTTGGACTTGAGGGACATTTTTCTTCTCATTGTATGAGAAAAACTTTTGCAGAGTTCATTTCTCGTGATTGGGTTGATAATAGAAATCCGATCGTAGCTAGTAAAGCTTTGAATCATTCTGATGTAAGAACAACAGTTGAATATTATTTAACGGTTGACTCTCAGAAACTCAAGGCTCAATGGCTCAATCTCAACCTCGGGCTTGAAATTCTCGAAATGTTCATTGAGGACTATTATAACGGTAAGTTTCAGTATAACGGATAATTCATAGAAAGGAATACGATTATGGCTAGAAAGAAGAAAGAACCGGATAATCTTGTTGAGATATGCGGTAAGACCTATGTTATTCTTGATACTGATGTGTCGGACGGCAGAGTCAATCATAAGGCAATGCCCCTTGAGGTGTATGTGGATAAGGTGTTAAAAGGTGAGTTTTGCCGTGATGCTCTTGTTCAGAGACTCGACAGTCAGTGGACAACAAAGAAGAAAAGTGAACTTATCGTATCCATTCTTCAGAACCGTCCTATCGGTGCTATCCTTTATACAGGCGAAAGAATACACGAAGCAATGTATTTGACGAAATCATTGCTTGATGGTTTACAGAGAACAACAGCTATGTGTGGATATGTAAATAATGAATATTCGTTAAGCAAGAATACAAAGCCGTTAAAGTGCGTGTGCCGTTCTGAAAGCGGAGAAACGATTGCTTATGAGGTCGAACTTGCCGGAAAGAAATTCAAACAGCTTCCCCCTGCTCTCCAGAGAAAAATTCTCGACTATGATATTACCCTTTACGAGTATGTAGGTTTTACTGACGATGAACTTGATGGTATCATCTACAACATTAACAACGGAGTATCTTTCAAGCCCAATCAGAAGTTAAGACTTGCATTCGGAACAAACACAATGAAATATCTCCAGCCTATCTGCGAGAATGCTATTTGGGATAATATAGACGGCTGTAATGCTAAGAATGATAGTATCCTCGGTTGCATTACTAGAACCATGATGATTATGATGGGTTGTGACTGTGACCTTTCCGCAACTGAAATGAACAATTTTGCGGAAGAATTTGATATCAAGGCAAACGAGTATAGCGTTAAGAGGATTGGTCAGTTATTTGACCGTCTGAACGACATCACGGGCAGTTCAAAGTTTGTTGAGGAAGATATTGAGTTCTTTAATGCCTGCAATATTCCTCATATCATTGATGCTCTTGACCAATGGGAAGGAACAGATGAGCAGTTCACAGACTTCCTTGTACATTTCCTGCATTCAAGCGCAAGGATAGAATATAACGAGTATGCTGCCACAAAGTCCGGCTCTGGAGCAAAGCAGTATTCCTATGAAAGCGTAAGTTCCCGCCGTGGCGTTATCCTTAATGCCATGACGGATTACATAGCAGATTATAATATCACAAAGGTTGAGGTGAATACCGATGAAGAAGTTGAAACCATTGACAGTTCAGACGATACTGGAGATAGCACAGAAAGCTACCGATCAGACGGAGAGAGCGAAAGCGAGAACCCCGAATGCGTATTATCTGAAGCTCCTGCGGTCACTGAATGTGGAGAAAATAGTCAGTGTAGCGGATATCGAAGCGACAGTGACGACCTCGAATCATTTGAACAGTCTTTTGGAGATGGGGAAGAATGATGTCTTTGATAAAATGGTTGAGTATATCAACCATACATCATTGAGCATCAGACGATATCGTGATACTGTCAGAGTTTCCAAAACCGCTGATGTGGAAACTATTAATGCTCTTGTTGGCGGGAAAATAAGCAATAATCAGTTTATATCACGAGTAGAAGTCTCACAAAACGTTCCCCAATCCTTTGAGGAAATATACGCTGAAATAAAAGATATTAATTCTTCTCACGAAACACATCTTAATAATACAGCCGACCTTTTTAACAGAGGTGTGGATTATATTGAAGAGGTTATGCAACGCATACTATCTCCGGAATATATTGATACTTTTGATGAAGAGGACGAAAAATCTAAACATAAAATAGCTGACTGCCTTGAAAGGCTTGACCAAATCCATAATGTCATTTCATCTTTGATTTGACAAAAAATACAACGACAGGAGAAAATATTATGAACACTATGAACGCAATGTCAAAGGAAACCAACAAAACACAGGCAATGCTTTACCTTGAAAACAAGAGGAAGATGGCAGAAACCGGGCAGACAGCTAATGTAAGTGGTGAGAAGACTGAGATTATATCTATCCCAATATATAAGTTGAACACTACATACACATCGCAGAGGACATTAAGGAACAGAAGGTTAGCGGAGAATATAGCTTCTAATTTTGACAAGAACTTGTTTCAGCCTATTGTGGTATCATACCGTGATGGTAAGTGGTATGTTATTGATGGTCAGCACAGACTTTACGGTGCGAAGAAACGTTTTGGGGACAATTACCTTATGGAGTGTCAGGTCATCAGAGGGCTTACTCAGCAGGAAGAATCCATGTACTTTGTCAAGCTGAATGACAGCTCAATTCCGTTACAGTATGCTGACAAAGCAAAGGGGCTTTTCTACGCAGAAGATGAAACCATGACAACTCTTGCTAATCTGTGCAAGAAGAATGGCGTTGAACTTGGCATTACTGAAGACAAGAGAGCAACTGCCGACAGCAGAATAACCGCTATTAAGGCTCTTGTGGTTACATACAATAAGATCGGTGAAGAAAAGACTGACCGTCTTATCAGACTTCTTAATGATACATGGGACGGCGCATACGCAGCATTCAGGCAGGAAATGATTAAGGCAGTTGGATATATTCTTAATCTGTACAGCAGAGAACTTGATGATAATAAGTTCATCAAGAAGTTATCCAAGGTAAACCCCGCCGACCTTATCAGAATGGCTAAGTCTGATCGTATTACAACAGCAAAGACGGAAGCTAAAATTGCCCGTATCATGGTGAATAACTATTATAATAAGGGTAAGGGTGCAACACCGCTGGAATATAAGTTTAATTTTTAATTAATGGAGGAATATATTATGACTTGTAATAAATTTACACAAGATAACAATCTCATTAAGGAAATTCCGTTGCCTGATTTAATTGTAAACTATGCATATCAACGTAAGCCTGATTCGCGCATGGTTGATTTTATTAAGAACAAAAAAGATTTTTGCCTTAGCGCACCATTAATAGTTGCTCATAGAGATAATAACTATTATGTTATTGATGGAGTAGTTAAATACGAAGCCTTAAAGGAAATAGGATATGCAGGTAAGGTTAAATGTTTTTCTATTGATCTCACATCTTATGAAGACGAAGTAAAATTATTATATCTTCTAAATGAATATTATGCCAATGGAATAGAAGCACAATAACATATGGAGGACATACAATGAAACTTGACACATTCATAAATCTCAATCGTAGCACAGCTATAACTATTCCTATGAGTAAGATTGCTCTTAGATCAAACACCCATGTCAAGGATATTGAGAAGGGTAAGACTATTACTGGAAAAATTGATGAGAACTCTATGATTCTGGTAAAGCGTTTGACTGTTCTAAGAGAAGATGGCGCAGAATATACGCTTGTAACTGGTTGGAAAACATACATGATAGCCAAAAACAAGGGCATTTCAGAAATCAAAGCTATTGTAGTGCCATATACTCGCAGTAAGTTCAATTATTATCTTAGTAAGAAGCCTGTTGGAGTGATTGACTTTAACGTTATTACTCCACCGTCAGAACATTACACAAAGCCTAATTCTGCAAAGATAGAATGGGTTAAGAAACAGTGCAATCTCCTTGGAGGACACACCATTGACAGTCCTGTTGGTATCAAGATTGATAAGAATGGCGTTGTGAAGATTACAGACGGATACATACGCTATCTGGTTGCAAAGGAACTTGGAATAACCATGCTACCGTTTACGGTGGTAAAGACTAATTCATAATGTAAAAACAGAAAGGATAATAGAAATGACAACAGCACAGACACAGATAAGACGTAATGTCCAGAGAGTTGGTAGAAAGGACGTGAATTTTGCAACTGCTCACCCTGTTATAAGTGATTTATGGATTACTCTGACAGGAATACTCCCTTATGTGGCAGCCATCTATATTGGAATTACATTCAGGACAGTTATTATGACTTGCAAGGGATATGACTATACCATTAACGGAATGGATTTGCTGAACGTTGCTCTATGCGTTATGGTAGTTATTACAGTCAGGCTTATTCGGAAGTTATCTAATTTTAAGAACAGAATGCCGAAAGATACATTAATTAACTGCTTTGTTGCAAGTAATAACTCTATCGCCGATGAGATACAGCTTTTAGAAGCATTACATTATCGGAGGTAGAAATCTGCTCCAAAAGTGATACACAATATATAGATTTGTTCATAAATATTATTTTCTACCAATTTAACATATTCTTTCAAACTAAATAAGTCCCAGAACAAAACTTTTCGCTTTTTCTGAGACTTATGAATTTTATATATTTAGAAATCAGATAACAATTATTTTAATTGTAACATCGCACCTCCAAATTTTTGAATCTTCTGCATCATTTTTCAAATCACTCCTTTTCAAAAGTTTATTCACCTCGTACTTCTGCAAATACCTCTTCCAGTTCATTTAATAAATCTTTGACATTCTCAATTCCGACAGACATTCTTAACACACAATCCGTGATCCCGTTTTGTTTGCGGATATGTTCTGGAACGTCTGCATGTGTCTGTGTCATTGGATATGTGATCAGTGTTTCCACCCCACCAAGACTTTCTGCGTATTTGATCATTCTTACTTTTTCAAGGATATTGATCGCATATTCTTTCTTCGTAAGTTCAAATGTAAGCATTGCACCAAATCCTCTTGCCTGCTTTTTCATAATCTCGTATCCCGGATGTTCTTTGAATCCTGGATAAACAACTTTCTTTACGATATCCTGTTCTTTTAACCATTTTGCGATCTCGATCGCATTTTCCTGTGCACGGTCCATGCGGACTCCTAAAGTTTTGATCCCTCTCTGGATCAGGAAACAGTCAAATGGTGCTAATCCGGCTCCTGTTGTCTTGATCAGGAAGCGAAATCTTTCACTGATATCTTCTCTGTTTGTAACTAAGAATCCAGCCAGTGTATCGTTGTGGCCTCCAAGGTATTTTGTTCCGCTGTGTACAACAATATCTGCTCCGAGATTTAATGGATTCTGGAAATATGGAGATAAAAATGTATTGTCAACGATCAGAAGAATGTTATGTTTCTTTGTGATCTCAGCTAATGCTTTGATATCTGTGACGTTCATCATTGGGTTGGTTGGTGTCTCGATATAAACTGCTTTTGTGTTTTCTCTGATATATGCTGCAACATTTTCCTTGTGGCAGTCTACACTGGAAAATTCGATTCCGGTTTTCTCAGATACATGATTAAATAGACGGATGCTGCCGCCATATAAATCTGCATCCACGATCAGATGATCGCCCGGTTTGAATAATTCCATCATCAATGTGATCGCTGCCATTCCTGATGAAAATGCCAATGCATCGATTCCATTTTCCAGAGAAGCAACTGTCTTCTCCAGATGTTCTCTCGTTGGATTCTGCAGACGGCTGTAATCATAACCTGTGCTTTGTCCGACTCCTGGATGTGCGTATGTTGCTGACTGATAGATTGGATATGCCATTGCACCAAAGTGGTTTAGTGCCCCTTCTGTTTCTTCTAAATGAATACATTTTGTCTCTATTTCTCTTGCCATATATATCTCCTGTTTCATCCTATGTTTTATTCTATCTCAAATCTGTTCTATCCAAAAAAATGTAAGAACATCATATAACTCACTGTTCCAAGTAAAATGCTGATCAGCGTATTATGTTTCCATTTGTAACTGACTGCAGTGATTGCTGCTGCGATCAGTTTCCATAAACCATCTGCCATAAAGTCATCCCCGACATCTTTCAGGCAATACACGATCAGTACTGCCATGATCGAAGATGGCAACACCATTCCTAATCTTTTTATCTGATCTGGAAGCTCTTTTCCTTCCTGAAATACAAGAAAAGGGAGGGCTCGAAGTCCAAATGTGATCACGGCAGAAACGAAAATCGCGATCAATGCCATTTTTGTGTTCATTATTTTCCCCTTTCTGTCTAAACTTCCTGTTGTTTGCTATTCCAGAAGATTAAAACTCCTGAAACGATCACCAATGCTGGCAGCATAAATGCCCGCTGTCCAAA
>OKXB01000167.1_pt1 | contig 81070 bp, 60 predicted proteins | sample 1601731 | NCBI WGS metagenome assembly OKXB01 (sample SAMN04414077, study PRJEB24778) | human gut metagenome | material: faecal | host: Homo sapiens
AAACCCTTGTTACAACCGGACAGGTTGTCTTGGCTGGAGAAGTTAAATCAAGTGCTTATGTAGATGTGCAGGATGTTGCACGCAGCGTGATCGAAAAAATTGGTTACACCAAGAGTGAATACCAGTTTGAAGCAAAATCATGTGGCGTATTCTCTTCTATCCATGAACAGAGTGGCGATATCAATCGTGGTGTGGAACGCGAAGACCCTTATAACCAGGGTGCCGGCGACCAGGGTATGATGTTCGGCTATGCTACCAATGAAACAGAGAATTATATGCCTCTGGCTCTCGATCTCTCACACAGCCTGTTATGGGAACTGGCTAAGATCCGCAAGAACGAAAACGACCTGATGCCTTATCTCCGTCCGGATGCAAAGAGCCAGGTCACTATTGAATATGATGACAACGGCAAGCCGTTGCGCATCGATACGATCGTTGTATCGACTCAGCATGACGAGTTTATCGGTCCGAAAGGCATTAGCCAGGAAGAAGCCGATATCGCTATGCAGAAGAAGATTGCAGCCGATGTAAAGAGTATCCTGGTACCGCGCGTAAAAGCCCAGTATCCGGCTCATGTACAGGCTTTGTTCAATGATGATATCATTTACCATGTGAATCCGACCGGCAAGTTCGTGATCGGTGGTCCTCATGGTGATACCGGATTGACCGGACGTAAGATCATTGTGGATACATACGGTGGAAAAGGTGCTCACGGTGGTGGAGCATTCTCCGGTAAAGACCCTTCGAAGGTTGACCGTTCTGCCGCTTATGCTGCCCGTCATATCGCCAAAAACCTGGTGGCTGCCGGTGTGGCTGATGAAATGCTGGTACAGGTATCTTATGCAATCGGTGTCGCCAAACCGATGAACATCTTCGTGAATACCTTCGGCCGTGCAAATGTAAAAATGACAGACGGCGAAATCGCTGAAAAGATCTGGGATCTTTTCGATATGCGCCCGAAAGCCATTGAAGAACGCCTGAAACTGCGTAACCCGATCTATCTGGAAACAGCCTCTTACGGTCATATGGGACGTAAGCCGGAAACGGTTACCAAAACATTTATATCCCGCTATAACCCACAGCCGACAGTCTGCGAAGTAGAGTTGTTTACCTGGGAAAAGTTGGATTATGTAGATAAAGTGAAAGAAGCATTCGGAATTTAATATCCGGAAAAATAATTTTAAAAAAGGATATGCCATTTGCGGCATATCCTTTTTTTATCTTGTTACCAGAATTTGTTTTCGTTTTAATCGTGTTTTATAGGGTACTTACAAACTTTTAGCTTAAGAAAAATAATTAACATATTCCATTCCAAAATTTCCGAATAATGAAAGAGAAATTGAAAACTTAAAACCTTACTGATGTGTTCTTAATATCCAACGGTAAATGTTGTCGAGTTAAGATATGAGTGTCAAAAATTATTTATATTTATTCGCGTCTATTTGGCTGCATATTTCTTGTGTAAAAGAAGAAATTAAGCCCTGTCCTCCCTTGCAAATAAATATAGCTGTTAAAGATAAAAATTATTTTAATATCAACAATGTGGAGTTGGAAGAATATAAGGAAGAAAATCTGTCTTTTCGGGAATATATTCCTACTCTTTATTATACCTTATCAGATGTCAATACAGGAGAGGTAATTGAACATAAAAATGTATTTAATATAATAGGAGATGAAAAAGTATATTCTGTCGGATTATCAGATAATATTCCGTTCGGAAAATATGTATTTACCGTATGGGGAGGATTATCGGATGACAGTCCTTTAAAAGATGATCCTCAAAAAGCAATTTTACACATTGAAAACCGGGAAAGCGATGACCTTTACCTGGCCGATGATACACTGGTATATGATGCGGATAATTATCTCTATACTGTAGATATGGAGCGTGTAAAAGGTAAATTAATCGTTCATCTGGTAAATTTACCTCGTTCTGCAAATCATTCCGATAACACAATTGACAGTCTCTTTAAACGAGTGGACCGTCACTTTAATTACACTGAATCAACATCCGTCTATAAACGATTTGACCGGCAGGATGTTCAGGAAACTGTTATAAAAACAGTATTGGCTCCTTCCGGTAAAGATCGATATTCGCTGTTAAAACTAAACTTCTACGCTACTGAGAAGTACGATCTTCCGGTTTTCTCTCCCAAAGGAATGAATATTATCCTGAAGAGAAATGAACTGACGGTATTAAGATATGTGTACAACGGTAACGGAGAATTTTTGATTTACATGTTGGTAAACGATAACTGGGAGCAACAGCACGGTTTGGTAATCAACTGATAAATCAGTAAGTAACAATTATTGTTTCACTTTAATTTTCAAAATGATGAAGAAGTTTTTATGTTTAGCAGCGACAGGCATGTTCTTGTTCTCTGCATGTAGTAACGATGGTGATCCGAAAGATGATCCGGGTCCGGAGTCCGGAACAGGACAGGAATTGATCCTCCGTGTGGCTAATACCGGTGACGGTCTGACCACGAAGGCAGGACGTCCGCTATACAGTTCGGAGGCGACACAGACTATCGATAAAGTGAAGGTCGCGATATTCTCTTTAGGAACGGGTGATGCTCTCACCGACTGTGTTTTTGATAAAGAGTATAATCAGTGGAGCGACGCATCTTCTCCCTCCGGAATTATATATAACGGTTCTACAAATGACGGCTCGGTGGACCATGGGCGTTATACGACATTGAATCTGAAAACCGAGATTACAAACGGAAATAATGTCGGCTTGGATCCGGGTAATTACTTAGTCTATGCGATCGGTTATACCTCTTCCGGCTCTAAGTATGCCTATTCTCCGGCTCTTACCGATATCGTAAAAGGCTGGTCAGGCGCAAGTTCGTTTAGCTATGTAACTGCAACGACCACAACAGAAGGAGAAGAAGTGTTTGCCGGTTCCATCCAAAAAATTACCGTAGACGCCAACCGGAATTTTACATTGACGGCCAATGTCGCTAACAACGTTCTTTATCTCCACCGCCAGGTGGCAGGTGCTTTCGGTTATTTTAAAAATATTCCGGCTAAAGTAGATAATAAAGACGCTGTTACCCTACGTTTGGTAGCCTCAGCAAAAAACACACAATTAGAAATGACTAATTTCAATAGTAGCTTCAGAAAAACGGGAGGAGCGAACGTTAAATATGTTGTAAACGGAAAAACTTCAGCAACAGCAAACGCCAAATTCCATGATGCAGCAGGAGCCGACAATGCAGTTATTCTCTATCAGATTACATTAAGCGACTGGTTTACTGCCAACCCAATGGATACGAACGACGATGGTCTGTTAAACGGCCAGGATGCCGGTACCGAACTGACTCCTACCTGGGCGATACCCGTAGCTATGCGTGCTGATTTTAATGCGAAAAAAGGAACCGTATTTGCCGGTAATTTCGTTATACCATTTGCCAACCAAAATAGGAGTACATTAGAACTGCAATTATTAGACGGCTCCAATACAATTATAAAATACTGGACGGTAAATCTGGCAACAGCCCAGACAAATGTTGTAAATAAAGATAACGTAGCAATTGCAAACGAATCGACCGGTAGTTATAGTTTCGTACGCAACCATTTATATACCATTGGCGAGAAGACAATGGCCAAACCCGGAGATCCGGAAAATCCCGGAGGAGGAGAAACCGAAGAGCCTGAAGATCTTTTCAAAGGACAAATCATAACGCTTCGTGTAAACGATAACTGGGAATTCATCCATAAGTTAGTTGTTGAATAAGGAGAATATATCCTGATAATAACAGGCGAGGCGATTCCAACATCGCTTCGCCCTGTTTCCTGTACAATTAATACATATATCCGGCACCTTTAGAGTTTAATAAATCATGAGAAAGTATATACCTCTGTTAATCATTCTGTTTACTTTTTCCGTACTTAACATACGTACGGCAGAGAGCCTGACACGCAAAGCATTAGTTGCTCCCGATTGCTTGATCAATAATTTGATCAACGTAGCGAAAGTGGCTTCCGGTGTACAAAATATGGATTATTTGCTGGACGAGAATCTGAATAATTACGCCACGTTCAGCGGGGTAGTCGGAGTAGATGTGGCGGTAGGTCCTGTTGTACGGATCAAGGATCTTAAAAATGTATATCCGGCAGGTACTACAGCAGGTTTTTGCATACAAGCGGGGGGGAATAGCAGCATATTGTCCCTGGATGTATTAAAGGGGATAGGTATTATGTTATATAAAGGAGGGGTACTTCAAGAAACTATTCTTGTGAAAGAAGGCCAAAATGCAAGTACGCTTAGTCTTCGTCTGATACAATTGCCTGGTCAAGCGGAAGCTGTCTCTTATCTGACCGTTTCATCCACCAAAGATTTTGATGAAATCGGACTTGTTAATACGGGAGTAAACCTGACTGCTATCGGAACTCTGAAAATCAGGTATGCTTTTGTGGGGGATATGACTGAAAAAACACTGACTACCAATAACACAATTCCAGGATTAAGTGCTGGCGGATCAACTGTTGGTGCTACGAATACGCGTAATATTATCAATAGTGATTTAACCGATTTTTCAGTCGTTGGTTCTCCTCTTGGATCGACTTATGTCGAGTTATCCTGGACAGGTGATTATCCGGCTGGTACAGAGGTTGGTTTTAAATACAAAGATTTGGCTATATTAAATATAAGTTTGCTTGCGACTACTACTCTTACATTAACGGATAGTAAAGGTGTTTCAAGTACAACGACTTTCGATCCTGCGGTTTTAGGACTCGGTGTGCTTACTCAGGGAGTTGTCAAGATTTCAACCATAGCTCCTCAGGCATTTAATAAAGTAAAACTTACTTTTGCAAGTGTTTTAAGCACAAGCACTAAATCTGTCTATTACGGTTATATCTATGACCCTCTGACAGTCCCTCACCATCACAATTTAGGACTGACTGTGAATACTACGATCTGTGCGGAGCAAACGACTTACCAGCTTACGGGAAACAGTGATATCACAAAATGGGAGGTGGTAAGCCAACCTACCGGAGAAAATGTAGCCGTCTCATCTACCGGAAAGGTTACGAATATGACAGCCGGTGTAACCGGTGACTATGTGTTCCGGGCAACAGTTTCTGATGGAGATACCGGACTGGTAACCGTCACCAAAGGCATACGGACAACCGTATCCAATGCCTGTAACCAACCTGTAGCCGGTGTATCTTTGTCGACTGCTATCAACGAATCCAGTGGAAGCTTGATTTCATTGAGTAATATGACTCATAAAGAAAATATTATCGATGCCAGTATGAGTACTTATGCCGAATATAACGGAGGTTTGAATATTGCAGATAACTTACAGATCGTAGGTATAAAAAAGAATGGCGGAACTTTTAATGATGGTACGGCAAAGAGGGTTGGTTTCGTTGTTGAGTCCAAGTCTACGTTATTAAGCGCTAAGTTGCTCCAGTTCTTCCAGATAAGGGTTTATAACAACCAGACAAAAACGTATGAAAAGGTAATAGATAATACAAACGTAATATCGGTCGGGGCTATCGGTAGCGATTCTTCTTTGAAAGTTCGTTACAGTATTGTTGTTCCTGCCGACAAGAATTTCAATGAAATAGCCTTATGGAAAAGTGGCGTCCTTTCCACGGACATTTCCACATTACGCATTTACGGCGCATTTGTCGAGCCGGCGACCCTGAGTTGTTATGGCAGTCCGATAGACTGTAGTACGACGATCATATCGACGGATAATACCGGAGCAGCCATTAATTATGCGGCAACCGGAATCAATGCCTTAGCAAGCGTTGGCGGTACAATATTGAACCTCGAAAATCTTATCGATAATAATCCGGCGACTTATACATCTGTCAACGGTATAGGTGTAGCTTCTTCCATAAAGATAGCAGTTAAGGTGGGCGGTGTATTGAATGCGACTCATAATTTGGGGTTGATCATAGACCAGTCGACTTATCTGGCAGGTATTGCGGTCGGGAACTGGATGACTATGGAAACCTATTATAAGGGCACTTCTACAGGCGAGACGCTTACAAACTGGAGTGTGTTGGGCTTGGATGCTATCGGCTACGGAGATAAGGAATATTTGATGATGCGCCCCAGGAGTCCCTTTGATGAAGTTCGTATTACGGTGAACGGTGTGGCCGATCTGTTAAATAATCTGAAGTTATACGGCTTATTTTTTCGTCATGATATCGATGGAGATGGCATACCGGATTGTATCGATGAGGAATCGTGTCCGGGCGACCGTACCGGTCTTACTAATGTCAATGTGGGGCCGATTTGTCAAAACAACAATCTTACGGTTACCGGCAGCGGCATTCAGGGGAATAATTATACCTTGTTTTGTACCGCACTCGGTATCAATGGACTTTCTTATTCCATAACAAGTGCCGACGGCTCTTTTAGTTGGGTGATCGGTCCCATATCCACATCCGGACGGTTTGACCTGATCGTGAAAGATAAAAATGGAAAGATCGTATCCGATCCGTTTTTTAAGGTGCATCCTTTGAATACAACCTGGAAGATCAATCCGGAAAATTCCGATTGGAACCATTGGGAAAACTGGACCAACGGTTCGCCGCTGATATGTACCAACGTGACCATTCCTTCCGATTGCAATATTTATCCGGTTCTGACCAACATAGAGCAAAACGGATGTAATAATATTTATTTTGAGTCCGGAGGAGAGGTCGTAAAAACTCATCTGTTGATCTATCGAAAAGCCTGGGTAGACCTGACGCTTAATCCGGATCGTTATTATATGCTTGCGGCTCCGTTGAAGAATATGGTAACCGGGGATATGTTTATTCCGGCAGGAGGAAATCCGGTACCATTTACATCGCTGAATGCAGCTTCTGCACCACAAAATCGTTTTAATCCCCGTATTTATCAACGTTTATGGGCTAGTGATGCTGTCGGTCAAACATGGAGAAATGGAAAAGTAACCGTAAAACCTACGGAAACTCAATGGACGGAGCCATTTAATGCATTGGCGCAGGAATACAGTATGGGAAAAGGTTTTTCTCTGAAAGCTGTGCAGGGTACAGCTACTTTGCCCCTCATATTTCGTTTCCCCAAGGAACATACCGAGTATGAATATGTGACTACGGATAATCAGGGTACGGGTATAAAAGAGACTATCGCCCGTTCGGGAGTCGGTCGTTTTATCTATGAAAATAATTCCCAAAGTGTTTCCTTCCCGATCTCGGTTACATTGACAAATAAAACGGCCGGAACATATTTTCTGGTAGGGAATATGTTCATGTCTCACATAGATATCTCGGAATTTATGAAAGAGAATCCCGGGGTAAAATCTGTGCAGGTTTATGATGGCAATAGCAGTAATTCCACTATCAAAGCGGATGGGCAGCTATTAAGTAACGGTGCCGGTTATACCCGGATTGCCCCCATGCAGTCATTTTTCATAACTATAGAGTCTCCGTCTGCCAGCCAATCGGTCAGGTTTACGGAAGCTATGCTGGTCTCTGCTCCCGGCGCGGAAAATAAGTTGAAAAGTACGGTTGTCCCGGCACACTCGGATCCTGCCTCTCTTTATCTGACCGCGTCTGCCGGGCAGGCGGAGAGCAATGCCTTGATCCGATGGAATCCGATGGCGGATAAAAAATATGTGGCGGGAGAAGACGCTGGGATTCTTATCGATAATGAAGTCCGTCCCTCTGTCGCTCTTTTCAGTATTGCGGATGAAAAAGCGCTCGATATCCAGCAACTTGACGATGCTGCGGAGATCCAGCTTGGATTTTATCTGCGGACTCCTGCGGATGTAAGTTTATCAGTTTGCAAAACAGAAAATGGGGAATGGACCGGGTGGAACCTGTTCGATGCAGAGAAAGGACTGCAATATTCACTCGATACTCCTGAAACAACAATCGTATTGGGGAATCTCTCAACCAATGTCGGGCGTTTTTATCTGAGAAAAGAGACAATGACCGATAGTGAAAACGGTATATCCGATGAAAACCGTATCTTCTGTTACAAAGAAGGAACGGATGAAGTGGTCGTGCGTGCTACATCTGCAACAATGACCCGTTGCGAAGTTTACCATGTTAGCGGACGGTTAGTCGATTCGGTATCTTATCCGGCAACTGAATATCAGTTACGCTTGTCTCCGGGTATCAATCTGATTAAGGTTTATATCGAAGGAAAAGTACCCCGGGTACTTAAACTCAGTAACTATTAATAGTAAAAAAACAATGGATATGAAAACGTTGTCATATACAAGATTGTACAGGCTGCTTTGTTCGTTATTGCTCTTATCTTTATTAGGGTGTAGTGGCGAAGATGTAGGAGAGCCCGGTAAAGATAAAGAGCCGGTAATGTTAGTCTTTAACACCTCTCCTGATTTGATGACCCGTACCTTATTAACTGGTCCGGCCAATCTGCAACATGTCCGGCAGGTACAATTGTATATTTTCGATGGCACAACAGGGGACGCCCGCTGTGTGGCCTCTGAGAATATAAACTGGCAGTATGTCGCAGGAGCTGAAAACGGGCTTCCCACACGGGAGCAGAAATATAAGGTGCAGTATGGAGGCTTTCAGCTTCAGAAAGAGTATACTTTCCTGGCAATCGGGTTGGATGACCGGGCCGGGGATACGTATGGTCTGCCGGGTGCGATCCGGGCCGACCAGGCTACCGGTACCTTATTGAAGAATGCTAATGCTATACTGGCTACCGGTAAAGGGCGTGCTGATATTGCAGTTTCGGAGTTATTCGCCGGTTCTTCCGTTTTCGCTCTGAGTATTTTAAACGGCAATACCGGATATGTAGATTTGTATCGTCGTGTAGCCGGAGTGTTGGGGTATTTCAATCATATTCCGACCCAAATAAACGGTGTTGAAGTAAGCGCTTTACATATTGAGTTGTATACGATACAAAACAAAAGTAACTTTCTGCTCAAACAAACTCCGGATGATTTTATCATAAGTCCGATGAGTTCAAACGCAGGTGACAAGATCGTTGTCAATATACCTAAGAGTGAGTTTGTTGCAGGCGGAACAACGAAAAAAGGTTCTTATATTCTTCCTGTACCGCTTCCTGCAGATAAAGATTACACCTTGCAGATCGTATTGGTAGATGCTGCCGGAACCCCTTTGCTTATTCATAAAGTCAAATTATCCGTAGATGGTGAAGTCACTGAGACTAACGGCGGCACTGGAATCATCATTCCAACAGAAGATCCTTACCGTTTTCCGATAATTACCAACCACTTTTACAGCATTGGAACAGAAGCGACTCCGATAGATTTCAATACTTTTTTGTTTACACCTTAAGTATTTTATCACTTACAGGATTTTTTAGAGTATATTTTCCTATATTTGGCGCCATAGAATTCCTAAATCTAAATCTTATGCGTAAAATTATTTCGTTTCTTTCGCTGGCCGTGATTATATTACTGGCGGCAGCATGTAAGGAGACCTCCCCGTTTAAGTACGAGTCAGTCCCTAACGATCCTATGAAAGCACGTATCTACACGCTGGACAACGGCTTGAAAGTCTATTTGACAGTGAACAAAGAGACACCGCGTATCCAAACTTATATCGCAGTCAAAGTTGGTGGAAAAAACGACCCGGCTGAAACAACCGGGTTAGCGCATTACTTTGAACATCTGATGTTTAAGGGTACACAAAAGTTTGGTACTCAGAATTATGAAATGGAAAAGCCGCTGCTCGATCAAATCGAACAACTGTTTGAAGTTTACCGGAAGACTACCGATGAGGCCGAAAGGAAAGAAATCTATCATCAGATCGACAGTATTTCGTATGAAGCGTCCAAATATGCTATTCCCAATGAGTACGATAAGCTGATGGCTGCTATCGGAGCCAATGGCACCAATGCTTATACGGGATTTGATATGACTGTCTATACGGAAGATATTCCTTCCAATCAGATCGACAACTGGGCTAAAATCCAGGCGGACCGCTTTGAAAACAATGTAATCCGTGGTTTCCATACGGAACTGGAAACCGTTTATGAAGAAAAGAACATGTCTTTAACCAGCGATGGTCGTAAAGTATATGAGGCCGTTTTGAGCGCTCTTTTCCCGGATCATCCTTATGGAACCCAGACAGTACTGGGTACTCAGGAAAACCTCAAGAATCCTTCGATTACCAATATAAAGAACTATCATAATACCTGGTATGTGCCGAATAATATGGCAATTTGTATGTCGGGCGACTTTGACCCGGATAAAACAATTGAGGTTATCAATAAATATTTCGGTCATCTGCAACCGAACCCGAATTTACCGAAGTTGCCGGTAACTCATGAATCACCTATCAAGGCTCCGGTTGTGAAAGAGGTATTAGGCGTGGATGCGGAAAATGTGACTTTGGGATGGCGTTTCCCGGGCGCATCGTCTCCGGAAGAAGATTTGCTGAACCTCACCGGCGAAATCGTAAATAACGGCAAAGCCGGTTTGCTGGATGTGGATCTGGTTCAACAGCAGAAAGTACTGAGTTGTTATGCAGGCACTTATGGTATGGCCGATTATAATGCATTTGTAATGAGTGGCCGTCCGAAACAAGGGCAAACGCTGGACGATGTGAAAGATCTTTTCCTTGCAGAGATAGAAAAACTGAAAAAGGGAGATTTCGATGAAGGTTTGCTGGAGGCTGCGATCAATAATTATAAACTGATGCAAATGTATCGCCTGGATAATAACAGCAGCCGGGCAGATATGTTTGTTTCTGCTTTTATAAATGGTGTAGACTGGAAAGACGAGGTGGCTCAGTTGGAGCGTTTAAGTAAAGTAACCAAACAACAGATCGTCGACTTTGCCAATAAGTATTTCGGAGATAATTATGCTTTGATCTACAAAAGAGAGGGCAAGGATCCGAATGAGAAGAAAATCGACAAACCTAAAATTACTCCTATCGTAATGAACCGCGACAGCTCAAGCGTGTTCCTTAAGGAAATACAGGCAGTAGAGGTCGCTCCGATAGAACCTGTATTTCTCGATTATGACAAGGATTTGCAGAAACTGACAGCAAAGTCGGATATTCCTGTTCTTTACAAACAGAATATGACGAACGATGTTTTCTCTCTGATGTATGTCTTTGAGATGGGAACGAACAACGATAAGGCGATGGGTACGGCTTTCGAATATATGAAATATCTCGGTACTTCAAAGAAAAGCCTGAAAGAGATCAATGAAGAATTTTATCGTTTGGCATGCTACTTCAATGTTTTCCCGGGAGCGGATCGCACGTATGTCATGCTGGAAGGCCTGAAGGAAAATATGCCGAAAGCAATGGCTCTCTTTGAGGAGATTCTGGCTGATGCCCAAGTGGACAAGGATACTTACGGTAATCTGGCTGACGATATTCTGAAAAAACGGACGGATGCCAAATTGAACCAGGGACAGAATTTCAATAAACTGATTCAATATGCTATCTGGGGACCGCAATCTCCGGCTACACATGTCCTTTCTACAGCTGAATTACAACAGATGGATCCTCAGGAATTGGTCGACCGTATCCATAAGATAAATACCTATGAACATAAGATACTGTATTACGGGCCTGAAAAACCGCAGGCTTTACTGGATATCGTTAAACAGTATCATAATGTTCCGGAAAAACTTGTTCCTGTTCCGGCCGCTACAGAGTTCAAGCAACAGGAAACACCGAAAAATAAAGTTTTGCTGGCACAATATGATGCCAAACAGATTTATTTCTCAGCCGTATCCAACCGTGGCGAGAAATTCGATCCGTCGATCGAGCCGACATTGAACATGTACAATGAATATTTCGGTGGCGGAATGAATGCGATCGTATTTCAGGAAATGCGTGAAGCCCGCGGACTGGCTTATTCTGCAGGGGCATATCTTATCACTCCTTCGAAATTGAAATATCCGTATGTATACCGTACGTTTATTGCTACACAGAATGATAAAATGATCGACGCAATGAAAGCCTTTGATGATATTATCAACAATATGCCGGAGTCGGAAAAAGCGTTCAATCTGGCAAAAGAAGCTTTGATAACCCGTATGCGTACGGAACGTATCACAAAATCCGGAGTCTTATGGTCGTATCTGAATGCACAGGATTTGGGACTGAATACCGACAGCAGGAAGGAACTGTTTGAAAAAGTACCTTCCATGACCCTTGCCGATATCAAAGCCTTCCAGGAGAAATGGGTGAAAGGACGTACCTATACCTATTGTGTACTGGGAGATGAAAAGGATCTGGATCTGAAGTCTCTGGAACAGTACGGACCGGTAACGAAACTGAGTAAAGAAGAGATATTTGGATATTGAGAATTGAAAATTAGAAATTAAAAAGACGGTTGTTAAATACTCATTTGATTTAACAACCGTCTTTCTTTTCCAATCAAGTAATTTTCAATTCTCAAATTCCATCATCCTGATGCATCTCCACCTCCTTGACTTTCCGGAACAGGTCGGATGCGAAGATGAAGTCGTTGAGGGCTTTGTTGTTGGAGGTGATGACCTGGTCTTTTGTTCCCTGCCATTCTTTAACACCTTCTTTGATGAAGATGATGTTTTCCCCGATATTCATTACGGAGTTCATGTCATGGGTGTTGATAACCGTGGTCATCTTATATTCCGTTGTAATATCGTGGATCAGGTCGTCTATCAGCAGGGACGTTTTAGGGTCCAGTCCGGAGTTGGGTTCGTCGCAGAAAAGATATTTAGGGTTCAATGCGATCGCACGGGCAATAGCGGCACGTTTCATCATACCACCACTGATCTCTGACGGATACAGATGTTCCGCTTCCGAAAGATTCACGCGTTCCAGGCAGAACATGGCTCTTTTTTCTCTTTCTTTATAAGAATCATTAGAGAACATATTGAGCGGGAACATCACATTTTCAAGAACCGTCATGCTGTCGAACAAGGCAGACCCCTGGAACAGCATGCCCATTTCCCTGCGAAGCATGTTCAATTCCAATTTATCCATGGAGGTAAGGTCGCGCCCGTCATACAGGATCTCACCCGAATCCGGTTTCATCAGGCCGATGATATTTTTGATCAGGACCGTTTTCCCGGAACCGCTTCGTCCGATGATCAGATTGGTCTTCCCTGTTTCAAAAACGGCGCTGATATCATTCAGCACTGTGCGGCCTTCAAATGATTTCGTTATGTTTTTTACTTCTATCATTTCTTACGTAAGCATTAAATGGGTCATTATTACGTCTGCCAGCAGGATCATGATACTGCTCATTACAACAGCATTCGTACTCGCTTTACCGACTTCGAGTGCCCCTCCTTTCACATAATAACCGAAATAAGCGGCTATCGATGAGATTATAAAGGCGTAAACGACAGATTTTATAATAGAATACCAGATATAGAATTCATTGAAATAAAATTGCAACCCGTATTCGAAAGAGGCTGGCGTCATACCTGTTCCTGTCGAATGGCTGGCGGCTATACCTCCCATAATTCCTGTAAACATACTGAAAATAACCAGTACCGGAATAAAGATCATCAGTCCGGCAATTTTCGGCATAATCAGGAAGTTTGCCGAATTGACTCCCATAATTTCCATCGCATCGATCTGCTCCGTTACACGCATGGTTCCTATTTCGGAGGCAATGTTGCTACCTACTTTACCAGCAAGGATCAGTGCCATGATGGAGGATGAAAACTCCAGCAGGATAATTTCGCGGGTCGTATACCCGATCGTAAATTTAGGGATCAGCGGTGAACTGATATTCAATGATATCTGGATGGCGATAACCGTACCGATAAATACCGAAATGATAACCACGATCCAGAGAGAGTCGACACCCAGCTTATATATCTCTTTTATCAATTGTTTGAAGAACATGCTCCATCTGTCAGGTATTGATATGGATTTCCCCATCAACATGACATATTCTCCCATTCTATGTAACGCTTTATTCATTATTTTCTTGATTACTTATCTGTTCCAGTCTGCAAATATAACTGAAATATGTCAACTACTGTTCACTGTTTATGATTTGTTTTCACGTCAGGTACCGTGTCCCTTCGTCCATACTAGCCTGGATCGGGTAGGAGAGGATGAAGCTGTTACTCTGGAAATACTTGTTCAGATAGCCGGGGATACGTGGCATTACGGGGTCGTAGGAATAGCCTTCTTTCCGGCTGAAGATCACCCACATGCTGTCGTCCGCTTTCACATCCCGGAACACGATCAGGAAATCATCCCAGTCGCTGAAGTTTACATATGATATTTCTCCCGCTCTTTTGGCGAAGAGTTTTTTGATGGCTTTCAGCGTATCTTCCGAACCGTAGAACACGACTTTTGCCCCGGTATTCTGCAACACGTTCCATACCCGGTTCATGACCGGTATGAAGCCGATTTCTTTTTCCGCCCGGTCCGGCAGGATAATCAGGTGGCGTTTAATGGTGGCCAGCGGTTGTACCGGTTTGTAGATGAAGGTCGTTACGCTGCTGTGCTGTAATACGTTTTCAACAATATTTCCCAGGAATGCTGCCGGTATGTCCTTTTCCTTATGCAATCCGAGGACCAGGTCGGTTATCTCCCGTTCTTTCACGACGCTGGTAATGGCGTTGGAGATGCTCAGGTCGTAGCGGAGTAAACCTTTCAGCCGGGTGTCGGTGGCCGCGGCGGTATCGACGGCGGTCTGTAATACCCGTTTGGAGGACTTCAGCGTCTTGTCGTCCGAATTCTGGTTGTCTATCACTTTGAGGGCATATAATCCGCTGGTATTCGTTTTTGATTTTATGGCAAGGCTGAGGTTGACCAGTTCTTCAACCGTCTCCTCATTGCTGACGGGGATCAGGATATGTTCGTCCTTCGTATCTTTGTCTTCTGTCTCCTCACCGGATTCCTTCATCGCTATATTATGCGCTCCTTTCTGGGCGGAGAAGGAGGCGATGGCGCAGGTCACCAGGATCATCAGGATCGTACCGTTCAGTACGCTTTCATTCAGGAGCCGTATGGGAGCACCGTTGGCGTCGGTTCCCAGGATCACGTTATACCCGACCATGACGGCTGCCAGTGTAGCTGCCGCCTGGGCGTTGCTCAGTCCGAAAATAACACTCCGCTGGTCGACCGACAGCCGGAAGGTCTTTTGTGTCAGCCAGGCTGCCGCATATTTTGCCGCCGTAGCTACGATGATCATAACCATACCGACCTTGATCGTTTCGAAGCTGGTAAAGAAAGCCCGGTAATCGATCAGCATCCCCACACTCAGCAGGAAGAAGGGGATAAAGATCGCGTTCCCGACAAACTCTACACGGTTCATCAGCGGCGAACTCTGCGGGATCAGCCTGTTCAGGGCCAGTCCGGCAAGGAAAGAGCCGATGATCGCTTCCATCCCCGCTAACTGGGCAAGGAATGCACCGAAGAACACCATCGACAGCACGAATATATATTGCGAAATATTATCGTGTACCCGTTTGAAGAACCATCGTCCGATAAAGGGAAACACCAGTAACACAATCAAGGCAAAAATAACGATGGAAACGCCCAGGCGTATCCAGAAAGCGTTGTCGGCATTTCCTGTCGCCATCCCGACAATAATTGTCAGCACCAGTAAAGCCAGCGTATCCGTGATCATGGTCCCGCCGACGGTAATGCTGACAGCATTGTTTTTGCTGATCCCCAGCTTGCTGATGATCGGATAAGCGATCAGTGTATGGGATGCGAACATACTGGCGAGCAGTACGGACGTCTCCATGCTGAAATCAAGCACCCATAATCCAACGACCGTCCCCAGTATCATAGGGATCAGGAACGTATACATCCCGAATACAAGACTTTTCCCGCTATTCTTCTTAAAATCCCCCATGTCTATTTCCAGCCCGGCCATGAACATGATATAAAGTAACCCTGCCGTCCCCGAAAGAATGATACTGCTGTCGCGCAGGACAAGGTTAAAACCGTTCGGCCCGATAATGGCTCCGGCAATGATCAGTCCCAGCAGGTGCGGAACCCTGAGTTTATTCAACAGGAGCGGGGCGGCCAGGATGATCAGCAGTATCAGTAAGAACTTCAATACCGGATCAGCCAGCGGGAGGGTGAAATCTATGTTTGAGAGTAATATCATATCTATAAATATTTACATATCTTGCATTGATAATCCTTTTATATCCAGCGTATAATGTGCCAACTGTTTTTTTATTGTTGCAACCTTTTCGTATAGGCGGGCTATATTTACCTTGTGAAAATTTCGTTTGACTTCTGCTATTAACGCCTTGTTCTCGAATCGGTTGAGGGCGATAAGGTCTATTTCATTCTCACCTTTGTTGTCCCAGTAATTTCCGATATCCGTGATGTCTTCACTTTCAGCTATCATATCCCTGAAATAGCGTTCCAGGATGCGCCCGCTGTATTGTTCGTAATTTTTTAAGATGAATTGTTCCAGCATATTGTTTTTTCCCAGTTCAATCATTGACAGATTCGGGAATATGAAACGGAACCAGAACATCAGGTAATTATCATTCAGGCACCAGCGACTGTTGCGGCTTTCCGGTTTTGAAAACATCGGTTTGTTTCTGTTGATCAGGGAATATTCTTTTTCGAGATTAGCCAGATAGGCGCCCGTATTTTTTCCAATGATCGAATCTATTTCACTTTGGCTGGTCTTTCCGGAAGCTATTAATTGTAAAATGGAAAAATAAGTAGCATATTCGCGTCCGAACTCTGATATCAGCAAATCACGTCCTTCCGATAAAAAAGGAGAATCCGGTCGAATGGTATAGCGGATCATTTGATTGAAAGTGACAGCTCCGGCTTCCATTAGTAAAGCTACATATTTAGCAACACCGCCTGTTATAAGATAAAAGGCCAGAAGATCTTCCGGGGTATATTTCGGGTTATAGTCTTTCAAAATTTCTTTAATTGTTGAAACGCTGAAAGGCTTTAAAATGATTTTTGAAGTAAGGCGCCCGAATAGAGGTTCTTTGTTATTTTCAAAAATTTTTTTCATCATGGAATATATCGAACCGCAAGCGATAAAATTTATTTTTGCCTGCTCCTTGTATCTATCCCAGATATTTTGAATATCACTGAAAATGGAACTGTTAATATTGTCAAACTCCTGAAATTCATCGATGATCAGTGTGAAATGTGTTTGAGTGGCATATATCATCAGTTGTTCGAATAAAATACGAAACTCAGTCACATTTCCGAAAATCTCCAGTTCCAGACTGTCTTTTATTTCCTGCTGGAATTGTTCACACAGAAGGACTTCGCTTTTACGTGAAACAAAGAGATAGAGAAACTTTTCACCTTTCATGCTCTCGAGCAATAAAGAGGTTTTACCGATGCGCCTGCGTCCCACCATCACCGTGAAACAAGCAGTGTTTCGTGATTGTTTATTGATATCCCGGAGTAAATCCAACTCTTGTGTACGATCGTAAAACTTCATGACTTTACTGTTTTAATGGTCATTAATTTAATGGCTGTTACATTAATGACTATTACAAAGGTAACTATTGTTCTTTTATAATGCAAATGAAAACCATTATTAGAGGCTAATAAAATTATTCGATTTGAATAATTCGAATTAAATAATTATATTTGCTGAAAAGATCGAGTATATGGCAAAAGTTGTAAATCCCTTTATCGTAACCGGTAAAATTGAACCGGAATATTTTTGTGATCGTATACAGGAATCGGCTCGCCTGATAAAGTCTGTCACGAACGGAAACAATATGGTTATTATATCTCCCCGCCGTATGGGTAAAACGGGACTGATTCAATTCTGTTATGAGAAGCCGGAGATCAGGGAGGAATATTACACTTTTTTCATTGATATTCTGCATACATCGGGGCTACGTGAATTTACTTATTTGTTAGGGCGTGAGATTTACGAAACCTTGTTGCCCCGCAGCCGGAAAATGACAAACCTTTTCATTCAAACCCTGAAATCCATCAGTGGAAAATTTGGATTTGATCCGCTTTCCGGTACACCGACATTTAATATAGAGTTAGGTGATATAGATCGTCCCGAGTATACGTTGGATGAGATTTTTCGTTATCTGGAAGCGGCTGACAAACCCTGTATCGTGGCGATCGACGAGTTTCAGCAGATCGCCAAATATCCGGAAAAGAATATTGAAGCCTTGTTGCGTACTCACATTCAGAAAATAAGGAATAGCCATTTCATTTTTGCCGGTAGCGAACGGCATATGATGCAAGAGATGTTCCTGTCTGCCGCCCGCCCTTTTTATCATAGTGCGGATATGCTTGAGTTGACCGCAATTGCTCCGGATATATATATCCCGTTCATTGTCGGACATTTCCTGAAGCGGAACCGCCAAATCGAGGTTGCAGATGTAGAACGGGTTTATACCCTGTTTAAAGGGCATACGTTCTACATTCAGAAAACTTTTAACGAAGCTTTTGCCGATACCCCGGAAGGGGAAATATGTACACTGGAAATGATACGGGCAGCTATCAACAACATGATTGCGGCGAATGATACGATTTTCCGTGAAATATTATCAAATATCCCTGAAAAACAGAAAGAATTACTCTATGCTATTGCCAAAGACGGCGAAGCAGAGCGTATTACATCCGGATCGTTTATAAAACGACATAGCCTGACATCTGCAAGTTCAGTACAGTCAGCCGTAAAAAAACTGCTGGAAAAAGACATTATTACTGAAATCAATAAAGTGTTTTCCGTGACCGATAAGCTGTTTTCCATGTGGATAAATCAAATTTACGGTAATAAATCCATTTTTTTATAGGCGAAACTAAGTATTTCAAAAAGGTGCACAAAAACAACGCGACCATACTAAAAAATCAAATAGTTATAAAACATATTTTTTAGCGAGGTAGGGAAAGAAAATATGTACAAATGTACGGCACTTAGAGATAAATGCCGTATATTTGTACTGGGTCACTCTGGCACCAGAAGCAATTCTTCTATTATTCATAATGACCTTATTTTATCGTTTATGACGCAATATTGCAGAGTTATGTTGAGGTTGTTAGTTACTGTTCTTTCAGCTTTTCCCTGAAATACATCTCCAATGTCATACCCGACAGTTTGCGTTGCTTCTTTAGAAAGGATCGGTAAAATTTCATATTACCGGAATTAATCTGAAATTTCGCGGCGGTTATTTTCGCCACCGCGAAATTTCGAATAAAGATAAAAGACAGAACGCAAAATGACAAATTTCACCCCTGCTAAAATGACCGTATATACATTGTTTGTTTCCCTCTGCCGATCTGAACCAGCTTATTGCTGTCTATCAGTAACTTCAGGTCGTTCAGGGCCATAAACCGGCTGTAATGATTTATCTGCACGCAGGTACCGGTGTTGATACATCTGTTTTTATTCACCTCTTTCATAATATTCTCCAGCCGTTGTTCCTGTGTGAGTTTTTCTGTTTTCGCCTTTTTCACCTGTTCCAGTCCGGCTTCCCTGACTTGTTCTTTCAGGGAGGTTGCACAGCGGAAACTGACGGTGTCGGCTTCTGCGATGACTTTGGCTTTACCGTTTTCATCCGTTACTGTCCGGCTTTTCAGCGTGGGTGTGAAATACCCCAGTCCGTCCAGCTCGATGCTATTCCCTTCCGCCAGGTGAAACCCCATCCAGAAGTTAAGTGCTTCCAATACCCCTTTTACGTCTGCCGATGAGATCGTGCTCGACATCGAGATCATCTTGCACATATACTTCGTGTCGAGCGTACCTTGTGAAATGATCCGTGCATGCGGAATCTTTTTGTCTTCCCTGTCTCCCGGGACCGGTGTCTTGTACCATCCGAATTTTAAACTCATTACTATCTTGTTTTAAATTAATACCAGCCAAAACAAATTTTCATCCCGTACAACCATTCATTCAATAATCATTGAACGAAAGGAAATCAATCATCAAACGAAAGAAGCATATATGTGTTTTATTCGTTTGATATATATCAAACGTAAAAACGTACGAATACAAATATAATACGGAATGGAAGGAATTGTACCGGAGATAGCATATATTAATGATATTCTTTCAAATAAGTTCACATAAGCGGATGAAGGGAGCTGTTTTTTGTAATTGGGCTTTCTCTATGAATTGAGGACGGAGGTCTTTTTGTTTCCATTGGAAAAAAGATTGATATTCCTGTTCATTATTGTAACATTCTTCTATATAATCGGCTAACTCTTTAGGGGATTTAAAGTCATTTGCATGGATAAAACAATGTTCCCCAGGTGCGAACTCGTTGATGTTAGGGGCACCTAAATAGATGGGAACCGCTCCGGCGATCAACGGATCAAAGAATTTCTCCGTTACATAATCGGTTGCACAGGCATTTTCAAAAGCAATAACAAATTTGTACTGTTTATATAAATTGATTTTGGACTCCCTTCCGTTATCCTGATCCATTTTCTTATTATTGAATAGTTTTCCATAGGAATCTATAGGTATTTCCCGCATAAGTTCTTTCAGGTATTCCTGTCTCGAACTTTGGTTGATCGGGCTGGATATAAGCATACAGATATTGTTGGCTCTCTCCTTTGTGTCGACTGGTTGTTTCATCAAAGGAATAAAATTGTCATGCAAATACGATTGTATGACGTCTGCCGTTTGATGATAAGAAATCCGGTAGTCAAAAAGCTCCGTGAATTCCGGATCTTTGAAGAACGGGTAGTTTTCTTCGCATTCCAATGTCCAGGCAACCCATATTTGTCCTTCAGGTTTTTCCAGGTCGTTTTCTAATTCATTGATTAATGTCGGTAAGTGGAAAATAACTGTTTGTGCCTGAGAATAATACTGCCTGTCAGTCGTGAATCTATAGTCTTCCGGTATCTGCTCAACGGGAATGTTTAGAGGAGTATCCCACATCGTATTATATATCAATATAATATGTTTGTTTTTTATTATTTCAGGAGATAATTTCTCCGCCCAGTAAGATATCTTCCATTTTAAATAACTCTTCAAATTATTCTGGGCATTTTTGTAATAGCGGTAAATCCTCTTTTTTGAGAGTGGTGAGAGATGGTGATATATTTTAAAAATGGTATACAATGCATGTGACGGTAAAGTGAAATTACCATTTTTGATTTTGGCCAGTGATAAGAAAGCTAAATTATATAACATATAAGCTTTTGCGTATAGTTCGCTTTTCATTTCCCGGTCCGGGCCATTGAAACGGTATCCCGATGCAAAACGAATCAAACGATTAGCTATATAGATCAGGTCTCGTACGCGTTTGGACGTGACTAATGTCCTCATGATAGAACCTTCCCGTTGCCGGTATCCGTAAAAATCAATGTTGGTGATGTAAATGCTTTTTGCAAGGCAAAGAGCTTGGGGAGTCCAGAGTTCGTCTTCGTGGACAACATTCTCAAAATACAATGTTTGCTTGTTTAGCCAGTCCTTTTTGTATAGGTAATTAGAAACCATCGGAGGAAAAGCCCCGTGTTTCATTAATTCTGAAAAACACTCTTTTCCTGTCAGGCAGGTATGGCATAAATGGGATGGGATTGGATTAAATAAGGTTCCGGTTTGTCCGTTAGGATAATAACAAACGGAATTTCCCATTATTATGTCGGGGTGAAAACCGATAGCTTCCGAGAACATTTTTTCGGTCTGTCCTTCTATTATCCAGTCGTCGCTGTCGATAAACATTATATATTCCCCTTGCACTTCTGACAATCCTTTATTACGTGCTGCCGACAATCCCTGATTCGGTTGATGAAAGAGCTTTATACAGGAATGAGAAGAAGCGAACTTCTCTGCAATTTCTCCGGACCGATCAGTAGAGCCATCATTGATCAAAATAATCTCCTTTGAAATTATCCGTATGTTGATCAAAGAGTTCAAACACTCTTCCAGATATGTTGCGACATTATATATCGGAACTATTATAGATAAAAAAGGACATGAAGTACTCATATAATAATTTTCTAGTGAATATATTACTTTTTTATTATTTATAAGGTCAGTTTGATTGTTTTTTTGCTTAGTTATCAGTTTGCTGTTTTGTTTTGTAGAACTTTTTTAGTGAGAAAGAATCTTTTATTTGAGATAAATTCCACATTTTGTTACGTGATTTTTTTATTGCTTTGTAATCTATGGAATATTAATTAGTTAGCTTGATTCTTTTTTTTATTAATCCATTTTTTCTAGAATAGAAATGTTTTAATTTGAAAAATGCAAACATGAAATTTTTATATAATGAATGGTATAAAAGAAAAAATATCTTCAGATATGATAAATGTGATTGATTTTTATCAAAAATCACGATTGTTCAAAGATAGTCAATTAGAGAAGCAAGCCGAGGAATTATTAGATATTGTTTTGAAGGGACTCTCTTGTGAAATGCCTATAGAATTGGGAAATGGATTGTTAGGAACTGCTTGTGGCGTTATTTATTTGCTACAGCACCAATATGTAGACGGTGATGCAGATGAGATATTGGCAGAAGTAGATCATTTTTTGTTTTGGCAGTTGACTTGTCGTCCCGATGAAGCTATTGCGAATTGGGCAGATTGGTTATACTATTTTCGAATACGTATTTTATGTAACAGAGAACCAACTAACTGTTTGTCAGAAATTATTTTTCGTCAAAATCTGATTTTTTTGTTAGATCGTTTGACTAATGCGATCAAAAGTGGATATCATTTTTCCAGAGATATCTATTCGGAAGTAAAAAATATTCATTTGATGAATATTTTTCCAGTAAGAACAGCAACTTTGCTTGGGTTACAGACAAATACTGAATCTTTGATTCCGATTGATAATATTGAAAGAGATGAGGTGGCTTTTGTTGTTGCGATCCGTATTGATTCAATCGATCGGGAGAGAAATTTGGATTTCTTATTGGAAAAATTGACAAACATACCCAATAGTAAGGTTTGGATAATAGAGGGAGATGATCGACCTCGTTATACATTCAAGCATTCATATTCGAATGTATATTATTTGTTTAAGATAGATTCTGATCCCGTTTTTTATCGTACCAAATATCTGAATGACATGCTAAAGATGGTTGAGGCTCCGATTATTGGTGTTTGGGATACAGATATTTGGGTGGCAGAGGAACAGATTCAAATGGCAGTTGATGCTATTAAGAAAAAGAAAGCAGTTATGAGCTATCCTTATGACGGACGTTGCTGTTGGCTTCCCCCTTCTGATTCAAATCGTTTTAGAGAGAATTGTTCTCCTGAAACATTGAACAATTATGGTATTTATAGACTAAATACAAACGGAGGAGCTTTTTTTGTAAACCGAAAGACTTATTTGGCAGCAGGTGGTGAAAATGAACTTTTTTACGGGTGGGGTCCGGAAGATACAGAACGTATTAAACGAATGGAAATATTGAGACTACCTGTTTTTAGATCACCAGGACCTTTATTCCATTTATATCATCCCCGTAATGATAATTCAAAATATGCTGAAGGAGACATTGAAATGCATAATCGGAAGATGTTTTTGAAAATTTGTAGTTTATCTGCAGGAGAACTGTTGAATTTTATTCAAAAGAATGGTTATGACATGAGAAAGCTTACAGATACTTTTCGAAAAAATGAAAAATATAGTTCGGAGATAGCTTTTTGGAAAAATGAAATTTCTCGATATAAATTGTGGTATGAAGGAAAGTTATCTGAATTGTACGGAACTTCTTCTCCGTTGCCGGAGCAATGCATTGTATTGGAAAATCCAATACACTCTGCAATTATGACTTGGACGAAGTTACACCAACAAATTAAATATTTGCAGGTATTGCAGTTGGATTCACAGATATTTTCCGGGAAAAAGGTTTTGGATCTAGGAGCGGGACCTATGCCGAGTGCTACTTGTTTTTCTGGATGTGAACTATATGCTTTGGACCCGTTAATGTCTGTTTATAGAGATTTAGGGTTTCCACATGAATTGTATCCGGATGTTCATTTTATAGAAGCTTATGCTGAAAAACAACCTTTTGAGGATAATTTTTTTGATGTAGTAATATCTGTCAATGCAATTGATCATATCGATTCTTTAGAACTAGTAGGAATGGAATTACAAAGGGTTTGCAAACCGGATTGTTTTTTTACGATGCATGTTCACTACCATTCGGCAACGGTTTGTGAACCAATAGAGATTAGCGATATTCTATTTAAAAAAGTATTTAACTGGGTTAAAAATCTTCGAGTCGTTTCACGTTCACAATATTCTTATGGTTCAGTTATTCCGGAATGGGAACAATATGTTTTGTGGAGTAATTTCTAAGTGAAGAAATCTATTGTTTGTTGTGTGAAATCACTTGTGGAGAAGAATTATAAGCTTTTATCGATATTTGTTTTGATCTTATGAAAATAAAGTTTTACCTTGCATTCAATAATTTGAATGTATATGATGAAAGACCCTAAACTAATTCTGAATCTGCTATTTTTTTTCTGTCTGGTGGCTTGCGGTGACGGTACAAGTGTATCTCCCTTATTGATTGAAGCAGAGAAATACATGAATGAAAGACCGGATAGTGCGTTATTACTATTAGATAGTATAGCACATCCGGAAAATCTTTCACAGGAACAAAATGCTCTCTGGTGTTTATTGTTGACTCAGGCACAGGATAAAAATATCATTACTCCTACATCTGACTCTTTGATAAATGTAGCAGTGGATTATTTTGAAAAGACTGACAATATGGAGAGAAAGGCACAAGCTTATTATTGCCAGGGAAGAGTCTTGACTGATATGTTGCTTTTTGATAAAGCGATTATCAGTTATTTAAAAGCGGAAGAAATGGTACTGCAAACTACTGATTATAATTTGCAGGCACGTATTTATAATCATTTGGGAGATTTGTATGATAAGACTTCGTTTTACGAAGATGCTTTATCTTGTTATCAAAAAGCGTATGATTCTTATAAATTAGCAAATAATTTATTGGGTGTGGCTTTTGTATTGAGAGATATAGGATCGTCTTATGAGTATCAGAATCAATTAGATAGTGCAACTTCCTATTTAAAAAAATCATTGGAAATATCAGATGAGAATGGCTGGAATGATTTGAGTAGGAGCCTTCTTGTCTGTCTAGGGAATATTTGTGAAAGTCAATCATCATATTCGGAAGCAGTTGAATATCTTTATAAATCTATGAGTGGGGTAGAAGAAGATAACCTATCCTATTCTTTATATTATTCGTTAGGTTACTTATATCGACAGGTAGGACTATCGGATTCTGCATTTTATTATTTGAATAAAGCTATGGACAGTTCTGACTTGTATATACAGTGTCAATTGAATAGGGAGTTTTCTGTCTTATTCTTTGAAAGTAAAGATTATGAAACTGCATTTGAATATAATGAACGATATATATTATTACGTGATTCGATAGAACATATTTATCAACCTGAAAAATTGGCAGAGATTGAAGCACGCTATAATTATGATAAATTGATCAATGAAAAGAGTCAATTGGCTTTAAAGAAAAAAAATGCAATATTGTTTTTTTCTATTTTAATATTAGCTTTGTTGTTTTTTATATTCATAGTCTTTATTCGATATCAAAAAATAATTTGTGAAAAGCAAGTGATAATAAGAGATGGAGAAATTGCTCTTTCAAAGAGTCTATCAGTAATTGAATTTAATAAAACTCTGTTAAGTGAAAAGGAAAATGAACTTAAGTTGAAAATGAAAGAATTGGAGGATAATGCCGTAACGATTCAATCATTAATGCTTGAAAAAAAACAGCTTGGAGAATCATTGGCTCAAAGATGTAAAGTTTTAAATGAAGAGATAGTCACTTTGCAAAGTGAAATCGAAAATAAGGATTTTTTATATGAAAATAAACAACATGAACTTCAATTAAAAAGGGATGAATTAGAAAATACTGAAGCAAAAATTGAATTCATAGAATATGAAAAACAACAACTAAAGAGTGTGTATTCTGCGCAAGCAGATGCTTTAGATAAGCAAATAACTATATTGCAGAGCGATATAAAAGCGAAAGAGTCTGTTATTAAGAATTTGAGAAATAAATCGAGAGGATTTTTGCGTAAATATTTAGAAAATAACTATCCGCAAATGAAAAAACTTTATGATAAGGGAGATGTTGTTGTCAAATACTCAGATAAAGAATGGGAAGTTTTTGAGGAGTTGTTTTGTTCTATTTATCCTAAATTAATACCTAAGCTTTGTAAGAATTATCCTAAAATGAATAAGAAGGAACAGAGGTTCTGTTGTTTGTTATTATTAGGTGTAAAAACGGCAAAAATATCGGCAATTATGGATTTAGAACCTAATACCATTTCAAAATATCCAACTAACATTCAAGAAAAATATTTTAAATCGTATGGAAAAAAATCATTAGAAGATATATTACTTAGTATAGTGTAAAATCCATATTTCAAATTTTGAACATTTGTTGCTTTGAGTTGGTTGTTGATAATCAATGTGCTGGTTCTGTTTTTTTTATTTGTTAAATCCATATTTTTTCAAAAAAGGATTTGTTATTTTGCTGTACAAACAACAAATTAAAGTCAATTATGAAAAAAACAGTTATCTTATTCTTATGTATGCTTGTCGCATTTAGTGCATTTTCCAAAATAATGGATTCAAGAGATATCCATTTAAAAGCACGAAAGGCGGATAAAGATGTTCTCCGTAGTGTTATTCCTGTAAGGTCTTCTTTGGAAGGAAATACAATTTTAATCAACTTTTTTAACGCTCCGCGAAATGTAACAGTGACAGTACTGGATGCCGAAGGTAATAAAGTTTTTATAGAGGCCTATAGTTCACCGCAAATCGTTAAATTGCAGGCACTTTATGTATCTGGTTCCTATACGCTTGAAGTTGCCTATGAAGATACATGTTTATATGGCGATTTTGCAATAGAATGACCATTCCTTATACGTGCCAAATAATGGATATAGCAGTGAGCTCCATGAATATAGTAGATGGTTTATATAATTAATATAGTCCAATATACTAGTGGGGTTCACTGTGTGTTTTTTAACTAGAAGCGAATCTCTATAATTCTATAAGCTAAATACTATGATTGACATATCCGTCATAATGCCTGTCTTTAACGAAGAGAAGTATCTTCATGCAGCAATTGACAGCATACTTTCTCAGACTTTTGACAATTTTGAATTTATTATAATAGATGATGCGTCAACAGATAATTCATTGCAAATCATTAAGTCTTATACGGATAAACGTATTATATTGATTTGTAATGAATATAATGTCGGGAACTATCCTTCCCGGAATAGAGGATTGGAACTTGCCGTTGGAAAATATATTTGTGTTATGGATGCGGACGATATAGCCTATCCTCAAAAATTTGAGTTCCAATATAAGTATCTGGAAACTCATCCGGATATTTGGGGAATAGGTACGAATTTTATTTTCTCGAATCCGCAGATGAAACGACATTTATCCTTATCATATGAACAATTGATGATTCATTTGCTTCAGAATAATACTTTTTTGCATTCATCTTTGGTGATACGAACTGATGTGATGAGAATGCATGGCGGATATGATGAAAAATATATCTACTCTTCCGACTATGACCTTATGTCGAGGCTTGTATTATCAGGAAAGGTCGAAAATCTGCCGAATATATTGATGATGTGCCGTTGGCATGCGTCTCAGATATCCCAGTTACATCGAGATGAACAGAAAGCATTTGCTTATGATATACGCCGTAAATATCAGATTGAATTTATAAACCGTTATAGGAGCGCCAATCAGCAAACACCGGACGAGTGGACTGTCGGTATTCCGCAAATTGGACGAATTATAGCATTGTATACTTATGCGAGTTATACCGGAGATGTGATTTATGAAAAACAAGCGGATGAGTTATTAGAGCAATTATTGGAAAATGATATAGAAATTATTCCTTCTTTAGGACGGGAATGTAGTTTATGTAGCTTGGGATGCGGTCTTATATACATCCTGCGCAATGGATTTGCCGAAGGAAAAGAAGATGAAGTGCTGGCGGAACTGGATAAACGCCTGCTCATTCTCTGTATGAATTGGAAAAAAGAAGAAGTCTATTCTTTATATGGTTGGATACATTATTTGACGCTTCGGATAGATGTTTCGGAAGAAAGTTCTGTAACTCTTTTCAATAAACAAAACCTGATCCAATTACTGGATCGTCTGGAAGAGGTGGGAATGATTGATGAGTGTTTATTGAAGGACATCCGGATAATAGATGGTTTGGGGCTCTTTCCAGAGCGAACTAAACGGTTATTAGGAACGAAAGAAATTGTCAGTACGAACTACAATGATATAGAAAAACCGCTAGATGATGTAGTTACATTCGTAATCCCGGTTCGCATAGACTCGTCTGAACGGCAGGCAAATCTGGATGTGGTGTTAGATCAGTTATCGAAACGTACACATACTAAAATAATAATATTAGAAGCTGATTCCGGTCCCTTATATAAAATGCCAGAAAATTATCCGAATGTGACTTACTTATTTGTGAAAGACGATAACCCGATTTTTTACCGGACGAAATACCTGAATGAATTGTTAAGGCAAGCCGATACATCTATTGTTGGTATATGGGATACCGATGTGATAGTTCCGGATAATCAGATAGATTGTTCGATAGACGACATACGTGAAGGAAGAGCAGTCATGAGTTTCCCTTATGACGGATGTTTCAATTTCTGTTCGTTGGAAGATAGTTTTGTATTTCGAAATAACCGTTCTATTGATTTTTTGAAAGAAAGAGAACATTTTAACCGTGTTATTCATTCTGTCGGTGGTGCTTTATTAGTACACAGGAGTATTTATTTGAATGCAGGGGGAGAGAATGAGCACTTTTATGGTTGGGGGATGGAGGATCAGGAACGTGTAAAACGGATGGAAATATTAGGACTACCAGTTTCTCGAGTTACCGGAGTTTTATACCATTTGTTTCATTTTCGAAATGGAAACTCCCGATATTGTAGTGAACGGCAGAGGATAGAGAGCGGTAAAGAGTTTATGAAAGTTTGTAGTATGTCCAAAAATCAACTAAAACAATATATATGTAGCTGGAATAACATTGCTACAAATTTTGAAACTCAAATTTATTTATCTTTAAACACCAATGAAATTATATCGATCTAATTACGAGATCGTGGCTAATTATTAGCTTGAAATCCATGTTTTTGTAGGGCTCTTTTAATTTTAATAGCATGGAAGTTTAGCGGGTTTATTATCAGGGTGTTGTGTGGCGTGTTAAAATAGATTCAATCCACTTTTTATTTTTTTAGGTCCATACCTTTGTCTTGAAATTTAACAATAAATCTACCATGAAGCAGATGTATGCATTATATATAGGAATTGGGAAGTATCTGGATATCCGGTCAAAAGAATTGGCAGGTTATTTGATAAATCTTCTTTCAAGTCTTTATCAGGTTCATTTGATAGGGGATTTGTTTAATGACCAATCTCAGGAGTTAAGAAAATCTTATGATTTAATTTTTATTCAGAACTCTATTTGTCTGATTCATTATAAAAAATTGATCAAACAGTATGTGAAATGCCCGGTATTATTTGTTACAACTACCCAAAATATAGATAGTTATGTTGCTCCTTTTGAAAATATGTTTGGTGTATTAAATATGGGAAATATAGTTCTGTCTACTCTAGGGATACCAGAAGAAATGGAAATCCGTCTTTGTTGTCCGGTGGAAAGGACAGGTAATTATTATTTTTACGAACAGCAGCCGGAGGTTTGTCGTATCGTTTATTGTCCAACCGGAAATTCAGTAGGCGAGAACGATTTCAAATTGTTGACTTTTCTGGGGCAAACCAATGCCTCATTGACCATTGTTTCCGATGAATATGCGTGTTTGAGAAATGCCTTTCCTCCTTTCGTGACAGTTGTGTCGCGCTCTTCTTGGTTTTCAGCTTATAAGCAAGCGCATTTAGTGGTGGCATCCGGTTCGGAAGCTGTGCAGGCATTAGCTTTATGCAAACCTTGTGTCGTTATGGGTGATTACGGTTTGGGCGGATTGGTGACTTCGGAGAATTATGTCCAATTGCAATCTGTCCATTTTAAGGGGCGTAAGGGAGGAAGCTTCGGAGAATCGGTTTCTCCAGTTTTGCTCGAATCAGTGATACGAAAAGTGTTTGCATTTGACCGACGGGAAGATGTTTTAGCTCTTCAGAAACAGGTATTGGCAATTTATGGAAAGCATGTATTTAAGACAAAACTGTTACAAGAGATAGAGCGGATTACAAACATGTCTACATATATGAACAATCGTCAGAAACGGTTGTTATTGAAACCCTGTTTGTCTTCACTTTTTGCGGTGGAAGAATTGGATGGTAAATCGTATCTGAAGCGCGGATTGATTTGTTTCGAAGAACTGGATCAGGAAATGATCGATTTGTTGGATCAGTGTGATGGGGCAGTTTCTATTCAGGAACTGGCGGAAAGGAATGGATACGACCGTGAAGATTTGGAAATCTTATGGTCGAACTTGTATGAGTTGTGGAAAGAGAAACTAATCCTTTTTGCCTTATGAAACAGTTGCCGAATTTTGACCTGAGCATTGTGGTACCGTTGGGTGACCGGTTGGAATCGTTTGTGGATAGTCTTCCTTTGCGTACGGCTTATTACGAACGGAACGGCATAGAGGTTGTCTTGCTGGTGGATGAAGAAGCGGATTGTCGAAGTTTGTTGGCATGTATCCGTAAATACCCCTTTATCAGTTGGAAAGTGGTGGCCGGATCGTGGCAAAATAGTGCGGTAGCCTATAATGAAGGTATCTGTCAGTCGATAAAAAACTATATCCTGTTGATGTTCCCTGAATCTCTCTTTCAAGCGGATGTCATTTATGAATTGCGTGTGACGCTGGATGAATACCCGTTGCATTATGCGATCGGTTTTTCCTATGGCTGTTTGATGGTGAAGAAAGAGTATTTGGATTTGGTTGGTGGTTATGATGGACAATTCGATGTACTGGAAGGGGCAGAAGAAAACCTGTGTCGACGTATGGAACTGGCGGACATTCACCGTTTATATTATCCAGATGCCTTGTTGCAACTGGGGGAAAGCCGGTTATCGGAAGCTTGGGAACAAAGCGTACCAGAGGATCTTTTGTATGAAATGTTGTTACCCATAGAAAGCAAGGCAGACAATCGATCAAAAACGGGATCGGGAAAGTTGCTTTATGATTGGCAAGAACATCCATATGCAAATGAACAGTGTCGGGAGTATCTTTCGGCATTGAAGCAGTTCGATATTCCGTCTGACGTGGTCTTTGAAAAGTTTTATCCATTGATTGCGTTGATCCCGACTTATAATGAGTCGGAACGGATCACGGATTGTCTTCGGAGTGTGGAGAAATATTGTGACGGGATTATCTTATTAGATGATGACAGTCAGGATGATACGTATGAAATTACTCAATCCGATAAACTTTTGTTGAAAGCTCAGAAAGTTCGGACGGAGTTCAACGACAAGCAGAATCGAAATATGTTGTTGGATATTGCGTCCTTTTTCAAGGTGGAATGGTTTATTTTTATTGATGCGGATGAACGGTTTGATGATAGATTTATGGATTTGCGAGAGGTGATAAAAAGAACAGATGTAGATACTGTAGGAATTCAAATTGCAAATTTGTGGGATAGTATGGAGACATATAGGGTGGATAAGGAAGCTGGTATATCTTCAAATAGTAGATTTTGGTTAAGATGGAGAATGTTTCGTAATAAAGGATGGATGCTGATAATAAATCAAAGGACACTTCATTTTCCATCTATACCTTATAAAAATAGTTATAGATGTTTTAAAGCAAAGACTTTGTTAATTCATTTAGGATATTTGAATCTAATTGATCGGCAGCATAAATATGATTTTTATCAGGTAGAGGATAGAGATAGAATATTGAATTATGATATAATATTAGATGATAATTATGATGTTGAAAATATTCATGATATATCCTTTTATATGTTATGAATATTTCTGTAAATATATAATTACTGTGAAATTGTAGCTATGCAGTAGCTTGAGTCAGTTCTAGGAACTCAAGAATGAGCTATGTAATTTTTAAAATTATGATTTTATATGAGAAAGTTATCGAAGTTGAATTTAAAAAAAATTGACTTAGTAGAATTATCTAAGGAAGAAATGAAAAGTATTGTTGGAGCTGAATCAGGTTGTTCTGCTTCGTCTTGTGTAGGATCATGTTCTGTACTTGTATGGGGCATAATGCACTATGGGTCTTGTGATTGGGATACTTCTACAGGCTCTTTGCAATGTGGATGTAAATGGTAAGACTTGCCATCGCAAGAAATAAGAATGGAAATGTAGTGCTAAAGAAAGCCTCTATTTGGGTTTATTTATCAATGAATTAGACTAAATAGAGGCTTTCGTCATTTTCAATGAATAATTTAGTATTGTCTTTTAATTGTGTAATTTTATGAAAAAAGTTCTTTTGTTTCTTTTTCTCATAGCATATTGTGCTTGTTCCAATTCTAAAAAAGAAAGTTGCAAATCTATAGATATAGAAGATGCATTAATACATCTTGAAGGACTTTTTGTTACGGATATTAGTGAGCATGTTTCATATATTCCATTGGAAACAACTGATGAATCATTGATTGGGAAGAGAGCTTATGTCAGATTATTGAAAGATAAATTGCTTGTTGGTTCTTTTCAACAGCCTATAAAAATGTTTGATAAAAAAACAGGACATTTTATTAAAGTTATAGGGGGAATAGGGCAAGGAATGAATGAGTATGTGTTACAAGATGGAATTCCTGTCTTTTGGGTAGACGATAAAGCTGAAATAATATATGTACAAACAGAAGGAAAAAAAATGTTACGTTTCGATGCAAATGGAAATTCACTTAGTAGTATAAATTTGCCTGATAGTTTTCCTCGTTTGACCGAAGTTCCTCAAATCTCCATGGGAGATAAGCTGTATGCTTATAAACAAACATTGTTTAATAAATCTGATTATAAAATATTTATATATAATATTCAAAATGGAGAAGTACAAAAGTGTTTTTATAATGAGGATGAGGTTTTGCCTTCTGATTTCTCTCAAACCCCTGTTTTTTTTACAGGGTTTGGAAATATACCAGTGTCAACATGTTGTCAAATATTTGCCTTGAAAGATGGTCGAATGGCTTTTTTTTATACAGAAAACCCTTGTTTGTGGAGTTTTGGTGATAATGTTTATTTTAAGGAAAATTTTAATGATACAATTTACGAAGTTGTAGAGAATAAAATGAATCCAAAATTAGTTTTTAATTTGGGAAAAATGCATTGTGATTATAAAGATCGATTTAAAGTTGAAGATAGTAAAATAGCTATAGATTATATCTTAGAGGGAAAGACTTCTTTGTTCTTTGTTTTTGAAATGAATTATTATAAGGGTCCAGAGTCAAAAACTTATTGGGGAATTTATAATAAACAAGATGAGTTTGTTAAAGTAACGGATAAACTTCAGATAGAAGATGCGAAAAATGGTACTTTTACAGGAAAACTACAAACTGCAACAGCTGATGGTAAATTAATAGGATTAGTAGATGCTGCTTCTTTTATGGAAAATGTCAAAAATGAAAATGTTTTTAACATGTCTGAAGAGGATAATCCAGTAGTTGTTATATTTGAATAATATAGATTTAATTATGAAAAATATGAATGTATTTATAGAGTTGTTGAGATGCTTAAATGTGAAATATACCCATGGGTATGCAATGGATATATATAAAGGTAATCCTTATCATAATAGTCTATATGGTTTGTCTATGATGTTGTCTCATTATAATGTGAAAAATACGGCTGTTGAAATTAAAAATAAAAAACAAATAATAGATATAATATGTCCATTTATAGCTTATGCTAGTCATAGTTTTATTTTGGTTAAAAATATAAAAAATACTTATGCTTATTGTTCATTTAATGGTGAAGAAATGAATATATCTGTCGATGAATTTATTTCTATTTGGTCTGGTATTTTGTTGGTTCCTGAGGTGAGTGAAGAATCGATTGAACCTAATTATCATGAAAATAAAGTAAAAGAGTTTGTTGATGTGTTTTTTAAAAAAATATTGTATATTGTTTTATTTCTAGGAGGGGTACTCTCTCTTATTTTTTTAGGATTATTGAATGGGGAGGATGCTGTTTTAGGAGGTGTATTGCTGTTTGGACTATATATATGTTTTCTATTATTGCAGAAACAGATGAATGCAAAAAGTCTCTATGCTGATAAATTATGTTCGCTTTTTAAGAAAAGTAACTGTAATGATATTCTTGAATCTGATGCCTCAAAATTTTTAGGTTTGTTTTCGTGGAGTGAAATCGGTTTCGCATATTTTGCTTCTACTTTTTTGATATGTATTTTGTTTCATTATTGGTTGTTTTATTGTGCATGGATTAGTGTTTTTGCTCTTTTTTATACATTTTGGAGTATTTGGTATCAACGTTTTAAAGTGAAACAATGGTGTCCGATGTGTTTAATTGTAATGGGAATATTTTGGTTGTTGTTTATTTTTTATGCGTATTTTGGCTATTTAACAATGCGACCTTTTAAACTTATTGAGTCGTTCTGGATATTACTATTATATGTATTACCATTTTTAATCGTTCATCAGTTTGTTTCTATTTTAACTGATTCTTTATCTAAAAAGGAACTTATGTATGAGGTGAATAATATTAAAATGAATGAAAATGTGTTTTTGGCTTTGTTGAAATCTAATGAATATTATGACGTTTCATGTTCTACGTCACAAATAAGATTTGGAAATCTACGGGCAAATATATTAATTTCTGTATTAACTAATCCTCACTGTGAACCATGTGCTAAAATGCACTATCGTTTGAATAATCTATTATCAAAGACTGGCGATAAATATTGTCTACAATATGTCTTTTCATCTTTTGAGGAATCCTTGTCTGTAAGTAATAAGATGTTAATTGCAGCTTTCTTCAAATATGGATCTGTTGATGTTATGAAAGTTTATGATGATTGGTTTACAAATGGAAAATATAGGAAAGAAGAATTTTTTTTGCAAAAAGGATTATTGGTGGATAGTATTGTAGAAAATGAGTTTGTTAATCATGAGGAATGGATTAGGAAAAATCAATTGCGTACAACTCCTACAGTCTTAATAAACGGATATATGTTACCTTTTCAATATAAAATAGAAGATTTAGAATTTTTAGAGATAAATTGGACCTAGTAATCATGTTTTTTATAATTATAATACTTTATTTTTTAGCATGAATGAAAACTTATTGGTATACTAATATAATAATATAAAAATACGGTTATTCATGTTATTTTGAGAGTTTATTAATCTACATTCCAAATCAATTATTTGAACTACGTTTTAGTCAATTGATTATTGATGAGGAATAAAAATTGAGTAACTATGCTTGTTTGTTGATGTGTGTAGTTTGCAAAAAAATAACATAATTATGATGTGTTTTTTTCCATATTATCTTCAATTAGATGCTGCAGATTGTGGTCCTACTTGTCTTCGTATGATTGCAAAATATTATGGGCGTAATTATTCTATTCAATATTTACGGGAACATGCCTTTATCACTCGTGAAGGAGTTTCAATGCTTGGGATTAGTGATGTTGCTGAATTAATAGGGTTCCGTACAGTAGGTGTACAGATAACGTTGGAACAATTGCGTAGAGAAGTTTCTATGCCTTGTGTTTTACATTGGAATCAGCGTCATTTCGTAGTTTGTTACAAAATAAAAAATGGGAAATATTATATAGCTGACCCAGCCGCAGGTCGAGTGGTATTTGATGAAATGGAATTTGGACATTGTTGGTTTAGCTCTTCAGTAGAGGGGAAAGATACAGGGACAGCCTTGTTGTTTGAACCGGGGCCAGAGTTTTATAAACGGCAAGATATGGAGGAACTGAAAAATAGAAAGTTATCATTTTTCTTTCGCTATCTAATACCCTATAGACAGGAACTTTTTCAGTTGATTTTAGGGATGCTAACCGTAAGTATCCTACAACTGATTATACCATTTCTGACACAAAGCCTAGTGGATACTGGTATTAGGGATGGAAATCTGAACTTTATTACATTGATATTGATAGCCCAGTTAGTGATTTTTATGGCGAAGTTGTCTGTTGATTTTATTCGTAGTTGGATCTTACTGCATGTCAATACCAGGGTTAATATATCATTGATATCAGATTTCTTAGCAAAGCTCATGCGGTTGCCTCTTCATTTTTTTGATACGAAGAGAGTGGGGGATATCATGCAACGTATTAGCGATCATAATCGTATTGAGGCTTTTATGACAGGATCTTCGATTAGTACATTATTTTCTTTTGTCAATTTTGTGGTTTTCGGTTTTGTTTTGGCATATTATGATCTGTCAATACTTGGACTTTTCTTGTTGGGAAATGGATTGTATGTAACCTGGATTTTGGCATTTATGAAGTATCGACGTGAACTGGATATCAAACGTTTTTCACAGGCTGCCAGCGAGCAAAGTAATTTGTTTCAATTAGTGACCGGTATGCAGGAAATCAAACTGAATAACTGTGAAACAGAGAAACGCTGGGAATGGGAGCGTATTCAGGTGAAATTATTTAAGATTGGTATAAAAGGTTTAGCTTTAGGGCAATATCAACAGCTCGGGTCGGTGTTTTTTAACCAAAGCACCAATATCCTTATCTCCTTCATCGCAGCCCGGGCTGTTGTTTCCGGTGAAATGACGTTAGGTATGATGATGTCATTGACATATATTGTAGGGCAATTGACATCTCCGATCGAGCAGTTTATCGGTTTTGCGCGTTCGTTTCAAGATGCGAAGATCAGTCTGGAGCGTTTAGGGGAGATTCATCAGCGGGAAGATGAAGAGCAGACTTTAGCTTTGAAAGTGAATACTTTACCGGAGAACCGGGCGTTGCATATCGAGGATGTGAGTTTCAGTTATGATGGGGCGGACCGGGATTATGTGTTGGAGCATATAAATCTGGCAATTCCGCAACATAAAGTGACGGCTATTGTCGGTGCCAGCGGAAGCGGAAAGACGACGCTGATCAAATTGTTGCTCGGGTTTTATGATCCGAATAAAGGAAATATCAAAATAGGTGATCTGTCCTTGAAGAATATGAATCCGCATGTATGGCGTGCGCATACGGGATGTGTGATGCAGGACGGATTTATCTTTTCGGATACGATTGCAAAGAATATCGCTATTGGTACGGAAGTGATCGATAAAGAACGGTTGTTGCATGCCGTGACTGTGGCTAATATCCGTGATTTTATTGATTCGCTACCATTGGGCTATAACACAAAAATAGGTATGGAAGGAAATGGTGTAAGCCAGGGACAGCGGCAACGTATCCTGATTGCACGTGCTGTATATAAGAATCCTGAATTTATCTTCTTGGATGAAGCCACAAATGCTTTGGATGCCAATAATGAACGGGAAATAATGGAACATCTGCATCAGTTCTATAAAGGAAGGACGGTGGTTGTTGTGGCTCACCGGCTGAGTACGGTGCGGGATGCGGATAATATAGTGGTACTGGATAAAGGACAGGTCGTGGAGGAAGGGACGCATGAGGAACTGACGGCACGACGGGGTGTATATTATAAGTTGGTAAAGAATCAATTGGAATTGGGTTCGTAAGGGCGGTTCGCGAACCGCCCTTACAGGGGACAGTCGTATGGAAGCAGGAAAAGAAATAGAATTACGCAGCGAAGAGGTTCAGGAGGTGATGGGACAGATCCCGGCCTGGATTGTGCGGTGGGGGATTACGATCTTGTTTATCGTGGTGCTGGTGCTTTTGGTGGGTAGCTATTTCTTTAGATATCCGGATGTGATCACGACGGAGATGACATTGACAAGCCGGCATCCGGTGGCGGAGGTGGTGGCCCGCTCGTCGGGAAAGATAAATGAGCTTTATGTGTTTAACGGACAGGAGGTGAAGATGGGTGCTCCGTTGGCGGTGGTTGAGAACCCGGCCAGGACGGAGGATGTGTTCCGGCTGAAGAAGTTGTTGGCACGTTATCAGGAGCAGCCGGAACGTCTGAGCTATTATCTGTTGCAGGATGTGTGGCTGCTGGGGGATATTCAGTCGGCTTATATGAGTCTGGCATCGAAAGATATTTCAGCCCGCGATTACCGGGCTTCGGTCGGACAGTTACTGGCGGCGATCCGTGTCTGGGAGATGTCGTACTGCCTGGTGGCGCCGTCGGATGGAAAGGTTCAGTTGCTTGTGCAAGGGGCTCCGAACCTTTATTTGTCGGCGGGAGATATTTTTGCCCGTATGGTGCCTGAGGGCGGGGAGACCTGGATCGGGCGGGCCTTACTGCCGATTCAGCGGTCCGGAAAGGTGAAGGTCGGACAGCGGGTGATCGTGCGGTTTACGAATTTCCCGGATCAGGAGTTCGGTGTCGTGAACGGGCGTTTGTCGTCAGTTTCGCTGGTGCCTTCGGAAGACAATTATATGGTGGAGATTGCCTTCCCGGACGGACTGACCACCAATTATAGGAAGAATTTGCCTGTTTCTTATGAAATGAAAGCCACAGCCGAAATTGTAACTGATGATGTACGTTTGATAGAACGTTTCTTCCAGCCACTGAAAAAGATACTGAAAGAAGGGTTCTGAAGTTTTTTTGTTGTCTCTTTTGTCTCGTTTAGTGGCTTTCGAGCCGGGAAGGATGAACAATCCCCTTCCCGGATTCGTATGAAAAAGTTACTGATGGCACAGCTGGGTGCCGAGCCTACCGTCCAGCATTTTAATGAAATAGTGATAAATCTTCCGGAGAATGAAAAAGCCGGTTTTGTGAAAGGTACTTTCGGGTTGGCTTTCTCTGAGTGGGGAAACCTGAATGTTGCTTATCGTGAGTTTTTGGTCGCATTGATAAAGAGTAAACGACAGCAGTTTGTGGAGTTTGTTCGCAAGGATACGGTTCTGGGGGAATTCCTGTACGATCTGAAAGATAAAGAGTTGTTTGTGAAAATATTAAATCTGTTTGAGCGACCGTCTAAAAAGCATAAGATTTCTTATTCCAAGTTGGCTTTTTCTTTTTTGCTAGGGTTTAAGATGGACTTGGAAGTCAAGGGATTATCTGACAAAATCAGGTACGCCAAGGTGGATACGGATGATCTGGTTGAGTTGTTTGAGTTGATTGAGAAAGTAAAGTTAAGCTGAAGTTTATATTTAAAGAATATAAAATATGGGCGTTTCAGAAAAGCAGTAAGAACCGGGATTATAATCTCTTTCTTGATCGTTTAAAAGATCAACAACTTGATTCTTATGTGATTATATTGTTTTAGCTTCCTCTTCTTATTGCTTATTGCCTCTTTTTTACCGCCGTATCTTTGTGTTGTACTTAATTATTCACTTAAAAACATTTTTAATTATGGCACAAGGTTACAAGTTGGTTCTGCGCCCGTCGGAACCGGGAGTCAAAGGTTCCAAGAAGTTGTATTATGCGGTATCTAAAAGTACGGGATTTACGGATATCAGACGTTTATGCAAGTTGGTTGCTGCTAGAAGTACGGTATCGAGTGCGGATGTGAAAGCGGTACTGGATAATCTGAATTATATTCTGGATCTGGAATTGCAGGATGGTCGTATTGTTCAGTTGGGGGAATTCGGTAATTTCCGTATTACGGTCGGAAGCGAGGGCGTGGAGGATAAAAAGAAGTTCTCTGCAAGTATGATTCGTGCTCCGAAGATTGTTTTCACTCCCGGGTTTGATTTGCGTGAGACTAAGAAAACGATGGGTTATTCTTTGATTACTCCGGAAGTTGAAAAAACGGAGAATCCCGGAGGTGGTGAGGATCGTCCGGAAATCGAGTAATTCGATGATGGATGAAAAGAATGAATGTTCAATTGGTAATGGCCGTGCTGCTTTGTGCAGCCGGTCTTATCCTGATCTTTTCCGGTTTTTGGGTGGCTCCGACAGGGGAAATACATAATAGCGTTTTAGTCGCTTTCGGGGAGATCAGTACGTTTGCCGGAGCCTTGTTTGGAGTGGATTATTCATATAAAATAAGAAAAGAATGAAAACGAAATTTTGTCAATATGCAATAGAGGAACCTTTGACGTCGGAACAAATGAAGTGGAGAAGAAATCATCCGGATTGGATCAGTGATCATTTTTACATGGGGGAGTTTATCTACAGTGCGGTTGCTGTGGAGAAGGGCCTGGACAATACGCCGCCACCGGAAGCGCAGCGTGCAATCAGAAATCTGGTTAGAAAATTATTGGAGCCGCTTCGGGAGTATGCGGATTGTCCTATGGGGATGCATATCTCCAGTGGGTATCGTTGTGAAGAATTGAATCATCTGGTGGGTGGTGTCGCCGATTCCCAGCATCTGAAAGGGGAGGCGGCGGATATTTATACGTTCGGCAGTTGTCGTTTGCTGGAGGCTTTACAGCAAAGCCGGTTGAATTTTGATCAGGCGATTTATTACCGTCGCCGTGGTTTTATTCATTTGTCATTGAAATTGACGGGGAAGAACCGTCGCCAGGTGATTATCAAATGAGAGGTGGTATTTGTTTTTTATTACTTATAGCAGGATTGTCCGGCTGTGCATCGCGTAATCCCGGAAGCAGGAGAGAACTTCGTTCGTTCAGGGATTCGATATCGTATACACGGTTGGACACTTCTTGCCTGCATTATAATCGTGGGATGCTGTTGCGGGGCTGGTCTCGTTTGAAGGAGGTCTCCCTTTCCGTACCCGACAGTGCCGGTAAACAGTATGTAGAACGTATTGTATATGCTACTGAAGAATGGGGAATGGCAGATTCGACAGAGTTGGTGTCTGTGTCTGCCAATACGGTTAATGAGCAGGGTGTTACTTCATCCGTCTCCGTCGAGCAGGAAGTGACCAGAAGAAAAACGAGCCGGATTGTCTGGTGGATATTAATTCCTGGTTTGATCATTTTAATCTGTCTGCTACGAAAATTGCGACGGATAAAATAGATGAGTTCTTAGGAGGGTGAAGTTGTGAGACTGTATTTATTGTAATCAGAGAGTTTAATTTAAACTCAGCCTGATTAATATTTCAGTTTTACATATCCTCCATAGACCAACATCTGGTTTCTATCTTATATTTAAAAAGTATTTTTTTTCGTATCGCTTCAATCTTTTGTTGGAATAATTCCAGTTTGAAGTTTTTACGTTGGCGTTTTACTTCAACCACTAAAGCTCTTTTGTTATCTGTATAAATGCCTACGATGTCTATTTCATGCTGGTCTATGTTTCTTTTACCTTCCCACCAGGAACCAATATCCATAAATTCAAAACTTTCCATCATTTGTTGACGAAAATACATTTCAAGAGTTAAACCAGAGTAGGTGGGATAGTCATTTTTAATAATATCGGCTAATCCTTTTAAATTTCCAATCTCAATGTATTGCTGATATTTAATGAAATATCTGAACCAAAAACGGAGAAATAAGTCTGATATTTCATATCTGACAGCTTGTGTTCCTTCTTTAGCTAATATTGGACGTTTCTTTTTTATAAGTTCATAATCTTCTTCTAAACGGTTTAATAATCCTCCCATATTTTTACCCATTTCTTCTTCTAAGGTTGGAAAGGTATTATTTCCGCTGGCTATGGCTGCCAGAAGTGAGAAGTAGTTTCCATATTTTTTACCTAATTCTTGGATAAGCATAGATTTTCCTTCTGTCAGCATCATAGAATCCTGTTGTAACATAGCGTCTACCATCTGTTCCATATCGGTGCATCCCTTATCCATAAAAAATTCAATATATTTCGGAACCCCACCTGTAAATGTGTATAAAGCCAAAAGATCATCATGGGTGTAATCGGGTTTGTAATCCGAAAGAATTTGTTTCAGTACAGGAGTTGTAAAAGCAGATAGTTTGATGATACTGTCAGCACGACCATACAAAGGTTCCCGATAATCTCTGAAAATTTTATTCATTAAGGTGTATACGGAACCACTGACAATCAAGTTTACATGTGATTCTTTCCGGTTTCTATCCCAAATATCTTGCATTCGGCTATAGATTTCCGGATTAATGTAGAAAAATTCCTGAAACTCATCGATTATGAGATTATATTTTTCACGTTTCCCTAATTCCATTAGAAATAAGAATAAACGGGCAAAACTATTTTCTTCCGGCACATATGTATTAAATACGTGTTTTATAGATTCGGAGAATGTTTTGCAAAGGGCAGCTTCATTGCTCCGGCTCACAAAAAGGTAGATAGTTGGTGTATTCTCACAACTATTCAGGATAAGACTGGTTTTACCTATTCGCCTACGGCCTGTGAGAACCGTCATTTGAGAATGTAGATTAAAAGATGATTGCCGCCCTTTGTCTAGCATCTCCAATTCTTTTTCCCTGTTATAAAATTTCATGGCTATCTGTTTTGTTTATTAAGAATAGCTGAGCCGTCGCTCACTGCGCGGCGGCTTAGTATTTGCAAATGTACTATTTTTCTCTTAAAATCGGCTATGACTATAAAAAAACATGAAATGTACTGGGAATAAGAATGTTTTTTATAAATATTCCTCTTTTGATGAGTCGTTTTGAAAATAAAGCCTTACCTTGCGTCCGTTGATCGATATCTAAACACTAGTAGTCTATGAAGAATTTAAATTCAATTTTAATTATCCTCCTGTTCATTGTTGCAGGATGCGGAGAGAATAAACAACCGGCAGGTGACTTTATTACTGTTGATGTCACAGCAAAATACCCTCAAAAAAAGCTGATACTTCAAGATTTTATGGATGTGGAATACATCCCGTTGGAAACTACAGATGAATTTCTTTGTCAGGGTAGCCTCTGGGCTGTAGGCAAGGATGTCATAGTGGCATCAAATTTTAATACTGATGGTAATATCTTTATCTTCGATCGGAAAGGAAAAGCGTTGAGAAAGATAAACCGGAAAGGACAAGGTGGTGAGGAATATACTACCTTTTCAAGAATAGTATTGGATGAAGAGAATGGTGAAATATTTGCCAACGATGCGTATGCTAAAAAAATACTCGTATATGATCTGGAGGGAAACTTTAAGCGAAGTCTTTCGATTAATAAAGATTTTTCACTTTTTGAGATGTACAGTTTTGATCAGGAAAATTTAATTTGCCGTGATGCTTTTAATGACTATGGCATGCAGGCATTCCATACCGGACAATCATTTATGCTTATATCAAAACAGGATGGCAGCATTACCGAAGAGATTCAAATACCCTTTAAAGAAAAGAAGACAATTATGATTAGAATCGAAGATAAAGAAGTAAGTGGGAAATTTTATCTTTACTCTCCTCAAACTACCCATCCGCTAATGCCTTATTTTAATGATTATATACTGACCGAATATTCGGCCGATACTTTGTACCGATATTTACCGGATCATACCCTGAAGCCGTTTATAGTAAGGGCTCCCTCTATCCAATCTCTGAATCCGGAAATATTTCTTTTGCCGAGTATGTTAACTGACCGTTACTATTTTATTGCAGCTGTTGAAAAAAGAATGGATTTTTCAACGACCGATATAGTATACGATAAACAGAAAAAGGCTTTATTCAGATTTAAAGTGTATAATAGTGATTACACAAGTGAAAAACAAACCTTCCTGAGCCCAAGAAGACCTTTGAACAGAGAGATCTCATCCTGGCAAACATTAGAAGCCTGGGAACTTGTTAAGGACTATGAGAAGGGAGTGTTAAAAGGCAGACTAAAAGAAATTGCAGCCAACCTGGATCCGGAAGATAATCCGGTAATCATGCTGATCAAACATAAGAAATAGGGTATCTAATTATAATCTGTGTTATATGGATTCAAGCGTAAATAGTCTTTTTTGTCTGTTACTGTTCTCGCTACTGATATGTATGAGTTGTGAGAACAAAAAAGAGAATGGTAGTCTTGTAGAGGGGGATAAAAGCATTATAGTAAAAGATGCATTTAATAAAATATCGAATGAGTTTTTGTTGAGTGATATTGCAGATGATGTCGAAATTGTTCCTTTACAATTTAATGCAAAACATGTATTCAATAGAATAAGTAAAGTCTGTGTGGATGGGAATGATCTGTTTTTAGCAGCGGATTTGTCAAAAGTGCTTAGATATAATAGAAAGGGTGAATTTCTGAATAAAATTGGCTCTTTGGGAGAAGGTCCTGAAGAATATAGTCATTGTTTTGGAATAAGTCTTGACACGGTGTCGAAAAGAGTTTTTGTTGCTTCCGGGTTTTGTGCACAGAACGAAATGAAGTCATATTCTTATTCAGGAAATTATATAGACTCAAAGGCCGTTGCTCCGAAGGGCTATTGTATGTTTGGCAGTGAACGTAACTTCTATGATTTCAGGCAAAACATGCATATTTTTAGAAGAATGTTGCCATTAACAGATGGAGGAAAGGATATTTGGCTGATTCAAATGCAGGATACGGCAGCCAATGTATTATCTACATTCTATAATAGTGCGGATTTGGGTTATATCGATGAAATCAATAAACATAGTTTAGATTGGGAGAATTTTAATACCGGATTTTGGACTGAAAGAAGTCCGGTTTGTAGTTTTTATAAGGAAGAGATAAATTTTGTCTTTGAAGGGAATGATACGATATACAGGTATGATAGTAAAAGTCGAAAATTAGATTGCAGATACATCTTGGATACAGGAGTAAAGCATGATATAAAAGCGGAACGGAAGGCTGTTAAATCTTATGATGAGTGTCTTTCTCTGAGAGTTGCAGGCTTGTTTGAAACAGCAGAATATATATATGTATCAGTAAAAAAAGATGTATCTTCTTTTTTAATCCGTTATGAAAAGGATACAGGAGAGGTTAATGCGATTGAAAACAAAGGGGAAATTATGTCCGGTGGAATTAATAGAACACATTATAGGGCTGTTGATCCTCCCGGATTTAAAAATGATCTATGTGGCGGCCTTCCTTTTTATCCTGATTTCAGTGATGGTGAGCGGTTGATTAAGGTCTATTCTCCGGATGAATTGATCGAACAGGTTGATCTCAAAGTTCTACAGAATGAACCGGTTCTGATGCCTGAAAAGAAGGATGAACTGTTGAATTTATTGTATTCGTTGAAAAATGATGATAATCCTGTTGTCATGATTATTAAACTAAAGAAGTAATATGTTTGTTTTGCACTCTCACAGTGCAATTTTTCGTCTATATTGCACTATGAGAGTGCATTTTTAATCAGACGAGGGTAAATTATGATGTTATAACTTCTTGGAATGAGTTATTAGTAATTAGCATGGGAAATGTTCTGTTTGCCTGTTACGGAAATCTTAACGGATTTAAATAACTTTAATCCTTTGGATCACGGATTGTTCGTATAAGTGTGTATCTTGCAAAAATGATAAATTGTTAACCAGAAAAGAAATGATTATGAGACACTGTATCTGGATATTTGCTTTGTTGTTGCTTTCGATGGGGAGCCTGTCAGCGGAAGATTTCGGTTATGAGTTGCAGGATGGGAAGCTGACTATTCTGATGTATGGCGGTTATGCCGATTGGAAGAAGAATGCCAGTGAAAATGATAAAAGGGCAGTGACTGAAATTTATATAGAAGAGGGTGTTCCCGTTATTCCGAATTTGATATTTAAAGATTTGCCGCGTGTCGGGTCGGTAACGATTCCTGCTTCGGTGACGATGATAGGTGGGGCTGCCTTTGCGGGATGTAGCAATTTGTCATCTGTGGTGTTTGCTAAAGATTCGGAGTTGAGAACGATCGGTAAGTATGCTTTTTATGAAACAGCCCTTGAGTCTGTTGTAATACCGGCATCTGTTACCGCGATCAGAAAGGCAGCTTTCAGATATTGCTATAATCTGTCGTCGGTTATATTTGCCGGAAACCAGAAGCTAAAGGAAATCGGTGAATGGGCTTTTTGTGAGACGTCTCTGGAATCGGTTGTAATCCCCGCTTCCGTAACTACTATAGGAAAGGCTGCCTTTACGGAGTGTAAGAGACTTTCGTCTGTAACTTTTACGGGAGATATGAATTTGAGGACGATTGGTGCTGGGGCTTTTTCCGGGACGAGGCTTCATTCAGTTATGATTCCATCTTCTGTTGCAACGATTGGGGAGGGGGCTTTCAGGTATTGCAGGAGATTGACGTTGGTGACGTTTGGTGGCGATAATTTAAAAGCGATCGGTGAGTGGGCTTTTTCAGAAACAGCACTGGCTTCATTCTCAATACCTTCTTCGGTTACTACGATTGGAGCGGGTGCTTTTGCTAAAACACCTCTTGAGTCGGTAATGGTTCCGTCTTCCGTAACGGCAATCGGAGGGGCTGCCTTTACTGATTGTAGAAAATTATCGTCAGTGACGTTTGCCGAAAAATCGGAATTAGAGAAGATCGGAGCAGGTGGTTTTTACGGAACGGCTTTGTCCTCCGTAGAACTTCCATTTTCCGTGAAAACGATTGGTGCAGGTTCTTTTTCCCATTCCGCTCTTAAATCTGTTGTAATTCCGGCATCTGTCACGGATATTGAACGTGCTGCTTTTTCCCAAACATATCTTACCTCAGTTATAATCCCATCTTCTGTGAAAGCGATTGGGAAAGAGGTGTTTCAATGTTGTTCCGAATTGACAGATGTTACTTTTCTCTCATCAAAGGCACCTGCCCGTTTTGGAGAGAATGTATTTGAGAATTGTTTTTCATTGGAAGCTATTTATGTCCCGGAAGGAAGTTCCGGTTATTCGGGAGAAAATTGGGTTAAATATGAAGATCTGATAAAGCGTAAAATCATGTTCGTTTCTTCCGGTTCGTTAACGGCTTTATATAATCTGTTTTCTTTTGGCGAAATGGGTGGCTGGGGTGTCTTTAATCCTCTGATCTTCGGTTTGTTTGCTATAATCAGTGTGTTGAAAAAAATATTTTTAGGTTAATAAAATAGGAGAAGTGGTCATGAAAGCGGTTGGTTGGGTAGTTGGTGGTAATGGAATTGTAAGAAATGATAATAGTCTTGTGGAAAACTAATTAATTGCGTTTCTTTGTACCCGTAAATTATTAGGATATGGCAGACGAACAACAGATGGTGCTCCGGACGGAGGACCTGGTGAAAAAATATAGAACGCGAACGGTGGTGAACCATGTTTCTATTAATGTGAAACAAGGGGAGATTGTTGGATTGCTCGGTCCGAATGGGGCGGGAAAGACGACGACATTCTATATGACTGTGGGGTTGGTGACTCCTAATGAGGGAAAGATATTCCTGAATGATATGGAAATTACGAAATTCCCGGTTTACAAACGTGCCCGTAACGGGATCGGTTATCTGGCGCAGGAGGCTTCTATCTTCCGTAAAATGACGGTTGAGGATAATATCCGTTCTGTTTTGGAAATGACGGAAACTACTCCCGAATATCAGAAAGAAAAACTGGAAAGCCTGATCGCTGAGTTTGGATTGAACAAGGTTAGAAAGAACCTGGGAGACCAGTTGTCTGGTGGTGAACGCCGTCGTGCCGAGATTGCCCGCTGTCTGGCGATCGACCCTAAGTTTATTATGCTGGACGAACCGTTTGCCGGTGTCGACCCGATTGCCGTGCAGGATATTCAGACGATTGTAGCCAAGTTAAAGCATAAGAATATCGGTATCCTGATTACCGACCATAATGTGTACGAAACATTGAGCATTTGCGACCGTGCTTATTTGCTGTTCGAAGGAAAAGTGCTTTTCCAGGGAACAGCAGAGCAATTGGCAGAAAACGAGATCGTACGCGAAAAGTATTTGGGGAAAGACTTCGTGCTGCGGAAAAAAGATTTATAAATTCAACTTATTTTATTGCAAAAGTCTCCTGATGTGTCGGGCGCATAAGAAGAACAGGACTAATGTCACTACTGCTAATGCAGAGTAAGGCAACAGGTTCGCGTTGGATATATCTCCGGTGATAAATTCATTCTCCCGCAGATGGATATCCGACATGCTGATAACGGCAAAAGCGTTATTGACGAAATGGGCGAAGACCGGAATCCAGATGTTTCTGCTCCAATATAACAAATAACCGAAATATGCTCCCAATAACATACGGGGAAGGAACCCGTAGAACTGCAAATGGAATGCGCTGAATAGAATAGCGGCAGACCAGATGACTATATGATGATTGGATGTCCATTGACCTATAATCCGTTGCAGGGCACCACGGAACAGAAATTCTTCTGTAATACCGGCCATTATAGCGATGACAAACAGATTCGACAGGAATGTGAGCATACCGTCGCCGGCTAAAAGCGTATTGGTAATTTGTTCGGCGAGGGCTTCCTGCGCTTTCATCCAGCTTTCGACCGGGGCCATGAACTCCGGCAGTATCATTTGCTTGTTCAGCAAAGCTGTCAATGTGATCGCCGGGGACATCAGGAACATGCTGACCAGTGCTAGCAGCAGGATTTTGGTATCCACTTTACGCTTTATACAAAGGTAGGCGGCCGGGTCCGCACTGCACAGCCAGGCTACCGCCAGTGCCGGGAACAGGAAAGTCCCGATGGCTGACAACAACTGCATTATTCGCATCATATCGGGGTATTGCGTTATATTGACGGATACACCGTGTGACAAAACAAAGAATCCCGTTCCGATCAGGGATGACAGGACTGCTCCGAACAAAAGACTGACCAGCAGGAGCCATAACTGGAACATGGCCGGCTTACCGGCATATATACCTTTTAATACCATATCTATAATATTAATGTACGGACATAAAAAAACTTCTGCCCAAATATAGGTAGAAGTTTTTATTTCTTCAGGAAAGAATGAATTACATTTTTGGTCTGGCTTCTTTTACAACCATCTGACGACCTTCGAATTCAGCCTCGTTCAATTCTCCAATAGCTTTTTTAGCTGCTGCATCATCAGGCATTTCAACAAAAGCAAAGCCTTTTGATTTACCTGTTTCACGGTCTTTGATGATCTTTACAGAATCTACCACTCCGTATTCTTCCATTACTTGTTTCAGATCTTCTTCCCGAACACGATAGTTCAGGTTACCAATGTAAATGTTCATAAAAATAGAAATAATTAAAAAATAAAATTGTTACTGATGAAAGTAATAAACCGGAATTTCGTAACAGTGATAGATAAATCGACAAGTAACAAGTAAATGAAGAAATAAAAAACAATGTTATTTACGTTCAAGGTAAATCCCCTTTCACATTACAAAGGAATACATTTATTTTAGAAATACAAGATTTTGGGTTGAAAAAATTAATATGTGTCTAATTTTGGCTTACTTATAACAAATTAAGTAAACAATTTGCGAGATTAAAAGAATAACTCTAATTTTGCAGCCTAAAATTCGATACGACTATTAATTAAATAAATCATTCAGAATGAACGTTTCGCTTAAGAACATTGATGCCGTTAGCGGTATTGTGAAATTAGAAATAGTGAAGGCTGACTATGCTGAACAGGTTGAAAAGAGCCTGCGCAACTTCCGTCAGAAAGCAAATGTACCGGGTTTCCGTAAGGGAATGGTACCGATGGGTATGGTGAAGAAGATGTATGGAAAACATGTACTGGTTGAAGAAGTCAACAAGTTGGTTTCCGAAAATCTGTTCAAATATATCAACGAGAATAAGTTGAACGTTTTAGGCGAACCGATGCCTAACGAAACAGAACAACAGCCTATTAATTTCGATACACAGGAAGATTTTGAATTTTGTTTTGACGTAGCTTTGGCTCCGGAAATCAAAATCGAACTGGGTAAGGGCGACAAGCTTCCTTATTATCAGGTTGCCATCGACGAAGAGATGTTGAACCAGCAGGTTGACGCTTATACTGCAAACTTCGGATCTTATGACGCTGCTGAAGAAGTAGAAGAAAAAGACTTGGTTAAAGGTACTATTGCAGAACTTGAAAACGGTTCTCCGAAAGAAGGTGGTATCGTTGTGGAAGATGCAGTGCTGATGCCTTCTTATCTGAAGGATGAAGCTGAAAAAGCTAAATTCATCGGTGCAAAAGCTAACACTGTAATCGTGTTCAACCCGAATAAGGCTTACGAAGGCGCTGAAGCAGAGATCGCTTCTTTGCTGAAGGTTGATAAAGAAGCTGTTGCCGGTCTTACCGGAGATTTCAGCTTCGAGATTAAAGAAATCACACGTCACAAAAAGGCTGAACTGAACCAGGAATTGTTCGACAAAGTATTCGGTGAAGGCGTTGTTTCCAGCGAAGAAGAATTCAAGAATAAGATTAAGGATGCATTGGCAGAACAGTTCACTCCTCAGAGCGACTTCAAGTTCCTGTTGGATGCCCGTGAAGTGTTGGTACAGAAAGCTGGCGAACTGAAGTTTGCCGACGACCTGTTGAAACGTTGGTTGCTGGCTGCAAATGAAAAGAATACGGCTGAAAAACTGGATGAAGAGTATCCGAAGATTATCGAAGACCTGAAATATCAGTTGATCAAAGAAAACCTGGTGAAAGGCAATAACCTGAAGGTAGAAGATGCAGATATTGAAAACTTTGCAAAACGTGTGGCAAAAGCTCAGTTTGCACAGTACGGCATGCTTTCTGTTCCTGAAGATGTATTGGCCAACTATGCAAAAGATATGTTGAAAAACAAACAGACTTTACAGAATGTTATCGACCGTGCAGTAGAAGAAAAACTGGCTGCCTGGTTGAAAGAACAGGTAGAACTGGACGTAAAAGAAGTTTCAGCAGAAGAGTTCAACAAACTCTTTGAATAATATTATTCTTCAGAAATCGTAGTATTTACTAAGGTTTCAGCAAGAAAAAGGGGTTCCTCTCTAAAAAATATCTTAGCGGATAGCAAATAAGTTGTTTCTTTCAGAAATTTATTTATAACTTTGTTATTCCGATAAGTCAGAGGGAAATCCCTTTTTTTATGACTTTCGGTTATACAATAAACAGTAAACTATGGACGATTTTAGAAAGTATGCAACAAAGCATTTGCGGATGAACAGTAACGCACTGGATAGTTATATGAATATCACCAGCAGTTATATTTCTCCGACAATTATTGAAGAGCGCCAGCTGAATGTTGCGCAGATGGACGTGTTTTCCCGTTTGATGATGGATCGTATTATCTTCCTGGGAACACAGGTCGACGATTATTCGGCCAATGTGATTCAGGCGCAATTATTATATCTGGATTCCAGCGATCCCGGCAAAGATATATCTATTTATATTAATTCGCCGGGCGGTTCGGTATATGCAGGTTATGGTATTTATGATACCATGCAGTTTATCGGATGTGATGTTTCTACTATCTGTACAGGTATGGCCGCTTCTTTTGCCGCCGTATTGCTGGTAGCCGGAACGAAGGGCAAACGTATGGCTTTGCCGCATTCTCGCGTGATGATCCACCAACCTCTGGGCGGTGTACAGGGACAAGCTTCGGATATCGAGATTACTGCTCGTGAAATCCTGAAGGTAAAGAAAGAACTGTATACTATTATTTCAACTCACTCAGGAAAACCTTATGAAGAGGTAGAACGCGATAGCGATCGCGACTACTGGATGACTGCCGAAGAAGCGAAAGCTTATGGAATGGTAGACGAGATCCTGGTCCGTAATAGTAAATAACAAACATAGAGACAAGGCCTTTGCGCCTTGTCTTTTTCGACAAATAAATAAACAAAATATCTATGGCCAAAACAGGCGACGTTTGTACGTTTTGTGGGAGAAGCAGTCGGGACGTTAATATGCTGATAAATGGGATATCCGGTGCCATCTGTGATGAATGCGCACAGCAAGCGTATGAAATTGTAAAAGAACAACAGCCTGCCAGGAAAAGTTCTCTGGGACTTGACCAGGCGGAACTGCCGAAACCGGAGGATATAAAAAACTTTCTGGATCAATATGTGATCGGACAGGATGACGCCAAGCGTTACCTTTCTGTTTCGGTGTATAACCATTACAAACGATTACTCCAGAAAGTCACTTCGGATGACGTGGAGATCGAGAAATCTAATATTATTATGGTCGGCGCAACCGGTACGGGAAAAACCCTGCTGGCTCGTACGATCGCAAAATTACTGCATGTGCCGTTTGCTATCGTGGATGCTACGGTACTGACCGAAGCCGGTTATGTGGGAGAAGATATTGAAAGTATTCTGACCCGTCTGTTGCAGGCTGCCGATTATGACGTGGATGCAGCCCAACGGGGAATTGTATTTATTGATGAGATAGATAAGATCGCGCGTAAAAGTGACAATCCGTCTATAACCCGTGATGTAAGTGGAGAAGGAGTACAGCAGGGTTTGCTGAAGCTGCTGGAAGGTTCGATCGTGAACGTACCTCCCCAGGGCGGAAGAAAGCATCCGGAACAGAAAATGATAGCGGTAGATACTAAAAATATTCTTTTTGTCTGTGGCGGAGCATTTGACGGTATCGAGAAGAAAATTGCACAACGTCTGAACACTCGTGTTGTGGGATATTCTGCCAGCAAGGATACTGCTCAGGTGGACAGGAATAACTTCCTGAAATACATTACGCCAACCGACCTGAAGTCGTTCGGGCTGATTCCGGAGATCATCGGCCGTCTGCCTATTCTGACTTATCTGAACCCGCTTGACCGGAGCACGCTTCGCAGCATTCTGACAGAGCCGAAGAATTCGATCATCAAGCAGTATGTCAAATTGTTTGAGATGGATTCCATTAAACTGACGTTTGATGAAGACGTTTACGAATATATTGTAGATAAAGCTTTGGAATTTAAGCTGGGAGCCCGTGGCCTGCGTTCGATCGTAGAGGCTATCATGATGGATGCTATGTTCAGCATGCCGTCTGAGAAGAAGAAGAAACTCCATGTAACATTGGAGTATGCGAAGGAGAAGTTTGAAAAATCAGATGTAAACCGTTTGCAGATAGCGTAATGCCTGCGGTTTGTAAAATATAATAAGTATGGCGAAGAAGGATAGTTTAACTGAGCATTTAAAGACTCATTTTGGTTTTGATACCTTTAAAGGGAATCAGAAAGCAATCATTGAAAATGTGCTGGCCGGGAATGATACCTTTGTGTTGATGCCCACCGGCGGGGGCAAGTCCCTCTGTTACCAGTTGCCTTCTATAATGATGGAAGGTACTGCGATCGTTATATCTCCCCTGATTGCTTTGATGAAGAACCAGGTGGATGCCATGCGTAATTTTAGTGAAGAAGACGGAGTCGCTCATTTTATTAACTCTTCACTGAATAAGTCGGCGATCGACCAGGTGAAGGCTGATATAATGGCTGGCCGCACAAAATTATTGTATGTTGCTCCCGAGTCGCTGACTAAAGAGGAGAATGTCGAATTTTTGCGTAATGTGAATATTTCGTTTTATGCAGTAGATGAGGCGCATTGTATTTCAGAATGGGGACATGATTTCCGTCCGGAATATCGCCGGATACGTCCTATCATCAATGAAATAGGCAAGCGTCCGCTGATTGCGCTGACGGCAACGGCCACTCCGAAAGTTCAGCACGATATCCAGAAAAACCTGGGTATGATTGATGCCTCAGTTTTCAAATCCTCCTTTAACCGTTCTAATTTATATTACGAAGTTCGTCCGAAGGATGAAAATGTAGACCGCGAGATCATTAAATATATTAAGGCCAACGAAGGTAAATCGGGTATTGTCTATTGTCTGAGCCGCAAGAAGGTGGAAGAGTTTGCCGATATTCTGAAAGCAAACGGTATCAAAGCGCTTGCGTATCATGCCGGAATGGATTCAGGGCAACGGTCGGCCAATCAGGATGCATTCCTGTTGGAAAAAGCCGACGTTATCGTGGCTACTATCGCATTCGGTATGGGTATCGATAAGCCGGACGTACGTTATGTCATTCATTATGATATGCCGAAGAGCCTCGAAGGTTATTACCAGGAAACAGGTCGTGCCGGCCGTGATGGTGGCGAAGGCCAGTGTATTGCCTTTTATGCATACAAAGATTTGCAGAAGCTGGAGAAATTCATGCAGGGAAAGCCTGTAGCGGAACAGGAAATCGGTAAGCAACTGTTGCTTGAAACAGCGGCTTATGCCGAAACTTCCGTATGCCGTCGCAAAGTCTTGTTGCATTATTTCGGTGAGGAATATCTGGAAGAAAATTGTGGAAATTGTGATAATTGTTTGAACCCCAAAAAGCAAGTGGAAGCGAAAGAATTATTGAGTGCGGTACTTGAAGTGATAAGTACTTTGAAAGAAAAATTTAAGGCAGATTATATTGTCAACATGTTGGTCGGTAACGAGACCTCCGAAATTCAATCTTACAAACACAATGAACTGGAAGTCTTCGGTTCGGGAACGGACGAAGATGACAAGACCTGGAACGCAGTGATCCGTCAGGCGCTGATTGCCGGTTATCTGACAAAGGATATCGAAAACTATGGCCTGCTGAAAATCTCTCCGAAGGGAAAAGATTTCATGAAGAAGCCGGTGTCTTTCAAAATAACAAAGGATAACGAGTTTGAGGAAGAGGAAGAATCTGAAGTGCCGGTACGTGGCGGAGCAACCTGTGCGGTTGACCCGGTCCTTTATTCTATGATGAAGGATTTGCGTAAGAAGCTGTCCAAGCGATTGGAAGTTCCTCCTTTTGTGATTTTCCAGGATCCGTCGCTTGAGGCGATGGCTACCACTTATCCGGTGACTCTGGATGAGTTGCAGAATATTCCCGGTGTCGGTGCCGGTAAGGCAAAACGTTACGGACAGGAATTCATTACACTGATCAAAAAACACGTAGAAGAAAATGAGATCGAACGTCCGGAAGACTTGCGTGTTCGTACGGTTGCAAACAAGTCGAAACTGAAAGTCTCCATTATCCAGCGTATCGACCGCAAAGTCGCTCTGGATGAGATAGCGTTGACAAACGGTCTTGAATTCAACGAACTGCTGGATGAGATCGAAGCGATCGTTTATTCGGGAACACGTATCAATATCGATTACTTTGTAAACGATGTGATGGATGAAGATCATGTGGAAGATATCTATGAATATTTCAAAGATTCCGAAACGGATGATCTGGAAGATGCGATCGAAGAGTTGGGCGGTGATTATACAGAAGAAGAGATCCGTCTGGTACGCATAAAATTCTTATCGGAAATGGCAAATTAATAATATGCCGATAGGGTTAATATGCCAATATGCCAATAGAGATAATATATCGTTGTTTTTTATTGGCACATTGGCATATTGTTTTATTGGCATATTATTCGTATATTTGCGCGCAATAATTTTTAAAGCATACGTTTTATGTCATTTATTGCAGACAGGTTAGTTATGGACGGATTAACATTCGATGATGTATTGTTGATCCCCGCTTACTCAGAAATTCTTCCCCGAAATGTCGACCTTACGACAAAGTTTTCACGAAACATTACATTGAATATCCCGATGGTATCGGCCGCTATGGATACGGTTACCGAGGCAAAGATGGCAATCGCTATTGCCCGCGAAGGTGGTATCGGTGTTATTCATAAGAACATGACGATCGCAGAACAGGCTAAGCAGGTTCAAAGCGTTAAGCGTGCTGAAAACGGAATGATCTATGATCCCGTAACAATCACGAAGGGAAAACGTGTGGCCGATGCGTTGGCTATGATGGCAGAATATAAGATCGGCGGTATACCTGTTGTGGATGAAGGCGGTTATCTGGTCGGAATCGTTACCAACCGTGACCTTCGTTTTGAAAGAGACATGAACCGTTCGATCGACGAGGTGATGACGAAGGAAAACCTGGTCGTGACAGATCAGTCTACAGACTTGGAAGCAGCAGCCCAGATCCTTCAGCAGCACAAGATTGAAAAGCTGCCGGTGGTGGACAGCCATAATAAGCTGATCGGACTTGTTACCTATAAAGATATCACTAAAGCAAAAGATAAACCTTCAGCCTGCAAAGATGCCAAAGGCCGCTTACGTGTGGCTGCCGGTGTGGGTGTGACATTCAATACATTTGAACGTGTGGCTGCATTGGTAGAGGCTGGTGCCGATGCCTTGGTTATCGACACGGCTCACGGACATTCCAAAGGTGTGGTCGATGTGTTGAAACAAATTAAAGCACAGTATCCGGGTATCGATTGCGTGGTTGGTAATATTGCTACGGGCGATGCTGCCAGATATCTGGCAGATGCCGGAGCAGATGCCGTTAAGGTAGGAATCGGACCGGGGTCTATCTGTACGACCCGTGTTATTGCCGGAGTCGGTGTTCCCCAGTTGTCTGCAATCTATGATGTTGCAAAAGCATTGAAGGGTACAGGTATTCCTCTGATTGCCGATGGCGGATTGCGTTATTCCGGTGATATCGTGAAGGCGATTGCTGCCGGCGGATCATCCGTGATGATGGGTTCATTGCTGGCCGGAGTGGAAGAATCACCGGGTGAAACGATCATTTTCAACGGACGTAAGTTTAAATCCTATCGTGGTATGGGATCGCTGGAAGCGATGCAGAAAGGATCGAAAGACCGTTATTTCCAGGATGTGGAAGACGATGTGAAGAAACTTGTGCCGGAAGGTATTGCCGCGCGTGTTCCTTATAAAGGTTCTTTATTCGAAGTGATCTACCAGATGGTTGGCGGGTTGCGTGCCGGTATGGGATATTGCGGAGCGCATAATATTGAAGAACTGCATCAGGCTAAATTCACCCGCATTACCAATGCTGGTGTACAGGAAAGTCATCCGCATGATGTGGCAATTACACAGGAAGCGCCCAATTATAGCCGTGGCGAATAATAAATGTGGATAAATCCCGTTATATAAAAAACACTAATTTAATCGGATAGCATACTTTTTGGGGATGCTATCCGTTAGATTAGTGTTATTTTTGTAATGTGTACGTAGTATGATAAACGGAATTTTGATGAAAAAGTTGCTTGTATTATCTTTAGTATTCGCTTGTTTAACCGGAGAAGCCGCTAATAAGGCTGATTCTGTAGTGATGACTGTGGCCGGAAAACAGGTATCTCTGGATGAATTTGTTTTTATGGCCAGAAAGAATGGTGAAGTTAATTTATCTGATCGTAAGTCATTGGAAAATTATGTGGAACTGTATAAAAACTTTAAGTTGAAAGTTGTCGATGCAGAAACCGCCGGTCTCGACAAGACAAAAGATTTTACCGATGAACTGGAAGGATACCGCGCTCAGCTGACATCAAGTTACTTATCTGACAGAGACGGGGAAGAAGCAGCTCTCCGTGTGGAATATGACCGTTTGGGCGAAGTGCTGGAATTGAGTCATATTTTATTCCGTCTGCCGGGAAAGACTCTTTCAAGGGATACGCTCGCTGTTTATGAAAAGGCGATGAAAGTCTATGAACGTATAAAAAACGGGGAAGACATGGCAACCGTTGGTCAGGAGCTGGCAAAGCAGGACTCTACCAAACAGACCGGATATGAATATGCACGTTGTCTGTTGCCTATGCAGACGATCAAAGCGTTCGAGAATTATGCTTATTCTATGAAACCGGGTGAATTATCCATGCCGGTACGTACTACGCTGGGATATCATATTATTAAACTACATAGCCGCAAACCCAATCCGGGGATGCGCCGTGTTGCCCATATTCTGATCCCTTACCAGAAAGATTCGGTAACTCGCAGTGATAGTGAAACGTTGGCTTTGGCTGAAGAGGTTTATCAGAAAATACAAGGCGGAGCAGACTTCGGACAGTTAGCAGAAGAAAATTCTTCGGATGCCGCTTCGGCACGCAAAGGGGGAGTGCTTCCCTGGTTCGGTGTCGGAGAAATGGTGGAACCTTTTGAAAAAGGTGCATTTGCTTTAAATACTCTGGGAGAAGTGTCTAAACCTGTTAAAACACGGTTCGGTTATCATATTATTAAATTGCTTGACAAGGGAGGCATCCCATCTTTTGAAGAAAAGAAGAAATCATGGTCCCGTGTGATGGCACAGGGTGAACGTAATTTCGAATATTATAAGGCGTTCGATGAACGTCTGAAAAAAGAGTGTGGGTATGTGTTCTATCCGGAGGCTTATGCCGAACTGGTCGCTTTGTGCAATGATCATTTTCCTTCCGACAAGGACTTCTACGAAAAGGCCAAGGATATGAATAAGACATTGATCCATCTGGTGGATGCGGATTTCCCACAGAGCGAATTCGCTTATTATATCCAGCGTTGTCCGTTCTCGACAAAAACGTATGCCGGAGATTTTATGCAGGAAGTGTTCGATCTGTTCGTTCGTGATATTGTTACGACAACCGAGCGCAAGAATCTGGAAACTAAGCATCCTGAATTTACACATCTGATGCAGGAATATCGGGATGGTATCCTGTTGTTCAATATCAGTAATCAGAAAGTGTGGAGCAAGCCAGCTGCTGAACAGCCGGAGTTGGAAAAAGCCTGGTTGCAGGAGCTGAATAAGGAATATCCTGTTACGATTAACTGGAAATTGTTGAAAAAACTAAAGAAATAAGAAAGAGAAGGTTATGAAGTATTGCTTCATTTTTATAGCATTCGTATCTTTGCTGTGTTCTTGTAAGCGAACCCAGCAAACCGACGATGCGGATGTGCTGGTAAGAGTGAAGGACCGGACGTTGAAACGTTCGGAAGTGGTTAGTCTGATTCCGCGGGGGACGTCCTCTGCGGATAGTTTGTTGTTAGCCGAAAGCTTTGTAAAGAAATGGGTAAAGGATGCCCTGGTTTACGAAGTTGCCCAGCGAAACCTGGGGGACGAAAAGGAAGAGGTCGACAAGCTGGTAGAAGAATACCGCCACTCGCTGATTCGTTACCGTTATCAGGAGCGCCTGATCAAAGAGAAATTGTCGGCTGATATCCGCGAAAGCGATAAGCTGAACTATTATGAGGAGAATCAGAAAAAGTTTACACTTGATAAAGCCCTGATCAAGGGACTTTTCCTGAAAATACCGGTGGATGCCCCCGGTTTGTCGGAGGTAAAAGGGTGGTACAAATCGACTTCTGAAGCCTCTTTAGAAAAAATTGAGAAGTATAGTGTGCAAAATGCCACTATTTATGACTACTTTTACGACAAATGGGTGGATTTTGACGAGGTGATGGATAATATACCTGTCCATGTATCCAACTCAACAGCTTATCTGAAGGCGAATAAGTTTGTGGAAGTAGCCGATAGTAGTTATTGCTATCTGCTGAATATCAAAGAGTATCTACCGGAGGGAAGCGTGGCGCCTTATGATTATGCGAGTTCGCAAATCACGGAGATGCTGATCAATCAGCGGAAAGTAGATTTTTTGAAGACGTTTGAAGAAGAATTATATAAAGATGGAATCAGAGGAGGTGATGTAAAGTTTTTTACTGAACCGTAATTTGTAACTTATAAAGTAGAAATGATGAAAAAGATTTTAACTGTATTCTTTCTTGCCTGCTTATCTTGTGCGGCAATGGCACAGGATAATGTGATTGATGAGATTGTGTGGGTGGTAGGAGATGATGCTATTTTACGTTCGGACGTAGAAACGCAGCGTTTGTATATGCAAAACGAAGGCGAACGTCTGGATGGTGATCCTTATTGTGTGATTCCGGAACGGATAGCGATACAGAAACTGTACCTGAACCAGGCGAAGATAGACAGTATCGAGGCCAGTGAAAGCCAGGTGATACAGCAGGCTGACCAGTGGATAACCTGGGCAATCAACCAGATCGGATCAAGGGAAAAAGTAGAGGAATATTTCGGAAAGAAAATCTCACAGATCAGGGATGAACAGAAGGAAAAGTTCCGTGAACAGCAGATCGTTTCAGAAATGCAACGCAAGTTGATCGGGGAGATCAAGATGACTCCTTCTGAAATTCGTAAGTTTTATAATCAGTTGTCGAAGGACAGCCTGCCGACTATCCCGACAACAGTGGAAGTCCAGATCATTACTTTCGAACCGAAGATTCCGTTTGATGTGACGGATGCTATCAAAGCACGACTGCGTGATTTTACGGAACAGATCAACAGCGGTAAGATGGAGTTCTCTACGTTGGCCCGCCTGTATTCCGAAGATCCAGCTTCTGCAGCCCGTGGCGGTGAGATGGGATTTATGAGCAAGACTGACCTGGTGCCGGAGTTTGCCAATGTGGCATTCAACCTTTCTGATCCGAAACGTGTATCTCAGGTTGTACAGACAGAATACGGATATCATATCATCCAGCTGATCGAGAAACGCGGTAACCGTATCAACTGCCGTCATATCCTGTTAAGACCGAAAGTGTCAGAAAAGGAATTGACGGAAGCGACTGCCCGCATGGACTCATTATATGCGGACTTGCAGGCAAACAAATTCTCGTTTGAGGAAGCTGCAACATTCGTTTCATATGATAAGGATACCCGTAACAACAAAGGGTTGATGGTTAACCAGAATCATGAAGGAAACAATTTCGGTACTCCGAAGTTTGAAATGCAGGAACTTCCCCAGGAAGTCGGTAAAGTGGTATACAACATGCAGGTGGGTGAAATCTCCAAACCGTTTACTATGATTTCCAACAAACAGAAGGAAGTGGTTGCCATCGTTAAATTGAAATCCCGTACAGAACAGCATAAGGCAAATCTTTCTGATGACTTCCAGGCAATGAAGAATATGGTGGAACAACAGAAAAGAGAAGAATTGTTGGATGAGTGGATCAAGAAAAAGCAAAAAACAACGTATGTCCGTATTGCCGAAGGATGGCGTAACTGCGATTTCAAATATCCGGGTTGGGTTAAAGAATGAAGATTGTAAAAAAGTTTTTTCTTACAGGACTGCTTTGTCTGCTGGCTGTTTGTGTTTTTGCACAAACGCAGGATTCCATATCCGTCAAGCAGGGAGAGACTCTTACAGCCGATACGGCCACAACTAAAAAGACACTGGTTTATCTGCTGCATGCCGATACTGTATCCTATGATAAGGAAGTGATGAAGGCTGATGCACAGTTTCTGGAGGGAAATGTCAGTTTCCGGCACGATAGTTCGTATATGTATTGCGACAGTGCATACTTTTTTGAGGCGACTAATTCGCTGGAGGCTTTCAGTAATGTCCGTATGGAACAAGGAGATACTTTGTTTGTATACGGCAATTACTTGTTTTATGACGGGGATACCCAGATTGCTTACCTGCGTGAAAATGTCCGTATGGAGAACGGGCAGGTAACGCTTTTTACCGATAGTTTGAACTATGAGCGTATTCCCGATATCGGTTATTATTTTGACGGCGGTTTGATCGTTGACTCGCTGAATCAGTTGTCCTCTTTCTACGGTCAATATTCTCCGGGCACGAAACTGGCTATATTTAATGATAGTGTGCGTCTGGAGAATCCGAATTTTACACTCTATTCGGATACGCTTCATTACGATACCGAATCGAAGATTGCAACAATACTGGGACCTTCCATCATTGTTTCAGACAGCGGGACGATCCATTCTTCCCGCGGATGGTACAATACGGAAGCTAACACTTCGCTGTTGCTAGACCGTTCCGAAGTTTATTCGGGCAACAGGGTCCTGATCGGCGATTCTATATCATATGACCAGAATGCCGGTTTCGGTGAAGCCTTCGGGAATATGTGCTTGCAGGATACGGCTCAGAAAGTAATGCTGGAGGGACAGTACGGTTTCTATAATGAGCGGACGGAATATGCGTTTGCAACCGACAGTGCCCGTTTCCTTGAATATTCGCAGGGCGACACGTTATATCTGCATGCCGATACGCTGGAAATGATGTCGATCGATTCGACGGCCCGCGAAATAAAGGCATTTTATGGTGTGCGTTTCTATCGCACCGATATGCAGGGTGTTTGTGATTCCATGCAGTTTAATACGCGTGATTCCATATTATATATGTATAGGGATCCGATTCTGTGGAATGAGCAGTACCAGATATCCGGTGATACGATAGTTATCTATATGAATGACAGTACGATCGATTATGCACATGTGATACAATATGCATTTGCAGTGCAGCATCTCGATTCGACTTATTATAATCAATTGAAAGGGAATGACCTGAAAGCATATTTTGAAGGTCAGGCTGTCCGGCAGATCGATGTCGAAGGGAATGCGGAATCCATCTTCTATCCGTTGGATAACGGTGCGATGATCGGTTTGAATGAAACCAAGAGCGGATTCCTGACAATTTGGGTGAAAGACAATGCGTTGGAACGGCTGAAGATATGGCCCAGTCCGCAGGGAAGTCTTACCCCTATACCTGATCTGAAGCCGGAACAGAAAACACTGAAAGATTTTTATTGGTTTGATTACTTGCGTCCGAAAAATAAAGATGATATTTATCAGGTAGTGAAGAAGAGAGTCGAAGACGCACCGGTTCGAAGCAATAAGTTTAAGCACGAGCAATAGCATTTATTATTAAATTTGTTGAGTTATGGCACTTTTCTCATTTTATAATGTACGTAAACCCCGGCAGTTCAATCATAAACCTATTTATTGGGATCCCCATAAAGAGGCGATGGAAGAACGTGTGCGTAAAATGAAACGCGAGATGGGCATGGAAGAATCGCTGGAAGATTACAAGCCGCAGATCAAAGGAACTTTTATTGAGGGTACTTCGCATCTGAAGAAAAGCCTTGACAGAGGCGACGATGCGCGTAGCCGTAAATATAAGAGCGCAAAACTGATCGTGGGGATCGCAGTCCTGGGTGCTTTACTCTGGTTTTTGTTTTGGTCATGAGCGATATAATCCATTTATTACCCGATAGTATAGCCAATCAGATAGCGGCCGGTGAAGTCATTCAACGGCCTGCTTCCGTTGTAAAGGAACTGGTTGAAAATGCGATCGATGCCGGAGCCGCACATATCCAGGTGAACATTAAGGATGCCGGTCGTACATTGATCCAGGTAGTCGATGACGGGAAAGGTATGTCCGAAACGGATGCCCGTATGGCGTTCGAACGGCATGCTACTTCCAAGATATCTTCGGCTGAAGATCTGTTTTCCCTCCATACGATGGGATTTCGCGGAGAGGCGCTGGCTTCTATCGCTGCGGTAGCCCATGTGGAACTGCGTACCCGTTTGAGAGGAACTGAGTTGGGTACGAAGCTATCCATCGCCGGTTCCACATTGGAAGATATTAGCCCCGATGCTTGTACAGAGGGAAGTATTTTTTCGATCAAGAACCTATTCTTTAATGTACCCGCGCGCCGTAAATTCCTGAAATCGAATGAAACGGAGTTCCGTAATATAATCAATGAATTTGAACGTATCGCCCTGGTCAACCCGCAGGTAGCCCTGGTGTTGAACCACAATGATACCGAGATATTTAATTTACCGGAGTCAGGTCTCCGCCAGCGTATTATAAATGTATATGGCAAGAACCTGAACCAGAAGTTGCTTTCTGTGGATGCACAAAGCTCGCTGGTCACTATTTCCGGTTTTGTAGGTCGCCCGGACTCTGCCAAGAAGCGTGGTGCACTGCAATATTTCTTCGTGAACGGACGTTTCATGAAGCATCCCTATTTTCATAAGGCCGTTATGCAGGCTTATGAACAGTTGATCCCTCCCGGCGAACAACCCAATTATTTTATCTATTTCACGCTTGATCCTTCTACGATCGATGTAAATATCCACCCGACTAAGACCGAGATTAAGTTTGAGAATGAGCAGCCTATCTGGCAGATACTGATGGCGGCAACCCGTGAGGCGCTGGCAAAGTCGAGTGCTATCCCTACCATTGATTTTGATGTGGAAGATGCGATAGACATCCCGGTTTACAACCCGGTCAAAGAACCGGACGGATTTAGAGCACCGACCGTGCAGCTTGATTCGGGTTATAATCCTTTCAAGGCATCTTCTACCCCGTCTTCTTATTCTCCGTCTTCGCCATCCCCTTCGTCTTCCGGGAAGTCGGAGTTCGACTGGTCACAACTCTATCAGGGGTTTGAAAGCGACCGCGATGCCGTGCGTAAAGATTTGGAAATGATGGGAGAGGTGATTGAGACGGATGCTGATGAGAAGCCGGAACCGGTAGCTTCTGTTGTTGGAGGCGAAGCCTTGTTTGCCGAAACGACTACTCCATGCTATCAGTACAAAGGTCGTTATATCGTTACTTCATTGAAGTCCGGCCTGGCCCTGATCGACCAGTACAGGGCTCATGTACGTATCTTGTTCGACCAGTATCTGAATAATATGCGACAGCAGAAAGGTGCATCGCAGCAGGTTCTTTTCCCCGAAATCATTGAGTTCACGGCAGCAGAAGCAGCTGTCTTGCCTGTTCTGTTGGAAGATATGCGTTTTATCGGTTTCGACTTGTCGAATCTGGGAAATAACAGTTATGCGATCAACGGCCTGCCTGCCGGACTTGAGAATGTAGACCAGCTGGTTCTGATAAAGGATATTGTCAACCGTGCTATCGAGACAGGATGTGAAGTACATGAAGAGATCTGTGAAGCAATCGCTTTGTCTCTGGCAAAAGCTGCAGCCATCCGTCCGGGTAAAACATTGTCTGCCGACGAGATGGATCACCTGATCGCAACCTTGTTCTCCTGCCCGGATTCCAACCTGACCCCCGACGGAAAGACGATCATTTCCATGCTGACTGACGAAGAACTGGAGAAACGGTTCAGATAAGTAAATAATATAGTATATTTGCTCGTCTAATAACTAAGGAGATGAGTGAGCAGGAGTTCCGCAGCATATACAAGCAGTATCATAAAAAACTATGCTATTTTCTCAATTACTATACTCACGATGAGCAAGCTATTGAGGAAGTTGTACAAGATGTTTTTGTATACCTCTGGAAAGAATCTGACAATTTGAATATAACTTATCTCAAAACCTATCTGTATAGCAGTGCCCGGAATAGGATGTTGAATTATCTACGGAATGAACATACGCGGACGATCATATTGGAGCGATGGGCTCAAATGGAATTGGAGGAAAGACAAGCGCAGGATTGCATTGACCGGGCGGAGTTTTTTTTATTATTACAGGATACGATCGAAGCTCTACCTCCAAAATGTCGGGAAATTTTTTTGATGAGCCGCGATGAGCGAAAAACTTATAAAGAAATTGCGGAAGAGAAAGGTATTTCAGTCAAAACTGTTGAAGCCCAGATGGGAATCGCATTAAAAAGAATAAGAGAAAAGATGCTTTCATCTTATAAAGAAGGAGGGGATATCTTCGTTTTTTTGCTAACTCTGCTATAATTATTCGAAAATCAGAAAAAATATTATTTTGTTTTAAGGGTATTCTTTGATGGGATGTGTCTATTATATAGAAATATAAAAAGATGGATCAGAAAATACCTCATACATTATTGGCGAAACACTTCGTAAACCAAACTTCCGTAGAAGAATCAGAGGAAGTGAGGAGGTGGCGTGCCCAATCACCTGAGAATGAAAAATTGTACCAGGAATATCTACATGAATGGGAAATTGCACATGCTGATTTTTCCCGGTTCGTGCTACCAGATAGTGATAAGATGTGGGGAAACATATTGTCCCGGATCAATGAACCTGTTAAAACAATATTATATACTAAGAAGAAACTTTATAAAGCCATTGCTGTTGCAGCTTCAATTGCTTTATTGGTTGGACTTTCTTTCTCTATCTGGCTTTCTGCTTATTACCGTTCGGATGGAAATTATTTGGCTGCGGAGGCTGTATTTATTGTTCCTTCCGGACAAAAATCCCAGCTTATATTGCCTGATGGAACGAAAGTTTGGATGAATTCCGATTCAAAATTGACTTACCCGGTAGACTTTTCTAAAAAACGCCGATTGGTAAAATTGGAAGGTGAAGCTTATTTTGATGTCGTACATGATGAGAATAATAAATTTATTGTGAATACCGGTACGGTCAATGTACTGGTGCACGGTACAAGTTTTTCAGTGACTGATTATCCTACCGATTCTTTTATTTCAGTGGCTCTGGAAAAGGGGAGTGTCTCGGTAGAAACCAGTCGGGAGCATGATTTACTGACCAGATTGGTGCCGGGACAGAAATTGCTGATCGCTAAATCGGATATTAGCTGGAATGTTTCCGCTTTTGATGCAGAGGCTTATAATATCTGGATGTTGAATAAATTACAGTTTAAAGGAGAATCCCTTTACGATGTCTTTAGAAAAATAGAGCGTTGGTATGGGGTTAAGATCAGGTTGGAAAATGAAAATCCGTCTTATTCTTATTGGTTTACTTTGAAAACGGAATCATTGACTGAGATGTTGAATCTGATCAACCAGATAACTCCTATAGACTATAAAATAAACGGAGAGGAGGTGACCATAAGATATAAATAACAGATTCCCCTTTACTTTTCTATTGGTGTAGTAAAGAAGAGGCATTATGAACCGCTATTCATAATGCCTGCGACCTTCAATATAACTCTTGTTCGAAGATTCTATTCATCGTAATGAATAGAATAGGGAGCTTATATTCAAGGGCAAAGATACGATTTTTATTATAACCTTAAATTTTAAGAAGATGTTTAAGATAAGAAAAACGTTAATTGTTACGTTATTATCAATAATTTTTACCAATGTAGGATTTGCCCAATCCGTGAAAGTGACGTTGTCGCTAAAGAATAGTACCTTGAAAGAGCTTGTCTCTTTCGTTGAAAAACAAACAAACTATACATTTGTTTTTTATAATGAGATCAATTCGGATCTACCTGTCTCTGTTACATCTAATAATGAGGCTCTGAAATCTGTATTGGATAAAGTTCTGCCTCCGCTTAAAATCTCTTTTGAAGTTTCAGGGAATCATTTGATCCTGAAAAAAGCAATGGAACGAACTCTGAAAAAGGTAAGTGGATTTGTCAAAGACGATAGTGGAGAGGGGATTATTGGTGCGAATGTAGTAGAGAAGGGAACGACCAATGGTACGGTTACGGATATGAACGGATATTTTGAATTCTCAGTTGCTGCTGATGCTGTTTTACAGGTTACATATATTGGTTATAACCCGAAAGAAGTTTCTGCAAGTTCCCGGCAGCCGGTAGCTATTCAATTAGAAGAAGATTCAAAACAAATAGAAGAGATTGTCGTTATAGGATATGGTACACAGAAAAAGATATCTGTTACCGGATCTGTTGTTTCATTGAAGGGGGACGAGGTAATGAAAAGTCCGTCGATTAATGTAGCCAATTCTTTGATCGGACGTTTACCTGGTGTTATTATAAATAACCGTTCAGGAGAGCCTGGCAGAGACGATCCGTCCATTTTTATCCGTGGTAAAAGTACGACGGGCGACTCTTCTCCTTTAGTCCTGATCGATGGTGTGGAACGTGGAGGTTTAGGCGAAATAAATCCCAATGATATCGAAAATATTTCAGTGTTGAAAGATGCCTCTGCAGCGATTTATGGAGCAAGAGCTGCCAATGGTGTTTTACTGGTGACTACGAAACGTGGGAACACCATGAAACCCTCTGTAAGTTTCTCTTATAATCAGGGATTTTCGGAATCGACGCGTACACCAAAGATGGCAGACTCTTATACTTATGCTAAAGTATATAATGAAATAGAGGAAGGAGAAGGACGTGATCCGAGATATACTGCAGAAGAACTGGAAAAATACAGAAACGGTTCGGATCCAGATTATCTGAACACGGACTGGTATGGCTTTATCACCAAGAAGTTAACTCCGCAACATCGTGTAAATTTGTCAGTATCAGGTGGTAATGAACGTTTGAAATATTATTTATCGTTGGGTGAGTCACATCAGAGCGGACATTATAAAAATGGGACAACAGATGTCAGATTATATAATTTACGTTCCAATATTGATGTTCAGGTTACTAAATATCTTCAGGTAGGAATGAACCTGGCAGGAAAGGTGGATGATAATCATTATCCGTATTTCTCGACGAATGAGACATATAGTCATATCTTTTTATATTTGCCCAGTTGGCAGCCTTATTGGCCCGGGACGGACAAGTTAATGCCAAACCGGGGAAGTGAAAATATCATGAATATGGTAAGCGACGCTGGTGGAACACGGGATATAAAGACTACAACTCTTCAGAGTACGGTTTCTTTTAAACTGGATATCCCTTGGGTGAAAGGTTTGTGGCTGGACGGTAGTGCCAGTTATGATGCAGGTTATGTCTTTACCAAAGATTTTCAGACACCTGATTATGTTTATTATAAGGATGAAAAGACAGGTGAACTGTATAAAGGACGTTCCGGTATGGGAAGCGATAAGGCCAATATTTCTGAGAAGTATGAGAATCCGACTAATTTGTACATGACTGCAAAGTTGAACTATGATCATACCTTTGGTGTTCATCATGTTGGTGCCATGGTCGGTTATGAACAAAGTGAAACAAAAGGAAATTATCTTCAGGCCTATAGAGGGGATTATGTTTCCATTTCAATACCGGAGATCTTTGCCGGAAGCAGTGATAAAAACAAACAAAGTAATGATGGGACTTCGTCACAAACGGCGAGGCAAAATATTTTCGGACGTTTGTCTTATGATTACGCTGGGAAATATTTGGCCCAGTTCACTTTCCGTCGGGATGGATCTCCTAATTTTCCGGAAAACAAACGATATGGATTCTTCCCTGGCTTTTCTTTAGGGTGGAGAATCTCGGAAGAACCGTTTATGAATAATTTGCTTTTCCTGGATAACCTGAAGATACGCGGCTCTTATGGCAAAATGGGGAACGATCAGGTTGGGGCTTATCAGTATCTGACGACTTATAGTTATGGTAGCAACTATGTAATAGGGAAGAATGATGTAACCGGGTTAGTTCAAAACGGTGTATCCAATCCTAATATCACCTGGGAAGTTGCCAAGACAACCAATATTGGTTTTGATTCTCGTTTATGGAATGGTCTGTTAGGAATTGAGTTTGATTATTTTAAAACCAGACGTTCCAATATATTGACGAAGCGTTCTGCTATTATTCCGGATTATACAGGATTGAAGTTGCCGGATGAGAATATCGGTATAGTAGATAATAAAGGTTTTGAAATGATCGTTTCCCATGAGAACTATTCAAATCCTCTGAAATATCGGTTGTCTGCTAATGTGTCTTTTGCTCGTAATAAAGTTGTTTTCAGTGATGAGCAACCTGCGGCTGAGCCCTATCAGTATGCAACCGGTCGCCCGATCGGATCGGGATTGTACTATAATGCAATTGGTATTTTTGAATCGGAAGAGCAGATAGAGTCATTGCCTCATTTATTGAATACACAACCGGGAGATATCATTTATGAAGATGTCAACAAAGATGGTCAGATTGATTCAAGGGACCGTATCCGTGTGAACCAGACTAATACTCCTGAAATAGTTTATTCTTTTAATGCGAATTTCGAATATAAGGGATTCGACCTCTCGTTGCTGTTCCAGGGACAGGAGAATGCAAAACAATATTTCGGAAGTTATTTTCCGGTAATGAGTTATTCATTGGGAAACTTTATGGAATGGCGTGCCAAGGATAGGTGGGCACCAGAAAATACAAAGGCTTCTATGCCGAGAGGTAGTTCGAGTATGTGGAATAATAATACGGAAGCTTCGACCCAATGGCTGTTGAATGCCGGTTTTCTTCGTTTGAAAAATCTGGAATTCGGTTATACGCTACCTGCTTCTATCTGTGAGAAGTTATGGGTAAAGAATCTGCGCGTTTCTTTTAGTGCCAATAATCTCTTTATTATTTACGATCATATGAAGGAATTGGGATTTGATCCGGAAACAACAGACTTTTGGTATTACCCGCAACAGCGTACCTATAACTTTGGCGTAAATGTAACATTCTAAATACTATTTGATATGAAAAAGATAATTTATATATTAGTGGCTATTTTAGCTTTGAACTCATGTGATGTGCTGGACATGAAACCTCTGGATAAAGTTTCGGATGCTGATGTATGGGAAGACAGTGCATTGATAGAACTTTATGTGAATGCTTCTTATAATTCTATCAATCATGAATTTAGTCAGCATATGTTAAGTGATGCGAGTGACGAAACTTATTGTATTCATAATTGGGCTAATTTCTGGGTGATTCAAAAAGGAGAAATGACTTCTGATAACGTAACGGGTATTTCAGAGAAGATTAATTATTGGAAGTCTGCATATAGTAACATCCGTACGATCAATGTTTTCTTTGACCGGATTGATGATGCTTCGGTTGAGACAGATCTAAAAAACAGAATGAAAGGCGAGATGAAATTTATCCGTGCCTGGATCTATGCGAATCTGATTTGGCGTTATGGCGATGTTCCCCTGATCACAGACTTGTTCGAGTTGAATCAGGATTATAAGGTGAAACGTGATTCTTATAGCGATTGTGTGGATTTCATTACAAAAGAACTGGATGAAGCGATGACTTGGTTACCTGCAAAATCGAGCAGTGAAACGTTGGGACGTGCTACAGGGGATGCTTGTAAGGCTTTAAAAGCGAGAGTTCTATTATATGCTGCCAGCGAGCAGAATAATCCTTCCCATTCAAAAGAAAAATGGGAAGCAGCGGCAGAAGCGACAAAGGCCGTATTGGATGCCGGATATAGTTTGGGTAATGATTATCAGTCTGTCTTCCTGGAAGATAATGATGAAATAATCTTTGCGCGTTACTTTACGCAGGCCAATTCTACCGACTTTATGCTGTTTAACGGTCGGAATGGTTCAAATGGATGGACCGGAGAGAACCCGACGCAGAATCTGGTGAATGCTTATGAGATGACAAATGGTGAATTACCATATCTGAATGAGGAATTGCCGTTGAAGATAAATCCGGCTTCCGGCTATGATGAGTCGAATCCATATGCCGGACGTGATCCGCGTCTGGATGCTTCGATCTTGCATGATGGTTCTATGTGGGCCGGACGGGAGACAGAAACCTGGCACGGCGGACTTGATTCACCGGAGAGTAGCATCGGTTCATGGAATGCCTCGAAGACGGCTTATGCGTTTAAAAAGTTCATGGTCGAATCCATTCCGCCCTCAGGGTCATCTGTAAAACCTGAAAATCCCTGGATATTCTTCCGGTTAGCAGAATTTTATCTGAATTATGCAGAGATCATGTATGAGTTGGGCAATGAGGAACAAGCCCGTGAATATGTTAATAAGGTACGTGCCCGTCAAAGTGTGAATATGCCGCCTGTTACCGCTTCCGGCGAAAAGCTGAGAGATAAGATACGGAATGAACGTCGTGTGGAGCTTGCTTTTGAAGGACATCGCTTTTTTGATGTAAGAAGATGGTGTATTGCTGATGAAACAGAGAATAGGGACCTATTGGCAATGAATATTCAAAAGCAGGCAGATGGTACTAAAACATATGAAGTTACAATGTTATTGAAGCGGTCGTTTTTAGAGCAACATAAACTGGTTCCTATTCCTCGTACGGAGATAGATAAGAGTGAAGGTTCGCTGGTGCAAAATCCAGGTTATTAATAATAAATTGATTCTCAATGAAAAAACTGATTAGTGTTCTTATTTGTGTTTTGTTTGCAAGTGTAGGCATAAGCGGTCAGGCGAAGATCGACCGCAAAGCTGTTGTTGACAGGCATCGTATCGTGACAACGAAGACCAATCCCCGGAGTCCGGCTCAGGTAGGTAACGGAGAGTTTGCCTTTTCTGTGGATATTACCGGGTTACAGACTTTTGTTCCTTTCAATACGATGTCACAGTGGAGTTGGCATAGTTTTCCTTTGCCGGAGGGTTGTAAGGTGGAGGATTTTAAAAGACTTACGATGGATACGCATGGAAGGGATGTTCCTTATGAGCTTCCAAATCCCGAACAACCGGAACTTTCGGCGTGGCTGGCAGGAAATCCGCACCGTTTTAACCTGGGACGTATCGGATTTAAGTTGACGAAGCCGGATGGTACTCCGGTGACTGAAACCGATTTGTCGGATACCCGACAGGAGGTTGATTTGTGGACAGGCATTATTTACAGTCAGTTTAAACTGGATGGTATCCCCGTATCGGTGAAAACAGCTTGTCACCCTACATCAGATGCAGTTGCAGTTTCCGTGGAAAGTCCTTTGATTCGTAAAGGGCAATTATCGGTATTTCTGGATTTTCCTTATCCTAAAGATGATCAGTTTCAGGACTGTCTGGGAACCTATGACCAATCAGGTGTCCATCAGTCCGTTCTTAAAAAGCAAGAGAAAGACCGGGTACTGATCGCCAGAAACATGGACGATATACATTACTATACAGCATTGAGATGGACATCTCCGGCACGCCTTGAACAGGCAGCCGGGGATAGTCCCCATCATTTTGAACTCTGTCCTGAAAATACCGATCGGCTTGAATTCTCCTGCCTTTATTCCCGTGAGGAAACCAATGGAGGGTTGGTTGCGGACCAGATATTCAGGGAAAGTTCCGCTGGTTGGAAATCTTTCTGGGAATCGGGAGCGGCAATCGACCTGTCTGCCAGTAAAGATCTTCGCTGGAAAGAATTGGAGAGAAGGATCGTATTGTCCCAGTTCGTAATGAAGATAAATGAGGCAGGTTCGCTTCCTCCTCAGGAAAGCGGACTGGTCAATAATGGCTGGTACGGACGTTTTCATTTTGAAATGATCTGGTGGCATGGTGTTCATTATGCGTTATGGAACCGTTGGAACTTGCTGGATAAATCGCTTTCCGTTTACCGTGATTATTTGCCGACTTCCATAGAGAGGGCTAAAAGACAGGGGTACCAGGGTGCCCGTTGGCCGAAATGTACGGCTGATTTTGATCGTGAATGGCCTAACCTGATACATGCGACACTGATCTGGCAACAACCCCATCCGATTTATTTTGCAGAGTTGGATTATAGATTGCATCCTACCCGGGAAACCCTGGAGAAATGGAAACAGGTTATTTTCGGTACGGCTGATTTTATGACCGATTATGCTTTCTATGTGAAAGATAGGGATCAGTATGTCTTAGGTCCTCCTGTATTTATCGTTTCTGAAAATACAAAGCCGGAAGAAACGATGAATCCGGCCTTTGAACTGAGTTATTGGAAATTCGGTTTACGGGTAGCCAACGAATGGCGTAAACGTCTTTCACTTCCGGTAGAGGAAAACTGGAAGCTTGTTGAAGAAAAATTGTCTCCGCTGCCGGTTGAAGACGGTGTATATGTGACTCATGAAGGTATTCGGGATATGTGGACCAAGTATGCTTTTGAACATCCGGCATTGATCGGAACCTATGGCATGTTACCGGGAGACGGAGTCGATATCTCTGTTATGGATAAAACATTATCCAAAGTTCATAATACCTGGAAGTTGAATGATACATGGGGATGGGATTTTCCTATGCTTGCCATGTGTGCGGCCCGTTTATCCCATCCGGATAAGGCTGTCGACTATTTGTTAAATTATCCGGCCTTCGACTTCGACGAACATGGTCTTGTTGGAGGAGGAAGGGCTCCTTTCCCTTATTTTCCCGGTAACGGTGGATTACTCACGGCTGTTGCCATGATGGCAGGGGGATGGGACGGTTGTCCGGCTATTAACGCTCCGGGTTTTCCCAAAGATGGTTCGTGGACTGTAAAATATGAAGGTTTTAATAAATCACTGTAAGTAGATACGGTGTTTCTCCTTTCAGCTTTCAGCCACCTTTCAGCCTTGTAAAACAACATGTAGGGATGAAGGGTGGCTGATTTGTCTTATTTTTTGTAGTTCCCGGGCACAGGTACATAAATCGGGAATCTATCTAATCCTTCTTTCTTTAGTTTCCCGGCTTTTACCATTTCTGTCAGACGACGATTGGCTGTCCCTTTCGTAAATCTGCAAACTTGCTGGAACTCCAGGCGGGTGATATATTCATGGGTTGAGAAATAGATGGTTAATAAGTTGTCAATTTCTGTTTCCGAGCGACTTTTCGAATGATTTTTATGTGCTGCCCTGACAAACCGGGTGGTACTCAATTCCTTTTTTAACGCTATTTCCGGACGAAACGCCACCGACTTGAACTGGATGGATTCGGCCCGTATCTCTTTCGGGTCTTTTATAGGAGGACATTGCAGTGTCATTTCCAAATAACCCAATCCTTTGATATGTATTCTTTTTCCTTGTTTCAGATTACGGATGATCGCTTTGCTTAGCATGGTTATAGTTGCTTCTACATCACCGGTTGTCAGGCTGCTGGCATCGTGTATCTCTTCTGAGAGCATTTCGGTGGTGATAACTCCTCGCGGCACAATCCGGGCATGCAGGCGTGGTTTGCGGTTACTCCCTTTCGGTATGGGGTTTTTATAGAAGTCGTATTCTGCTGACATATTCTTACTTGTTTAATGAATAACTCCTGTTTAAATGCTTGTCTATTCATCGCTTGACAATTGTAGGGCGTAAGACTCACAAGTGTAAGGCTATTGCTTAACAGCAGTGGTTCTTACGCCCTACAACTGTGGAGTGATTATTGAATGACTACAAAGGTAATAGATGTATATGACTTAAGCAATACCTTTTGCCTACTTTTCCGGTAGATGCGATTGTTGGAAAATAGTAGTCTGTTAATTTGTAAAACCTTGATATACGGTATTATATTCGCTGAAAATAACTAAAAAAACGAATATGAATGCGATTAAAAATCTTATTGAAAAGCTGTGTGACCTGGTGATGCACGGACGGTTTTCGGATGAAACGGAAGTGATAGCAAATGCAGTATCGGAGGTGATGCAGGTAGTGGCAACAGAAGAGCTACCGGAAAAACACCCGGCAATGATGCAGGAAGTGTCGGGTGTGAATAATGCAGGTAATGTTGTGCCCCTTGCAGCAACGGATACCCCTTTGCAAAAAGCGACCCGGGCGATGATGGCAATGGAGCAGTTTCTGGGTGAACAGTACGATCTCCGTTTCAACAAGCTGACATCGGAGACGGAATTCAGGAAGCGGAATCTTTCCGGAGCCTGCTTCCAGCCTGTGGGGCAGCGCGAGTTGAACAGTTTTTGTATAGAAGCGCGAAAGCAAGGGATAGATTGTTGGGACAGGGATGTGTCGCGTTATGTGTTTTCCGATAGCATTCCTGAATATCATCCGTTCCGCCTATATATGGATGAGTTACCGGACTGGGATGGGATCGACCGGATCGATAGCCTGGCACGCAGGGTTTCTTCTGTTCCGTTGTGGGTAAAATGTTTTCATCGCTGGTTGTTGGGGATGGCGGCGCAATGGTTAGAGACAGACCGGCTGCATGCAAACAGTGTATCACCGGTATTAGTCAGTCGTACACAGGGAAAACAGAAGTCTACGTTTTGTAAATTATTGCTTCCCCGTGAGTTGCAGCGGTATTATACGGACAGCTACGATCTGTCCGCCCAATCAGCGGCAGAATGTAAGCTGACGGAATTCGGCTTGATCAATATGGATGAATTTGATAAGTTTACTCCTCGCAAGATGGCATTGTTGAAGAACCTGATGCAGGTTGTCAATCCATGTGTTCGCAAAGCGCACCAGAAAAATTACCGTCCGTTACCTCGTGTCGCTTCTTTCATCGCAACGTCTAATCAGAAAGAGTTGCTGACTGATCCCACTGGAAGTCGTCGGTTCCTGTGTGTTGAAATAGAAAATAAAATAGATTGTTCTCCGCTTGATTATCGTCAGCTTTATGCTCAGCTGAAAGCCGAATTACTGGCTGGCGAACGGTATTGGTTCACTTCTGAAGAGGAAGCGGAGATCATGGCGGCCAACGAATCGTATTACAAACATCCTGTCGAAGAAGATGTGTTCAGGAGTTGTTTTCGTCCGGCCGAATATGGAGAGAAGGCATTGATGCTTTCTGCTGCGGAGATTTTCCAGCGGTTGAAAAAGCATAATCCGGCAGCTATGCGCTCGGTATCGGCAGGTAATTTCGGAAAGTTCCTTTCTTCCCTGGGGATTGAACGGAAACATACCGAATCCGGTAATTATTATAGGGTGGTAGCACTGGTGTAAAATGGTCTTTTAAGGTGTAAAAAGGGCCAATTAACATTTGACTCTGAAAAATGGGGAAAATGGGGTTGGATAAGAGAAAGATTCTTGATAAATCATCTTTCATTGTTTTGGCTTGATAGTCAGTGTGATATATCGGCTGAAACCTGAAAGGTGATTTGTTATATTATATATGTCAGTACCTTTGTGAAGAGAGAAAACAGACACAAGACAAGCCCTGTTGGTTTTAAGCCGGCGGGGCTTCGTGTTAAATAATAATAAATAGTTTGAATTCACATGTTGTAGAACAGAAACAAACGGGAACTATTATGTAACTTTGCACCGTTTTTAGCGCAGATTATGCAGAAAAACAGATGTAACTCGTTGGTTATACGGAAATAATGCGTATCTTTGCAGCCTGAAATAGAAAAAAGAGATAAATAAAATTATAACACATTCAAAGTTTAAAAAAGAAAAGAAATGCCTACAATTCAGCAATTAGTTAGAAAAGGAAGGGAAACTTTGGTGGTAAAAGGTAAATCACCTGCATTGGATGCTTGTCCTCAGAGACGTGGTGTTTGTGTACGTGTTTATACTACAACCCCGAAAAAGCCTAACTCTGCAATGCGTAAAGTAGCGAGAGTTCGTTTGACAAATGGTAAAGAAGTAAACTCTTACATTCCGGGAGAAGGACACAACTTGCAGGAACACTCTATCGTATTAGTACGTGGTGGTCGTGTGAAGGACCTTCCTGGTGTACGTTATCACATTGTACGTGGTACCTTGGATACAGCTGGCGTTAATGGTCGTACTCAGCGTCGTTCTAAATACGGTGCAAAACGTCCAAAAGCGGGTGCTGCTCCAGCAAAAGGAAAGAAGTAAAAATCACCCTTTCAAACTGAGAATTTAAATTTAAGTATTAAAGCTGGTTTGAGTTATTTGGATAGGCTACAAGGTTGAGTAAATGGTTCAGCGGAACCGTTGAAGACAAATTAAAGGCAACCAACGACAAGAACAAATTTTTGAAAACAAAATGAGAAAAGCAAAACCAAAGAAAAGACAGATCCTCCCGGATCCTGTTTTCGGTGATGTTAAGGTTACGAGATTCGTTAACCATTTGATGTATGATGGCAAGAAGAATACTGCCTTCGAAATTTTCTATTCCGCTTTGGAAACAGTTAAGGCCAAAATGCCTAACGAAGAAAAGTCCGCTCTCGAAATTTGGAAAGCTGCACTCGACAACATTACTCCTCAAGTCGAAGTGAAATCTCGCCGTGTTGGTGGTGCTACTTTCCAAGTACCTACTGAAATTCGTCCCGATCGTAAAGAATCGATTTCAATGAAGAACCTCATCATCTTCGCACGTAAACGTGGTGGTAAGACTATGGCTGATAAGCTGTCTGCAGAGATTGTAGATGCTTTCAATAACCAGGGCGGAGCATTCAAGAGAAAAGAAGATATGCACCGTATGGCCGAAGCTAACCGTGCATTCGCTCACTTCAGATTTTAATTATAAAGGCTAAGAAAGAATATGGCAAACGATAAACAATTAATGTTTACAAGAAACATCGGTATCATGGCTCACATCGATGCTGGTAAAACAACTACTTCTGAACGTATCTTGTTTTACACCGGTCTGACCCATAAGATCGGTGAAACGCATGATGGTACTGCTACGATGGACTGGATGGCCCAGGAGCAGGAACGCGGTATTACAATCACATCTGCTGCAACGACTACTTTCTGGAACTATTTGGGTAACAAATATAAGATCAACTTGATTGATACTCCGGGACACGTGGACTTTACAGTAGAAGTTGAGCGTTCTCTTCGTGTACTGGATGGTGCTGTTGCTACTTTCTGTGCTGTAGGTGGTGTGGAGCCGCAGTCTGAAACTGTATGGCGTCAGGCTGATAAATATAATGTACCTCGTATCGGTTATGTAAACAAGATGGACCGTTCTGGTGCAAACTACTACGAAGTTATTCGTCAGATGAAGGAAATTCTGGGGGCTCATCCGTGTCCTATCCAGATCCCTATCGGTGCTGAAGAAACTTTCAAGGGTGTGGTAGACTTGATTAAGATGAAAGCTATTTTCTGGCACGACGAATCAATGGGGGCTGAATATAGCGTAGAAGAAATTCCTGCAGAGTTACAGGCCGAAGCTGAAGAATGGCGTGACAAGATGCTTGAAGCTTTGGCTGAATGCGATGATGCTATCATGGAAAAATACTTCGATGATCCTTCAACTATCACAGAAGATGAAATCAACGCTGCTATCCGTAAGGGTACTTTGGCAATGCAGATCAACCCGATGACTTGTGGTTCTTCTTTCAAGAACAAGGGGGTTCAGACGTTGCTGGATGCAGTCTGTGCATTCCTGCCTTCTCCTGAAGATACTCCGGCTATCGAAGGTACAGATCCTAGCGATCCTGAAAAGGTTGTTACTCGTAAACCGTTGTTCGAAGAACCGTTGACTGCTTTGGCGTTTAAGATTGCTACAGACCCGTATGTAGGCCGTCTGTGCTTCTTCCGTGTATATGCTGGTTCCTTAACGGCTGGTTCTTACGTTTACAACACGCGCTCTGGTAAAAAAGAACGTATTTCTCGTCTGTTCCAGATGCACTCAAACAAACAGAATCCGATGGAGGTTATCGGTTGTGGTGATATTGGTGCAGGTGTTGGTTTTAAGGATATTCGTACAGGTGATACATTGTGTGACGAAAACCATCCGATCACATTAGAATCAATGGACTTCCCTGATCCGGTTATCGGTATCGCAGTTGAGCCTAAGACTCAGAAAGACCTGGATAAGTTAGGTATGGGATTGGCTAAGTTGGCCGAAGAAGATCCAACGTTCCGTGTACAGACTAACGAAGAAACAGGTCAGACTGTAATTAGTGGTATGGGTGAGCTTCACTTGGATATCATCGTTGACCGTCTGCGTCGTGAGTTCAAGGTAGAATGTAATCAAGGTAAACCTCAGGTTACTTACAAGGAAGCTATCACTAAATCGGTTGAACTTCGTGAAGTTTACAAGAAACAGTCTGGTGGTCGTGGTAAGTTTGCTGATATCATCGTTCGTATCGAGCCGGCTGACGAAAACTTCGAAGGTTCTCTGCAGTTCATTGATGAAGTGAAGGGTGGTAACATTCCGAAGGAATTTATCCCTTCTGTTCAGAAAGGTTTCGAAAAGGCAATGAAGAATGGTATCCTTGCCGGTTATCCATTGGATAAATTGAAAGTAACATTGATTGATGGTTCATTCCACCCGGTTGACTCTGACCAGTTGTCTTTTGAAATTTGTGCTATTCAGGCATTCAAGAACGCTTCGGAAAAGGCAGGCCCTGCTTTGATGGAGCCGATTATGCAGATGGAAGTTGTTACTCCGGAAGAAAGCATGGGTGATGTAATTGGTGACTTGAACAAACGTCGTGGACAAGTTGAAGGTATGGAAACAAGTCGTACAGGTGCTCGTATTGTAAAAGCAAAAGTTCCTTTGGCTGAAACATTCGGCTATGTAACAGCTTTGCGTACTATCACTTCAGGTCGTGCAACTTCTTCAATGCAGTTCTCGCACTATGCTCAAGTATCTTCTTCTATCGCTAAGCAGGTATTGACAGAAGTACAGGGTCGTGCTGATTTGATCAAATAATTTAGAAACATATATACAGATATGAGCCAAAAGATCAGAATTAAATTAAAGTCTTACGATTATTCTCTGGTAGACAAGTCTGCCGAGAAGATTGTAAAGACGGTTAAGGCTACCGGTGCAGTTGTTAGCGGCCCGATACCTCTGCCTACGCACAAGCGTATCTTTACTGTGAACCGCTCGACTTTCGTTAACAAAAAGTCTCGTGAGCAGTTCGAACTCTCTTCTTACAAGAGACTAATCGACATCTACAGCTCAACTGCAAAAACGGTTGATGCATTGATGAAACTGGAATTGCCCAGTGGTGTTGAAGTAGAAATTAAAGTGTAAGTTTATTAACAAATTAGTGAAATGCCAGGATTATTAGGAAAAAAAATCGGAATGACATCCGTTTTCAGTGCCGAGGGAAAAAATCTTCCATGCACTGTTATCGAAGTGGGTCCTTGTGTAGTTACACAGATTAAGACCTTGGAAAAAGATGGCTATGAAGCTGTACAGTTGGGTTTCCAAGAGAAGAAAGAGAAGCACACGACACAGCCTGAGATGGGTCACTTCAAGAAAGCCGGTGTAGCACCTCAAAGACACTTGGCCGAGTTCAAGAATTTCGAAACTGAGTACAAGTTGGGTGACGTGATCACTGTAGACTTCTTGGAAGACGCAGGTTTCGTGGATGTAGTGGGTACATCAAAGGGTAAAGGTTTCCAAGGTGTAGTAAAACGTCATGGTTTTGGTGGTGTAGGTCAGACAACTCACGGTCAGCATAACCGTGCTCGTAAGCCGGGTTCTATCGGTGCTTGTTCTTACCCCGCAAAGGTATTTAAGGGCATGCGAATGGGCGGCCAGATGGGTAACGAACGTGTAACCGTTCAGAATCTTCAAGTGATCAAGGTAATGCCGGAACACAACCTTTTATTGGTAAAGGGATCTGTTCCAGGAGCAAAAGGTTCAATCTTATTAATTGAAAAGTAATGGAACTGAGCGTATTAAATATTAAAGGTGAAGATACCGGAAGAAAGGTAACATTGAACGATGCTATCTTTGGCATTGAACCCAATGATCATGCTATTTACTTGGATGTAAAACAGTATTTGGCTAATCAGCGTCAGGGAACTCATAAATCAAAGGAAAGAAGTGAAGTTTCTGGTAGTACTCGTAAATTGATCCGCCAGAAAGGTGGTGGTGGTGCTCGTCGTGGCGACATTAACTCTCCGGTATTGGTAGGTGGGGGTCGTGTATTCGGTCCGAAACCGAGAGATTATGAGTTTAAATTGAACAAGAAAGTTAAAGGTTTGGCCCGTAAGTCTGCTTTGACTTATAAGGCAAAGAATAACGCAATTGTAGTAGTAGAAGATTTCACTTTGGAAGCTCCTAAGACTAAAGAATTTGTAACAATTGCTAAGAATCTAAAAGTGGCTGATGGAAAGTTACTTTTGGTTTTATCTGAGAAAAATAATTTCGTATATTTGTCGGCCAGAAATTTAGAGAAGGCAAATGTTATAACGGCTTCAGAGTTAAATACATATGGCGTGTTAAACGCTGTTAATTTGGTATTGACAGAAAGTTCTGTAGCTGTTATTGAAAAACTGTTTAACGCATAAGGAGTAGAAAAATGGGAATTATTATTAAACCTATAGTAACTGAGAAGCAAACAGCGATTACAGAAAAAATGGATAATCGCTATGGTTTTCGTGTTTCTCCTGATGCCAACAAGTTAGAGATTAAAAAAGCCATTGAAGACATGTATAATGTTACAGTAGTTGATGTTAACACCATCAACTACTCAGGCAAGAAGAAAAGCCGCTATACCAAATCAGGTATTATCAATGGCAAACAATCAGCTTTTAAGAAGGCTATCGTAACGTTGAAAGAAGGAGAAACAATTGATTTCTTTAGTAATATCTAAAAAA